>Ga0209475_10001367_pt1 | contig 31549 bp, 33 predicted proteins | sample tdDd471_FD_187128 | JGI IMG/M metagenome (GOLD analysis project Ga0209475, IMG submission 187128) | Marine sediment microbial communities from the Atlantic coast under amendment with organic carbon and nitrate - tdDd47.1 (SPAdes)... | ecosystem: Environmental > Aquatic > Marine > Coastal >... | reverse complement strand
CACTGATAACGGCACTTACACTCAATACAATGATATCAATCAGTTGGTGTCTTTTTCTTCTTTCTACTCTGTAATCCTGTAAATTTGAAAAGTGCTTTACTATACTTGCGTTCATCTGTATCCCAAACAATTGAAATACAAAATTAGATCAACTTAAGTTATTGATGTCAAGTACTTTTAAATGATCTCGCCCTGTTAATCATTGGCGATCGCCGTCTCTATAGTAAAAATTATGGTAGAATATTTCGCCAAATTATTAGCGCCATACCGGCAACCCATCGCATCGAAGATGTGGAGCGATTTTTAACGGAACGTGAGCAAAGTGCCAAACATTAATATTTTAGCCATAGAGACATCCAGTCACGCATGTTCTGCAGCAGTATTGCAAAAAGAACAGGAAGATATTGAAATTTGTGAAGTCTATCAAGATGCTCCCAGACAACACAATGTCTTGATTATTCCTATGTTGGAAGAAGTTCTAGCCAAGTCCGGTTGTCAACTTTCTGATATGGACGTTCTAGCCTTTGGTCGTGGTCCAGGCGCTTTTACCGGCGTAAGGGTTGCCACCAGTGTGATCCAGGCCATAGGTTATGCAACCGATATTAAAATAGCTCCGGTATCGTCATTAGCGGCATTGGCTCAGGGTATCTATCGTCTTAGTGGCGAAACTCAGTTATTGGTGGCTAATGATGCGCGGATGAATGAAGTCTATGCCGGAGCCTATCAAAATAAAAATGGTTTTATGTTTGAAGTCGCTCCAGAAACTGTAGCTATTCCCCAAGAATTGGAAAAAAACTATCTTGATGCTATACAAAGTAACGGTATTTGGAAAGCTGTAGGCAGTGGTTGGAATGTATATCGAGATGATTTGCAATCATTATTAGACAAAGACTTTATATCAGAGCTTAAGATAGAATTATTACCTCATGCTCAAGATATTGCCTATTTGGCATTACAAAATATAAAAAATAATCAGCTTTATCCGGCTTCACAAGTGGTTCCGGTTTATCTTCGTGACAATGTCGCGAAAAAGAGTGCAAATCAAAAAACTTAGCTAATAATTTCATCAAAAAAGATTACTAAAGATGTTATAATTTCGCCTTCATTTTTCTTAGTTGATTAGGAAAACATTTTATATGCCTCTCGATCCCATAGCCCAATTTACCGTTTGGGTTATTCCAGTATTATTTGCAGTCACCGTGCACGAAGCGGCACACGCATATGTAGCAAATTATTATGGTGATAATACTGCTAAGATGCTAGGAAGATTGACTCTTAATCCCATTAAACATATCGATATGTTGGGGACAATAGTTATCCCAACGGCCATGGTATTATTGGCTGGGTTTGTCTTTGGTTGGGCTAAGCCGGTACCCATCGACTGGCGTAAATTAAAAAATGCAAAAAAAAATATGATTCCAATTGCTTTTGCAGGTCCCTTTAGTAATCTGTTAATGGGGATATTTTGGGCTCTAACATTACGATTTGCAGCTTCGTTTGATGAACTTAATACGGCACTTTGGTTTGTCATTTATATGGCTTCAGCCGGAATTTACATAAACACCATTTTATTTGTTCTGAATTTACTGCCTATTCCGCCTTTAGATGGTTCCCGAATTGTCTCAGGTGTATTACCAACACGCATGGCAATACCTTATTCTAAACTTGAACCCTATGGTTTTTTTATAATTGTAGGGTTGTTTTTTATCGGATTTTTAGGGCAAATATTAAACCCTTTAATTGAGTCTGTGATACATATGTCGACTTATCTATCAGGCCTTGATGCGACTCAAATAAATGGTCTTTTGTGGATTATCAGGCAATAACTTTTTATTTAAATTTACCTATCAGGAGAAATATTTTGGCAGTTCCCATCCATCAACAACGTGTGTTATCCGGAATGCGTCCGACAGGTCTTTTGCATTTGGGGCATTATCATGGTGTGTTAAAAAATTGGATAGATTTGCAGCATCAGTATGATTGTCTTTTTTTCGTCGCTGACTGGCATGCATTGACAACTCATTATGCCGATTCGGCCAATATTGAAGAGAACTCCTGGGAAATGGTAATCGATTGGTTAGCGGCCGGTGTAAACCCAGGATCTGCGACTATTTTCTTTCAATCGCAAGTTCCGGAACATGCCGAGCTACACTTGTTATTATCCATGATAACGCCTTTGGGTTGGTTGGAGAGAGTGCCATCATTTAAAGATCAGCAGCTTAACTTAAAGGAAAAAGATCTTTCTACCTATGGGTTTTTAGGCTATCCCTTATTACAGAGTGCGGATATTTTAATCTATCGAGCCGGATTAGTTCCGGTTGGCGAAGATCAGGTAGCACACGTAGAACTAACCCGTGAAGTGGCGAGACGATTTAACCATATTTATGGTAGAGAACCCGGCTTTGAAGAAAAAGCAGAAGCTGCCGTCAAAAAAATGGGTAAGAAACAGGGTAAATTATATAAACAATTACGTATCCGCTTTCAAGAACAAGGCGATCATGAAGCATTGGAAACAGCACGTTCGCTATTAGAAGATCAACAAAATATAACCATGATCGATCGGGAACGACTATTTGGCTACTTGGAAGGTAGTGGTAAAATTATTTTGCCTGAACCACATTCTTTATTAACCAAAGCTTCAAAAATGCCGGGTTTGGATGGTCAAAAAATGTCCAAGTCTTATGGTAATACCATCTCTTTACGTGAATCGCCTGATGAAGTAGAAAACAAACTAAAGAGAATGCCTACCGATCCTGCTCGGGTTAGGTTGACCGATCCGGGAGATCCGGAAAAATGTCCGGTTTGGCAATTACACGAAGTATACTCAGATGAGGAAGTTAAAAGTTGGGTAACCGAAGGTTGCAAGACTGCTGGTATTGGTTGTTTGGAATGTAAGGGGCCGGTTATCGATGCTGTGAGGGGGGAGTTACAACCCATTCAGGAACGTGCAAAAGAATTTACTGAAAATATTTCGTTGGTAAAAAATATAATCTCAGAAGGAAAAGAAAAAGCCTCCGATTTAGCTCAAGATACCTTAAAAGAGGTTCGACAGGCTATTGGTATCAGCTATCGCTGAAATTATTTTAAATGACGAGCATACATAAAGATCCCGATAACACACTAAAGCCAGAACAACAGGAACTACCGCTGGCTGTAGTACAAGGTGCTCCAGTAATGGAGTTACCCAAGGATCTGTATATACCACCAGAAGCTTTGGAAGTGTTCTTAGAGACTTTTGAAGGTCCTCTGGATTTACTGCTGTATTTAATTAAACGTCAAAATATTGATATTTTGGATATACCGGTTGCTGAAATAACCGAACAATATGTCCAGTATGTCGAAATGATGCAAGAGTTTCAGTTTGAACTGGCGGCTGAATATCTCGTTATGGCAGCAATGTTGGGCGAGATTAAATCGCGTATGTTGTTACCACAAAGCATTACTGAAGAGGAAGACGAAGGAGATCCACGAGCTGAATTGATCAGACGTTTACAAGAATATGAACGCTATAAAAATGCCGCACAAGATCTGGATGAATTGCCAAGACTAAATAGAGACTATTATTTGGCAAATTCTGAGCTGGATTATACTGCAGAGGTGAAACAACCAGACGTGGAATTAGCCGAATTGTTGTTTGCTTTACGTGAGGTGATGTCCAGAGCCGACAAATTTACTCATCATAATATCGAACGTGAAACATTGTCAGTTCGGGAACGAATGACTAAGGTATTGGAAATCGTAAACAGTAATAAAGAGCAGTCGAAAAACTTTACCCGCTTCACCAGCTTGTTTAATTTTGAAGAGGGACGAGGAGGTGTGGTGGTAACCTTCTTGGCAATATTGGAGTTAAGTAAACAGTCTTTATTGGAAATTGTACAAAATGAATCGTTTGGTTTAATTCATGTTCGAGCATTATGACGATGGATGACAACAAAATCAGTAATATAATCGAGGCTGCGATTATGGCGGCGAATAAACCTTTATCGATAGATAAGTTAAAGGAGCTATTTGATGCTGATATTGAAAATGAACAAGATATCCCCAGCAAGGATAAAATCTTGTTTTTGATTCATAAACTGCAAGATCGCTATGAAGGACATGGTATTGAATTAAAACCGGTAAGTTCGGGATTTCGCTTCCAGGTAAGACAGGAATTTTCTCCGTGGGTAGGCAAGATGTGGGATGAAAAGCCGCAGAAATATTCTCGCGCCCTATTAGAAACTCTAGCTCTAGTTGCTTATCGTCAGCCCATAACCCGTGGTGAAATTGAAGATATCCGTGGTGTCAGTGTCAGTAGCCAAATCATTCGAACTCTTGTCGAGCGAGAATGGATAAGGATTATCGGCCATCGAGATGTTCCTGGTAAACCGGCGATGTATGCCACGACTCGACAGTTTTTAGACTATTTTTCCTTGCAAAAATTGGATGATTTGCCACCCTTATCAGATATAAAAGATTTTGAAGAGATAAATCCAGAATTGGATTTTGGTAATATAGAATTAAATCAATAGAGAATAAATCCTAAAAATGGAATCAGAAAAAATACAAAAAGTCTTGGCCCGCACTGGTTTTGCTTCAAGAAGAGAAGTTGAACGTTGGATTGTTGCCGGAAGAATCAAAGTTGACGGTAAAATGGCCAAATTAGGTGATCGTATCGATTCCAATAATCGCGTAGCACTGGATGACAAACCTTTGTTTTTGGCCTGGGAGAAACTACGACAAAGAGTTCTGGTTTATTATAAACCGGAAGGGGAAATCTGCTCGCGTTCTGACCCGGAACATAAAAATACCATTTTTGATCGACTACCTAATTTAAAAATCGGTCGCTGGATATCGGTAGGAAGATTGGATATTAATACGACCGGGCTGATCTTATTATCCAATGATGGAGAATTGGTTAATCGTCTTACCCATCCATCTCATGAAATAGAAAGGGAATACGCAGTCCGCGTTCTAGGCGAAGTTTCTGATGAACAACTAGAAAACCTGCGACAAGGAGTCATGTTAGAAGACGGCTTAGCTCGATTTGAAAAAATCTGGTTTTCCGGAGGAGAAGGTGCCAACCGCTGGTATCACGTGGTATTAAAGGAAGGCCGCAACCGTGAAGTTCGACGCATGTGGGAATCACAGGGACTTAAAGTTAGTCGCCTACAGAGAGTTCGATTCGGAAATATAGCTTTACGTCGTGGTCAAAAGCTTGGAAAATTTCAAGATCTTTCCGAACAAGAGTTAACGGATTTATATACCAGCGTTGGTCTAGAATATCATAAACCGACAACTACTAACGAAAAGGGGCCTTATAAGAGACGAAATCAACGAGGTCAGGATGCTACAGAAACACGTCGTGGTAAGCAAAAGCTAAAGTTACCAGGACGCGTAAAAAGAAAAAAACGTTAAAAGCAATTTGAGAAAATACGTCTGAAGAAGGTAAATTTACCGTTAAACGGTAAATTTATGCCACTTTTAGTTGAGTTTGTTGTATTAGTTTTTTAGTTTCGAAAGTATATTTAGAAATACGGCTGGTTAATTCAAGATTACCATCTACCATAACTGCAGATCTTACGGCACCTTTGGCTTTTGCAATTTGACTCAACAAACCCTGAACTTCAATATCCTTAACATAATCGTTAAAACCAACTAAGACATAAGTAGCCTGAAATTTACCGGCCAAAATATGTTTCAAAACCTGTTGAGGATTGAGTGTATTAGGAATCGTTATATGTGGTGCATCGGTACGCACTAAACCTTTACCAATTTCCCAGATATAAACAGTTTGGCCGGTAAAACGACCGAATTGTTTATAATGTTCCTTAATTTGTACAGGATCTTTTGATTCAATTCCATACAATCGAAATTTGGTTCTCATTAGCTTTTCAACAAATTCGTATCTCATTTCCTTCTCCTGATGTATTTTTTTGCTTTTAAGTGTAGTTTACTGAAAGAAAGGAAAAAAAATGTGAATTAATTCAGGTTTTTGATACTAATAATGATATTAGACTGAAAAGTGTGACTCCTTTCACACTTTCCGTCTGGGGGATTATTGATATTGAAATTAACCGAGAACGACGCGGTTGCGTCCGTTATTTTTAGCTTGATATAAAGCGTTGTCGGCACGTTTAAAAAAATTCTCTTTGTTGTCTTTGTTTTCTAAAGTTGTCACTCCAATACTGGCGGTATAATTGATTTTCTTATCGTTCGAAACACTTGCGGTGTTTTCAATTTGTTGTCTAATCCGTTCCGCTAATAACAATGCGCCACTACGATTTGTGTTATTTAATAAAACAATGAACTCTTCACCACCAAAACGGGCAAAAACATCAGTACTACGAATACAATCCTTAACATGTTGAGCCAAATCTTTTAATACCTGGTCACCAAAAGCATGGCCATATTTGTCATTAACTTGTTTAAAATGATCAACATCTAATACCAGTAACGATAATGGATCATTATTACGTTTGGCTAATTCGATTTCACGTTCGAAATTTTTATCCATACCCAGTCGATTTAATGCACCGGTTAATGGGTCCAGTTGTGCTGCTTGAACCATCTCATGGTATTTTAAAGCGTTATATAGTGGTGATAATAGACTAATTAATAACTTTTCAATAAATTGATTTTCACTCTCCTGGAAACGAACCTTGCGAATAAAAAATAGTTCACCCATAGATTGATTATTAAATACCAATTGGTAGGAAACAAAATGTCTACCGCGATTTTTAATTTCTCGTTTTTGTTCGGGCATGTGGTAAATAACATCATCCAAATCTAAAAGGGATTTAACTTCGTCGCTGAAAACCTGCATCAATCTATCCACTTCAATGTAGCTATGCAAACGGTTGGATAGTTCTAACAATGACTGTTTATCATTAGGAAGATTGTCGATAACATATTGTTGCTGGACCGAGTTGGCAACAGAATTACTATTAACTGCAGTATTGTAGTTATCTTTATTACCGTCAATCACTGATAAAGTTGGTTGTGCCATTTTTTTCACCACTTAAGACAAAAAATTGTCATTTGATTTAATTATTATATTTAATGCTTAAATCGTGCCAAAAAACTTATTGTTAAAATGCTTTTATAAAACAAATAGATATAAACGATAAATAGAGCGTCAGAATTTTGTCTATAAGTATTATCAACAATCTAAATGGATTTTGAAATTAGAAAATAGAGAGTGCAGGGGGCTAAGTTTTAGAAAATTCGAAAATAGTGTGAGGGAATTGGCAATGATTCAAAAGTTAAGTTTTTTGAACCATTGCCAACAAGGCTAGGTTTAGGCGAAGCCTAATTTTTCAGCTACAAAGTCAATATCTTTGTCACCACGACCACTCAAGTTTACCAGGATTTTTTGATCGGCAGAAAGGTTTGGAGCCATTTTAATTGCATGGGCTACAGCATGAGAACTTTCCAGAGCAGGGATAATACCTTCGGTACGAGACAACTCCATAAAGGCATCTAAACACTCTTTATCGGTTGCTGTTTCATATTCTACTCGTTCGATATCTTTAAGGTAACAATGTTGAGGTCCAACACCGGGATAGTCTAAGCCAGAAGCTATAGAATAAACAGGTAGTGGTTGTCCTTGCTCATCTTGTAAAAGATAACAGCTAAAACCATGGATCACACCCGGTTTACCCAGAGTCATAGTAGCTGCATGGTCTGGAGTATCTATACCTTTTCCGGATGGTTCAACACCAATCATTTTTACATTTTCATCTTCAAGAAAAGCAGTGAACAACCCCATGGCATTACTACCACCACCTACGCAAGCAACCAGATAATTGGGTAATGAACCTGCAAGGTCCTGGATCTGCTCTCGTGCTTCAAAACCAACTACAGCCTGAAAATCTCTAACCATTTTAGGAAAGGGGTGAGGGCCCACTACTGAACCAATGGCATATAATGAATTGATTGGATCTTGTAGATACGCTTCGAAAGCACTATCTACTGCATCTTTTAACGTTTTTGTACCGCGTGTTACGGTAACTACTTTAGCACCTAAGATTTTCATCCGGATAACATTCGGGTGTTCTTTTTTAACGTCGACTTCACCCATGTGAATTTCACAATCGATACCAACTAAAGAACAGGCTGTAGCAAGAGCAACACCATGTTGTCCGGCTCCGGTTTCTGCCAAAACCTTAGTTTTGCCCATATGTTTGGCTAATAGGGCTTCACCTAAACAATGATTTATTTTATGGGCACCGGTATGATTTAAATCTTCACGTTTAAGATATATTTGTGCTCCACCTAATTTATTACTTAGGTTTTTGGCGTGATAAATCGGACTTGGGCGGCCAACGAAATGATCTAAAAGATCGGCAAGCTCGTTTTTAAATTTATCGGTATCTTTGATTTCTCGATAAGCATTATCGATATCATCCATAATCGCCTTAAGCTCAGGAGGAAGCTGTTGTCCCCCGTATTCACCGAAGAATCCTTCGCTATTCGGCATAGGTAAAAAATCTGTTGAACTCATAATTTACTCTATTGTTTATATAGTTTTTTAATATTTTGACAATTCTATAGATGCTATTGAATCTTGGAGCGATAGCTCATGGAATCATAAGCCAGAAAAGCCAACTCCCTAGTTTTATGACTAAAGAATAACATATGATTTGCCATTTCGACATCAAACATTCAATCAATTTCTAGCTTTCACTTGAAAATTACTAGAAATCACCTTATCTTGATATTCCAACAGACGTTGTATGAGAGATAGTTATGGAAATTCAAGAAAATATTAACCAAAAACTCATCAATTCATTTTCACCCGTTTATCTCGAAGTAGAAAATGAAAGCAATATGCACAATGTCCCTCCGGGTTCTGAATCTCACTTTAAAGTGGTTGTGGTCTCTGAACAATTTGAAGGAAAATCACTTATTCAAAGACACCGATTGATTAACCAGTCTTTATCTGAGGAATTACAGAACCATATTCATGCTTTGGCCATCCATGCATATACAAACAATGAATGGGGCGAACGTGAATTTAAAGAAATGAAATCGCCTCCCTGTCATGGTGGTGGAAAATAATCACTATCTATATAATGACTTTTGCTTGATTACTATCCAATAAAGCAAAATAGAGTATACATAGATATATTTGTATAAACCTCTGTCATCTGGCTGTTAGCCATGTTAACCGAGAAGTTAAAAATAGTTTAAAGGAAATATAATGGCCACAGTTGATGTAACCCATGATAAATTTGAAGATTTGATTAATGAAAACGACTTTGTTATTTTGGATTTTTGGGCGCCTTGGTGCGGTCCATGTAAATCGTTCGGTCCTGTTTATGAGGAATTATCGGAAAAATACCCCGATATTGTTTTTGCAAAAATCAATACTGAAGATGAACAGCAACTAGCGGCCAGTTTTAATATTCGTTCCATTCCTACTTTAATGATTTTTAGAGAAAAAATCGTACTATTTTCTCAACCAGGCGCTTTAGCCGGTTCGCAATTGGAAGAGGTTATTGGCCAAGCTCAAGGTTTGGATATGGACCAAGTTCGCAAAGATATTGACGAGCAAATGAAAAAAGAAGAAGCCGGTCAAGAATAACTCGCTACTTTCTTTCTTAATACAAGCCATACTTTCAAGTATGGCTTTTTATTGTGAATTATTAACGGATTAACTATATTAGATGCAAAATAACTCGGATAAGATTGGGGTATTGATCGTCAATCTGGGAACACCGGAAAACCCAGATGTTCCCTCTATAAGAAAATTTTTAAGACAGTTTTTATCCGATCCTCGCGTAGTAGAAATACCCAGACCTGTCTGGCTTATCATCTTACATGCGTTCATCTTACCATTTCGACCCGCTAAGTTAGTCCATTCCTACCAAAGTATCTGGACTAAAAATGGCGCTCCATTGATGGTTTTTGCCGAATCCCAGCAAAAAAAACTCAGCGAATATTTTGCTCAATCGGATGATTCATCGGAAAAGTACGAGTTTGTCACCGCCATGAGTTATGGCCAACCATCAATTAAATCAGGATTACAACAATTACAACAAAAAGGGATTTATAAAGTATTAATCCTTCCCATGTACGCCCAATATTCATGTTCCACGACTGCCGCAGTTTTTGATGCCGTTAGTAAAGAGCTTAGAACGATGCGTCGTATCCCGGAATGTCGTTTTATCAATACTTTTTTTGACAATGAAACCTATATTAAAGGCCTAGCCGAAACGGTTAAACAACATTGGCAAAAGCATACTCCGGCAGAAAAGCTGATAATGTCCTTTCATGGTGTACCTCAGAGCTATGTGGACAAAGGCGACCCTTATTACGACGAATGTGTTGCTACCGCCAATTTGTTGGCTAAAGAACTCGATTTAACTGAACAGCAATGGCAAATTACCTTCCAATCCCGCTTTGGCAAAGCAGAATGGATTAAACCGTATACCTCCGCTACATTAGAGCAATTAGCCAAGCAGGGAACAGAATCAGTCGATATTATCTGTCCCGGCTTCAGCAATGATTGCCTGGAAACCCTGGAAGAAATCGAAGTCGAAAACCGGGATGTTTTTTTTAATGCTGGTGGTAAAGAATTTCGTTATATACCAGCCTTAAATGATAGTCAGGAACAGATCGAATTATTGGCTGATTTAGTTCGTAGTCATACTCAAGGTTGGTAAGCTTTTCGATTATTCGTTTTAATACTTTCTTGAGCATAGGCACGAGCATATAGTTAGATATTTATATTACAACACATCAGAAGCAAAATCCGCCAATCGAGAACGTTCCCCTCTTTGTAAGGTAATATGACCACTATGTTCCCAATTTCTAAAACGATCCACCACATAGGTTAATCCGGAGGTAGTTTCGGTCAGGTAGGGGGTATCAATTTGAGCCACATTACCCAGACAAACGATTTTACTCCCGGGACCGGCACGGGTAATCATGGTTTTCATCTGTTTGGAGGTTAGGTTTTGGGCTTCATCGATAATAATATAGCGATTTAAGAAGGTTCGACCACGCATAAAATTCAATGAGCGGATTTTGATTTTACTGGAGAGCAGGTCGTTGGTAGCAGCCTTGCCCCATTCACTTTCATTGTCGTTGCTGGTAAGGACTTCCATATTATCCATCAATGCCCCCATCCAGGGAGCCATTTTTTTTCTATACCTGTATTGGGGTAATAATTAGCTAAGTAAGTATGCCTTTTAGTGTAAATTTAGACAAAAATAACTATTATTTGCAAATCAAATTTAAGTTATCTAGCCAGTAACAAATAATAAATGGCTTGGATTTAAGTCATAAGAGTATGACCAGTTAAATTAATTGTATTTTTATTTCTCTTTAAAAATCATTTGTTATTATTGCGCCGCAGGCATCTCAAGTTTCATTACTTTGCTTAATGCGATGCAGTGTGGTCAAAGGGTGAATTAGTGTGGGTAAGCTGTAGTTAAATAGTCTTTTTTATTTATCTGCAACTTATCCATCACCTTCCTGAGGAACGAAGGAAATTCACACTTTGTCCACACGTAGTTCGCCTGTTATTCAAACATTGGTGAATATGAGTTCCATATTTACTTCCGTCAATTGTTTAAAAAACTTATATGGTGTTTTAAATTCCATGAATTTTCTGGGGTGGCTGTTGAGCTTAACTATCGATCCCTTATGATTCTTTCTGATAATATTATTGGCTTCCCAATCCTTAACTCTTTCACGATTATTAGGTACTTCAGGGCGTTCATCAATGTCTAGCCGGTTTTTTGTTCCTGTCCTATTGTAACCTACACCATAAAGTTTGCGATAGGTTTCATTTTGATGTCCTAGGTGCTGATATAGTAAACCTCGGCCCCTCTTGTCTGATAAGATGTACTGATAAATTGTCTCATGGTGTAATGTATGGTTCTTTTATTTTTTAGCTAGCCTGCAATTTGTTCTGGACTCCAGTCCTGTTTAAGATATTCACCTATCAAACACTTTATTTTATTTGTCAATTTGACTGCTTAGGCTTTTTGGCTATTACGATTGATGGCAAATCGTTATACTTGTTTATGTCTTTAACCATACAGCCCTGTATTTCGATTAATTTCACGTGTTATGACACTTTGGCTTCATCCCAGTGATTCTCCATTTTCTAACCTCAAGTCGATATAATGTCTTTCTTCAAGACTTAGGCGTTTATAGCTCATTTGTAACCTCTGTGAATCAGTTTGGTAGCTCTTTAAATTTTACACCTATATCTTGATTTCCAAATAGAGGCGCTATAATCTCAGATATAGACAAAAATTATAGACTTATTATACGAATTCAACTGGTAATAAATATGAAAATATCCCCTTATTCTTCCCGGTTTTTATCCCGCTTTATTGTAAAAGATGCATTTGATATTAATGATTTAAACAAGGTATACCCTGTTCTTTTTTTTGACACTGAACATATAGAATCAGCGACATTGTTTGTCAATAGTTCTAAAGAATACAAAGCTAAAGCATTTAAAACAAAAAAAACTGTTTTGAGAGGTGTAGGGTTGTTTTTAGAGTACTGTAGTGCAGTTGATGCTGTTATTGAAGATTTTAATGCTTTGAAGAATGTAGCTCAGTGTTTTTATGATACTCTGATAAAGGGGACTATATCAGATGAATCAATTTCGCTATTGTGGTCGCCAAAGAAAAAAAGAGCTGCAAATACGATAATTCACTATATTGAACTTTATCTAAACTATTGTTTGAACGAGTTATCTCTAATAAATATTTTTGGTCCAAAATTTGTCGGTAATAAGCATTATGGTAAGTATCAAGAATATAAATTATTAAGTCACTTAGACAGAACCAAAAGAAACTTAAATCGTTTACGAGAAGATGCAAAATATCAAGCGGTTGACTTTAAACTTGTTAAAAGAAAAAATTCTGAAAAAGAAAATAGGGAGGTAAAACGTTTTCCTCCAGAAAAAGCATTTGAAATGATTTCTTCCGGATGTATTGTTTCTAGGAATTCAAAAATACCAATTATCAAGAGATTTAATGTTCGTAATGCTTTGTTATTTTCTATGTATTTATTTGCTGGTTTAAGGAGTACTGAGTCCCTACAGCTTTATACTGATGATGTCGAAATATCAAAGAACTTAGATCAACTTAATGTGCATTTAGCCCATCCTGAAGAAGCTCCAATAATATACCATGGAGAACAAATGACTAGGTCTGAATATTTAGCTAGGGCTTATCGGCTGAAACCTAGAACAGAATTAGCTGGGACTAAATCGGCAGGATGGAAAGGACTTGAAGAATTAGATGCAACCACAAAATCAACTGCTCTTATCTGGGTTGCCCCTGAAGAAGTAAAATTGTTCTTGATTAGTTTACACACCTTGTATATGAATATACGCTCGGAGTGGATAAAAAATGCGCCATATAGACACCCATATTATTTTGTTGCAGAAGATGGTTCACCACTTAAATATAATGCAGTACATAAGATTTGGAAACAAACGTGTAACCGGGTTGGGCTAACAGGTTTGCGTCGGGATGGGCAACACATACATGGTGCTAGGCATAATATTGCTAAGATTCTTCAAGAATTAAAACTCCCTACTGTGGTGATTAAAACAGTATTACATCATGTTAATATTCTATCCCAAGAGAAATATAAGGGTATTGATGTAAATGAAGCACAAATAAAAATTAACCTTGCATTTAATGAGATTGTGCATGGTAAATTAGATGGAAGCAAAATAGATGAAAGAAACTGCCATATGAAAAGTGACCCTAAAATGATATTTACTGATTTAAGAAAAATATCTGGTGTTATTTGAGACTATCGCTATTAACTAAAACACCTAGAGAATGGACTAATGCTTGAAAAGAACAATAAAAAAATGGTTTATCTGGGAGACTGTACAGTATGGTCATAAACACTCCATGAATAATTATCTGGGTATATTACTATTTGATGCTCCAAAATTGGAAATAAATAAGGGACTCAGAATAATAAAATACTCTACGTTTTAATGTAATTAGTTAGTGAGTTATCAAATAACTCTTGTACTTTGATTTCAAGTGCAGTTGCTAATAGTTTCACCTCAATATCCGTTACCCGCCTCACTTGGGATTCAATTTTTGCTAAGGTACTCCTGCTAATATTCCAACCATTTAAATTGCAACGGGCGACTAACTGTTCTTGGGTTAGGTCTTGTATTTTTCTATATTGTCGAATGTTTGGGCCAATTATATTCACTTTTATGCTCCGATAATGGAGCTTGATCTTTACAAATTTTTGCAATAGAATTGCTCCCAATACGGAGCATTAGAAAATAAAGCAGGCTTTGTTTATGATAACCCGTTACTATACAAACTCATCTGATTAGTATTCTCTAGTACTAATAAACTTTTAACTGTTTTGATAGACCATTCTTACCATCGAAGATAAATGCTTTTCTGGGTTAAAGAAATGTAAGAATAAATAATCATACTGTCTTAAATGTTTAAGGTGACACTTCTCTTTGGATATTAAAGGTATATGAAGGTAAATCGTACTATTGCTCAAATTATTTCGATGCCAAACGTTCATCGATTTTCTATAGGTGAAATTCGGACCGCTTACCTTATGTTGATGAATGATACTTCTTTAAATCCTAATGATGTCCGACATTTAATCTATAGAGAATTAATGAAGCTGGTTAAAATTGATTGGGTTCGAAAAACGGTCTCAAAAAAGAAGGGATTGATCAGTTTTGTTAAAACCGATTTATTTGACATTCACTCAATTATTTTCATCGATAATGATTTTGGCAATGAACAAAAAAATAATGATCACTTTTTTAAAATCAAGGAAAAGGGCCTGGAAGAAAAATTACGTCGCTATAAACATGAATTGCTGATTGGTTTAGGTGAGGTAGATGAGTATAAGCAACTCGTTTCCGAATTTCCAGAACTACAAACTAAACTGCAACCTCAATACAACAATACCAGTGAGAATAACTCGCGATTGCTTGGAAAAATTAAAGCTATCGAGACTTTAATCAGAGAAAATAATTTATATAGTAATCATGATAAAACCAAGAATTTGGCAAGCTGAATGTGTTAATTTGGCAGTGAGTCACTACCAAGCTTGCGCTAACCACTTTTTAGTTTTAGCCACACCCGGTGCTGGCAAAACTTTTATGGCATCGAATTTGGCTGCTCACTTATTAAACGCAGATAAAATTGATTTCGTGTTCTGTTTTTCGCCTTCTAGCATCGTGGCTCAGGATTTTTGTGAGGAATTGCAGGACAAAACCAATGAACGAATGGATGGTCGACTGGGTTCAAAAGGTCATTCATTAACCTATCAAAGTATGCAATATCTTGATGATGCTTTTTGGTCGCTATTTGACAAATTTCGCATACTGGTTATTTTTGATGAAATTCATCATTGCTCTGGTTCAAATGTCGAAAACGCTAATTCCTGGGGTGAGCAAATAATTTTAAATATCCAAGATAATGCAACATTCACTCTTGCTTTAACCGGTACACCATGGCGTTCCGACACTACTCCAATTGTGCTTTCAAAATATGCAGAGTCGACCAATAAAATTATCTGTGATTATGTGTATGGGCTCAGTGAGGCGATTCGGGATAAGGTGTGTCGATTTCCTCAAATCATTGCCGTCGATAATGACAATATCTCATTAACCGAACAAAACGAAACGAAGCAGTTTAATAGTTTTGGTGAACTGTTCTCACAGTCAGCCTTTCCATACCAGAATATTATTGAAGATGAAAAAGTTATCCTGCATTTTCTGGAGCAAGCAAACCAGAAACTAACGGAACTTATATGCTTTAACCCAGATGCCGGCGGATTGATAGTAGCGTCATCCGTCGAACATGCACAGCAAATCTCAGCACTATTGCATAATGTAATTAATGAAAATGCGGTGATTGTAACCTATCGTGAAGATGAACCAAGTCAATTGATAAAGCAATTCCGAGAAGGTGATGACAAATGGATTATATCCGTGGGCATGATAAGTGAAGGGACGAATATTCCCCGATTACAAGTTTGTTGTCATCTCACGAATATCAAAACCGAAATGCATTTTCGCCAAATCTTGGGACGGATTCTAAGAAGAACAACTTCAATTAATCAAGAAGCGTTCTTTTATATGCCGGCTGAACCTAAATTGGTGGAATATGCCTACCGCGTGGGGGATGACATTCCGTCGGAAGCTGATATCGTCACCTTCGAAAAAATGAATGGTAACGGTGTGGATAAAGGCTCTTCCCTAGAGTTGGGTATTCAAAATCATCCCTATGAAGATAAAGAACACAAAATCGAAATGGACCTACCCGAGGAATTTTTCGAATGTTCAGAAAGGCATCAATTCGATGCGGGTTTTTCAGTCGGTAATTACGAAAAGATGTTAGATATTTTTGGACGATTTAAACAGGAAACTTTGGCACATAGCTTAATGCCGTTGGAATAGCTTGGTTGAATTTGAGGCTTGTTTCAATCAAGTATATGTTTATTTCTTCCTATATAGGGATGAAGGGAGAGGTGTCTGACAAGTTATGAAGTTCTGTATAAGTATATTGACCGTTGTCAGGAGATATCGATGATAGTACTCATGTTGAGTATTGATGGCGTATTACATCCCTTGCTTCATTACGGACAGTGTTTTCGAACCGAAAATATCACTCCATTGTGGAAAGGCATTGAAAATCATGATGTCAGCATTGTGATTACCAGTCGGTGGCGATATAGCCGAACATTGGAATGGCTAAAAGATAATTTAGGGCCATTATCAGAACGCATTATCGGGCAAACCGAATTGTCGCTGGATGTGCCTGAGGAGTTTCGGCGGCAACATGAAGTGGAGCATTACTTACAACAATTTCCTGAGCCAATAAAATGGATTGCGGTTGATAATATTCGATATAACTACAAGCCTGGAACGCCACTGGTTTTAACGGATGAAGGCTTAGGCTTTACCGAGCAAGATGCCAAACAACTCGAAGTTATGATAATCCAGTTAGAGAATAATGAAACCATTATCATGGATTCGGAATACGGTAAAAAATACTATGTCCCTAAAACCCGAGTCCGACGTGAAAAGCGTAAATGGCGTCGAAAAATTAAGGATGGTGCTGAAGTCTATCAAACCTGTGCCGGCCAATCGCCTGAACGCATTTTTTTAACAACACCGGCCGACTTTCATGCTTGGTTAGATGACATGGAACAAAAGTCCGGGATTTTAAAACGAATTGGCCAAATGTTGCGAGATAATGCAAAAAAATCGGTCGAATCCGAATGATGACACGAATCCGTTTATTCAACAGCACATTTTGTCTGCTTTAAAATCCTGGTGTAAAACCAGAAAGGCAGCCAATCACTGGTATCATACTCTACCGGTTCCAAGCCTCGGCAATTAGATAACCAACCAATTGGTAAACAGTGAACAGAAGGAAATGGTGTTGCACTATCCCAAGCGGATTCAAGACGAAGATTTCGCCGAATAAAAGGAATGATTGGCTCCCGCTGTTTTAGCCAAAATGTAAGTCCAATATCACGATAGATATACCAATAGCTACGAAAGGAAATCCTATGGGAATGTATGACACCATCATCATTGAGCATCATGATATAACGTATGAACTGCAAACTAAACGGTTTTATGGGGTGCTAAACACTTATCGCATTGGGGATGTGATAAATGGCATACATACCGGGGAACATTGTTACTTTTATCCCCTCTATTTAAAACAATCCGGAGAAATTGATTGGCATGAAGTAGAATGGGAGACACGTTACCATGTCTTTATTACCATCGCCAATGGCATATATTGTGATTATCAGGTCAAGTCTTGGATATCGGATAACTTGAAAATTCAGTCAATTATCGGCGCCCAGAAGGCTTTCTGGAAAGATGCGCAACGGGTATTGGACGTCGTTATTGAATCAGTCAAACGCTATCAACACGCCACAACGTTTTATCTTGAACAACGAGAGCAAATTCTCCGATTATTAGAGTTCGCCGAACAGGGGGAACAACGGGACAAATTAGGACTGGGCATTCCTATTGAAAAAGATATTCGACAGTCCATCCGCGAAGGAAGGTTATTCGATGAAATTCGTTCCGAATTAGACAAAGAGCCGCACTATCAGTCCTATGTCAATACCCTTGATGAATTACAGAACTTTCGTTTATAAAAAGGAATCGTGAATATGCTATCCAACAACACACAATTATTTGGTACCAGCAAAATCATGAAGCAGGACGAGGATTATTGGCTATCCATCCCCGAACCACTATTGAATGCTTTGTCCTTAAAAGAAGGGCAAACCGTATCGGTAACCGTTAGCCAGGACCAATTAATTATAACTACTTTAACTCCATCTAATCCACAAGACATTAAAGTCCTTGCTCTGGATTTAGAAGGGACCTTAATCTCCAGCGCCGTCAGTCAAATTCCGCGGCCAGGACTCTTTGATTTTTTACAATGGTGTCATGATACTTTTGAACGTGTGGTGATGTATACGTCGGTTAACGAAGGTAAATTCAGAGAAATCGCACATACCTTGGTTCAATCGCATGATGCTCCTGAATGGTTGGTTGATATTGAATACATTCACTGGTATGGCAGTACCAAAGATTTGCGCTTTATCCCCAATATGTTTCCCGAACAAGTCATTCTGCTCGATGACTGTGAAATGGTTATTAATTCCGACGAAACATCACAATGGTTACCGATTAAATGCTTTGACCCCAGTGTCTCAAAAAATCCGAAGAGTTCTGTTCTTGATGACAATGAACTGGAAAATGCGATTGCCAAAATTAAAAGCCGGCTTGATGCTAAGAAATTTGAATATGCTAAAACGCAACTGGAGAGTTTGACTAATTCTAAACTAAGGGAGTAACTGCTCAGTTCCATTTCAGAAACTTAAAATAATTATGGATTTGACAAGATGAATTTACCTCCCCATCAGTCATTAATGAGTTTGCCCAAAGAAAAAGCTAAAAATTTGGTAGTCTATGCGTTATTAAGAACGCAATGGCAACAATTGACTCCTCTACCAAGCCAGTCCAATCAACAAAAAGCGGTAAAATCCAACAGCAACATTTTCTGGGAGTATCGCAAAGGAAGGATTTCGGATACCGAGCTTTGTCGTCATTTTAACCTACCGGATTCAGCACTGACTCGATTATTGATTGAAAAAGGAGAATTATTTGATATATAGCTATTATTGTTGCCATATACCCTAATGTATTAATACTATCCTTGATAGTTTCGTTGAAAATTGAGTCGTTGTGTCGAAAACAGGTGTATCACTGTATGAAGAAAAAATATCATACCACTTTTATTAATCCTGATTTGATCTTCAACCGATTGGAAAAGGCAGACTATCCAGTCAGTTAAGCGAGCTCGTAACCACTGGTAATCCTAAGTATGAAATCAGTCAAGTAAAAAAAGGAATGATCGATGAAGTGTGGGCCGATGGCAGGCGCTTTTCCGACAATTATATCAAAGGAAGATTCATGCGAATTATTGATTAAAAACAAGCATTCATTTCATAAATTAAAAACATCCCCAAAATAAACAGAAATAAAAATTCAAGCTTAATCAAAAAGATTGAAAAAAAAGCAGACTTTTAAAAATAATATTTATACGGCAGCTTTAGTGAGATTCTGTTGAAAGTGTGCCGCGGGCTTACAAATGAGTAGTATAGGAAGTATTGCTATCTTGGGTATAAGCTCAATGGAAGATGGTAGTAGGTTTACCGAAGTTTGCTGTTGGAAATTGGCTACAAACTTCCTCAAATTACAGGTATTAAGAGTATTGGTTTCGAGCATTGAAGAAAAGGTAGTCAATCAGATTATCATGTAGGATACAGAGAGACGAGAGCATTGAAGTGTCGTAAAATCTTAGACTTGGCATCAAAATTGGTTCAGTTCGCCAGAGGATTCTAGGGTCATTGGCTTTCTTCTTTTTTTTGAGTCATTATGAGGTATATTCAAAAATTTTTGACTGATGTCAGTTTAGCTGGCGCTCACCAAACTTCCCCGGTGCTGACGCTAAAGTAAATCTGAAGATCTTAAATATCTGTCCTGTCATACTCTATCATTAATAAATGTCAGGATAGTCTTTATGACCCTAAAAGAGAAATGTCAATTTACTTACAATCAGACTCTATTCTGACAATAATTGAACAGTTTCCTGACGATTATTTAGGGTATACATTAATCGGACACAAACGTTTAATGACTACTTTTTAAAGTTAAAAAAGTTGGACATTTGGGGCAGCTACATATGAGATAGGGGTTCTTTAACCAAAAGACCGATTTGTCACAAAGCCATGCTGTAGCCCTTGCTATTACTGCTTTATAGCTGAAAAATCGATTTTCAAGTTATCAATCAGGTTTTCGGTAACCTTTTGAATATTTTAACTATTTTATTGCTTGCTTTATTATGTTTTTTTTGCAACTACGGTGTCGCACATAGGGATATGTCAACTATTTAGAGGATATTGCCAAATTAATAAAAAGATAAGGTTCTGATTCATGGCTATTTAATGTATTACTTCTTAGCATGAATCAGAAAAATAAAATTTAAAAAGTTATTAGTTAGTCGAAATCTGGATTTTGCCAATCTATAGATGGAGCATACATTTCAATCGGTCCTTTAATTCTAGACACGTAATCAATCACATTTACCATATCTTCATTGCTAAAGTTCTTGATTTGTTCAACCATGTCTGGATTGGCATTTCGTCTTTTGCCATCGCGGATCCACTCGAACTGCCGTAACATGTAATTATAATGCTGGGATTGTATTTTGGGATAAAATTTATCAGCGTTACCTTCTCCATTATCACCATGGCATCTAACACAGTTATTTTTATATAGTGTTTTGCCTGCGGCCAAATTTTTACCGGGACCTATGCCATTTTCTGGATTCATTTTCAATTTTTCGATATAAGCAGTTACATCTGCTATAGCCTGTGCATCACCGATTGCTTCTGGAAGAGCAAAGGGGTACATGGTAGGATTGTCACGATTTAAGGCCCGAATATCTGCCAATTGTTTAATTAAAACATTGCGGTGTTGCCCTGCTAGTTGAGGAAATGTACCATCTTTTGTTCCCCAGCCTTCAGGTAAATGGCATGCTGAACATACTTCAAAAACGTCTAAACCATTTTCCAAGTTAGGAACCAGTGTCATAGCAGCATCTTTTTCTCCTCCAGACTTATTCCATTCTACTGGGCTATCAGTGCCGTAAGCGAGCAACGGTATTAAGCTAATACAAATTAGGGAAATATTAAAATAGGTATTCATTTTTTTCATTGTAGTTACATGCTCCTGTTGTGTTAAAGCGATAAATAAAATTCAATTTGTCTTATAAAAATAAACCTTCATTTGTATTGATATGGCCTAGTTGAAGGAGAAAAAATAAGAAACTTTTAAGTGAACAATTATTTAAGGAAGAATTAATAATTTACTCACACGAAAGCTTCTATATAAGCAGGTTTTTTGCTAAAGGAAGCCCACAGATTTTTTCAAACTTGAGTATCTCTATTGTGGGCCAAGCAACAATTAAGCCACTAAGAAAAAAATGCAAAATTTGTATTAAAACTATAAATTAAATGCACCTAACTAATATTTTTGCCCATTATCGACCATCATCTATAGTGTCGATATGTTTATTTCTATATTTGTGATGCAAAATTTAACGCCAGTGTTGCATAAAAAATCTGTCTATAATGGTTTGATATTTAGGTGTATTTCCATGTTATTTGATTTGCTGTTGCTTTTTGCAATCTATTCTTGTGTATTTTCGCTATTAACGCATTGGCTTTTTTCTGGAGAACTATCGCTTAACTTAAAGAAAAAATAAAATCGTTCTATTATTGATGACGACTTCTACAGATTTAAAAAAAAGATATCGCGCGTACACATTCTTATAATAGGTGCACAAGTGACAATGGTGATTAATCGAAAGCAGCTCGAAATATGAAGTGATATAAGGGATTGAGCGTGGGATGATCACTTCCCTTGATTACGCATATTGTCAAAACTAGGCAATTAAAAGTCTGAGTAAATATCTCAGGAATGTAATGTTTCCGTTATATAAAAATTATTTTAATAACTTCTATTTTAAATTTTGGCGCGCTATTTAACCGGTTGAGTTACATGAATATGATGCTGTTGGAACAAGTCTTGCTAACATAGCTAGAAGTTTTGGTATGTGTATAGAAACAATACTTAGGTGGAGACTCAGGCGAATTACCTCAAAATTAAAGCTAAAACTTTCGGAAGGAATCATAGATTTGGGGCTCCCATATTTTGAAAGTTACAAGCATGTAATGTGAAATTCCAAAACCAAGGAAAAGCTTAATTTGCTATACGGTGTCGTTTGCAAGATGACTAAGTGATTGTTTAAAAATAACGGATAGCTGTGGAAAAGTACATAGACAACATAACGTTTTATATTCGCAATATTATTTAAAAAGTAAGTCTGTTTATCAATCAAACAAATCCGTCGTAGCTTATATATCAAAAATTTCTTAAAACCATTCATGTAATCATGACGACTACAAGAGCTGACCTTGTCAACAAATTGAATGAAAAAATCGGGTTAACAAAACGAAAAAGTGAAGAATTTGTACAATCATTTTTCTTGCAATTAATTGATGCCCTTGAAAAAAGGCAAGACGTTAAACTCGTTGGCTTTGGTAGATTTAAAATATTTAAAAAACAAGAGCGTATGGGGAGAAATCCAAAGACCGGAGAATCCAGTATTATAAAAGCAAGAAACACTGTATGTTTCAAAGCCAGTCAAAAATTAAAAAGTCGTATAGGGATAAAGTTTTTCGAAGTGCCAAACCAGTTAATAAAATCTAGTTAAGGTTAATTTAATAATTAGGATGTACTCTGTAGAAATTAATCAATTCTTTTTTTAGGGATTATGACAGGGAGTAAAAAGTGTTATCAAACTCTTCTCTACATTTAAAAATCAAAGGTAAGAGTGAAATTAGTACCGATTCGGTTCTTCCTCTTTCATATAAAGTTCACACCTATTTTCGGCATTCTGAAGATAGATACGAAGCAGAAGCATTTATTCGGCAACAATATGAGCGTTATTTTCAGGCTCAAATTCATGATTTTACCCTCAATTAATAAGTTTGCAGGACCTCTCAAATAATTGTATACAGGCTATTTCTGGCTTGCGTTGGGCTCAAAACGAAACATTATTTTCTGAATACTATCTTAATCAGAAAATTGAACAGGAATTAAGTCAACGGCACAAAACCGATATTCTTCGTGGAGATGTAGCTGAAGTAGGCAATATGGCTTTGCTCAATCGTAGCCAGATTCGTTCTTTAGTTGTCTCATTGATCGCATATTTGTATGCTACCGGATTTAAATACATGGTTTTTACGACCACTCTGATTATTGCTAACAGCTTTAAACGGATGGGATTAACGCTCTGTGAGTTAGCTGATGCCAAACTGGAATCTTTGCCACTAGCTCTTCGGCGACAATGGGGGCAAAAGTACTATCAAATGTCTCCCAAGGTATATGCACTCGACATTCAGCAATCTCATACTCACTTAATCCCTCTTTTTTTCCAGGCACCTTCATTTTTACAACAATTATGGTTAGACGGATATACCTTAGGTGAGCAACGTTTCCAGAAGGTGGCAGTCGCATGAATTTATTAATTAATAAAATTAAAGAACATACACTCAATATGCCTGATAAAACTGCGATTTTTGGCGACTCGCAGATAATTAGTTATAGTCAGTTAAATACTGAAATACAAACGTTTATTCCACAATTAAATGGCTATCGAATTGGATTGATGATGGAAAACCAACCAGCCTGGGCCATTATCGATTTAGCCATTATGGCCAGCCATAAATGCTGTATACCGATACCGATGTTCTTTTCTAAAGCTCAGGTTCTGCACATGGTATCTGATGCACACATTGATCTACTTATATTAGATAAAAAAGAGTCCATACGAAAATTGGGGCTCGATTCACACCAAAGTGTTTCTCAACGAATTTTAGATAAAGAAATTTGGATAATTTTTTTAGAGGGCGGCTGTGATCAGCATTTTTCTGGAAAAATTACCTACACCTCGGGAACAACGGGTTCTCCCAAAGGAGTCATGTTGTCCGAAGATAGCATTATGAAAAAGACTGTTAGCCTAGCTGATGCCATTCAAGCTGATTTGAAAGATAAAGGTTTGTCTTTGTTGCCTATGTCAACGTTACTGGAAAATATCGGTGGATTATATGTACCTTTATTGGTGGGTGCCACTGCGGCTCTATTAGCACCGCAAAAAATCGGGATCCTGGGTTCCAATCAAATTGATGGGAAAAAATTAGTTGATACCATAATGGCAACCCAACCGACGGCCTTTATTATTGTTCCACAACTATTAGAAATTTTAATTAAAATCTCTCAAAGTGGAATACCTTTGCCTTTAAGTATTCGATTCATTGCTGTGGGAGGGGCACATGTCTCCCATCGTATACTGAAAAAGGCAATGCAATATCATATACCTGTTTTTCAAGGCTACGGTTTATCGGAAGCGTGTTCTGTGGTTTCTTTAAATACCGTGCAGGATAATAAACTCGGTTCGGTCGGCAAACCATTAAATAACCACCAAATTAAAATTGCCGAAGATGGAGAGATTCTAATTAAACATGAGCTTTTTTCTGGATACTTGGGGCACCCCGAGCATACTACTAAAGATTATTTTGCCAGTGGTGATCTCGGCAAAATTGATTCAGACGGTTATTTGCATATTCTAGGACGTAAACGAAATATTATTGTTAATAGTTTCGGTCGAAATATTTCTCCGGAATGGATTGAGTGTGAATTGGAATCCTTGGTTCATATTGCTAGGGCAGTGATTTTCGGTGATGCTCAACCATTCATAATAGCCGTAATCGAGGCAAGTTCGAACAGTGTAACGAGCCATGAAATTAATCAAGCCATACAAAAATTAAATGGTAATTTGCCGGACTATGCCCAAGTTCAAGGTTTAATTTTATCTCGAGAGCCTTTTTCGCTATTAAATGGACAATTAAATAAAGACGGTAGTCCAAACCGAATTCAAATATATAAAGATTACTTTTCCGCCATTAACATAATTTACGAGAAATCAGCATGAATCACTTTTATACCGATTTATTACTGGCAACTCAACAAGAGCGCTACGAACTACAAAAAATTGAAGCACTACAAAAGGGAGTTTCCGGAAATATTTCTTTGCCAACTTATCAGGCCTTTTTAACTGAAGCTTTCCATCATGTAAAACATACGACACCATTGTTAATGGCCTGTGGCAGTCGTATCGCACACAATCAAGAATGGGTTCGTGAAGCAATAGCAACCTATATCGAGGAAGAACTAGGGCATCAAGAATGGATTTTAAATGATCTCAAGGCGACTGGTCTTGATCCGGAAACGGTGCGTCATGGTAAACCATCTGTAGCCACTGAACTTATGGTAGCTTATGCGTATGATTCAATTTATCGCACGAATCCCATAAGCTTTTTCGGCATGGTTTTAGTACTGGAGGGAACTAGTATTGCCCTGGCTTCTGGCGCTGCAGAAAAAATCAAAGCTAACCTGAACCTACCAGACAGTGCTCTGACTTATTTGACTTCCCACGGAGCATTAGATATTGAACATATTGGTTTTTATGAATCGTTGATGAACAAAATTACTTTTAAAAAAGACCAACAAGCGATTGTGCATGCTGCTAAAGTTTTCTACAAACTTTATGGTGATATTTTCCGTTCTATTCCACTTTAATAATTTATTTTAATAGGAGCCATTAATGTTACGTTTACTCACTATTTCATTACTTTTATACGGTTCATTATGTGTCGCTAGTGATATGGATAAGGCAATAGCTCAATTACAAAAAGATTGGGCCATGGCCAATTATCAAACTGATGCCGCAAATACCGAACAGGCCTTTGAAAATCTGACTAAAAGTGCCGAAAAAATTATAAGCGACTATCCCAATAAAGCTGAGCCATTGATATGGAAAGCCATAATCGTTAGCAGTGATGCAGGAAAAAATGGCGGGCTTAGTGCTTTAAGTAAAGTTAAACGTGCACGAGAACTGCTGCTTAAGGCTGAAACAATTAATCCCCAGGCGTTAAACGGCTCCATTTACACGTCGCTAGGTAGTTTATATTACCTGGTACCCGGTTGGCCGCTTGGTTATGGTGATCATGCGATAGCAAAAAAGTATCTGCAGAAGGCTTTACAGTTGAATCCGGAAGGTATCGATTCCAACTATTTTTATGGTGACTACCTTATAGAAGAAGGTCAATATCAAATGGCTTTGACCTATCTTAACAAGGCTTTAAAAGCAAAACCCAGATCAAATCGCCCTTTGGCCGACCAAGGAAGGAGAAATGAGATCCGGGAAAAAATAGAAAAGGCACAAGCCTACCTGAAAGGATAAAGTAATGAAAAGAATTAGAGGGAAAAACGTTTTATTGACTGGAGCTACTGGAGGTATTGGTTCCGAAGTTGCTCAGTTACTGTTGGAGAATAATTGCCAATTAGGACTAGTCGGTCGATCAGAACCTAAATTACAACAGTTAAATGAACGCTTTTCTCGTTACCAAAAGCAATTTATTACTGTTCAAGCCGATATTAATAATACTGTTGAGCGTCAACTCTGTTTGCGGCACACTAGAGAGTATTTCGGTAACCTGGATATTTTAATTAATTTAGCGGGAACGATGGATTTTAATTCTTTTTACCGTCAGGACGAAGAAACTATAGAAAAGATATTTCACACGAACACCTTGGCCCCGATCAAACTCTGTAGAGATGTTTTACCTTCCATGCTAGCAGCCAACAATGGGCATATTGTTAATGTTGGTTCAATTTTTGGTTCTATTGCTTTCGCATATTTTACCACTTATTCGGCTAGCAAATTTGCCCTAAGGGGCTTCTCGGAAGCTTTGCGGAGAGAGTTAGCGGATACTCCAATCAAGATTAGTTATATCGCACCGAGAGCGGTAAAAACTTCGTTAAATAGTAAAGCTGTTTATGCTATGGCCAAAGAGGTTAACATGACCTTGGACTCCCCAAAATTAGTTGCTCAACAGATTGTTAGTGCTATCGCAAATGATCGTAAAGATGTTTTTTTAGGATTCCCTGAAGCATTATTTGTTCGAATTAATGCACTGTTACCACGACTTGTCGATTTCGGTACCCGCAACCAAAATCGTGTTGCACAGAAATACCTGAATCAATAGGAATATGATGTAAAAAATAAGGTTCCTTATCTCGCTTTATTTCTTTTATTCCATAAATATGAAAATGATTTTATTCTGCATTTGTATTGTAATGAGTTACGGATGTTATGCGACAAATTTATTTGATAGTAATCGCGGACGAACTATACCGAAAAAAACTGTAGTGATCAAAAAAACGCCAACTAAAGTACCATTAAAAAAAGTATCTTTAAAACTCATTGCTATTTCAAGAATGGTAGGTAAATACCATTTAACTTTTAAGGAAAAAAATAAAAAGGAACTTGTAAAGTATGTCTGGAAAATAAGCGACAAACCGTTAAAATCTCCATTGCATGGTTTTTATATTTACAATGTTGCTGTTCATAGGGTTCAATTTAAAGCTTTTAACGGTAATAGCTTTTATTGCCAAGAAAATAAAGAATTGAAAGTGACCTGCAATAAACAGGAAAAAATTATTAGTTATGGGATAGTTTCTAAAAACTTTAACCAAGCAATCAAACGACAATAAGTAACAAAATATTGACCGGATGGACCTCTTGGCCTAATGACCACATAGCTGTAATAAGTGACAACGTTTTATAATTTGCTGTTTTGATGTTTTCTAACAGTTTGTAAAGTCCAATACTTATAGCCAAAAATGGCTTCTTGTTTTCAATTGTTTATTTAAGTTTCATTTAAGGATAGAAAGATAAAATCCCCATATATTTCACATTTTAATAAGGGATACCATAAATGAACACGTTTTATCAAAAGTACCAAGTCTGGAATCCCAGTATTCGGTGGTTTCATTGGATAAATTTTGTTTGTGTTTTATTACTTTTTTTATTGGGCATGCTAATGCTTTATAAAAAACAACTAGGAATTACAGGAGTGGAGGCAAAAATAGCTTTAAAAACTCTTCACGTTCTGATTGGTTACGTTTTTGTTAGTAATATTTTAATACGATTATTTTTTTCTTATTCGGGTGATAAATATCTCAGTATAAAAGCCTTTATCCCCGGTAAAGATTATGTTGCAGACTTAAATCGGTATTTACAGTCAGTAAAAGAAGGAAAACCTCAACAATATGTCGGTCATAATCCACTAGGACGTTTGGCTATTACGGTGATGTATGGATTATTTTTGATAATTGCAGTTAGTGGATTAATTCGAGCCGGCACGGATATTTATTATCCACCTTTTGGTTCTTTTGTGAGTCAATATGTTGCTCAAGAAGGGGGGGATAGTTCATCGCTAATACCATATAGTTCCGTAGGGATTAACGATGCTAAAATGACTCAATTAAAAGAATTCAAAGCGCCAATTGGTAAAATCCATATTTACTCTGCATTTTTATTAATTTTTATAGTAATTCTTCATGTTTTTAAGGTTGTTCATAGTGAAATAAAAGAAAAAAGTGGCTTAATTTCGGCTATGTTTAGCGGCGCAAAAATTTTAACTCAGAAACCGGTCGATTTAGATAAAAATTGAGTATTAATAAATTATGCACAGGGAGAATATGGTGAAAAATTTATTTAATTAATATATTTGAGAAAATAATATTTCCTCTGCTAGGACAATATTTGTTACCAGATACGGTAAATACCGATCGTTGGGAGAATTGCTAAATACGATAAAGAGGAGCGACTCGTATGGTGGTAAAACTTGGAATGAATATTAGTTTAACGTTGTGGGCGCAATGATATCTGTTTTGATTGGGATTGTGACACTATGGTTTGGCGTAGATATTTTTGATTTGTTACTGGTATTCCTAAGACATGTCGATACCTACGGTTTTGATAATATATTTATTCTACTGACCATTTTCGGTTTTTTATTGCCATGTTTTTTGGTATCAGAAAAAGTCATTCCAGCCTTATGGAGAAAGTCTTTTCGACTTAAAATTTATCTTTCTGTTTTCAAACCTTGATCATTTTAAAAAATTTAATGATACACTCGGTCATACGATAGAGGATAAATTGCTCTTAAAGTCTCCCAAGTTGCATATACCTGTTATTCTCAGAAATCATAAATGACATGAATGTCACTGCATCGGAAGAAGCGAAAGTTGTCTAAAATGTCAGCTATGTAGAAATTTATCTATTCCCCAAAGCCGTTGTGCCGAAAGAACAGCTGTACGGCTCAAAAAGTGACCATGAGAAAAAATAATTGGAATTAGAAAAGTAGCTTAACTAAGGTGTCCAAAAAAGGTTGACCACGTCATTATTTTGAGAAGTAATTAACATTAATATTACATGGGCTAATCTAAAATTTAAAATCAATGTTAAGTGTAATTTTAATATAGTATTATGATTGAAAAATTAAATCATTGAACTTTATAGAAATAATCTGAATATGGGATGATTACCAATGTAGCTAAATAATAGTAGCTACTAATGAGGGGGAAGAAAATGAAAAAGAACTCAGGCATTAATTTTCAGCAATTATTTTTTAGTATTTTGATTCTATTATCTATATGTGTTGTACCCTTGTTTGCATCTGATTATGAACATGAATACGAGCATGAATATGGACATGAATACGAGCAGGATAAAAATGATGAAGATGAGGGTCACCAGAATGATGAAGATGAAAGTGAGCAAAGTGACAATGACGGCAGTGCTTACCATGCTACCCTGACATACACTGGTCCTGATGTGTGTCTTGAATGTCATCAAGATGCAGCCCATGACATATTTGGTACTACCCATTATCAATGGGGCGGTAATGCTAATTATATGGTTAACAGACCTGATATTATACAGGGGAAAATGTGGGGGGCGGTTAACACTTATTGTGGAAATATTTTAGGCAATGAAAACGCATGTATGTCGTGCCATATAGGCCGTGGTGCTTTACCAGAACAAACCCTTTCTCAGGAACAACTTGAAAACATCGATTGTTTGGTTTGTCATCAGAAAGAATATAAGCGAAAAAAAGAAAATGGGGTCATGGTTCCTGATGTCGTGAGTATGACTATATCCATGGATAAGGCAGTACAAACGGTACATAAACCAGTACGTTCAACTTGCCTGAATTGTCATGCAAAAGCGGGTGGAGGCGATGCTGTAAAACGCGGAGATTTAGCCTTAGCCTCAGGTAACACCAAAGATATTCACTATGATGTTCATATGTCCCAAAATGGGGCTGATTTGAACTGTCAGGACTGTCATATCACACAAAATCACCATATTGCTGGGAAGGGCTCTGATATTCGACCAACTGATCTTGATATTCCTGTCGATTGTGCAAATTCCAGTTGCCATGATACGAAACCCCACGGTAGTAAGGAGTTGAATCGTCACTTAAACAAAGTGGCTTGCCAGACTTGCCATATACCCGTTTTTGGAAAAAATGCCTCTGATAGTATTGCCAGTGAGGCTACTGAAATCCATCGTAGCTGGCAAGCAGGCTCAGAGCATGAAATGTCTCCTAAACATCCGGTCTTAACTAAAGCTAATAATATAATACCAATATACAAATTCTGGAATCGCTATAGTGACAACTATATCTTAGGAGATGTCATTCAGCCTGATAAAGTAACGGGAACCTATACCACCAGTAAGCCGGAAGGTTCTGTAAACGATCCCAACAGCAAACTATATCCATTTAAATACAAGACGTCAGATTATCCGTTGCATGAAGCAAGTGGAAGATTGATTGCGCTGGATACCAGTGTATTCTTTGCAACAGCTGATGCTGATGCAGCAGCTATTTCCGGGCTTCAAAACATGATTGAATTAGGTATGGATGCCACAGAAAATGATGCAATAAAGTGGGTGACCACCGATACTTATCAGTTACTTAACCATCAAGTCAGTCCATCTGATGATGCACTACGATGTCAACAATGCCACTTGAATAATGACAGGATGAACCTACAGCAAGAATTTGGTTATGCACCTGTTGATGCCAATCCATTTACCTGTTCAGAGGGCTGTCATTCTGGTAAAAAAGCCGCCGAGTGGAAGATAGGTTACTATAGTGACTTCAAAGATGGTCATAAAAAACATCATGAGAAAAAAGTTAGTTGTAATAAATGCCACTAAATCATGTTTTTTTATACTAACATAACACTTTTGGATAAGGTAATAACCGGAAATTACAACAAAAGTACATTTGGATAGGTGTTATATAGCACCTTCATAATCATGAGGGTGCTGTTATTAATATTCTAAAAGTTTCTCCACAATAATTAGCATGTTTTCATAGGTAGGATCTTAAGAAGTTGAAATGAAGCCAATTTGATGATCAAATGGTTGTTACCAAGCAATCACTTTTTCATCCCAAAGGCTTCATATGGACATTAGCATAATCCGAAAAAAACTGAAAC
>Ga0209475_10001365_pt1 | contig 31607 bp, 26 predicted proteins | sample tdDd471_FD_187128 | JGI IMG/M metagenome (GOLD analysis project Ga0209475, IMG submission 187128) | Marine sediment microbial communities from the Atlantic coast under amendment with organic carbon and nitrate - tdDd47.1 (SPAdes)... | ecosystem: Environmental > Aquatic > Marine > Coastal >... | reverse complement strand
GACCGAAAGGTCTGACCCACTCAAGTCAACAAGCAACAAGAAGCCGGGCCGCCGCCGGACCCTGATGACGACGGGCGAAAGCCCTATCCCACGACGGTCGCAACGACGGCAGGGGGACCTTGGCGGCTACCTCGGTCCCCCGTCCGGCCACCCAATATAACAGCACGTCAAACAGACAATCCCACGGTCGATGCGCAGCAGCGATCCGGGGGATGACGGTTATTTTGTCATGTTGGACGGGGTGGAAGGACCGGCGCAGCGCGCCCATTGATCCATAAATCACTTGCCGGGAGACAGCCGCATCCGGTTCTTGAGCTCAAGGGTGAAACCGCGAAGCGGCGGCTGCGCCGCCCTTGACCTCAAGAACCGGATACGGCCGGCTGGCTGACAAGTGGTTTAGGAGTCAGAATGGCTTGAAGGGCGTTCAACCCAACCAGACACCCATGGCAATTCGGAGCGGTAAATGAAGTTGTTCAGCAAAGACGACGAAGCTTACCTGGCTTGGCTCGCGGAAAACCCGGCTGGCTATGTGATCAATGTCAGGGCCGTTCACGACACCAATTACGTCGTCCTGCACGCCGCTCATTGCCCCCACATTTCGCGGACGTTGAACCCGGCCGGCGCCTTTACCAGTCGCAGTTATCGCAAAATATGCGTGTCTGAATCCGATGATTTGGCAGCCGCTGCGAGAAAGCTTGGCAGACCGGACGGCTCTTTTTCCAAACGCTGCCAAACCTGTACGCCCGCCGCTTGAGCACCCCTCCCTTGTCATCCCGGGTGGACGCCCGGCGCAGGCCGGGCGCAAGCCCGGGACCCAGCTGGTGGCGGGCACATGGGTCCCGGCCATGCGTCCGGCCTGCGCCGGACATCCTGCGGGGATGACAAATGTGGGAGGGGCGTTGCTGTCAGGCTGATGCGCCCCAACTCACACATTTTTCCCGGAAGCGCGGCAGCGCTATCCGGGACCAACGGGACACTCATCGCCTGCAAACGAGGTCGGTCGGTCCCGGGTCTTCGCCCGGGAAAAATGAAAAACCGGATCAGTCAGACTGACCCAGCCTCAATCCTCACCCGGCCACTCAGTAATCCGCGCTTCCCAGTCGACGCTGTCGGGGTCTTCGAACTGGGTCTCCGAATACACCCGGCCGACCACGGACATGCCGGCCTTGCGGGTTGATTGCGGGTCACCGGTTTTCAGCGGGTGCCAGTCATAAAGGTCGCGGCCTTCGGCAATCAGGCGGTAGGCGCAGGTTTGCGGGATCCATTTGAGTTTGGGGACGTTTTCCGGGGTCAGGACCACGCAGTCGGGCACATGGGTGTGACGGTTGGCGTAATGGCGGCAGCCGCCCTTGTTGCAGTCGTAAAGCTTGCAGGCGACATCGGTGTCGAGGTTGAGGCCGGTATCCTCGTCCTCCAGCTTGATCAGACAGCATTTGCCGCAATGGTCGCACAGCGACTCCCATTCGGATTTGCTCATCTCGCCGAGAGATTTCATCTTCCAGAAAGGCAATGACATGAAAAACGCCTGAATTTGGCCTCGATTGACAGGCCTTAGACTGAGCCCGAGAGGGGTGGCTATAGCATGTATCAGGAGCCGTTTCGCGCGGATCACATGATGGAACGCGACCGACGCACACGTCGTACGCGCCTGATCCTGGGCGGCGTGCTGGGCTCGCTTGTCCTGATTGGCACGGTGCTGGGGTTCAGCGGCTGGCACTGGGCGTTTCACGACCTGCCTGTCGCGCCGACCTCGGCTTCCGAATTGTGGGCGACCCGGCGCGAACCCTCGGTGACGCTGCAGGACCGCGACGGTCATGTGCTGGCGGTGCGGGGCCCCTTATATGCCCGTGCGGTGGCGCTGGACGCCCTGCCCGAGCATGTGCCGCAAGCCTTTCTGGCGATCGAGGACCAGCGCTTTTACGAGCATGACGGGGTCGATCTGCGCGGCGTGTTCCGGGCCTTGTGGGTCAATTTCCAGGCCGGGCGCTCGGTCCAGGGCGGTTCGACCATCACCATGCAGCTGGTCAAGAACCTGATCCTGACACCGGACCGGCATCTGCGCCGCAAGATCCAGGAAATGCGCCTGGCGCGGCAGCTGGAAGACCATCTGACCAAGACCGAAATTCTCGAGCTTTATCTCAACCGCATCTATCTGGGCGCCCGCGCCTTTGGCGTTGAAGCGGCGGCGCAGCGCTATTTCGACAAGCCGGCGACCGAGCTGACCCTGGCCGAGGCCGCCTTGCTGGCGGCCTTGCCCAAGGCGCCCAGCCGGCTTGACCCGACCGTCAATCTCGCCGCGGCCCAGGCCCGCGCCGCGACCGTGCTCGACGCCATGCTGGAGGCCGGTTTCATCGACCAGGCAGCCCATGACGCCGCCATCGCCGAACCGGCCGCACCGGTCGCCGATACCTCTGACCCCAATGCCACGGCGATGTGGGGGCATGCCTTTGACTATGCCCTCGCCCAGGCCGCCGATCTGGTCGCCGCTGACGTGCCTGACCTAGTCATCCGCACCACGCTGGACCCGACCCTGTCGCGGGCAGCGCATGACATCATCGAAGATGTACTGGCGCAGGAAGGCGAGGCACAGAATGCCGGCGAGGCGGCGGTCATGCTGCTGGCTCCGGACGGGGCTATACGGGCTTTCGCCGGAGGCCGCGACTATGCCACCAGCCAGTTCAACCGCGCCATCCAGGCCCAGCGCCAGCCCGGCTCGGCCTTCAAGCCCTTCGTCTTCGCGGCGGCGCTGGAGGCGGGTTATGACCCCTCGTCGGCCGTGTGGGATGAGCCGATCGATCTGGAAGGCTGGACGCCGCAGAATTTCTCCGGCGGGTTTCGCGGTCTGGTGACCCTGCAAGAAGCGCTGAAGCGCTCGATCAACACGGTCGCGGCCCAGGTCGCCGACCAGGTTGGCATTGCCCGTGTGGTCGAGGTCGGACGACGCTTCGGCATCCGCTCGCCCCTGCCCGAACTGCCTGCCATTGCCCTGGGCGCCGCCGAGGTGAACCTGCTCGAACTGACCTCGGCCTATGCCGTGTTCGGCAATGACGGGGCGCGGCGGGAGCCCTACTTCGTCACCTCGATCACCAATTCACGCGGCGACATCCTGTTCGAACATGTCGACACGCCGGCCCAGCGGGCCACCACCGCGGCAACCGCCCGCTCGATGTCGACCATGTTGCAGGATGTGGTGCTGAGCGGAACCGGTCGTCGGGCCGCCCTGCCGGACCGCGCCGCGGCTGGAAAGACCGGTACCAGCCAGTCCTTCCGCGATGCCTGGTTCGTTGGCTATACGGCCGATTTCACCGCCGGGGTCTGGGTCGGCAATGATGATGACACACCGATGGATGATGTCACCGGCGGCGGCCTGCCAGCGATCATCTGGCAACGTTTCATGACCCGGGTCCATCAGGACCTGCCGGCGCGGCCGCTATCGGCTCCGGCGCCGCGCACACGCTCGGAACGGGAAGAAAGACTGGCCGCCTTCTATTCCGACCTGTCGGCGTCCTTCTCGGCGATACTGGCCGACGGATCCTCGCCCACCGAGCGCTGAACCAGGGCTGTCAGCTCGGCGAGCTGCACCCGCATGCCGGCGATCTCGGCGTGCAGGACATCGCGGTCGGCATCGGCTTCCAGGTCACGCGCTTCCTCATCGTCGAAATGCTTGGCCTGCAGGCTGTCGACGATGATGGCGATGAACAGGTTGAGCACCGCGAAACTGGTCAGGACGATGAAAACGAGGAAGAAAATCCAGGCCCAGGGGTGAAATTCCATGACCGGGATGGCGACATCGGTGGCCCAGCCTTCCAGTGTCATCACCTGGAACAGGGCAAAGGCGCTTTCCCCCAGCGAACCGAAACGTTCCGGATTGGTTTCCGAGAAAAACTTCGTCGCCATGACGGCCGAGACGTAGAACATCAGCCCCAGCACGGCCATCACCGCGCCCATGCCCGGAATGGCGCGCAGCAAGGCTTCGACCACCTTGCGCAGGTCCGGCATGACCGAGAACAGGCGGAAGGCGCGGACAATGCGCAGCGCCCGCAGGACCGAGAATCCGCCCGCCGCCGGGAGGATCGAAATGATGATCACCGCGAGGTCGAACCAGTTCCAGCCATTCATGAAGAAGCGGTGCCGGTAAACGATCAGGCGCAAAGCGATCTCGACCACGAAAATGATGACGATGGTGCGGTCCAGGAGCGGCATCCAGGTGGTGAACCAAGCCCCCTCATACGGGTAGGTCTCGAGCCCCAGCGTGATCGCGTTGAGCACGATCAGCGTCATGATGAAATTGCGGAACCCCGCGCTTTCCACAAAAGCCTTCATATCATCCCCCAAAGCCGCAGACGCGCCGCTCGACCTGTTGGCACGCAGGCCTGCTCCTAGCCCTGTCTCCGTTGTAATTCAATCATCTGGTGGCAGATCGCATTTGAAGAAAATCGCCGATAGTTCGAATTTTACCGGACTGCTTATCCACGATTTAAGGCCCGCTCGCTAGACAACGCGGAGGCAAACACCAGGAAGCCCCATGCGGACCCACCGCCCCGACACGACAGACGCTGACCGCCAGGCAAAGGGTGATGCCCCACTCGTCGACGAAGTGGTGATCGCCTATCAGCCCATCCTGCATGGTGCGACGATCGCGATCCTGTTGTTTATTCTCTACGATCTCGTAACCCGCCTCCTCTTCCCCAACCCGGTTTATGACGGCCCGATGCTGGTGATGAATGTCGTCGGACTGGTGGCGGTCGGCCTGGCTTTTCTGGCCTTGCGCCAGAACCTTGGCAGTCGACATCTGGAAATGGTCGGCGGCGTCATTGGCTTCGTTCTCTTCCTCAACTCCAACCTTCAGCAATTGTTGTCGTTCGAGCAGGAAAACCTTGTCTATTCCGTCTTGATGATGCCCATCTTTGCGACCCTGCTGCCCCGCCGTCGCTCAATCGTCATTGCGGTCGTGATCTGCTGCGCGACCTTGGCCTATCTGGTCCATACCAATCTGCCGCACATGGTCGGAAATTACCTGTCGGTCGGCCTAGCCGGCGTAATGTCGGCGGTGGCCATCGGCGTGATCATCCGCAATGCGGTGCTCAACGCGGTCAAGGCCCGCCTGAACGCGGTGCGGGATCGCGAAATCGCCGAGCAGCTGGAGCGTGAAGCGCGGCACCTTGCCGAATGCGACGCGCTGACCGGCCTGCCGAACCGGCGCAGCTTCTTCCTCAAGCTCAACCACTATCTCGACCGCCTGCGCAGCCATGGAGAGCCATTTTTCCTCGCGCTTGTGGATCTTGACGGTTTCAAACCCGTCAACGACACCTATGGCCACGCCACCGGTGATGACATGCTCAAGGCCGTGGCTGAACGCCTGCGCGGGGTTTCCTGTGAGGCCGCAATGTCAGCCCGGCTGGGCGGAGACGAATTTGCCCTGCTGGCCCCGGCCGCGTGCGCCGATAGTGAAAACGCATTGCGCCTGGGCCATTGCATCGAATCCGAACTGTCCCGCCCGTACCAGCTGGGCGAATACACCTGCAAGGGGTCGGGGTCGGTCGGCATGCTGATCTGCAATGACCCGAGCCTCAGCTCGCAGGAATTGATGGAGCGGGCCGACCACGCCCTCTATTTCGCCAAGCGCGCCCTGCAGGGCAAGGCGGTGCTGTTCAATGCGGCCCTGGAAGCCGAAATGTCCGCCTCCAGCCAGCTGGACAAGGCGCTGCGCCGGGCCGACCACGAGGCCGAGTTCCGGGTCAAGTTCCAGCCGCAATTCGACCTCGTCAAAGACAGGATCACCGGCTTTGAAGCCCTCGCCCGCTGGGACTCTCCCGAACTGGGCAGCGTCTCGCCGGATGTCTTCATTCCGGCCGCCGAACGGGCCGGCCTGATCCGCACGCTGACCCAGGTCCTGTTGACCAAGGCCTTGCGTGAAATGGCGACCTGGCCGGAGGACGTGACCCTGTCCTTCAACCTGTCAGCCCACGACCTCATGTCACCCCAGGCGATGGACAGTGTGCTGGAAACCGTAAAGGCCAGCGGCCTGCCCGCCAGCCGGATCGAGTTCGAGATCACCGAAACCGCCATGATGAGCGATTTCAACCAGGCTCGGATGGCCATCGACCGCATCTCCGCCGCCGGCCATTCCATCGCCCTGGACGATTTCGGAGTCGGCTATTCGTCCCTGCAATACCTGCAGCAATTGCCCGTCTCCAAACTCAAGATCGATCGCTCTTTCGTCAGCCAGATGCTCGAAAACAGCTCTTCCTTCAAGATCGTGCGGACCATGCTGGCCCTGTCGCAATCGCTGGATCTGGGCTGTGTCATCGAGGGCGTCGAGACCGAGGCCCAGGTCCATATCCTGCGCACGCTGGGCGCCCGTCACATCCAGGGCTATCTGGTCGGCGCGCCCATGGATGCCGGCGCGGTCAAACCCGCCATCGAAACACCGATGACCCTGTGCAAGCCGTCCGCTGCAACCAGTCCGCCGGGCCAGCTGCGGGCACGGGCATGACCAGGCGCGGCATGACCGGGCGCAGCCTGACCGCGGCGCTGGTCCTGGCCGGCTTCGCCCTGGCCGGTCTCGCCGCCACACCGGCGCTCGCCGATGACATTCTGGAAGGCCATGCCCGACGCGGTTCGGTCTATCAGACCCTCGCCATCGACAACCTGACCCCGCGCGCCTGTGCGGCCATTTGTGACGCCGACGGGAGCTGCCAGTCCTGGGTCTGGACACGCGCCGAACTGACCGGATCCGGGCCTGCCTGCAGCCTGTTGTCGGCGGCCCCGACCCCCTACCGGGCACCGGGCCGCGTCACCGGCCTGTCGCAGGCGATCGCGAACCGGATCGAGGCCGCCGCCGACCGGCCGCCCAGCGAGCGCGAAATCCCGGCCCTGCGCGCGACACTGGACGGGCCTCGCTGACCACACATTTCGCCACACGCGAACAATTTGAAGCAACCGCCGCACGATTTTTTTACCCGCCCCCCGCACACTGTTCCCAAGTCCCCGTTTGGAGTCCGATCATGGCGGTCATCAGCAAGCTCAACACCCTCGTCGATCTGGCACGCGAGAAATCGAGTGACCGTCGGCGGACCTTGCTGCGCGAAGTGACCGATCTTTTCTTCGAGGAAACGCCCGAACGTGACAGCGCCGTGTCCGGCCGCTTCGACGAAGTCCTCTCGGCCCTGGCCGAACAGACCGCCGTCGATGCGCGCGAGGAATTGTCGCAACGCTTTGCCGGCACACCGCTGGCACCGCGCGGCCTGGTGTTGAAGCTGGCCCAGGACGCGATCGAGGTCGCCGGACCGATGCTGTCGCAATCCTCGGTCCTGTCGGAAGAGGACCTGCTGTCGATCGCTGAAAAGGGCGGCCAGGACCACCTCAAGGCGATGTCAAAGCGTGACGCCGTGTCCGAACGCCTGTCCGACACCATCGTTCGCCGCGGTGATGACGACACCGTCGCCACCCTGATCTCCAATGATGGCGCCCAGCTGTCGCGCGAGACCTATGAGACTGTATCGGAGCGCGCCGAAAGTTCGGAGGCCCTGCAAGGGCCACTGGTCAAGCGCCAGGACACGCCCAACGACATTCTCGCCGACATGATGCTGACCGTCCGCAACCACCTGCGTGACCAGATCATGGAGCGCTTTGACAGTGTCGACCCGGCCATCATCGACCAGGCCATGGCCGTCTCCAAAGCCCGCCTCGCTGCGCGCATGCAACAGGACAAGGCGATCGAGGACGCGCAGAAATTCGTGCGCTCGATGGCCATGCGCAAGAAGCTCGACGGCGCCCTGCTGGCCCGCCTCCTGCGCGAGGGCGAACACGTCAAATGCCATGTTGCCTTCGCCGAGATGACCGGCGTCGACTTCATCGCCGCCAAGCGTGCCCTCGAGCAGGACAGCATCGACCCGCTGGCCCTGATCTGCAAATCCGCCAATTTCGACAAGGCCCTCTTCGTCACCCTTGCCGTGCTGCGTCACAAGAATTCCGAAGACGCCTTCCGCGACGCCCGCGAACTCGGCCAGCTCTACGACAAGGTCACCGCCGACGACGCCGCGAGAGCCATGCGCTTCTGGCGCATGCGCCGGGACATGGCGGCTTAGGACTTATCTGTCCGAGACCGGCTGCGTTCGCGACCGCAGCCAGTCAGCATAATCTGCTTCGGAACACTCGCCCGCGGCCAGCGCCAGGGTATGACGCACAACTTCGACTTCCGACGCCACCAGCCGGTGGCCATTGATATTCAGAAAAATGAAGGCGGCCAGAAAAGCCGTGCGCTTGTTGCCATCCACAAAGAGATGCGCGGACGCGATGCCATGCGCATATTTGGCGGCCAGCGCATGCAGATCCCCCAATCCATAATCATGGGCTTGGGATGGGCGAACCAGCGAACTGTCCAGACGCTCGGCATCTCTCAGACCCGCCGCACCGCCATGCTCGGCAATCTGCATGTCGTGAACGGCCCTGACAACGGCTGGAGACAACCATTTCGGGGCGGTCACCTGGCCAGTTCACGCAAGGCATTGCGATAGGCCGCCATGCCTTCCTCTGCGGCTTCAAGCTGTTCCGAGAAGGCGGGATCATACGGGGTGAGCCGCATGGACCCGTCCGGCGCTTCGGTCACATGGAGCACATCACCCGCCCCCAGCTTGTATCGATCCAGCAGGGCCCGCGGCAGGACAACGCCTTGGGAATTACCGATCATACGAATTTTCAAACTTGTCACAGCCTCACCATATGTAGCCACATGCGTTATAACACATCCAGCCAAGGGCCGGAACGCGCAAAATCCCGGCCCGGTGCGAACGCTTTCCTGTCCGACGCGGTCATGCCAGTCTTCAGGCATGCCCAAGGCCTTCGACCCTGCGATTGCCAGCCATGCCATCACCCAGCTTGACACCTGGCTCGCCGGGACCGGCGTGCGACTGGAGATCGTCCCGTCAGACTTTGCCGTGCTTCACAGCGATGCAGTCGGCATCCTCGTCCACAGTGAGACCTTGCCATCGCTCCGGGTGACCGTGTTCGACGAGTATGGCGATCTGGGCACGCATGATGCGCGCCTGGCGCTGGTGATGATCGGGCGCGGGTTTGGTGAGCTTGAGGATGCGGGTAATGCAGCGAGCTGGGCCCGCGCCGAAGGGCTCGATCCCGATGACCTGGCCTGCCAGATCCTGCATCAGCAATTGAGCGCCGCCCGGTCGAGCTTCCTGGAGGCCTGGGGCGACATACCGGACGTGGTGACGGATATGGATTGGCAACTCAATGCCGGGACAGCGCAGGCCTTGCGGCGAGAAGCGGGGCTTTTGCCGGGCGAGTAGCCGCCCCAACACCTTGTCATCCCGGATGGACGCCCCGCGAAGGCGGGGCGCAAGTCCGGGACCTAGCTGGTGGCGACCACACAGTTTCCTGCCTTGCGTCCGGCCTGCGCCGGACATTCAGCGGGGATGACAATCCGCCAATACACTCAGCCCTTGCCCGCCTCACCGGCCAACACAGCCTTGCCTGCATCATCACCCGGCGGCGAAAACACCTCGGCGCCGCTTTCCACGTAGACGCTGGTCGAGGGGAAGGCGAATTCGGTGCCGGCGGCTTCGACGGTTTCCTTGATGAAGAAGGCGAGCTCCTCCTTCAGGCGCAGCCATTCGCCCCAGTTTGTGGTCTTGGTGAAACAATACAGCATGAAGTCGATCGAGGACGGACCGAAACTGTCGACCCGCATGAAGGTCGAGACTTCCGGTGCCTGGGCGTATTCGGGATGGCTCTGGACATAGCCCAGCACCTTGTCACGGATCTCGCGCAACTGGTCCGAGGTCGTGTCATAGCGCACGCCGATGATCCAGTAGGTGCGGCGATGGGTCATGCGGGTGAAATTGGTGACCGCATTGTCGGACAGTTTCGAGTTGGGGACATAGACCGGTCCCTTGTCGAAGCGGCGCACCACGGTGGAACGGAAATTGATTTCCTCGACCGTGCCCTCGACCACCCCGCCCACCTTGACCCAGTCGCCCGGCAGGAAGCGCTTTTCGGCGAGGATGAGAATGCCGGCGATCAGGTTCTTGAACAGGTCCTGGGCGCCCAGGCCGATGGCCACACCGAACAAGCCGAGACCGGCGACGATGCCGGCAACCGGAATGTCCCAGACCTGCAGCACGGCAGCCGCACCGACAATGATGAAGACAATGCGCAGGGCCTTGGTCAGCCAGCTGATCATGACCGGGCTGAGCGCATTGCGCAGGCCCGTCAGAACGCGCGACAGCGGCCCGACCGCATTGTAGAGGGCCCAGAACAGGGCAATCACCACCAGCGACTGGACGAATTGCGCCCCGCGCAACGCCCCTTCATCGCCGATATGCAGGATGTTGAGGGCGAAGAAGAGCGCAATGATGACCGGGACGAGCTTCATCGGTCCGGCCAGCGCCACGACGACCGCATCGTCGAATTCATTCTCGGTCTTGGCGGTCATGCGCTCGAGCGCGGCGATCAGCCAGCGGGCGATCATGCCGCGGGCAACAATGCCGATCAGCACGACCAGCAGGGCCAGCAGCCCCTGGCCGACGCTCACACCGAGGAAGGATGTCTCCCAGACCTCGATCACAATGGCCCAGAATTCGACCGCTTCGGCCGGCAGGTTCTCGCCGATCGTCTCTGTAATCGTCATGCGGACCGCTCCTTGGCGCGGTGGAAGGTCAGGTCGGGGAATTTCTCCTCGGAATAGGAGACTTCCCAGGCCGATTTGGCGAGGAAGACCGGGTCGCCATTGATATCCTCGGCCATCGCCGATTTGTGACGGTCGGCGAAGGCCTCGATCTTGGCGCGGTCGCCGCTGAGCCAGCGGGCGGTGTCGTAGGGCGCCGGTTCGAAATCAACCTCGAGCCCGTATTCGGCCGCCACGCGCTCGCGCATCACGTCGATCTGCAGTGCCCCGACGGCGCCGACAATGAAGTCGCCGCCCAGGGTCGGACGGAAGAGCTGGGTGACACCCTCCTCGGCCAGGCTTTCCAGCGCCTTTTTCAGGTGCTTGGCCTTGAGCGGATCGGCCAGCCGCGCCCGGCGCAGGATTTCCGGGGCGAAATTGGGAATGCCGGAAAAGCGCAGCTTGCCGGTCTCCGACAGGCTGTCCCCGACCCGCAAGGTTCCGTGGTTGGGCACGCCCATCACATCACCGGCAAAGGCTTCGTCGGCGATCTCGCGATCCTGGGCGAAAAAGAGGATGGGCGAAGACACGGTCAGCTGTTTGCCGGCCTCGGTCTTCAGCTTCATGCCGCGTTTGAACACGCCGGAACACAGACGCACGAAGGCGACCCGGTCACGGTGATTGGGGTCCATATTGGCTTGCACCTTGAACACGAAGCCGGCGACTTCCTTGCCGCCCGGCTCCAGCTCCACCGCCTGGCCATTCCTGACCGCCGGCATGGCCGCCGGGCCGGGAATGATGTCGGCCAGACCGTCGAGCAGTTCGCGCACGCCGAAGCCGCGCAGGGCCGAGCCGAAGAAGACCGGCGTCATGTGGCCTTCCAGGAAGCTCTGCTGCTTGAAGGTCGGGCAAAGTTCGGAGGCGACTTCAGCGCCCTCTTCAAGTTCCGCGACCTCCTCTTCAGAGAGATGCTCGCGGATCTCCTCTCCATCCAGCGCCCAGCGCGGGCTGGCAGCGGTATCGTCGCGATCATCGCCGGGCTTTTGATAGCCGACCATGGCCTTCGTCTTGAGATCGAGCACGCCCTTGAAACGGTTACCGGAACCGGACGGCCACTGCATCGGCACGGTGTCCAGGGCCAGCTTGTCCTGGATGTCTTCCAGGAGGTCGACCGGGTCCAGCGCTTCGCGGTCCATCTTGTTGATGAAGGTGACAATCGGAATGTCGCGCAGACGGCAGACCTCGACCAGTTTCAGGGTCCGCGGCTCCACACCCTTGGCGGCATCGAGTACCATGATCGCACTGTCAGCCGCAGTCAGCGTTCGATAGGTGTCCTCGGAAAAGTCTTCGTGGCCGGGCGTGTCGAGCAGGTTGAACAGCAAGGCCCGGTGCTCGAACGTCATCACCGAGGCAGAGACCGAAATCCCGCGCTCCTGCTCGATCTTCATCCAGTCCGACTGGGTGCGGCGGTTTTCGCCGCGCGCCCGCACCTGACCGGCCAGCCGGATCGCGCCCGCAGACAGCAGCAGCGTCTCGGTCAGCGTCGTTTTACCGGCATCCGGGTGGGAGATGATCGCGAAAGAACGGCGGCGCGCCCATTCCGGAGCGTGAGAAGTCAGGGCCGGAGCGTCTGAAGTCGGGGTCGTCATGATGGGCTCACAGGTGATGCAAGCCGACCGGTTACCCTGTTACCGCCCCGCTAGGCAAGCCACCTCACGCGGCGAGCCAGACCTGGTCATTGATCTGGTTGGGTGTGAGATGCCCGTCCTTCTGGTCGCGCCACAAGGATGCCAGGGTGGTGATGGTCACATTGGCATAGCGCAGACCGACATCGGCGGCGCTCTCCGCTTCGGCCGGCCGCAAGGCCAGCAGGGCATTCGCGCCGGGCGCGACGACGCTGATCAGGGCCATAATGTATTGCACCTGGTCCGGACGGGTGTGCGCGATATCGGGATTGGCGAACACTGCTTCGCGCACCAGGCCATTGAGCTGGGCTGCGTTCAGGGATTCGATCTGGGCCGGTGACAGCGGTAGCTGGTCGGACTGCAAGATGGACTTCAGGTCACCCAGGTCGAACACGACATCGTTGAACAGAAACAACATGACGATCTCGGAGCTAGTTGAGCGGAATGTGTCCGCGATATTAGCGCCGCCCTGTTAAGGATTGGCTACTTTTGATCCGGCAATTCGACCGGTTCGGTCAGAAAATGACGACCCTGGCGGTCCTCGATCTCGATCAGCCAGAGATCCGGGTCCTGGTCGGCCCGCTTGCGGCACCACGCATCCAGGCTGGGTTCATCTGTTTCCGGCCGCCGGATCCAGACCCGTTCCCCGAGATCGTCCCGCGCCGGGACATACAGGTGTGCCAGAGACCGGTCGATCACCACCTTGACGAGCACCGAGCCCGCATCTTCGTCTCCATGGCGAATCACATAAATCGCCGCCAACCCCAATTCAGCCCTGCGAATCAAGGCGTCTACCCAAAATTTTGTCTTCAGCACATTCATTTCGATTGCTGGCAGCCCAATTGCTTAATAGTTTGTAAACGGGTGAGGGAGCGTTTCATGTTTGTACGAGTATTGTCGTCTGCGGTCGCCGCTATGGCCATCGTTGCGTCGGGTGCATTTGCGGCCTGGGGACAGCCTGCACCATCCGACACGCCGCAAGCTGCTGGCACTCAGGTGCAAGCGAGTGATGCGATTCCCGTCAATACGGAAGAACGCAGCTTGGCCGATCTCGACGGCGGCGGCGATGCCTTCATTCTCTCGACCTCGCGTCAGCGCACCGAAATCCGCTTCTCACTGCCGCCGCATATCGATACGTCCGAAGCGTGGTTGCGCCTCGCGGCCCGTCCGGCCAGCGATGGCACGGCCGGCCTGATCCATGTCTCGGTCAATGGCGGTGAGGCGATCACCATCCGCCCGCAGGCGCGCCCGATCGAAGCCCGTTTCGCTCTCTTCTCCGCCGATTTCCGTCCCGGCCAGAACACGCTCGAGATCGCCTATTCCACCGACACCCCGGCCTCGGGCTGGATTGTCGATGCCCGCCGCTCGCAATTGCGCCTGACGCTGGAGCCGGTTGCACCGGTCGCAACGCTGGAAGCACTGGAAGCGGCCCTGGCCGCAGACTTCGCCGCTCCGCGCCGCATCGCCCTGATCACCGATATCAGCCGTGAGCGGGTGACGCTGGAAGCCCTGGTCGCCCAGGGTCTGGCCCTGCGCGCCGGCCAGGTGCCGCTGTTCACCAGCCATGCCGACGAGGCCGACCTCATTGTCCGCATCGCCGACAATGACCGTCTGGCCGCTGAAGACCGCGCCGCCCTGCGTTCGGGTGACCGCTCCGCCGGTCCGGAAATCGCCTATCGCCATGACGGCGTACCGCACCTGGTGATCACCGGCCGCAATCTCGACGAAGCGACCGCCGCCGCGCGCCTGATGGCTGCCCGCTCCTTCGTCGGCTATGACCGCAGCTTCATCGCTGCCGACGCGATGACCGCGACCCGTCTCGGCACCCGCCAGATCCGTGATGCCCGCAGCGTCCACACCGAAGCCGATCTGCGCACCTTCGCCGATAGCGGCCTGCCGTTCAGTGCGGACCAGGGTTCGCGCACGGCGGTCCAGTTCTCGACCCGCTTGGACGCCGACCGCCATGGCGCCCTGTCAGTGCTGGCCCGTGCCGCCCTGATCAGCGGTGAAGCCTGGCTCTATGCCTGGTACGGCGATGCCGACGAGACCGCACCGGCCAATCACAACCTGCTGGTCATCGGACCGGCCTCGACCCAGATCGCCGCGATCGACCGCAATGCGCCGCCGGAGCTGCGCGCCGCCCTGCGCGCCGCCGAACGCTCGCGCGGCCAGCGTGGCCTGATGCGTCTTGCCGCCGCCGCCTATGCTGACGCCGGAGACGCCGCCGTCGGTACGGAAGTCGGCATCGGTGTCGCCTCACTGTTCCGCGACCAGGGCAATGACGGCCGCTGGATCGCGACGCTGACCGCGCCGGACCAGGCCTCCTTCGAGGCCGCAGGTCGCTCGCTGGCCCGCTCCAACCTGTGGACCGCGCTGGAAGGCCGGGCCGCCGTGTGGAGCGCCCGCGGTGTCACCGCGCTGGACTATGCCATCGTCGCTCCGACGCTGAGTGAGCAGGTGCAGGAATTCGCCGTCGACCATACCCGCGACGCCGCCTTCGTGCTGTTCGGCGCCGCCATCCTGCTGCTGATGCGCGGCTTCTTCGGTCGCCGCAAGCGGGTCCGGATCGAGGACTGAGGGATCAATCTTAGCGGTTGAATTCGCTAAGCATTAACCACCCTTCTTCACGCGGCATCAAACCCGCCCTGCTAGACAGGACCCATGCAAGCGGGATCTGTCATGCACGCCTTCGTCAAAACCCTCTGCCTCGGCCTGGGGCTGGCCAGCGCAACTGCGCCGGCCCTCGCCGACGACGCGGCCGCCGCCATTTTCGGTGAGCGCCAGCTGGCCATGGCCGTCGACACCCGCTGCGGCCTGTTCACCCACAACCAGCGTACCGCCCTTGATGCAGCCCGCCTGCAGGCGCGTGGCCTGTTGCTGCGCGAAGGCGTCTCTCTGCATGCGCTCGACGACTATACCCGCGAGCTGCAAATGCAGGCCGCCAGTATTGCCTGCAATGATCCCGCCGTCGGCGATCTGCAGCACCGGGTCGTCGAAGCCTTTGTTGGCTGGGTCCGCATTCCGGCGATGGATTTTCCCGGCGCCCACTTCACCTGGACCTCCAGCCGCGGCGTCATGCCGGACATGCCGGTCTGGTCGATCGTGCAGGACCAGGGCAATCTGAAGATCGGCGTCTCCACCCGGGACGGCCAACGCCAGCTCAGCCTGGCCCTGCCCGGCAGCGAGCGCGCCACCTCGGCCATTCTCGTCCTGCGTGACATGGACCGCCAGCCAACGCTTTACGACGCCACGATGGGCGGCAGCTATACAGGGCCGACCGACGCTCCCTGGGCCCGCTGGACCCCGCCCCGCTTTGCCCAGACCCGGATCTGGGCCAGTGGCCGCGACACGGGCCGCACCGCCGCCACCCTGGCCGGCGAAGACGGCGCCACCCTGTTCGACTTCCCGATCTCCGCCGCCGACGCGATGGCGGCACGAGACCCGCGAGAAACCGCCCGCATCGAGCTGATGGACCGCCACGGCAACATCGTCGCCAGCCACTATATCGAGATCGGCGACTTCGGCGCTGCGCTGGCGTTTTTGCGCGGTGCCGACCGGGGTGATGTGCGCAGTTAGGGGTTAGGTTCTCCCCCTTGTCATCCCTGATGGACGCCCCGCGAAGGCGGGGCGAAAGTCAGGGACCTAGCTGGTAGCGACCACATAGGTCCCTGCCCTGCGTCCGGCCTGCGCCGGACATCCGGCAGGGATGACAAGCTCCCGTGTCATCCCCCTCACCGCAGCCAGCACTGGCCGGATCGCCCTTCACCCGCTATGACCCCGGCCAAGAGCGCGGGCGTGATGCCTCGCGGGTGAGCCGGAAGCGTTGATGTCCGGCCCTGAACACCCCTTTTTCCGGCCACCACAACGCCTGTTGGACCTTACCGATGCTGACGATTTCCAATCTCGACTATCGCATTGGCGAGCGGTCCCTGTTCGAGAATGCCTCGGCGCAGATCTTTTCCGGCTGGAAGGTGGGGCTGGTGGGCCGCAACGGAACCGGCAAGTCGACCCTGTTGAAGCTGATCCGCGAAGAGATCGAGCAGCCCTCCTCGGACGCCTCGATCCGCCTCAATCGCGGTGCCCGCATGGGCTGGGTGGCGCAGGAGGTGGAACCATCCGACGAGACCATCCTGGACGTCGTGCTGGCCACCGATGCCGAACGCCATGCGCTGATGCAGGAATCCGAGACCGCCACCGATCCGGACCGCATCTCCGAGATTTTCATGCGGCTGGCCGATATCGATGCCTGGTCAGCTGAATCGCGGGCGGCGGAAGTGCTGATGGGTCTGGGTTTCACCGATGCCGACCTGTCCCGTCCGACGCGCGAATTCTCCGGCGGCTGGCGCATGCGTGCGGCGATTGCCGGCGTTCTGTTCTCGCAGCCCGACCTGCTATTGCTCGACGAGCCGACCAACTATCTCGACCTCGAGGGCGCCGCCTGGCTCGAGACCTATCTGAAGAAATATCCCCACACCGTCCTCATCGTCTCGCACGACCGGGAAATGCTGAACCGCTGCGTCACCCACACGCTGGCACTCGAGCACAAGCAATTGTCGATCTCACCAGGCGGCTATGACGCCTGGCTGAAACTGCGTGCCGCCAAGACGGCGCTTTTGGAAAGCCAGCGTGCCAAGCAGGAGGCCGACCGCGCCCACCTGCAATCCTTCGTCGACCGGTTCGGTGCCAAGGCCTCCAAGGCCAGCCAGGCCCAGTCGCGGGTCAAGCGGCTGCAGAAAATGCAGGAAATCGCCATCCCGATCGCCGAACGCACGACGCCGTTTTCCTTCCCCACCTCGACCGACAAGCTGGCCGCCCCGCTCTTGCAATTGCGCGGCGCCTCGGTCGGCTATGGCAAGGATGCGGAGATCCTGAAGGGCGTCGAACTGCGGCTCGATCCCGATGATCGCATCGCCATTGTCGGCGCCAATGGCCAGGGCAAGACAACGCTGGTCAAATCCATCGCCCGCCGCCTGCCGCTGATGTCCGGCGAACGCACGGCGGCGCGCTCGCTGCGGATCGGCTATTTCTCGCAGGACCAGATGGACGAGCTGCACACCGGCGAAACCGTGCTCGACCATATCCGCGACGCCTTGCCCGAGGGGGCCCTGCCCTCACGCTGCCGCGCCGTGGCGGCCGGGATGGGCTTTCCGCACGAGAAGGTCGAGACCAATATCGAGAAACTGTCCGGCGGCGAGAAAGTGCGCTTGCTGCTCGGCCTGATGGCGCTGGAAAAGCCGCACATCCTGATCCTCGACGAGCCGACCTCGCACCTCGATATCGACAGCCGCGAAGCCCTGATCTACGCCCTCAACGAATACAGCGGCGCCGTCGTCCTGATCACCCACGACGTCTATCTCGCCGAAGGCACCGCCGACCAGCTGTGGCTGGTCAAGGACGGCCGGGCCACGCGCTATGACGGCGACCTGAACGACTACCGCAAGCTGATCCTGCAGGCCGACAAGGCGAAAGCAAAGGCCTGAAGGGCTACACCGAGGTCCTTCCCCTTGATGGGGAAGGTGGATCAGCGCGAAGCCCTGAGCCGGAAGGGGTGAAACGCGTCAGCGTTCTTGCACTGACCTACCATCACCCACTCCGTCTGGCTGGTGCCCTCGCTTCGTTCGTCGTGGTTTTTGCGCTTTTCATCGGCCAATCCTTCGCTGAACGCACAAAATCGAAGCCCGCCTCATCCGGGTGGCGAGGCCCGGCCGCATGAGGGCATCTTCACCGTGTTCTTTCGGTGTCGATCGGTCGTATCCCTCCGAGTAAGCGCCACGGGACTTTGACGCGGTACCCTGTGTCAAATGGACTTCGATGCGGCGGTGATCAGACACCGCCGCATCTTTTTTGTGCCGACACCACCGGTCACCGGGCACCGCCTGACGCTTCACCCCGATTTCAATGTCATTCATCGTATTCCGGCTGCCCACCGCCCCTGGATGCGGCCCACCGCATACGACTCCCCATCCGGACCCACACCGCTCCTTATCGACGTTCGGTGCGCATTTGCGCGCCGCGTGAGGCGTGCGGCTGGCCGCATGCGAGGGAAAACCCAAGCCGGGGAGAAAATCGGCATGACACATCAAGTACTCAGATCAATCCGGAGCGGACTGGGACGATCCGCTCTGCTCGGCGCCACGATGTTGGCGGGGCTCAGCGCCCTGTCGGCACCGGCGCTGGCCCAGGAGGAAGCGGCAGAGCGCAATGACGACATCATCGTCATCACCGGCTCGCGCATCGCCCGCCAGGACTATGTCGCGGACAGCCCGCTGGTCTCGGTGACCGGCGACCAGCTTGTCGCCAATGCCGACATCACGCTGGACACCTATCTCAACACCCTGCCGCAGGTGAACCCGGCCGGGACCACCACCTCCAACAATCCGGGCAATGGCGGACAGGCGAACGTCAACCTGCGCGGTTTTGGTGCCAACCGGAACATCGTCCTGATCGACGGTCGGCGCGCGATGCCGTCCAGCGCCGGCCTGACGGTCGACCTCAACACCATCCCGGCGGCCCTGATCGAACGGGTTGAAGTGGCCACCGGCGGCGCCGGCGCTGTCTATGGTGCCGATGCCGTGGCCGGTGCGGTCAATGTCATCCTCCAGGATGATTTCGAAGGCGTCGACCTGCGCGCCACTTACGAGAATTCGACCGAATACTGGGATGCCCAGGAATACGGCGTATCGCTGGTCATTGGCGGCAATATCGACAATGACCGCGGCAATGCCGTGCTGGCTTTCGACCGGTCGGTCCGCGAGGGCATGATCAAGAGCCAGCGTCCGTTCGCGGAACAGGCCACGTCCACCACCAGCTTCTTCCCGGCAGGCTCCTTGCTGTTCGGCACCAATGGCCCGACCGAAGCGGCCGTGGATGCGGTCTTCGCCGGCTATGGCGTCGCGGCTGATGCCGTGAGCGCCGGCAACCGGTTCGGCTTCAACCTCGACGGCACGCTGTTCTCGGCGGGTATTTTCAACCACCCGTCAGATGTCGAGAACTTCCGCTATGACATAGACGGCAACGTCAACCAGCCCATCTTCCCGGATGCCTATTCCTACAATTTCGACTTCGTGAACCTGCTCACCCTGCCGATGGAACGCGACAGCTTCATGGCCCGCGCCAATTACGAGCTGGACAATGGGGTGAATGTGTTCGGGAACGTGTCCTGGACCCAGTATTCATCAGCTTCGGCACTGGCACCGACGCCGATACCGACCGTCGGTATACGCGCACCCGGCGAGAACAGCCCGATCCAGGCGGTTTCCGCCCTGGTCGAGCCGGGTCGGACTGTCTCCTTCCAGCTGATCATTCCGGTCACCAACCCCTTCATCCCGACCGACCTGGCGAGCATCCTGGCCAGCCGGACGGGTGACGATCTGAACCTCGTCGGATCGGGCGCGACCGAGCCCTTCCTGATGCGTCAGCGGACCCTGTCGGCGGGACTTCGCCAGTCGAACTTCTCCAATACGGTGACCAGCTACACCTTTGGTGCCGATGGCCCCATCGGTAACAGCGACTGGACCTGGAATGCCTATATCTCGCGTGGCGACACCGAGATCCAGCAGAACCAGCAAGGCAATATCGACTCCGATCGCCTGCAGATCCTGCTGGAAGCGGCGGACGGTGGCGACAGCATCTGTGCCGGCGGCTTCAACCCGTTCGGCCGTCAGCCCCTGTCAGCGGAATGCGTGGCCTACCTGGAGGTCTCGACCAATGCGGTCACCGACTTCTCGCAGACCGTCGGCCAGATCTACGTGGCCGGTGATGCTTTCGACATGCCGGCCGGCCCGGTCTCGATGGTGCTCGGCGCCGAATATCGCGGCTTCGAGTTCGACTTTGACCCGGGTGCGGGCGGCGGGCCGATCTCCGGCTTCAACGCCGCCAACCCGAATTCGGGTACCAACAGCTTCGAGGATCTGTTCGGCGAAATGCTGATCCCGCTGGCCGGCGATGACGCCCCGTTCGGGCCGATCGATCTGAGCCTGGGCTATCGTGTCTCGCGCAGCGAGTTCACCGACGGCATCACCGGTGCCAGCGGCGGGTCGAATGATCCGGCCTACAAGGCTGAACTGAGCTGGGAACCGCTCGACCATGCCCGGATCCGGGCCTCCTACCAGCACTCCGTGCGGGCACCCAATTTCGGTGAGCTGTTCGGTGGTGGCGGTGGTGCGCCCCAGTATTTCGATCCGTGCTCGATCACCGGTGTCCAGCGCAGCGGACCGGATGCGGCCCAGATGGAAGCCCTTTGTGCGGCAACCGGCGTGGCCTCGCCCAACGCCTATGTCCAGACACCGGGTACCCAGGCGTCTGTGACCACGACCGGCAATACCGATCTCAATCCGGAATCGGCCGACACCTTCACCATTGGTGCGGTGTTCCAGTCGCCGGTCTCGAACCGCTGGCTCGACCGTTTCCAGGGGTCGGTGGACTACTGGCGGATCGACATCTCCTCGCCGATCCTGGCGCCGGGGGTGAACCAGCTGATTGCCGATTGCTACAACTATTACGGCACCAACCCGACCTATGATGTGAACCGGGATTCCTGCGCCGGCATCGTCCGCTTCGGCGGTGACATCCTGGGCATCAATGAAGTCAACGATCCGAACGGGCTCTATCCGGGCGTGAATGGCGGCTCGCAGCAGGCCTCGGGCATCGATATCGCCCTGGGCTGGGGTTTCGATCCGGAATGGCTGGGCGCTCCGTCCTGGGCCGGGACCGTGACCACGAGCCTGAACCTGACCCATCTGCTGGAGTGGAAACAGCAGGATCTCGATATCCTGCCGGACCTGGACTATGCCGGGACCACATCCTTCTTCGGCGCCGGTCTGGGCACCTCCTTCCCGGAATGGAAGGCGGTCTGGAACACGCGCTGGTCGGTGTCTGACTTCGACTTCGACGTGCGGGGCCAGTACATCGCCTCGATGGACAACCGGGCCAGCGTGATCTTCCCGGTCGAGACCAGCTTCACCGGTACCGACGCTGTCTGGTACTGGGATGCGGCCGCGACCTGGAACATGACCGAGAACGCTTCGGTCCGGTTCGGGGTCAACAACCTGTTCGACGAGCAGCCGCCGGAATACGCACCGAATGTGCAGTCCGGTACCGACCCGTCGCTCTATGACGTTGTCGGCCGCCGTGTGTTCGGCCAGATCGCCCTGCGCTACTAGGGCAGGCGTCACAACAAGAAGGGCGGCGAACCTTGAGGGTTCGCCGCCCTTTTTTTGTCTGGCGGGCTAGCTGGCTCGATTTGACCGGGAGGCCGGTCAGTCGGTGGTCTGGCCCAGTGCCGCGCGCAAGGCCGCACCATAGGAACGCCCGACCCGCACCACCGCGCCGGTATCAAGACGGACAATGCGGCCGCCATGTTCGGTGGTCGAGGAGACGGCGATGCGGCGCTTGTTGACGATCGCCGAACGATGCACCCGCACGAAGAGCCGGTCGCCCAGCGTCTTTTCCATCGCCGACAGTGTTTCGCGGTGCAGCCAGGACCGGCTCCGGCAGTGCAGGTGCACATAATCACCATCCGCCTCGACCCAGTCGATGGTCCGGGTCGGGATACGGACCATGCCCTCCCGGCTTTTGACCCAGATCACATCCTCGCCCACCTCCTCTCCACCACGCAGGGCGGAGACGACCGATTCCAGCTCGCCGACCCGCGATTGCGCGTCCTGCAGGCAGAGCAGGTTTCGGACCCGGTTGAGGGCCGCTTCCAGGCGTTCGGGACGAACCGGCTTCAGGAGATAGTCGATGGCCGCCGACTCGAAAGCTGCGGCCGCGTGGTGATCGAAGGCGGTCACGAAGATGACCGCAGGCGTGTCGGGCCCGGCCAGCTTCTTTGACACGACGAGACCGTCGGTGCCGGGCATGTGAATGTCGAGCAGCACCACGTCCGGCCGATGGCGTTCGATGGCCTGAAGCGCCTCGTCACCGTCCCGGGCGACGCCCACCACCTCGTATTGCGGACGGCGGGCCAGCAGGACTTCAAGACGGCGCGAGGCCAGCCGTTCATCGTCAACGATCAATATGCGCATGTCTGGCCTCTCCTTCCGGCTCCTCTTCCTCGGGGGCAAATTCGATCGGCAGGCGGATGCTGACCATGAAGCCGCCGGTCTCCACCGGTCCGGCGTCAAGCCGTGCCCGCTCGCCGTACAGCACGTCGAGCCGGGCCCGGATATTGGCCAGGCCGACGCCGGTGCTTTCGCTCTGCGGCATGTCCGGTCCACCGCTGTCGGCAATCTCCAGCAGCAGGTCATCGCCGGACCGGCGCGCCCGGATATCGACCGTCACGCAGGTGCGCGACCGGGACACGGCGTATTTGACAGAATTCTCCAGCACAGGCTGCAGGATCAATGACGGCAGGATGGCGCGATCCAGTCCCGGCTGGATGTCGTGCCGGACCCGCAGCCGGCTGTCGAAACGCGCCTGTTCGATACCCAGATAGAGCGTCTGCGCATCCAGCTCTTCCTTCAGGGTCACGCGATCATCGGGCGAGGTCTTCAGGGCAAAGCGCAGGAAGCCGCTTAGCCGGCCCAGCATGCTCTCGGCCTCGTCATTGCGGTTGTCGATGACCAGGGAGGAGATCGCGTTGATGGTGTTGAACAGGAAATGCGGGTTCAGCTGGAAGCGCAGCATCTTCAGTTGCGCGTCCTGGGCCAGCACCGCGGAATCAAAGATCTGGCGCTCCTGGGCCCGGATCCGGCCAAAGGACTCCAGCACCAGATAGATCGCCGACCAGGCAATGAAAATCGGGATGTTGAACACGAACCACCGCGGCGCGATCCCGGTCAGCCCGGACCAGCCGCGCGGCTCGATCCCGTTGACAGTCAGGCCAGTTGGAAAGACCTCGAACCACAACAGCCACATGGCGACGATGTAGAAACAGGTCGCCAGCATGGAACTGCCCAGCGCGAGGCCGAAGCGGATCGGCAGCTCAAGCTGACGCGTGGGACGCAGCACCGCGACATGGATCAGGAATGTCACCGCCAGACCGCCCGCCTCGATGACGACATTCCGCCAGAGATTGGTCAGCTCCTCGACCACAGCCGAGGTGGACAGGAAGGTGAACAGCAGGTTGGCGATCCAGAAGGACAGCTGGAACCGCCACAGGGTGGACAACGTCATGCCTTCGAAACGATCCGCCGCCTGCGGGGTCGGCAGCCCGACCGATTCCAACACCTGGTGAAGCCGCGACCGGCGCCCGGCCCAGATATCCCGCACCGCCGGCGCCACCCGGCCGCGTGCATCGAGCAGCAGGAAGACGCCCGACCAGGCCGTGAAAATACCGACCTCGATCAACCATTGGCGACCCACCCCGCCCAGCATTCCCTGCTCGAGCGGTTCCTCGCTCCATTCGGCCAGGAACATCAGTTTGACGACCGAATAGACCAGAGCCACGACGCCGACAGCCACCCCGGTCGCGACGACCCGCCGCCGCCAGGACTGGCCCTGACCACGGCGGATGACGTCCGAAAGCAGGAAGCAGAGAAAGCCGCCCGCCATGGTGACAGGCACCAGCCGGATCATCCGGCCCGGTGAGGCCGAGTAGTCGGCCCAACTCACAACGACGGTGAAGAAGGCGACCACGGCCCAGAACACCGCCAGGACAATGGTCATGTGCTGGCTGGCGATTCTCGGAGCGGTCAGTGGGTCCGGTGCGAACAGGCTGTGGGGTCTCGACATCATCAAGACAGACTAGCCGCTGACCTCCGGGTTAAATATTGAAACCCCTGTCATCCGACCTCCACAAAACGTCGTTCGTCGAGAAAGACTGCTTTTGCCGCGCCCAAACGGGCCGAACAGGCGAAAAGCGCCCGGTTTTCGCCCGCATGACCGGCCTGCGGGGTCCATTGTGCCCGCGCCCGAAACGAAAGACGCCCCGCCAGCAAAAGCCGGCGGGGCGATCTGTCTTGACCGGATCTCTCACAGAGTGACCGGACCCGGATTCAAGCGTCAGGACGGCTCGTCAGAGGCGTCGTCAATGTCTTCACCGGCTTCCTCGAAGCGGTCACTGTCCTCGCCGGTGACGTCCTCGATGACGTCATCGACTTCCTCGCCGGCATTCTCGGCCTCGCCGTCGGTGCAACCGGCCAGGGCCAGCGCGGTGAATGAAATGGCAAGCGGGATGGCTTTCCTGAACATGAAATCTCCTCCTTGAAGAATGAAAAAACAAAAAGTGTCGTTGGTTTATCGGCTCGGTCCGCGGCGGCGCACAAGGCCGGTCACAAGCGATATCGCGAAGAGCACGAGAAACAGAACGAAAATGATCTTGGCGATCGAAGCCGCGCCGGCGGCGATACCGCCAAATCCCAGGATGGCCGCAACCAGTGCAATGATGAAAAAGGCGAGTGCAAGATTAAGCATTTCTCTCTCCACTATTTCAAGATGGCACGCGGAACCTCGACATTCAATTTGGCAATATTGTGTCAGAGTGCTTTAGTACTGCCAATGACTACCGCAATCGCCCCCGGCGGCGACAGGCGAGACGGAAGGGTGGCGCCACAGGCATCATGCCCTCGCTGCGCTCGGCCTCATCCTGTCCGGAGCTCATCAGCCAGATTGATTTGGTACCGAATGCGACGGGCGGCCCCGGCGTTCAACGCCAGCCGGAATCAGTCGGGAAATTCGACATAGCGCCAATAATGCCCGATCAGCTTGACTGCGGCCTCGAATTCCGTGCCGGCGCGGGCCTTGAGGATATAGGCTGCGACATGGTGATCAAACGCTGCCATTCGATCCCTGTCAGCGTTCGAGGTGGTCAACACCATGACCACAGTCCGGGTCAGCGCCGGATCGGCGCGCAATTCCTTGAGGAATTCGATTCCGTTCATAACCGGCATGTTCAGGTCGAGAAGCACAAGATACGGGCGGCCAATCCCCGACGCGCCATCCGTCTCCCGCAGGATGGCAAGCGCCTCCTCGCCATTGCGGGCCCGCACGATCGGATTGGCAACCCGGGCCTGTTGCAGCCCCCGGGCCACGGCCTCCGCGTCGATATCATCGTCCTCGACCAGCAGGATGGAGACGTCACGATTCAGGTGCATGAGCTTCCCTCACTACGAGTGGAAATCGAACAACAAATCGGGATCCGCGATTCTTGGTCGGATCCGATTCGACACAGACACTACCATCCAAACGCGTAACGGCCTTGGACACAATCGCCAACCCCATACCGCTGCCCTCGACGACATCCTTGGCCTTGAGAGTCTGGAACATTTCGAAGATCCGCGCTTGCATCTGACGCGGAATCCCCGGCCCGTCATCGGTCACAGTGAGCGTCCAGTCATCAACATCACCGGCCACGCTCAGCTGCAGATGCCCGACCTCCCGATCATGATGCTTGACGGCATTGCGGACGAGATTGGCCACAATCACAAAGAGCAGATTCTTGTCGGTCCGCGCTGCCAGGCGCTCGCCATTGATTTCGAGCGTCCACGCCTCCGGGAGGTCCTGCAAGGCGACCGTGCGTCGAACCTCTTCCAGCACGTCGACGGTCGTCAGCACCATCGCATTGCGCCCAATCCTGGAGAATTCCAGCAGCGCATCCAGCAGGTCCTGCAGCCGACCGATACGCGAGTGGATCAGCGCGAGATATCGCCGGGCATCATTCGACAAATTCTCAGCCACATCCTGCTCGAGCCAATCCGCCAATTGCCGGATGCCGCGCATCGGCGATTTCAGGTCATGCGAGGCCAGATAGACAAAGCTGTCGAGTTCCGCATTGGCCTGTTCAAGCTCGCGGTTCGTGTGGGCGATTTGCCGGTTTTGCGCCAAGGAGAGAAGAAAGGCCCCGGACGCAAGCAAGGCCAGTCCGCCCGAAAGCAGGCCGAGGACCAGCACCAGATCAGCAATCACCTGGCGTGGCTGCAGCACGCTTGCGGCATCCTGTCCGATCCCGACGAAAAACGCGCCATCCATGACCTGGACCTGATCCCACATCACCATTCGGGCCGTCGTATCCGCGAGGATGAGATCCACCTCACTCAGCACCGGCGAAACCGGCAAGGCCGAGACGACCTCCGACACTTCGAACACGGCATTCATGACCCCGTCGAACTCACCGCCCTGCAGATAGACCGGCGACATGGTGATAAATCCGCTCCCGCCCTGCACGAAGTCGACAACGGGCGTCGCAACCGTCCGGCCGCTGTCGCGGGCGCGCTCGTAAACGGTGCGCCGGTCCTGAAAGCTGAACAGATCGAGGCCGACGGCCTGTTCATTGCCGGCCACAGGTTCCACCCAGGCCAAAATGCCATCCGTCCCGGCCCAGCTGATGGCCTGGATCATCGGATGGTCAGTTGCGTAGCGCAGCGCGTCGGCGCGCCAGTCATCCTCTGACAGACCGCCGCCCCGCCCCCATCGCCGGGCCATTCGTTCCACCGCCAGAATTCGGTCGGTAATGGTTCCCGAAAGCTGGCGCGCAACATATCCCAGTTCGAGTTCAAGCTGTGCGCGGCGGGCATTGCGAGCATCTTCGCGAATGGCGTCGTGCGCGGAGGCGAGCACGATCATCAGCGCCAGGCCAAAACCGCCCAGCAGACCGAACATCGGCAAGCGACGCCGCCGCAGCAGCGCCACCAGCATCGACTCGCAGATTGGTATCCCCAGACAGGACGCGGCGATTGTGGTCAGCACACCCATCCGCGTTTCCGGCACGAAACCGAAAACCTCCGCCGCACCGATCAGATAACCGATCACCGAAGCCGCGATAGCGCCGATCGACGCGGCACTGCATACGAATGCGCCAATCGCCGCGCCCGGCAGCGGGCGACCCGCCACCCGGATTTGGGGCAAGGAGACGGCCAGACCCATCAGCAGGATCGCCAGTGCCGAGTTGGGCGACATGCGGCCGGGGACAGCGTCCGCCTCAACGAACTGGTGGGTGTGGAACACCTCGTCCAGAACCAGGCCGAAACCGGTCGCAGCTTCCAACAGGTTGAGCCCCGCCATGCCGGCCCCCAGTCCCGCCAGGAGACCCGCCGCCAAGCGGAACCGCAAACTCCCGGCAACCGCCCCCAAGCCCACCAGAAACAGCGACAAGGCCGTGTTGAACTGCATCGGAGACAGGGTTGGCGACAGCCGGACCACCGATTCCAGCCCAAGCTTCCAGCCGATCATGACGGTGACGCAGATCGCGATCGAAACCAGCGCCAGGACCACATGTCCGCGATAACGCCCGGCCCGGATGATCAGGTCGGAGAGGAGAGATGGCGCAGTCTGTGCCATCAGGTCAGGCCTCTGGCAGGGTGAAGGTAAACAGGCTGCCGCCGTCAGGGCGTGCCTCGCACCAGATCCGGCCGCCATGGGCATTGACGATCTTGCGGGCAATTGCCAGGCCCAGACCGTGACCGTCAGCCGATTGTTGGTGCGCCCGCTGCATGGGTTCGAAAATCCGGTCCCGCAGATCGGCCGCAACGCCCAGCCCGTTGTCGGCGACCTCGACAGCCACGCCACCGGCCTCGTCGCGGGTCCGGATCGTTATCTCCGTCTGTGCCGACGACCGGTATTTGACCGCGTTCAGAATGAGATTGCGCAAGACGCGCTCGATCTGGACGCGATCCATGGGCGCCTGTCCGGTCACGCTCACACGGATGCTGGCCTCGATCGCGTCCAGCTCGGCCCGGGTCGACGCGACGGCATCATCGACGACCTCCTGCAGGGCGACGACCGGGGTCTCGCCGATCGCTTCACCGGCAATCGCGTAGTCCAGCATCGAGTCGATCAATTCCGCCATCTTGAAACCCTGGGTCCGGATTTTTGCCGCAAACTCCCGGGCCTGGGGCGAGACACCGTCGACGGCTTTCGCCAGCAGCGTGGCAAATCCGGTAATCCCGTTCAGCGGTGATTTGAGATCATGCGCCGCGTTGAACGCAAATTCACGCATCGCGACCTCCTTGGCCCGGGCCTCCCGGCGCAATCTCGCCCGCTCGGTCGCGCTGACGAGCGCCCAGGCAAACCGCGAGTCGGTCATGTCCTCCTTGCCAAGATAGGCATCTGCTCCCTCGATGATGGCCGTCGCAGCCAGCACCGGGTCTGCGGTCCCGGTGACCATGATCACCGGCACCAGCTCGAGCGCCCTTTGCCGCCGCAGCGCGCGAATGGTGCTCAGCCCGTCCTCGTCCGGCATCGCAAAATCAACGAATACAGCGTCAAAAACCGCATCCCGGGCGACCAGGCGAAGCGCTTCATCCGCGGTCGCCGCGTGGCAACACACCGCACCCGGCTCCAGCTGACCCAGCTTGTGCTCGATCACCATCCGATCAAGCTCGTCATCATCGATGATCAGGAAGCGTCTGGGCTCCGAGCCGGCGGGATGTCTATCCAACGCAAATGCTCCGGTAGCGGGGCCGATCAAGCAGTCGGATCGACACAGCAAGAATGTCATGCGAACGAATATTCCACCACAGAACGTTCCTGTGGCAAACAATAAATCAGTCAGAACGCAGACTTGCCGTGGCAGGCGGTAACCGGGCCGGACCCGGATTGGAAATTTTGGGCGACGCCTGGCCCAATCATCTGGGGATCTGTGCCCCGCTCTCATGACCTGCCGACCACCCGTTCGCCGCTCACCTCCACATCTGCATGCCCGTCCTGCTGCCGCTTCATTGGCCTTTGCCGCCTATCCTGTGCTAAAGCCCCGCATATTCCGGCCAGTCGCCCTCTCGGCGTCCTTACCGGGACACTGATGGAACCCGGTCACTGATGGGTGTGGCCGGCATTTTGGCACTGGAAACAGCTTTATATGACCTTGAATCCCCGCATTGCGCCGGCGCTTGCCGCTGCGCTCGAGAAAAAGGGCTATGCCGCCCTGACCGAAGTCCAGTCCGCTGTGATCGCGGAAGATGCTGACGGGCGCGACCTGCTGGTCTCGGCCCAGACCGGCTCCGGCAAGACCGCCGCTTTCGGCATGGCGATGGCTCCGACGCTTTTGGGCGACGATACCAATTTCAACATGCCCGACCTGCCGATGGCGCTGGTGGTGGCACCGACACGCGAACTGGCGCTGCAGGTCGAGCGTGAACTGTCCTGGCTCTATGGCGAGGCCGGCGGCCGCATCGCCTCCTGTGTCGGCGGCATGGATCCGCGCACCGAACGGCGAGCGCTGGAGCGCGGCTGTCACATCGTGGTCGGCACGCCGGGCCGCCTGCGCGACCATATCGAGCGCGGCGCGCTGGACATGTCCCAGCTCAAGGCCGTCGTGCTGGACGAAGCCGACGAGATGCTCGATTTCGGTTTCCGCGAAGACCTAGAATACATTCTCGACGCCGCACCGGCGTCGCGCCGGACGCTGCTGTTCTCGGCCACCGTGCCGCGCGCCATCGCCGACATTGCCCGCCGCTTCCAGAAGGATGCGCTGCGCATCTCGACCGTCTCCGAGCGCGGCCAGCACGCCGACATCGAATACCGCGCCCTGTCAGTCGCCCCGTCCGATCGCGAGAATGCGATCATCAATGTGCTGCGATATTACGATGCCGAGCGCGCCATCATCTTCTGCGCCACGCGCGAAGCGGTGAACCGTCTGGCCGCCCGTTTCGGCAATCGCGGCTTTGCCGCCGTGGCCCTGTCCGGCGAGCTGACCCAGAAGGAGCGCACCCACGCCCTGCAGGCCCTGCGCGATGGCCGTGCCCGCGTCTGTGTGGCGACTGATGTCGCCGCGCGCGGTATCGACCTGCCGGGTCTGGAACTGGTCATCCATGCCGACCTGCCGACCAATTCCGACGTGTTGCTGCACCGCTCGGGCCGCACCGGCCGGGCCGGCGCCAAGGGCGTCTGCGCGATCATCGTGCCGCACACCCGCCGCGGCCGCGCCAACCGTCTTCTGCGCGACGCCAAGCTGCAGGCCGAATGGGCCGAGGCGCCGAGCTCGGACGATGTCCGCGCCCGTGACCGCCAACGCCTGATGGCCGACCCGATCCTGACCGAAGAGATCGACGAGGCGATGAAGGTCGATACCGACGCCCTGCTCGAGAAATTCACTGCCGAACAGCTGGCCGCCGCTTTCCTGCGGGCCCGCCTGGCGACCCTTCCGTCTGCCGAGGACCTGCTGTCCGGCCCCGCAGCGCAGAATGACCGTCCCGAGCGCAAGCCGCGCGAGAACTTCAAGGCCAGTGTCTGGTTCCGCATGTCGGCTGGCCGCAAGGCCAAGGCCGAGCCGCGCTGGCTGCTGCCTCTGATCTGCCGCCTCGGCCATGTCACCAAGCGCGAGATCGGCTCGATCCAGATCGGCGAGAGCGAGACCCGGTTCGAGATCGACGCCGAACATGCCGACCGCTTCGCCAAGGCACTGGCTGAAAATGGCGGCGGCGAGAACAATATCCGCGTCACACCGGATGACGGCTCGCAGATGGAACGCGCCGGTCCCAATGATGGCCCGACCGATGCCCGCACGCCGAAAATGCGTCACCGCGAAAAGTCCCGCCATCGCGAAACCGACAGCGACGGCTATCCGGTCAAGCGCAATCGCGATGACGGCGCCCCGCGCGCCTATGAGGACCGCAAGCCGCACGACCAGCGCGAGCGCGATGGTGAAGGCTCTGGCGATCGTGGTGGCGACAAGCCGCGCTACGACAAGAAGCCGTACGAGAAAAAGGCCTATGGTGAGAAGAAGCCGTATGGCGACAAGAAGCCCTATGGCGAGAAGAAATCATTCGGCGACAAGAAGCCTTACGGGGACAAGAAGCCCTACGGCAAAAAGGCCGATGGCGACCGTCCCTTCAAGGGCAAGCCGAAGCCCGATTACGACCGCGCCGACAGCCCGGTCGGTGGCGATGACAAGCCCTGGGAGAAAAAGCCCCGGGCCGACAAGTCCGATTGGAAGAAAGACGACAAGCCGCGCCGTCCCCGTGCTGACAAGCCATCCGCCTCATCCAGCGATGACCGTCCGGCCGCCAAGGCCCGTCCCGCCGGCGACCTGACCAATCCCAATGCCCGCCCCGACAAGGGCGAGGACAGCTCCTGGGCCCGCAAGCGCAAGCCGGCCGCCGGTGGCTTCAAGAAAAAGGGCGGCGGCTATGACAAGCCCGCCGGCAAGAAGCCCGGCTTCAAGAAGGACGGCGCCAAGCCCTTCGAGAAGGGCGCCACCCTGAAGCGCAAACCGAAGGGCTGATCCAGGCCGCTTGTCATCCCTGATGGACGCCCGGCGAAGGCCGGGCGAAAGTCAGGGACCTAGCTGGTCGCGACCACTTAGGTCCCTGTGTTTTGCGATGGTGTAAGATGGTTGCGCGAAGGAGGCCGTTAGGTCCCTGGCTGCCTTGGCAAGCCGTGAGCGGGTTTGGCCCCTTCGCGCGTACCCAGCGTTTAGTCTGAACAGT
>Ga0209475_10001364_pt1 | contig 31626 bp, 15 predicted proteins | sample tdDd471_FD_187128 | JGI IMG/M metagenome (GOLD analysis project Ga0209475, IMG submission 187128) | Marine sediment microbial communities from the Atlantic coast under amendment with organic carbon and nitrate - tdDd47.1 (SPAdes)... | ecosystem: Environmental > Aquatic > Marine > Coastal >... | reverse complement strand
TATGAGCGATAGGAAATGTATTCCCGGGACTGCATTTTTCTTAAACCCTAACTCCATCCAGGGTACAGTATGATTTCCCGGTTCATATTTCCCCAGGGCTATTTTCTCAATTCTTCTTCCAAAAATATCTGTCAATTCAACATAAATATCTGAATTATTCCGGAGAGTGAATTTAATCTGGCTATAAGCTTTTACCGGATTTGGGAATATCGAAAGCATCAATGTTTGATTTGAATAAAAATTTTGCACAGTGCTGGATTCAAAAATTTCATGCATTACCTCACCGGTTGCTTTTACAGGATCAACGCCCAAAATGTGAGCCGCCGTCACAGCCATATCGGGAATGGTGCGGTAGGTATTAGATATGTGGCCTTGTTTGATATTCGGCCCTAAGGCAAAAAACTGAATATGCCTGCATCCCTCGCAGCCGCATCCATGACCCTGAAATCCTCCATGTTCATCATCGTGCCTGCCGTGGTCGTTGGTGACAATCATAGTGGTTGTACCCTCATAGAAAGGATCATTTTGCAGATAGTGCCAGAGATCGCCAACAATCTCGTCCGCATTAGAAATAGCGGAAGTATACTCGTTCCAATCTCCTGAATGCCCCGCATGGTCAACATCGGGAAGATAAATCAATAAAAATTTTGGGTGGTAATTGTCGATAACAATCTTGGTATTTTCAGCCACATCGTTATCGTTTTCGCCCTGACTATAAAATGTTGGCCAATATTCTGGTCCATAGTCCACATCGAAGCTGGGAAGCCATAAGTTCGGAATATACGGGAGCATGTAATAGCAATCCGATTCCGGAGCAAGTTTATCTTTCCGGTAATACTCAAATAGGGTAGGTTTTTTGGCGTAAATGGTAGAACTACCATTATAGATTGTATCGATCGTAGCTGTCCATGTACCACACCATAATGCAGGTACTGCCCTTTTCGTGTAAGTAACACCATTATTAAAAAACCTGTTAGCAATGGTTCCATTGAATGCTAAATCCCACATGTTTGGGGTGTATTGGTTTGTAGTATCTCCAAGGGTTTCGCTGTACCGGGTCCCGTCAATGATTACAATCATAACTTTATGATCCTCACTGGCAGGCAGCTTATGTAAGCCAAGCAGAATTAGTGTAAAAATATAGAGGAGTCGGTTCATATAAAATCCTTGCTGATTATAGAGCGAAAGTACGAAAAAAAGGGCATGTCTCAATGGTAGTTAAATCGCCATTAAAGCACGAAACACAAGATTGTACTAAGAGTCAAATTACCGAATACAAAATATTTGTGAGTTTAGTGTCCTGGTGATTGCGTGGCAGTTTATTCTTATTCTTTTCTATTGAGGCACCCTCGGGTGCACAACAAATTGCGGTCAGGCTCCAGAGGAACCTGTATGTTGATGTCTATCAAGGCAGATAAAAATACCGGCACTCCAACAGGGTACAACATAAAGGTGAATCACTAAAGTATTTCATGCCTAAGGATGCAGCACAAAGCATTCATTTTTTGTATTTTATTAAAACCGAGAATGTCAGTAAGTTAATGTCATTATTGTAATTTAAAGACATGTCATTTTTATTAGTATTTTTGCCGAACTAATTATTACACAATTTTATACTAGAAATACTATTTACATAGAACATAAAAAAAACTCCCCTCATTATTTTTTTCATCCTGGCTTTCTTAATTACACCTTTATGCTCATTGTATTCCAGAAGGATAAAAAATCTGGGTATGCTTTTACACGTAAAAACAGGTTAAGTTTAATGCCAATGAACTAGGGAAATTAAAGAAACTACTTTAGCTACGAATTTGTGAAATGAGATTGAAAAAAGCACTTTTACTACTTATTATCCTTGTTACCTGTTTTGCAGTTTATTCACAGGAGTTTCCCCATCCGGCTTCGGAGGAATATCAGATAATGAAGAAGCGTGGGTTGTTTAATAAACCCGAACCTGCAAAGGTTCAGAGTGATTACCCCTCTATTCCTGAGCCTACTGACGGGGGCATGCTGGTGCCGCTCGACGGAACATTTACAATGGCATTGGGGCCAAATGATGATGACTATACCAATGAAATTTTTCTGCCATTTAACTTTCAGTTTTATGGAAATACCTTGAGTTCATTTTATATTAATAATAACGGAAACATATCGTTTTGGGATTCATATAGCAATTATTCCACCACCGGTTTTCCTGTGGATAATTTTCCCATGCTTGCACCATTTTGGGCAGATGTTGATACAAGAGGCCAGGGTAGTGGGTATGTTTATTATAAGATAGAATCTAACCGGGCAACTGTGTATTATGACCACGTAGGTTATTATAATGAACACGATGATAAACTGAATACATTTGAAGTAATTTTTACTGATGGATTAGACCCTCTGATTGGGATTGGAAATAATGTTGCGTTTTGTTACGGTGACATGCAATGGACTTCAGGTGACCTTGGTGGCGGTAGTGGTGGGTTCGGGGGACTTCCCGCGACAGTTGGAGCCAATAAGGGTGATGGTGTGAATTATTTCCTCATTGGCAGGTTTGACCACGAGGGCACAGATTATGACGGGCCGGGTGGTAATAATGATGGTGTAAGTTATCTGGATAATAATTGCTTTGCTTTTTTCACCGGAGGCCTTTTCGATAACGTACCTCCTGTACCTGTTGGCTTCCCGGCCTTTCAGCCTATGGGTGTCCTTTTTAATTCAACATTTAATTTATCTGTTAGTTTTTTAAGTCCCGAAGTTGGTCAATCTACGAATACGGTTGTAAATGTTCCGGGGTCACTGAATGGATTTAACTACACAGTTACATCCGGCAACGTGTGCAACATCGATATGGACTTCTTTGCAGGCGTTGATAACCTGGGTTTGCATGAAATAGAGTTTATTGCCACCGATGATGGTATTCCACCAAAGTCAACAACAACCTATTTGTCCTTGCTTGTTTCAGGGGATTTGGAACTTCAGGTTGATCCGGTTTCTTTGAGCGAATCATTATGCATAAACAGCCAGAGTTCACAAACCCTGACACTGAAAAATACAGGTGCCGGGGATGTTGATTTTACACTTAGCACACCAAATCCATGGCTGAGCATCAGTCCCAATTCGGGGACTGTAGCACCTGGAAACAATATAGATATACAGGTGGATTTCAATACTTCAGCCCTGGCATCAGGAAATTACAACGGAGAAATACAGGTTCATTCAAATGTTCCTTCGCTTCCAATTATTACGGTTCCTGTGGATCTGGAAGTCCTGGCGCCAATGATGTTTTTGTTATCTGCCGAAATTGAACAGCATAGTTGTCCTGGCAGTGAAATAATTCTTGAAGGTTGGCAAAATGGTATAGATTACTACATTTATCATTATGAGCCTTCCGGCAACGTAATAGTTGATGGACCTGTGCAAGGCAATGTAGGAGAACCAACCCTCACATTTGGCCAATATTGGGTTGAGGGTTTATATAAAGTACTTGCAGTAGATCCACTAAGCAATTGCGAAGCCTGGATGAATGATAGCACAACAATAGTTCCAGCTCCCCAGGTTTCCAACCTACTTCCAACTGGCTGGGGGTGCCAGGAAGTTGAGATCACACTTGAAAATTCTGAACCTGGTGCGATGTATAGATTGTTAAGGGATATCAATGATGGTAATGGTCCTACCTTTACCGGCATTGAAGTTCCCGGAACAGGCAATGTTATAAGTTTTGGCACTCAATCTGAAAATGGAATCTATACTACAACTGCATACTTTGAATACCTTAATGGCGTACAATGCTGGGCAGATATGGATGGTAGTTATGAGATCAGTAACAGCCCTGTGTCTTATATTTTGGATCCCAGCCAGGGAATCTTCTGTGCCTGTCAAGACATTACCTTGGATGGTTCTGAGCAAGGTGTTAATTACTTTTTGATGAACACCACCACAGGAAATATCTTTCCGGACCCAATAATTGGGATTCAGGGAACAGGAGCTCCAATAACCTGGTTAAATGTTTGTGAGTCGGGCGACTATGTTGCTTATGGGGTAAGTGAACAGAATGATGAATGCATTACTAATATGCTTGGGGAATTTACAATAAGTACTTCTCCTCAAATATTTGAGCTATTATCAGATCCCTCCCCGGCAACGTATTGCATTGGCGAAAATGGTGTTACACTTAGGTTGGCCTCGTCCGAAAACTCAGCTGTGCAATACCAGTTGTTCCAGATTCAGGCAACTCCACCGGATCTTCCTAATGGCCCACCTACTTTAGGAACAGGAGCGACGCTTGAATGGACAAATATTACAGCTGGAGAATACTACCTTGTTGCACAGTATATCAACGACCTTACATGCCCGGCAACAATGCAGGACACCATTTTGGTCGAAGAAATTCCTTTGCCAGTAGTAAATGCCGGTGATGATGGCACAATTTGTTTTGACGATACCTACACTGTACCTAACGTAGTGATAGCCAATGTATCGGCCTTTGAGTGGACAGTTGATCTTGGTTATGGAGAGTTGGATGATTCTACCAGGATTGACCCGACGTATTTTCCTGATGCACAAGATGCCGGAACTTCTGTTAGGCTGTTGCTAACGGCTGATGGAGCCACATCGTGCAACTATACATCGGCAACTTCCACCGTAAATATTGAAGTAGTGGCAATGCCATCAGTTGATGCCGGCCCCGGTGCTACAGTTTGTGTTTCCGACCCCGGTGGCATTGAAATTACAGGTTCAGCGTTAGATCATGGATCACTCCTTTGGGAGCTTGATTTGCAAACCGGAAACGGTGAATTGATTGATGCAGATACAGAAACTCCTACCTACATTCCTCATCCGCTTGATGCAGGCAAAGATGTTAAAGTGAGAATAATTGCCAATGGCATGGATGAATGCATTAATTATACTGTTATCGATTCGTGTTACGTAAAGGTTGGTGCACAGCCGGTAGTGTGGATACAACAGATCAATAATTTTCAAGATTCTGCTTATTGTTCCGGACAACCTGCCTATTTTGAGGATATTAGCGATTTTGGCTCGTTTGATGCACATGAAGACCAGGCAATTGTCAGTAGGGTATGGGATTTTGGAGATGGTAGCCAAAGGATCGACACAGATGACCAGGTTATTGCTGCGCATATATACAGCATCCCGGGTGAATATATGGTTGAGCTTATAATTACCGCCATGATTGATGGTTTTGAATCATGCAGCGACTCTGCAGAATTTGATATTATCATCCATGCGCCACCTTTTGCAGGCTTCGATTTTAATCAAAAAGATTATTGCGGTGGATTGATGCAATTTGAAGATACATCAATTTGTTTAGAATCAACGCCAAGGGAATGGTGGTGGACTTTTGGGGATGTTGGACATTCAGACCAACAAAACCCACAATTTGAATTTGAGAGCAGTGGTTCGCAAATTATTGAACTTATGGTTACCGATAATAATGGTTGTGACAATTCTGTTACCAAAACAATTTATATCGAAGATTTCTTTGATTTTGAAATCAAATTCAAGGACACCTGCTTTGGTATCCCCATAAATTTTGAGGTTGACCCGCTTAGTTTATCACCACTTGGAAATGGGATTGAAACTTACGAATGGAGTTTTGGGGATGCCACAGATCCAGTTACTGATCCAAACCCTATACACTTGTATGAAGAGCCCGGTAGCTACAGCGTATTGCTAACTGCTACTGACTCTTCCGGTTGTACTCTGGTGAAGGAAGTATTTGTAAATGTGCCTGAACCTATCAGGCCTGACTTTACTTTTACCGAATGTAATAAATTCATCACATTTACAAACCTCACACCTTACACTGATGTTGCTTTTTCCCGGTGGATATGGAGTTTTGGGGATATGGAACCTGCAAATGAGGTTTTGGGGCCAGATCCACTGGATGTTGATCATGCTTATACGGCAAATGGTACTTTTATGGTAAGCCTTTCAGTATTTGATATTAATGGCTGTACTGGTACATTTACTGTTGATTCGGTGAAGACATTATGCATGGAAGACAAAGGCCTCTTTATACCCAATGCTCTAGCGCCCGATGATACAAACCCTGAAGTTGCAACGTTTATGCCTAAGGGAATTGGGCTACAGGATTATCAAATCAGGGTTTACGACCTATGGGGTAACCTGATGTGGGAATCTTCCTACCTTGATGAGAATGGAAGCCCCACAGAGAGCTGGAATGGGAAATATAGAAACGAAGACCTTCCGCCTGGCTCATACCCATACAATGCCTATGGTAAATATTTAGATGGTACAATTTGGGGAGATGCCAGTGCGCCGGAAGATAGTGGACTTAACCCTACCGGAACCATATTGCTAATAAGATAACTAAATGAGCTAAGAAAATGCACAATAAGTTAATTAGCAGATTTAAGAGCCTGTTTTTGTTTTCCACAATATCACTTAGTGTTCTTGTTCCAAATGAAGCACTTTCACAGGATATTTCCTACTCTCAATTTTTTAACAATAAAATGTACTACAACCCTGCATATGCCGGCGATAGCAAAGGCATGCAGGCAGGTATGAATTATCGGAACCAATGGAACAAATTAGCCAGCGATTTTAATAACTATATGTTTTCCCTTGATTTCTCTGAACCAAATCTACCCGGGGCCGGGGGATTAGGCATTATGTTTCAATCTGATTTCGATGGAATCGGGAATATCAAAACTACTTCTGCTACGCTGGTAACTTCTGTTAAAATTCAAACCTCCAAAAACTTCTTAATGCGTTTTGGCCTTAATGTAGGCTTTGCACGCAAGTCGATGAACTGGGACAACCTGCTTTTCAGCGACCAGATCGATCCGAGGTATGGCCGGGTAAACCCAAGTAGCTTCCAGCAGCCGGATTACAATACAATTACTTACCCTGATGTTGGTGCGGGACTTTTGTTTAAATACAGTAAGGAAACTTCATATACAAACCATTTGTTAGGAACCCTTGCCCTTTCTTTTCAGCACCTGTCCACCCCAAACATTTCTTTCTACCATGCGGAAGCTAAATTGCCAGTTAAATTTGTTGTAATGGGTGATGTGCTTATACATAACCAAAGCGGTAACATTTCGAAATATGGCCGGCCAGATTCAAGGCTAAAAATTAATCCGGCATTTATGTACGAGCAGCAAGGCAAAAATTCCAACTTTTCAATCGGGGTAAATGCTTACAAAAGTTTCCTGTACGCGGGCATGTGGCTCAGATCGCAAACCTATACAATTGAGAACATTAAAGACCTGGTGTTAATGGTGGGAACCAGTATTCCAATAGGCAATGATGCTAGAATAAAACTCAGGTACTCGTACGATTACATTTTAACCGACATGAGGAGATATGCCGGGGCCACACATGAAATATCTATAATTTATGAATTGGATGGCCTACACCTGTTTGGAGTGGCTAGAAAAAGTGATCCATGGAAGATGATCTGGCGGAGCAGGAGATTTACTACTGAGTAATTGAAAGGGTCATCAATGAAACTCAGACCTACACATTTTTATGAGTTTTTCAGATTGATGAGTTAAAATGAGGGTTAAATATAGCAACAGATAAACCAGTCGGGATGCCATTTTTTACTGATTAACCAATATTCCCAGCAGACTATTTTTTGAATTGATCTGTCATATTTCGTTTTATGCTGTCAGAAACTTCGCGCTCTGACAGGTTTTCGACATTTTATTGTTGAAATGACACTAGCCACATGTTTTCGTGGAATGTGCTTATCCCGAAAGCATTTCAGGAAATCCTGCAACCTTGTTGAGTTTTCCTATTTAGTCGATACAGGGCTAACTGTAGGAATTAAGAACAATTTTAGACCAGAGGTTGAAGGACTGCGGGATTAGAATATCCAACTCTGATTAAAACTACTCAATAATCAACTTAATAACTTCATAGGAACTTCCCCGGCTAACCCGGGCAAAATAGAAACCATTTGTAAGTTTGCCCGGATTCCAGGTAACTGATTGTTTACTATTATTACTGAATTCTGACACCTTGTTCCCCAGGACATCGTAAATGCTCACTTCGATCAACTCTTCAGAAGGATTGTCAAAAGTAAAGGAGAAATTGCCAGTGGATGGATTGGGGTAAACTTTTGTAAACCCTTCAGCTTTATCCACATTATCCTCAATATTGGTATTGAGCCATTCAGGTTTTTCGATTTTTACAGTGGAATAAAGCCTGTATTCGCCGGGTTCGAGATCAAGCGCCTGACTGGAACTGCTTATTGTTTCTTCAGTTTGGCTGTAAAATTCGTACCATGTACCTGTACTTGGCCAGTCGGGTGTAATTTGACTGCCGGACATTTCGAAGTTGCCCACAACTACTACATTCATACTTGAATGGCGCAACACCATGGATTTTTTTCCACTGTAAACATCAAGTGAAAAATCAGTTGTACTGAAAGCATCATATTCTTTTTTCAGGTCGATAAGTGCTGCATAAACATTGAACAAATACTCGCGGCGCCAGTCATCCAAATAATCCCATCTTGGTGGTTTTTCACCTGTGCGCCCATTGTAGTCGATGGAGTAATCGTATCCCATCTCACCAAATTGCCAGATCATTTTCGGGCCGGGAATTGGGATGAAAAAGTTTGCTGACAGGGCCGAGCGTTCAAGGGCAAAAGTGGTGTCTTTTATATTGTATCCACCTACTGCATTTCCCCAGGTTACGTTTTTATACATCATCCGTTCCTCATCATGGCTTTCCATATATCCAACAACATGCGGATCATTCCAACCGCGCTTCTTATACGACATCCATTCAACATCCGATTTTCCATTTTCAGTCCATCCCATCGATCCATCACAATAATTGTGGTTCAGGTTACCCCAAGGCATCATACCATTGTTTGCCAGTACAGTTTCTTCTGAGTTATCAGCAAAATGTTCGAGAATAACGTAAGCCTTTGGATTTACATCCCAGATGGCTGCTGAATAATCATCCCATATATCAATCCTGGATTGATCGTATTGGCCCCATTGTCCTGTGTTTCCAAGTGTATTTTTCTGGGTGAAGCCTTTTGACAGGTCAAACCTGAAGCCGTCAAATTTATATTCCTCCAGCCAATATTTATTTACTCTTTTTGAAAATGCGCGGGTAGCAGGGCTTTCGTGATTCATATCAAAACCAACATTAAAATCATGTTTTGCCACCTGGTTATAGTATGGGCTGTTGGCAGCAGGGCGGTTCGATTCATAGTCCCACCAAAGTTTAACGTTTGGCGATGTTCCAAATGAATGGTTGAGCACCATATCTAGTACCACAGCAATACCATTTTGATGGCATACATCAATAAATTCTTTGAGTTTATCTTTCGGACCGTAAAATTTATCAGGGGCAAAATAATAGTTAGGATTGTATCCCCACGAAAGATTACCCTCAAATTCACTCACAGGCATCAGTTCGATTACGTTTACACCCAGACGTTTAAAATATTCCAGGGTATCGGTAAGACTTTGATAGGTGTGGAGTGCAGTAAAATCACGGATCAGGCATTCGTAAACCACCATTTTATCGACGGCAGGAGGAGTAAAATTTTCGACCTGCCATTCATAAGGTTCCTGTGCCGTCTGCAAAACAGTTGCTATTCCATCAGCAATATCATTGTCCGGGTAGTCAATCAGGTTGGGATAGGTGGCATTTGTGATATAATGATCATTCCAAGGATCACTAACTTTATCGGCATAAGGATCACCAATTTTAACCTCCGCATCTATAAAATACTGGAAGATATATTCCTGACCGGCTATCAGGTTATCAATTTGAAGCCAGAATCTCAAGTCATCCGGAGTTCGCTTCATGTATGAATCCTCGTTCAATTCCCAGTTATAAAAATCTCCAATAACAAAAGCAGCTTCTTTTTCGGGGGCATAAAGTGAAAGGATTACTGTATTTTCATCGATGTAATTGATGCCATCAATTATACCAGCTGGCAACTCTGCAACAGATGGTTCAGGAATCACACGGTAAGCAAAGGAATCAGCAACCATATCTGTGGCATCTTTCGCGATAATTTTCACCCAGTTTTCAGTCCAGTAGGAACCAAAGTTATCTGCCAGCAGGATATAACTAAATGATATCATATCTGTTTCATACTCCAGATCATTATTGACGAAAATAAACATACTGTCGGCATTGGGTGCAGCAGCTTCAATAAGCATTTCCTGGTTAAGGAAAATTACAAAATTATCATCCTTAGGTTCGCTAACGACCAGGCTCAAACCCGACTCAAAAACATCCACAAACATATCGGGTGATTGAGTTTGGGAATCTTCACTTCGGAAAACCAAACACATCTCAGAGATTACCCCACTTGATGATACGCCCCAAAAATCACGGATGGAGGGTGTGATCAATAATTCCCATAAATTGCCGCTTAAATGGGTTAATTCCGGCTGCGTGGTATTAACACCCCAATTGCCAATTACATGTTGCCATCGATCACCATTTACTGTTACACCGCAATGGGTGTACAGTTTGCCGCTGTATCCTTGTAAGTCGCTACCGGTAGCATCAAAAGTGAGGATAACTTCACCCTGATCGGTTGGGTATTCGGGGACGGTACTAACGGATTGTGCTGATAACGAAAGGCCTGTAAATATAAAAAGGGCAGGGAGTAGGTTGAGGAAAAATTTCATGGTTTTATTCTTTTTTAATTTTCGATTCCTTTGAGCTGCAAAAGTAACAAAATTAAACGGTAGATTTTATAAACTACGGCTTCAGTAAAAGTTAGGCATAGTGTCACCAGGTATTAGTTTTCTGTGATTTAACTCGAATATAAACTCCTGGTATTTCGGTGTTAAATAATTGATGGAGTAAAAAAAAGCCCGGTCAATTTTGACCGGGCTTCACAATGAAATTAATCATTTTATTCTTTTACAAACTTTGCAGTTTGGATTCCTTGCTCGTTATGTACAGCAACAAAATAAACTCCACTTGTAAAATCTTCGGTGTTAATAGTAACAGACTGGCTTGATAAACCTTCGATGGTTTGAACCACTGAACCTACAATATTATATACTTCAACCATAGTAATGTCATTCACATTATTAATGAAAGTAATATTAATAGCAGATTGGCATGGGTTTGGAAACATAGAAGCGATTAAGTTTTCACCAGCGTTATAGATACCTGCAGGTTGCTCGCCAAATACAGTTGCAAATTCTGTGTGGAGAGTATCAACAACAGCTTCGCGATTTGGATCACCGGTCCATTCGCCACCATCCCAGCTGGTAGTTCCGGTTTCAACTATGAAGTTTTTGTACAAATATGAGCCTGCGTTCAACATCAATTCAAGAGTGTAAATCATTTCTTCGCCTGCAGGAGCCATCATCATTAAAGATGGGTCTGATCCTGGTTCTTGCCAGTTGTTAATTGTATTAACGGTACCAGCCATGTAAACATCAGTTGTTGCTGGATCGAATCCTTCAACATCTGTCATGTCTGCACTAAATGTAACAGCCATTGGTTTGTCACCATAAACATCATTAACTGTTCCTTCTCCAACAGGGTAGATCTTACGGTTTGGATCTCCGTCCCATTCGCCATTTTCCCAGCTAGGTGTTCCTGTTTCAATGATTGCGTACTTATACAATATTTCACCTGCTTCAGCCATTTCGGTTGTGAGGGTGTAAATCATAGGATTTGCCTCGTCTACAGTTAATACAAGGGCTGGGTTTGAACCGGGCTCAGCCCAGTCGAAAACGTTGCCTGAAACGTAAACCTCCTGGGTAGCAGGATCAAATGTAGCGTTGGTCATGTCAACACTCATTGTTACATTAAACTGCGCCATTGTAAAAGTTCCCATGGCAAGGAACATTAAAAGCGCACTAAATCTTAAAGTAAAATTTTTCATCATGTAAAAGTTTTGATTAGTAATTCGATTTTTCATTTGCAAAATTAAGCAAATAATATTATTTCAAAATGAATTTTATAAAAAAGTGATAATTAAACAACTTTAGTGCCGCTTTTTATGATTGCTCATTTTCCCTATAATGATAAAGACATTTTATTAATAAGAGAGTCGTGTTAACTGTATTTTATAAAATTGAATTTTTTTAAAGCTTTGGTTAAAGAGTGTAAAGTGTTAGTTTTTAGTGAGGTGAAGTAATAGGGTTGAAATCTGAATTAATCATTAAATATGTTAAAAACATTTAAAATGTTTTATTTACTTTTGCTAACTATTTCATAACATGAAACCAATTAAATTATGTTTATAAATCTAAAATTTTTACTATGGTAAATCATCTTAAGACCAAACTCATTTTGCTTTTTGCAATTTTGTGTTTTGGAACTGTAACGGTTTTCGCCCAAAACGGCGAAGTAACAGGTACGGTGTCAGATGCCACTGATGGAACTACACTTCCCGGCGCCACAGTTGTGGTAAAAGGAACCGTCATTGGTACTGTTACTGATATCGATGGTAAATACAGCCTTTCGGTTGGACCAAGCACCACATTGGTGTTTTCGTTCATTGGCTATGAGCCCCAGGAAATCCTGGTTCAGCCCGGAACAACAGTTAATGTTGCCCTGCAAATGCAATCTACTGCCCTTGAGGGATTGGTAGTAATTGGCTATGGTGTCCAGAAAAAGGAGGATGCTACTGGTTCTGTTACCGCGATCGATGAGAAAGAATTCAACAAAGGTGCAATTGTATCACCGATCGAGTTGATTAGTGGCAAGGTAGCTGGTGTCCAGATTATTGATGGTGGCGGTGCCCCTGGTGAGGGAGCTACAGTCAGGATCAGGGGAGGGTCTTCACTTTCTGCAAGTAACGATCCTTTATATGTTATCGATGGTGTACCCGTTGATAATGACGGAATATCGGGTATGCGTAATCCGCTCAATACCATTAACCCGGCCGACATCGAAACCTTTACTGTGTTAAAAGATGCCTCAGCTACTGCAATTTATGGTTCAAGGGCGTCGAATGGTGTAATTATCATTACTACCAAAAAAGGTAAAGAAGGAGCTCCTCTGGGTTTTACTTATACCGGTACCTTCTCTTACTACACTCCTATTAAAAAAGTTGATGTTCTTGATGCGGACCAGTTTCGTAATGCTATTACCGATAGGTATCCCAACCAGGTTGGCCTGTTAGGCGATGCCAGTACCGACTGGCAGGAAGAAATTTATCAGAATGCTTTTGGAATGGATCACAATATTAGCATTTCAGGTGGTCTTGATGGATTGCCTTATCGATTATCATTAGGTTTTACTGATACAGATGGTATTCTGAAGACTGACAATATGAAACGTACAACCATTGGTGTTTCACTTTCGCCGGTTTTGTTTGATGATCACCTGAAGGTTAACTTTAATGTTAATTACGTGAACGTAAAAAACCAGTTTGCTGATCGTGGTGCCATTGGAGCGGCTCTTCAATATGATCCAACAAAACCGGTAAAAAACGATCATGAATACAATCCTTACTACACTGATGATGTAAATGGTGATGGTACATCAGACACAATTCTGATGCCTCCCACCCAATATGGTGGTTACCAGGCCTGGATACAGAACAACGGTACCGATATTCCTGTTGAACAGGGATCGAGCAACCCGGTTGCTTTATTGAATATGAGAGACGACCAGTCGAATGTGAACCGGATAATTACAAACTTTCAACTTGATTATAAATTTCACTTTCTCCCTGAATTAAGGGCCAACTTAAACCTGGGCCTTGATCATTCACAATCAAAGGGTGATGTGAAAGTACCTGACTATGCACCATGGGTGTATGATGCTTTAAACGGGGGTGGTACCAATAACTCCTACAAGCAAACAAAGGATAATGAATTGTTGGATTTCTACCTGAATTGGGTGAAATATGCTGAGGGTATCCAAAGCCGTTTTGATATTATGGCAGGTTATTCATGGCAACATTTTTACAGAAGTAATTATTCGGTTAATGGTAATAATTCAAGAGAATATACAATCGACCCGGTTACCGGAAGACCTGGTGTTTACCAGAAAAACTTTTTTGGCGATCCCATGCGTACCTATAATGTAGATACTGTTAACGATCCTACCGAAAGTTACCTGGTATCTTTCTTTGGTCGTTTTAACTACACCTTTAAAGACAGGTATTTATTAACACTTACTTTACGTAATGATGGTACTTCTCGTTTTTCACCTGATACCCGTTGGGGTTTGTTCCCTGCTGCAGCTTTTGCATGGAAGATTAATGATGAGCCATGGATGCAAAATGCCGAGGCTGTATCTCAACTGAAATTGAGAGTTGGATACGGTGTTACCGGTCAGCAAAATATTGGCCAGGGAGATTACCCATACCTTGCACGCTATACCACAAGTAACCAGTTTGCACGTTACCAGCTGGGTAATATGTTTTACTATACACTGCGTCCCGAAGGATATGATGCCAACATCAAATGGGAAGAAACCACAACCATTAACTTTGGTTTAGATTACGGTTTCCTTGAGGACAGGCTTTATGGTTCTATCGATGTTTATCAGCGTGAAACCAAGGACCTGATCAACTTTATCCCTGTGCCTGCTGGTACCAATCTTTCCAATTACATCCTTACAAATATTGGAGACCTCGAAAACAAGGGTGTTGAATTTTCAATTGTAGGTAGAGCGATATCCAATGGAAACGTATTCTGGGAAATTGGATTTAATGCTACTTATAATAAAAACGAGATTACCAAACTTACTGCTACCGACGATCCTGATTACTTAGGCGTTGCAACCGGAGGAATTTCTGGTGGAGTTGGTAATACTATACAAATGCACAGCGTTGGACAGCCAGCCAGTTCATTCTTTGTTTATGAACAGGTATATGGTACCAATGGCTTACCTATTGAAGGTATGTATGTTGACAGGAATGGTGATGGTGAAATTACTGATGCCGACCGTTATCACTATAAAAAGCCAGCTGCTGATTTCTTCTTTGGAATCAATTCAACTTTAACATGGAAAAACTGGGATTTTTCTTTCTCAGGCCGTGCTAATTTTGGCAACTATGTATACAATAACGTTGATTCAGAAAATGGTGTTTACGAAAGATTGTACCGCCCCGAAGGTCCTTACCTTGGTAATATTACTTCATCAGTGTCAAACACAGAATTTGTAACACCACAATATCTTTCTGATTTTTATATCCAGGATGCATCTTTCTTTAGAATGGATAATATGACCGTGAGTTATTTGTTTGCATCAATTGGAGGTGGCGATGTAAATCTCCGTCTTTCCGGAACTGTTAACAATGCGTTTACCATCACCAATTACGAAGGCATCGATCCGGAGATCAGTGGTGGAATTGATAACAGGATTTATCCACGCCCGAGGGCTTATGTACTTGGTTTAAGTCTTCAGTTTTAATCATTTTAAAAACAGATAATCATGAAAAAAATATTAAATATAACATTGGTTATTGCAGGATTTCTTTTAATCTTTTCATCCTGCACAAAGGATCTTGACACCATACCGCTTGACCCGGATGTTACTACGGCAGCGACTGTGTTTGACGATCCCGCAGCTTATAAGCAAGTACTTGCAAAATTATATGCAGGTCATGCAGTATCTGGCCAGCAAGGCCCTGCCGGTAATGGCGATATCAGTGGTATCGATGAAGGATTTGGTCAGTATCTTCGTGCCTGGTGGTATCATCAGGAGCTTCCTACCGATGAAGCTGTCATTGGATGGAATGACCAGACCATTAAAGATTTTCACTGGCAATCGTGGGGTTCAAGCGATGTTTTTGTTGCTGCCATGTATTACAGGATTTTTTACCAGATCTCAGCCTGTAACGAATATATCCGTGAAACTTCCGATGGTAAATTGAGTGAAAGGGGAGTGTCTGGTGATCTTCTCACAAAAGTCAAATATTATCGTGAAGAGGCTCGTTTTCTGAGGGCACTCAGTTATTTCCATGCGATGGATCTTTTCGCAAATGTTCCCTTTGTTACCGAAGCTGATGCTGTAGGAGCCTTCTTCCCTGAGCAAATCCAACGTGCAGATTTATTTAATTATATCGTTAGCGAATTGATAGACATCGAAGCTAAACTTATTGTGCCTGGTACGGAATATGCTCGTGCCGACAAGGCTGCTGCCTGGAGTTTACTGGCAAAAGTTTACCTGAATGCAGAAGTTTACTCAGGTACAGCTATGTATGCCGAATGTGCTACATATTGTCAGAAGGTAATTGATGCGGGATACTCACTTCACCCAAATTATGAGCATCTTTTCATGGCTGATAACGATATGAATAATCCTGAGCAGATTTTCTCGGTAGCCTTTGATGGCAATGCAACCCAAACCTATGGAGGAACAAACTTTATCATTCACGCTGCAGTTGGTGGTGAAAAAATGGTTCCCTCAGATTACGGTATTGGTGGTGGCTGGGGTGGTACCCGTACCACCAGCGCTCTGGTGGATAAGTTTCCTGATGAAACAGGTGATTTAGACGGTAGGGCCATGTTCTTTACCGAAGACCAAAACAAGGAAATTCTTAACATCAGCGAATTTACCGATGGATATGCAATTACCAAGTTTAAAAATATAAAATCAACAGGCGGTGCCGGTGCCAGTCTTGACTACCCTGACACTGATTTTCCGTATTTCCGTTTAGCTGATATTTACTTGATGTATGCTGAAGCTGCAGTTAATGGTTCCGCGGATATGGGCATGGCAGTGAATTATGTAAATATGATCAGGGAAAGAGCATATGGTGATAACACTGGTAATATTACAGCAGGTGATCTGGATCTGAATTTCATTCTGGATGAGCGAGCCCGTGAATTATACTGGGAATGTACCCGAAGGACCGACCTTGTAAGGCATAATAAACTCACTGGTGGAGACTATGTATGGCCATGGAAAGGAAATGTTGCACCAGGTACATCAACCGATAGCAAATTCAATATTTTCCCTATTCCTTCATCAGATATCGGGGCGAATCCAAACCTTGTTCAAAATCCTAATTATTAACATTGAATATTAAATTGATATAAAATGAAAAAGCTAACATTAATATTTATAACAATAGTTGGGCTCGGCTTAATGTTTTCTTGCGAAAAGAAAGAAGCTACTCCTGTGTTTGATGCCGATCAAAATAATCCTGCTGCGATCATTGAACCTGCGGCAGAATCACAGTATGTGCTCACCGAGGAAACTGCCGATTCCATAATGACTACTTTCAAGTGGAGCGAGGCTCAATATAACCTTTCTGATTTACAAGCTACCAGCTATTCAGTTCAGGTTGATATGGCAGACAGTAACTTTGTAAATGCCAAAGAAATTGGCAATACTTCTGAAACGATGTTTGCAATCACTGAGGGCGAAATGAACAGCATAGTCCTCAGTCTCGGCCTGGAAGCTGAGATTGCTTCAAATGTTGAAATACGCGTAATGTCATACTTATCCAATAACCGTGATGTTACCGAAACAGTATCTAATATAGTACCACTTACTATTACACCTTATTCAAGTGTGGTTGGATATCCTATGTTATACGTACCTGGCGATTATCAGGGATGGGCTCCGGCTGACGCACCAAACGTTTTTGATTTTGATGGTGATGGAATTTATACTGGATATATCTTCTTCCCCGAAGGTGGTTCATTTGAATTCAAGTTCACTTCCGATCCTGATTGGGACCATACCAACTATGGAGCAGGTGCTGACCCTGGAACACTGGATACCGATGCCGGGGCTGGAAACCTTACTGTTCCAGGCCCTGGAGGTTACCACCTCGAAATTGACATCAATAACCTTACATGGAATTATGGTGAAGATGTTGAAAATTGGGGTGTGATTGGGCAATGGCTGGAATGGGCGGAAGATATCGATATGGTTTACGATCCCATTAAACAGGAACTGAGTGTTACTGTTGAAAATATTCCGGCAGCCGATGACCAAAGATTTAAGTTCAGGGCTAACGATGGATGGGATATCAATCTGGGAGCCAGTGATCCTGATGATGGAACCTTAGTTTCTGGTGGTGCTGACATTCCAATTCCTGATGGAGGAACCTATACCTTTATTATGAGATGGACAACTCCGGTTCCTACCTACGAAGCAATTAAGAACTAGAAGTAATTTATAGCCTATTTAGAAGCCTTTCCGGATTTCCGGGAAGGCTTTTTTTAGTGCTTAATTTTGAGAGTTTATAAATGGATGAATATTAAAACGCGGGAGTATTTGATTTATAAAGATGCCCATCTTCGCGGATTGCTGTGGTGAGGGAGAGAAATATGGAAGGATGGGTCAATCAGTCTTATCTCTGAAAGTCTGAATAATGCGTTTAAGAGAAGGAAGCATTGATTTTTGCCTTAACCCATTTGTTGTTTAGCAGGATGACAACCAGTTCCTGTATAGGGCCAAGTAGAAATCCGGATTTTGCAAAAACACCCAGGATTTTGTGTTGAACTGAATTGTATTTAATCACAGCATTCAAATCTGTTGGCTCATGGTTTTTATCAAGAATAGTTTTTGCTGCAGCCTCGCCTGAAACCAATGACTGGTAAATGCCTTCGCCGGTCAGGCCGGAAGCAAAGCCACCTGCTTCACCAACTAAAAAGACATTGCCAAATTTAAAACCACGGTAATCGTAACTTATAGGTGCAGATTCATAAACGGCATTTGTTACATCAATGCCTTTTACAGCAAGCCATTGATGGAAGTTGTCTTTTAGCTTTTTGGACGACATCATCATCGGGTCGCAAACAGCACCAATGGCAAAACTTTCTTCATGAGGAAATATCCACCCATACCATGCACCGAAATATTTTGCGTTCAGGTGAATCTCAAGCCTTGGGTCAACACCGGGAGCAGGAACAGTATATTGGATGCCAATCAGTTTCTTCTCAACAGGCAGGTTCAGGTACTTTCTTACAATCGAATTGTAACCATCGCCACCAACAAGGTATTTGTAAGCCAGTTCTTCAGTTCCGTTTACAATAATTTTATCCGACTGCACCTCAGTAACTTTAGCACTGTTCCTTATTTCAACATGTGTATTTTTCAAAAGCCCTTTTTGCCAATCGCCAAATTCTTTGCGCTTTACAGTAAAAAGGAATGGTTCTGGTGCGTTGGTCTGGCTTTTTCGCTTGCGTGAAAACAATGCAGTGCGTGTAATCTTATGCTCGATAATGCTGTCAGGGAAGTTGAGGATTTCCATGCTTTTGCGGGTAAGTCCGCCTGCACAAACCTTATCACCGAAGATACTATCTTTTTCAAGGATTAAAACTTTAAGGTCGGATTTGCTCAATATGTCAGCACACCTTAAACCTGCCGGACCGGCTCCTATAATGATTACATCGTAATTTCTCATGTTGGTTATTACTGTTTACCTTAACAGTTTCGCTAAATATTAAATCTCAAAACTCAAAATACAAATTTCAAAAAATTCCAATTACAAAAATTCCAATTTCCAAAGTGCTTCAAATATTTGAGATTTGGTGCTTTTTGGAATAGTGGCTATAAACGTCTAAAACATTGATTAGGTTAGAAGTGACTTTTTATTCTTATTCGGTTTCTTCTGTCATCTCACACAACTCCACAGTCGGTTGTTCCGGTAATTCTTCGGCCAGCAGCCATCTGCAAAAGATGATCGCTTCTTTATATCCGGCGGTGCTTATCCAATTATCTACAACCATGGGTTGATTACTCAGGTAAGCTGTATAACTGCCATCTTTATTTGGCTTTGCAGTGCCCTTGTTGATACAGACTTTGTAGTTTTTATAGTCCATCGATTGCATCAGGTAGTTCCATGTCTGGATGCCCCAATAGCAGCATTCAGGTGAGGTAAACCTGATTTTTAAATACTGGTTGTCATCGAGCCTGTAGCGGCCAAAGCAGTAAATATTGTCCACCGTACCCCAGCCTCCCTGATCTGCTTCGAAGGGGAAGGGCGGCAGAAAATCATTCAATGGAAATTCAACCGGCAGCGGACTGATCCAGGTGATTTGTTCAAAGAAGGTGCTCATCACTTTAATGCGATAGGCCAGTGCGGCATCATCAAGTGGTAAGGGGGTTTCGTTGGCTTTTGTATTCTCGATACTCAAATCACTTTCATGGCTGTTGAAGCGATCGAAGAAATATTCCCGCGTAAACAAAGTCACTGAATCTGTGTCCAGTTTAAACTCATTTTTCCTTTTTGGATCTGGTGTTAATTTTATTTCAAAATTGCCGTCTGTGTCAAATTCAATATCCGTGTGATTGATGTTTAGGGTGACCCTTTCGGCCAGTTCACCATTTGGCGGGCCTCCATACAGGCAGAAAGATAAATAGCAGCTATCATAACGCCTGCCTTTAATAATGTATTCCTGGTCGCCACGCACCTGAGTGAAATAGTAAACGGCATCAACATTATCGCCTATCACCTTATGGTCTGGTGTGGCCAGGAGCATAAACTCCGGATTAATCGGATCGTTAAACAAGTAGAAGTCGATGCTCGTCCTTAACAAATGAAACAGGTGCCGATATCCATCAACGATACCTTGCTCATCAAGGTTTTTATCAGGATCCAAAAAGGTTTTGTCGGCATTTTTAATTACTTCTAAAAATTGATCCAAGGCTACTTTACTTTGATGTGCCATTTATCCTTTGTTTTTAAGTTGTTCTAAAAAAGAGAGGTAATCTGCATATTGCTGATTAATAATTTCTGTGGTTAAACCAAATGTATCCAGCGAATAGATGTGTGCTCCATGTTTATCTTTGGGATTTTCCTTCAGAAATTCATTGAATTTTTCAATGGTATCATCCGTAAGTTGCCAATTGAATTTTTTATAGATCTTTTTCGCTGTTGCAACCTGATCACTAACAAAATCTTCAAAATGAAGATCGATAATCTGGTTTTCTTTGTTTAAAGATTTGCGGCTTTCAAGGAATCTTTTGAAGTACAAACTCCAGGTATTAGCTTGTTCATGGCCAGTACGGACAGGGTCCTCATTATCGCTATAAAGCGAGCGCACCGATGAAATTAAACTTGCAGTTGAAGCCACCACATTTTCCGGGTGACGGTGAGTCATTATAATCCTGGCATCTGGATAAACCTCGAAAATCTCCTTGAGGCGCATTAAATGTACTGGTGTTTTCAAAAGCCAACGCTCAGCCTTCATCCCGCCGGATTGAATGTATTGCAAAAAGCGTTTGTGAAACCTCATGGTATCAAGCATATCCGATTCATTGAAAAACCAGTCCATATAAGATGGCAAATAAAGTTGGGCCGATGGTTGGAAACTGGTAAAGTTGAGGGCAGTAATACCAATGCATTCCTGGGGTTCGTCAGCTGCCATATAATGCTTTTTCAGAAAATCCGGTACAAGCATGAACAACTGGTCGAAATCCTTCCGTACGGCTTTAATCTGATCGTTGTCATGAAACTTTATAGGTGTAGCTGCAGGGTAGGGCAGCAGACATTCCCACGCAAGAGGAGAACGGTGGTTGGGGTCTTTGTTTAAAAGTGCATGAAAAATGGTGGTGCCTGTTCGTGGCATGCCAATGATAAAAACAGGCTCCCTGATCTCTTGCTTTTCTATTTCCGGATTCCGGGCAAGTTCAAGTTCTACCATGTAGCGCTGAAACAATGTTTTCTCTAGCAAGGTTTTTACGGCAATAGCTCCAAAGGTATTTGGTTTGCCTTCGGTATTAACTGAATGTACCAGCCGGCGAAGACCTTCTTCGGCATGAGGTAGAGCGTTGGTGTAATTTGCTTTTTTCCTTGCTTTGGATATTATGGCATCCGCACTAATCCGGAAAGGATTCAGCCTGACTTTTCTTAAAGTACTGCCAACATTATTTATTGCATTGAGCATCGATGTACGATGAATGCTGAGGGATGTTTGTCGCGCCACAATACCTACATTAACTGTTTCAATTTCTGAGCCAATCCGATATCGCCTTTTACCTTCAGTTTTCCTGTAAGTGTGGCAATCATAGGTTTTATTTCTTTGCGCTGCAGTTTGAGATAAGTTTCTAAACTCATGGTGATGGTGCAGTCGGCATCATCATCTTTATCCGTAATAATGTTGGCATTATTTCGGCCATCGATAAAAATAAATTCATCATCCATCTTGAACTTCAACCTTTTCCCAATGGGATCGATCTTCTTGACATTTTCGGCCAGTTCCTCTCTAATTTGTGCTATTTCCATGGGTCAAAAATAAAAATAAAATCCAATGGAAAAATATTTGTTTTACACAAGATTATTAACCACTTAAACAGATAAATCCTGATAGAATGCCTGTCGCATTATTAGTGCTATTTCACAATAATATGCCTGGTTCCGGTGGAATTTTTAGGCATCACCTGTGTTAAATAGGTGAAACCAAATAGTATTGAAGTCTCTTTTTTTCGTAGACAAGGAATTTGATTTATGTTGTAAAGATATTTTGAATTGGAACTATTTCTTTTTTTATTTGGGTAAAACTTCCAGTTCTGAGTTTTTTATAATTTTGGAAACAATACTTCACTTTTTGAATAGAATCCATAAAAATATTTGGAAATGGAAAAAGAACTCAGCCTGAAAGAAAAATTCATTTTGCTCTGCTACCAGCCCGAAAATGGCAAGCCATATTCTGCAACTTTCTATCATTTTGGCTTTATTGGAACAACACTGCTTGAATTGGCCGAGCATGGGAAAATAAAAACGGAGGGTAAGCTACTGAAGCTCACCGACAGAACAAAGACCAATGACAAAGCACTCGACTTTGTTCTGGATTATCTTGTAAAAGCCGGGAAGGATAAAAAGATTTCATACTGGATCAGGAAGCTTTCGGAATTTACAATCAAAAGAAAATTGCGCGCTTTCATTTTGGATTCACTGGTTCACAAACGGATACTTAAGGAAGAGGAGGTGAGGGCCTTGCTGATTTTTAAATATAAAAAATATCCGGCACGAGAAACACGAACAAGAAATGAACTCATCAAGGAAATTCAGAATTTGGTTTTGAGAAACCGTGAAGGAGATCAGGATTTGGATTTACTTGTCGCATTGATTGGAGCTACCCGGATGACAAACCGTTTCTTCGAAAAGAAAGACAGAAAAGAAGCACGCAAACGGATCAAAGAATTGATGAAGGAAAACAAGGTTGCTTCAATTGTAAATGAAACAGTTGCAGCTGTTCAGGCTGCCATTTTAGCTACCATCATTGCATCATCTGTGGCTACCAGTTCTGCATCTCATTAGGAGTTGTGGTGAAACAATGGAGTGATGGAGTATTGCCTTGAAATGACATTGAGCACTTAATTCCGGCAAGGTGGGATTTAACTATGTTCTACTTTTAACTTCGGACTTCAAACTCCGAACTCCCCCACTACATCCTGTCGGGCACCATGATTCCCAGCAGATCCATTCCGGTTTTAATAACACTTCCCACAAACGCAGAAAGCTGTAATCTCGAAGAGATTGTATTCAGGTTTTCTTCTTTTAGTATGGGCACTTCCTGGTAATATTGATTGAACTCTTTTGCCAGGTCATAGCAATAATTGGCCACAAGTGCCGGGCTGTAATTCTCACCAGCTTCGTTAATTATTCCAGGGAAATCAAACAATAGCTTCAGTAAATCCTTTTCCTTGGGAAGCAACTCCACAAAGGAAGGGTTGTCAATAATTGCTAATCCCTTTTCCTTAGCTTTCCGGCTGAGGGAACAAATCCTGGCGTGGGTGTATTGTATAAATGGGCCAGTATTTCCGTTAAAGTCTATCGATTCCTCGGGATTGAACAACATGGTTTTTTTAGGGTCAACTTTCAGGATATAATACTTGAGGGCACCCAGGCTGATCATCTTAAACAACTGATCTTTTTCCTCGTCACTAAAATGATCAATTTTCCCCAATTCTTCGGTAGTCTTTTTAGCTGTTTGGTACATTTCGTCCATCAGGTCGTCGGCATCTACTACTGTACCTTCACGTGATTTCATTCGTCCGTGAGGAAGTTCAACCATGCCGTAACTCAGGTGGAAAATATTCTCTGCCCACTCACGGCCCAGTTTTTTGAGGATGATTTTGAGTACATCAAAGTGATAGTTTTGTTCGTTGCCCACCACATAGAGCAGTTTCTCAGGATCGTATTCGTCTTTTCGCAACTGTGCAGTACCCAGGTCCTGGGTCATATACACCGAAGTTCGATCGGCACGTAGAAGTAGTTTTTCATCCATTCCTTCGTTTCCAAGGTTGCACCATACCGAGCCATCTTCTTTCGTAAAAAGAACTCCATTCTTAACACCTTCAAAAACCAGTTCGCGTCCAAGGAGATAGGTGTCGGACTCATAAAATACCTTATCAAATTCAACACCCAAATGCTTATAGGTTTCTTCAAAACCTCCGTATACCCATCCATTCAGTTTTGTCCAAAGCTTACGGACTTCCGGGTTACCGGCTTCCCATTTTCTGAGCAATTCCTGGGCTTCCATCAACAGGGATGCTTCTTTCTCTGCCAACTCTTCATCCATGCCGTTTTCAACCAGTTCCTTTATTTCTTTCTTAAATTGCTGATCAAACATCACATAATATTTGCCTACAAGATGATCACCTTTCATGCCTGTGGATTCCGGAGTTTCTCCATTTCCCCATTTTTTCCAGGCAATCATCGATTTGCAAATATGTATGCCCCGGTCGTTAACCAGGTTGACTTTAACAACATTTTTTCCATTTGCATCCACAATTTTTGATACAGAACAACCCAGTAGGTTGTTTCTGATATGCCCCAAATGGAGTGGTTTGTTGGTGTTGGGCGAGGAATATTCGATAACAACCGGCTTACCGGTTTTTGTTTCAGTGATCCCGAATTCCGGATTTTGATTTTGCTGATGGTAAAAATCAAGCCAGAACTTATCGCTGATGACAAGATTTAAAAAACCTTTAATTACATTAAAATTGCTCACCTCATCCAGATGTTCCCGGAGGTATTTCCCAAGATCGCTTGCAGTATCTTCCGGTGACTTTTTTGAGAACCGTAAAACCGGAAAGACAACAATCGTTAAGTCACCATCAAATTCCCGTCTTGTCTTTTGGATGGTAATTAATCTTGAGTCAATTTCTTGATTATAAATTGTTTTAAATGCCTCAAGGGTTTTATTTGTCAGCAATTTTTCAATCATTTTCAGCCAGTATTATATTTTGCCGCAAAAGTAGCTATATTAATTTGAAAATTTGGTAATGAGCACATTTGAAAATAATAACCGCTTCGCGGGAATAATTTCGTATCTTAAACATATTGGTTATTTTGATTTTTTTTGTTGGCCTAAAATAAAGAGGTTTTCTTCTCTGATGGAAAGGAAACACAAAGATGAAGATTTGACTCAGATCAGCACAGATATAACGTATTAAAAGTCCTTCCAAGCTGTGCGAATCCGCGTCTAGAATAAATTTGAAAATTGAAAACCTGCCCAAGGGTAAGGTGGGCATTTCGTTGGAAATAAAAGAACAACAAAACTTCGATAACATGTTAGCAATTGTGACTTTTCAAGAGCCTATTAACTTTCAGTTGGAATTCTCATACTTTGATGAATCAGCCTCTCGAGCAGTTGTTCTGATATTTAATTAAGAAATTGTTAGAAATCGTTAAGAAATCTCTGCTTCGATCATTTTGATGACAAGCTTAATCTGTTACCTTTGCACAAATTTTTTAAAAAATTCATATTTTATATACTTAAAAAGGGAAATAATAATGAAAAAGAATGTAATTATTATTGGTGCTGCGGGAAGAGATTTCCACAATTTCAACACCTATTTTCGTGGGAATGAGGATTACAACGTAGTGGCTTTTACAGCCGCCCAGATTCCCGATATCGACGGAAGGAAGTACCCGGCAGAATTGGCTGGTGATTTATACCCGGATGGTATCCCAATTTACGCAGAAGAAGACCTCCCTAAATTAATTAAGGATCTGAAAGCTGATGATTGCGTGTTTTCTTACAGTGATGTTACTTACAGCCATGTAATGAAAATGAGCGCTATTGTTAATGCTAATGGATCAAACTTTGTTTTGTTAGGCCCTGAAGACACTATGGTGAAAAGTACCAAGCCAGTTATTGCTGTAGGTGCTGTTCGTACAGGTGTTGGTAAAAGCCAGACTTCTCGGAAGGTTATCGAATACCTGATGGCCAAGGGACTTAAAGTTGTTGCTGTTAGGCATCCAATGCCTTATGGTGACCTCGCTGCTCAGAAAGTTCAGCGTTTTGCAACTGTTGAAGATCTTCACAAGCACAAGTGTACAATTGAAGAGATGGAGGAGTACGAACCACATGTAGTGCGTGGAAACGTCATTTATGCAGGTGTCGATTACGAAGCAATCCTTCGTGCTGCCGAGCAGGATCCTGATGGTTGTGATGTTGTATTATGGGATGGTGGAAATAACGACTTCCCATTTTACAATCCAGATCTAAATATCACACTTGTAGACCCACACAGACCTGGTGATGAGTTAAATTATTACCCTGGTGAGGTTACACTCCGTATGGCTGACGTTGCTGTTATCAATAAAATGGATAGCGCTGGTCCGGAAGGAATTCAAACGGTAAGGGAAAACATCGAAAAGGTAGCTCCAAACGCAGTTGTTGTTGATGGTGCATCACCAATTCGTGTTGATGACCCTTCTGTTATCAAAGGTAAAAAAGTATTGGTTGTTGAAGACGGACCAACCCTGACTCATGGTAAAATGAAGATCGGTGCCGGAACTGTTGCTGCCCTGAAATTTGGCGCTGCAGAACTCGTTAATCCTCGTCCTTATGCAGTTGGTAAACTTGCCGAAACATTTGATATTTATCCTGAAATTGGTGTTCTGCTTCCAGCAATGGGTTATAGCGATCAGCAATTAAAAGACCTGGAAACTACAATTAACAATACTGAATGTGATGCTGTTGTAATTGGTACACCAATGGACCTGAACAGGATTTGTAAGATTACTAAACCCAACACCAGGGTTCATTATGATTTACAAGAAATTGGGTATCCAAACCTTGAAGGCATCATTGATGAATTTGTTCAAAAACACAAGTTGTCTTAACCTACAATATAATTTATTTTAAAACAGGCAGCTCATTTTGGGCTGTCTTTTTTTATGCTCTAAGTTTTAGGATTTCAATTTAATAAATTATTTCAGCCATCAGCGGAATGAGAAATATGCAAAACTCTGCTAAATAGCATTTATACAATCCAATCAAAGAGGAAATGATTATACGGATTTCGGTCTGAATAGGAATGGCAACCGAAAGTTGTTTCGCTTGTTGATGAGTTTGAAAATGATGAAGTTGTTCTATTCCTTCTCTTTCGTGTGGTAAGCTACTTTTTCAAGCGAGGTGATCATATCATACTCTTCAAGATAAACATGATCAACCAGGTTTAGGGGTTTGGATGAGAAATTCAGAATGCCCTTAATTTTTGCATTTACCAGGTGGTCGGCGGTTTCATTTGCTTTGTCGAAAGGAACAGTAATTATCCCGATTGAAATGTTCAGGCTTTGTACCTTTTCTTCAAGTTCATCAATGTGTAATACCGGAATGCCAGCATACATTTGTCCAATCTTTTCTTCGTTGGTATCAAAACATGCCACCATTTTCAGTTTTGGACGCTTGCCGCTGAAATACTTGATTATGGCCTTTCCAAGATTACCCAGCCCCATGATACAAACATTTTGTCCTTCTTCGGTATCGATGATATTTCCAATCAGGTCGATGAGTTCCTTTACGTCATAACCTTTCCTGAGGGTACCGTTATAACCAATCAACATAATATCTCTACGCACCTGTACAGGTGTAATATGGAGCAATTCGGCAATCTCATGCGAAAAAATAAACTCCTTGCCTTTGGCAAGCGTTATCAAAAGGTTACGGCGGTACTGGCTTAACCGCTCTATGGTTTTATCTGGCAAATGCATAGTTGTGTTGTTATGGCTTGAATTTGCAAAATTAAGATTTATTGTTAAATAAATAACAACATGAAACTGAAATTAGTTTGATTATGAAATCTTTCTGCTGGATTTGCTACAGAGTATATTAGGTGTTGTTCAACTTACTTGCGAGATGATATTCTCAATCTATGCTATCTCCAGGTTATTAAATCCTTTTGATTTCCGGAATAAAAAAACCCGTCCACCAACAGGCAGACGGATTTGATCTCAAATTATGGAAGCATGTATTATTTTACGACTACCTTTTCGAGGTATACTGATTTAGCGTTTATCAGCCTGATAAAGTAAACTCCCTGTGGCTGTGCACTGAGGTCGAGTTCAGATGAACTGTTTAGCTCAGAGTTATAGATAATTTGTCCTTTTAAGTTAAGTACTTCCATCTTCATTGTATTTTTATTACCGGGAAAATCAATATTGAAAACTCCGCTGGATGGATTTGGATAGATCAGGATAGCATGCATTGGATCCTCATCAGCTAACATTGGTCCCAGGATAATGTCGATAATCTGCGAAAGACCGTTTACGTTAAAAAGCCCATCATAGTTTGGCATATTAGGGTTGTAGCTTACAGTAATATCGTAAACCTGACCTTCCCTGTAGATTTTATAGTTCATAAGTTCCTGGTCAATCATCCCATCGATAACTGTTGTGGTAAAGTCATTACCATTAACCGGTATTGGAAGTGTAGATTCCTCACCTGTGTATAATTGCATTCCGGTACACAATCCTCCGATATTGAATGTCCCAACATAATCACCGGCTTCTAACGATTCCAGCGCACCTGGGCCGATTGCCACGACATGATGGCTACCCGTATTGAGTACATCATTCCACGGTGTATTGTTTTCGAAGGTCCTGAAATAATCCTGAGGAATGGTTACACTATAGCTGGAGGGTGCATATGGGGTAAAATCGAAAGTCACTTCTGAGTTGCACCTGAACAAGTAAGCAGAACCAGGAAAAAGGTATTCAAGCGAACCTTCAACTCCTGGAGTTATTCCGCCATCCGGCCAGTAAATAAGCATATAGTCGATGTCGAACATGAATTCAATTTGTGTGGCTTGTGTAATAAAGCCCTGAACAGCCAATGGTATAACATTCAGCACCGGTAAGAAGTGTGTCCCGGCAGCGAATGTAATTGTCCTGTCGTCAACAATTTCACCCTCTACAATCCATGTAGTTATATCATTCCATTTTGCCTTATGACCTGAATATGTATCGAAATCACCTATTGTATTGATGTTCTCTCCGGGCCAGTATATACCTATTTCGTTAATCAGTATGGTCAACTGAGGATTAACATCTTCAAATACTTCTTCCATGGAAGCCCCATTGGTTTCAAGATCAGCATAGCTTGATATGCCTGTCCAGCCAATTTTGGTAGTATTGGATTGTTCACCAAAGATGGTCAATGCATAATCACCATAATCTCCATCCGCTCCCCAGATCAGAATAAAATAAGTTTGGGGAGCAGCCCAGTTAAGATGTGTTAAGGATTGATAAGAGGTGGAGTCACCCTGATAGCATACGAGGTTATTGTCGTTGTATGCAATGGCACCATGCATATTGCCTTCATCCGGAAATTCACCATCCCATCCCTCACAATTTTGATAAACAGCCACTCTGGTGTTATAATTTGATCCACAAAGCGAAACATAGAAGTCTTGTGTCTCCGGATTTTCAACTGAATACCATACAAAGTTTTTCGCGGAAGTGGTTGTCCCAGATACTGTGGGGTCATCCACAACTGCATATTCAAGGGCCACTTCGCAATTGTCGCCATATGTAAAAGGTGTTCCACAGGCTGGTAATGAATGAGCCGATGGTGGAAAATAATTTTGGGTAACGGTGTAGCAATATTCTACATCCGATTCAAGTGGTTCGTCAATGTAAATAGTGCTTACCCAGAATTCCTGAATCAGTATTTCATCTCTATAGATGTTGAAAGAGGTGGCAACCGGAAGATCAGGGATAAGTGTATAAGTCCCTGAAACCTGGTGTGGGTCAGCACCCCAACCATCACCATAAATAGTATAATCCAAATCCAATGGCCCGGTAAATTCTGCATCAATCACAATATAAACATCAGCAAATGCAGTTTCATGGCCGTAAATTTCGCCGTATTCTCCATCAGGATCATTCCACCATACCAGAGCACTATCCCCGGTTGTGCCACCATAGGCAAGGTATCTATCCGGAATCGGTGGATTTATATCAAAGTTTGTTGCTCCGGTAAGTGTTACACCAGCCGGGAATTGAATTTCAAGACTATCCAACCATTCAACATCGAAGCTATCATTATACAATTGCAAATTCCATGTGGTCGTTTCCCCGGGGATATACATTGTTTGGGCTGCTGTAAGGGTTGAGCCTTCAATATTTTTAAATGATTTGTTCTCATAAATAGGTGTAATTGTAAGTGTATTCAAATGTAATCCAGCATCAACATTTAAGCTTGGCTGGGTGATTTCCATGTCTACCGGTACAACGATAACCGGATTGTTGAGGTCGTTACTATAGATGTGTAAATCGTTGGTATAGTACCCCACGCCTAATCCTATACTGTTAAAAATGACATCCACATTAAACGAATTACCAGGTGCCACAATGCCTGAAACAGGATCCACACTTAGCCATTCATCGGGTGGGAGCATGGTTCCTCCCAAACAAATTGATAACGGATAGGTACCTGTTGAAAATTCGATACCATCCCATTTGAGGTAAGGATTGGCTTCACCTTGTGAGGCTCCTTTCCATATAAACCAACAATCGTTATCAGAAGTTAACCCGAGAATTGATATCCATCCATTCGTCATGCTTACGGCAGTGGATAAAGTAGCCTCGTAATAATACAATGGAAAGAGACCAAAGACCAGCTCACCGGTTTCAAACCTGTTAAGGGTTACATTTTCACTATATAGCAGGGTGCCAGGTACACCGGCATTATCTTCATAAAAGCTAATTTGGAAGGGCATTGGGTCCTCTGTACCACATTCTTCCCAACCTGTAGTATCGATCATATTGAGGCCCCAGAATCCAATCGCATCAAAAATGGCAGAAGCATCAATATACTGATAACATGTAATATCTGGCCCTTGTTCAGAAGTTGGCCCACCTGTTACAATCATATCAGGAAGTAAGCTATAAACGCTTTCTTCGGGGCACTCCATATTATCATCAGTTGGAATATAATTGTAATGTTCATCGCAGATTAAGACGTCATCACCTGTAGCTTCTGGAAACTTTCTATTATTAACTGTTTTAGCCGGGGGTTCAGCACCAACACCAATTATAAAATCTAGATTCAGCGGGCTACCCGTGTTGTTGGCAATATTCATTATGCGTGTAACAATCATATTCGGATTTATCAGTTCGTAGAATGTAAGCGGGTCGATTTCGATAGATGGTGGTTCGTTAGGGGTTTCGCACAAAATGTTGGATGGCTGTGACTCGCTATCATTAATATCAGGCAGAATTTGGGTGACGTAGTAGCAATATTCCTGTCTATTGGTTAATCCCTGATCAACATAAAAAAATCCCATTACAGTAGCGATAAATTCAAAATCCATATCACGACCAACTATGCTTCTGTAAACATTAAACTCATAAGTCGGGACATCAACTGTACCAGATACCTCATGGATTGGAACACCCGTTCCATCGCCGTAAATTGTATAAGGAATTTCAAGCAGACCGGGAAAATCTTCGGCAATGCTAATGTTTACAACAAAATCACCTGATGA
>Ga0209475_10001360_pt1 | contig 31663 bp, 48 predicted proteins | sample tdDd471_FD_187128 | JGI IMG/M metagenome (GOLD analysis project Ga0209475, IMG submission 187128) | Marine sediment microbial communities from the Atlantic coast under amendment with organic carbon and nitrate - tdDd47.1 (SPAdes)... | ecosystem: Environmental > Aquatic > Marine > Coastal >... | reverse complement strand
ACTCATAAAATCCAAAATAAAAGAATAAAAAGACCAGCACCAAAACCAGGGACACATAAACGCGTTGTATAAATGGTGCTGGCTTGTAACTCATAAAGGGTTTACCAATGCTTCTATCTCAATAAAAGCCCAGAATATTAATAGAAACACTACGGCTTGAACAACTAACCAGACCGCTTCTTTAAAGGCTTGTTTATTCATAATCGCATGGCTCCAAGTTTGATATCTCGATTTGCTCTAAAAGATGATCTGTAAAACAATCAAGAACCTGCCTATCAAAATCAATCTTAATCGCATTAAGCGCTGCAGCGTTAGGGACATCAACCTCAACCATCTCATCTAAATGCTGAGTAAAATCAATACAACTCATTAAATTGTGAAATTCTTGATAATAATTACCTCTCAACCAGTTAATAAAATCCCACACAATTGAGTCAGTCAGGTCGCTTTCTTCAAAATCACCCAAACCGTTAACCTTAATGTAATTTAAATAATTCTCTAAAGTCGCGTACATTATCATCTCCTCATCAACCTGCATTAATAATATACCGGTATAGGTTGTAGGTCAAGATTTATTTAATAGTTCTGGGTTTTCGTAGATGTTGCCGATAACCTCGGGATACGCAGTTGTAGCGCCCCCGGTATCATATGAATAACAATTAGTAAAACCGCCTGTTTTAAATTCCACTACCTTTAGATGCCCTGAGAGACCATAGCCGTCATTAAAATCGACAATATCCCCCTCATAAATTTCAACACGGTTCTTGTCTTTTAGGCCGGTGTATTGCTGTCTTGCCAATATCGAATAATTCTTTAATAAAGAAGAATCGCATATTTGATCTAGATGATCACCGTTTTCAATTTCAGAGAAAGAAAAACACCTACTAAAATAAGTTTCCTCTTCCCCATCAATACCATAAATAAACCTAAACTTAATCTCTCTCGTCCTAACCTCTCCTGCTCTCGTACCATGCTATCGCGTCCTCTTGACTCATCTTACCGCTTACCTGTTTAACTTCTTTCGCCTTCTCTGCGCTCTGTGGTGACTTGTGGGCGCGTTTCTCTTCTCTTTCCTTGATAGCGTTGCCTATTTGTTTTTTAGGGGCGTTGTGGGGTATTCCTGACGATTTAAGCATGTTTCGGTATTTAGTTGAGGCTTGCTCTATTTCCTCGTTTAAATACCGGTTGATAAAAGTGATTAATATCGACTTTCTTTGTTCGTCACTCCAGCCCTCGGCCTTTAATGTGTTGATAGTCTTGGTCGATGGTCGCCAGTTTGAATGAATTAGCTCTTTCATTTCTCTTTGCCAACCAGGTCTAAAAACGATTGATACCTCTTTCCAACTTTATCGATCGTATCGTTTAGAGATAAGAGAAGCGTCTTAATTTCTTTTAAACTCGTTGATTCTGAACAAGATTTATCTACGATCGACTTTAAAACAAGCTCGATCGATGGATGGTAGGTTGTGTGCTTATTCTTAGTTGGCTTATTTTCTTTCTTATTGAACCCTTCCACCCATTCATGGAGCTGCCACGCGTTGCGATCGCGCTCAAACTCAAATCTTTCGTTAAATACAATCATATATCCTCCTATGGTTTTCTTGGTTAAGTTCACTTTATTTCTCCGTGGTTATTTAAACTCCAATTCCTTGATAATTCCACTCATCTTTCCTGCGCTTCATTAAATCAAGATACTTTTGATACGCGGCGCTCTTTTGTTGACTAAAACCTAGTCCCTTGCACCAATAGTCGTTTCTTAGCAGCGTCTTGCACACTCTTCTCCAGCTTGGAGCGCGCCTTGCGGCTTCTAATCGATAATCTGCTTCGTCAGGAATCCCTTCTGGGTACCCTTTTTTCTTCCACCAGTTCTGAAATAGTAAAATTTTATTCTCATAATGTTCCTGGGTTGCGTCTGGCATAGACTTTACTAAAAGCTCAGCAAAAGACTTCCACGTATGGCCTGGAGGCTTTGTTATTTTTCTATACCCGTTAATGTTACCCCACTCTGAAACATATAAAGCTCCGCCGTTAGCGCCATTAACCCTCGCGACAACTCTTGACCATGTTTCTGGTTCAATCAAATGAAATAACCATAACCCTCTTCTTTGGTCGTCCCCGTAAGGCTGGCATATCCTCATCATGCCCAATGGCACACCAGCCTTGTGCATTAATTCATATAGCTGGTTGGCCGACTTGTCTTTGTTTCTATTGTGATAGATCCATATATCTTTTGTTTTCCAGTCGTAAATTGGGTAAATATTAAACACGTTAGGCGTGACTTTCGTTGTCCATTGATTATCGTTATGCTTAACTTTTCTGTCAGTTGCAATAGTTCTAAATCGGTTTAGCGACTCATCAGCCCTTATTCCTACCAAGCAGGCGCAGCTTTTGCCTTGCGAGTACCACTCACCAAACTCTGGAACAAACTCCTCAAATTCCATTCCGTCAACAAAAAACGGGTATTCTTCTGGATTTGTTTTTGCAAACTTTGGAGGCTGCCTAATCCATGCCTCTTTAGCTTCATTATCCCAGCACTTCCAGAATGGCTGATAAACGCTAACTGCGTTTCTAAGGTGGATTGGCAGGCAAACCCAATGCAAATCTATAATATCCTTATACATCTCCACACATTCGATAGCGTGATCAATAGTAACTTTATATTGACCCTCCAAATCAACAAGCAAAACTCCAAATTTGCGCCCTTTCTCTTTTGCTATGTCTGCAACAAGATGTAACATAACTGTTGAGTCTTTACCCGCACTAAACGATAGATAAACCTTTTCAAAATTATCAAACGTGTACTCTATTCGTCGTTTTGCGGCCTCGAAAACATTTATCCCCAATCCTATTTTTGGCATTGTTGTAACTCCCACCATTCAATGACTTTTTGAGCTGTATTGTTCGCGTACGCCCTTTCCTCAAAATCAAGCATTCTCCAACCCATCCTTGTTGTGTATTCGACTGAGCCAGTCTCTATGTAGCAAGCCGCTTGGCCTAACCACGCTAGCCGGTTTAAAGCTCTAGCGCTTAGGTTTTGCATCGCGCTGTTAGGCCATTCTTCTAAGACTCTTCTGCAAGCCAACTCAAAACAATCAATCTCGGCAAATAAATTGCAAGCCCTTTCAGCATATAGCGCATGATTTTTTGGGGGCAAACTCCCCCACATTGGAGCCTCTTCTAGTTGCTCGCAATGGATATATTGACGTTTAATTTTCTTCAATTTCTTCAGCCTCATCCACGTTGATAAACTCAGCTCTCCATGCTTCGCTAAAATCCTCATCTGAAAACATCTCAGCCAGGCCTTGGATTTGAGTTAGCCTTAGAACCTCATCTTGATCCATACCTAGCTCCTTACCAATCTTCTTATCGCTCCAGTTTCTACGCTTAAGCTCAATAACTATTTCTGCCATAGAATCTACTTTATGCTTCCCTCGGGCGCGATTGTGGCGAATTGTTGAGGCCATGCGGTCATTCTTTCCCTCTTGTGATTCCTTAATTTTAACTATAGGCAAATACCCCTTAACCCTCTTATTAACAACTTCGCTTTCTTTACCGACTCTGTGACGATGAAAACCATCAACAACCTCAACTACACCATCTCTAGCCCATGAAACTATCGGCTGAGTGTAACCATCGGCATTAATAGACCTTTCTAAAAGCTCCATTTCTGGAGGTGCCACAGAATTAGGGTTGTAATCGTTTGCCTCAACAATGTCGTTTTTTACCCAATAGACCATATCCACAGGCTCATCATTAAATGGGCTAATTTCGTGGATAAACTCCCTCAATTCATTAATCGCTTTTATTTTTTCATCTAAACTCATAATCTCCAACCAGTGGGGTATGAGTCTAAATATTTCTTTTTTATAAGGATTAATATAATCACTCATTTCTATTTCTCCTATTTAAGTTATCTACCTAATTTCTTTAGTCCAGCTTTTGCAGATTCTTCATGCTCTTCTGTTTGTTTATTAGAGAGAAGTTCATCTACAGACTTCAAATTAGCGTCTCTATTATTTGGTTTATGGTTATTGGTTATTGGTTTATGGTTAGCATTGCCTTTGCTTTGCGTTCGCTTTGCGTTCGCATCCCATCTAGCTTTTGCTGAGGCCCTTGCTTTCTCTGACTTCGAGCGATATTTTTTAATTAACTCGTCACAGAAAGAGTGTTCGTAGCCTTTTTTTGTCAGCTTAAAGAACTCTTCTAAAATTATTTTAAATGCTTCTTTTTCTTCTTCTGTGCGGATGCAATGCGTTCGCATTAGTTTCGCAAGGTCTTTGCATAGAGGCTTTTCTTCCATGTAATAAGTATCAAGCAATGATCGATAAATACCATGCTCTAACAAGCTTAAATGGCCTGTATTTTTTCGGTAGTCACCTATGTTAAATTGGTAGTAGTGCATATTTGTCCTGTGTCGCATTGTCCCGTTTAAAGAAAGATACGCGGCTGGCACAGGACAGGAGGCATAGAAAAGGGATCAATCAATTCTCAGCCGCGAATAAAATTATACTACCTCCTTATTTTGATTATCAAGTTTAATTTTTAATTCGCGCATCAATAATCTTCATTGACTCATCAAAACCTATTCCTTTAAATAACTTATTATACGCCATATACAACAGCGCCCCGACAAGGAAAATAAAAAGAAAAAATAAATCGGCAAGATAAAAACAAACCACTAGAGCGCCGATCACGACAACCCCTTTCCAGCCAAATATAACAACCATTAACACAGAAAAGCACCCGCCTATAAAACATAATATAGACTGTATTTCCTTGCTCATCACCCTTCCTCCAAATAAATATCATCCTCTAAACAATAATAACAAACCTTAACAAATCCTTTGGTGTTCTTAATGCAATCTTCCATTTCATCCATATGCCGTAGCCTGTTACAGCTATCACATATTTCATACTCATCGTATCCATTCATTATTCTGGTAAGTCCGTTTTATTGCATTGATGCTTAGCTCTTTCTTCTCGATAATTTGAATGCTGGCATGAATGATAGGCGTAGTGCCTTTTACCCTCCCAGCCGCACTTATCGCAGACATTTTGAATAAAGCTTGTATAATCTTTTCCACCTCTAAATGTAATAATCATTTATCTTTCCTTATGTTTACCACCGGCACCTTTTGCCATTATCTATCCCCTGTTGGTTAAAATAATAGCGACAAAAGCCAGCAAGAACTAACAACCCAAATAATAATAGGCCATTTTAAAGCGCCATAAACAATATTCTTACCCATCACCTGAGCCAACCTAATCAACTCTTCATTTTCTCCTGCCGATACCAGGGTGAAAAATATTCTTAAGCTAGTTATAACAAATAAAACAACCGCCAGCATTGTGAAAAACGTATGCATTCTTATTCTCCTTTATTGATAATCTGAAACTAACGAAATAACCAAAACAACCAGCAATACACTCAATATAATAGTACAGGTTACTATCTTAAATAATACAAAGCCGGATATGTAGAATAGGTCTTTCATCTCACTACCTCAGTGTATTTGCCGTTTAAGCCGTCTCTCAGCTTGTTTAAGAGCTTTTTCGTATTCCTTTGAGGATTCCTTTAGCTCTTCCATTAATCGCTTGCTAAGGGCTTCTCTGTCTTTGTTGTTCATCATTCGTCCTGTATTATGTATTTCAATACTTCACTACAGCGCAGTTTTCCCTTTTCTTGATTCATTCTTAACAAGATATTCACCTGTAAAGCCGCGAAGTCTAGAAAATACATCCAATGTTCGTTTAAATCCCTTTCCCACTCTTCAAGTTCCCAAACATCGATTAAGTATCCCTTTCTCCATATGTCAGGCTTTCTTTCGTGCGAGTTGATAGGCATAGTTTACTCCGCTTGTTTTAAATCTGGCAATTCCTCACCTATATCGATATTTAGGTTAGGTAATTTGCTTTCGTGGGCCTCTGTGATGGTTTTTAGTTGGTCGGCGCATGTCTTATAAACGATAGAGCAAGTTGCCATCGTTATGGCTCTCATATCCTTTGCTGACATGTGTCTGTCCGCCTCTATTTCCCATTCTTTAGTAAGCTGCTTTAACTCATCCATTAGTTCCATTTTCTAAACCCTCCATATATATTTTGCGTTTAATCGAACCGAATAAAGTGATAAATATCATAACTACACCCAGGGCTGTCGAACCCAAATAAGCCAGATAGATAGCGCTAATCACCCATACCACATTACAGAAGTAACACCTAGTAGGGTTATCACCGAAAAGCTTTTCAGAAGAGATAAATAAAACAAGAATGTGTAAAATGGATGAAATCCACATAACTGCGGCTGATAAGTTGTAAATGTTTTCATTCAGCCCGGAAGAGAAAACCAAACAGCCAATAAAAATACTAAGAATTATATTCATTATTTCTTACCTTTAGTGAAGTTGTTAAAAGTGAAGCGCTGGTTTTGCTTGTCTTTGACGGTTGATACCATTGATATCGGGCCGTTTAAGCCTTTACGATACCAGCCTTCTTTTTCGATTTTTGCCAATTGTTCACTACGATTCACTGTTAAATTCCTCTTTCTGGATTTCACGTTGAACCAACTCATCAAGCTTTCTGCCGGGTCGCTCATAACGATTTAACCACTTTATAGTGCTAGGTGCCACCACAGCTTGAAAGCGCTCTCTACGGCCTTCTGACGGGTCGGTTAATGGTCTGCCTAATTTCTTCATTAATTCTCTCTTTAATTATGGTGTAATTAAATATTATCAGATAAATGCGGAATGTATAATTGTATTTATCTATTGAGTTTTATTATCTATATTCCAGCGCTATCTAGCCTTTTTAATATGGTGTCGATAGATTTTTGCTGTCTTTGGATGATTTCGCCTTGCAAGCCAATAAACTCCTGGTATCCGATTGTGTAGACATCCTCTCCACCCTTTACCGCATGATGCTGTAGACCTGCGAAGTCAACGCCGTGTTTCTTCATGGCCGCTTCGACTTGTTGGGCTATTGCGCCGATATGGAACCGAACTCCCGCTTTAGAGCCGTCATTGTTAAGTTGAGTTAAAGTGCCGTCTTCCGCTATTTCGGTATATTTTTCTCTATAATTCATGCGGAATTGCTTCCACTCTATATCCATAAAGAAGGCAATATGGGCGTCTGTTAAAGATTGGATGTCTAATTTATCTCGTTCATCTGAGCGGTCTTGGACTGCTCCATAAGCGTAAGTTGTTGTTGAAGCATCGCCTAGTTGAACTTGATCACTACCTGAAACTCTTGAACCGTTTCCTATTCCGGTTGAGTTTGTAAATGATAATAAAGACCCGCCTGCAATAGTAAACTCTAGCGCTTGGTAGCCTAATGCCGAACAATTTGAACCAGTAGTTAATCTTGATAGCGCTCTATACCCCACCGCCGCGCATTGATCGCCACCAGTTAAAGCGGTTAGCGATTGATGACCCACACCCACATTTTCTACAGCAGATGTAGCAACCGCCATAGATTCTCGGCCAATAGCCACGTTTTTATCAGGCCCAGTGCTGTCATGTAAAGCTTCATAGCCAATAGCTACGTTATCATTGCCATTAACACACCCCATCATGGCCTGATACCCAAACGCCACATTATCTGTTCCAGTGGTATTATCTCTCAATGACTCTTGGCCTGCTGCCGTATTTCTTGTTCCAGTGGTATTTGAAAACATTGACCTCCAACCCAGAGCCGTACCACTATTACCTAATGTGTTGTCAAGCATAGCCTCATAACCTATACAGGTATTAAAAGACCCATCTATTGCAGCATAAGCGGGTGAGCCGTCAGTTGTTCCAGTGTTACTGTAAAGGCTTCGGTAGCCTACCGCGGTATTTCCGCCACCACCCTCATTGAAAAACATCGACAAATACCCAATGGCAGTATTGTCCTTGCCTTCATCGTTGTTGAATAAGGTTTGATAACCCACACCAACAAGACTGTTACCAAAAACAAGATCCCCTATATTGCTAAAACAAGACTGATATCCTACCGCAACACTTCTATACCCTTCAATATTTGATGCTAATGCGTCCGCGCCAACCGCGACATTATTAGAGCCTAAAGGGAGAGCGCCATCTGTAACGCGCATTGCAGAGTGACCAAAGGCGGTATTATTTTCGCCATTAACAATCGACTCTAAAGCCTGAAATCCAGCCCCATGATTGTTGTTAACTGTATTAACGAAAGTGGGCGTTTCTATCTCTTTAACAACTCCTGAAACTAAATAGCTGCCTATCGGCAAATATTTACTTCCAGAAAGCGCTACCCACGCATTCCACGCGCCTGTATCATCAGTTACACCATCACCAGTCGCGCCAAGTTGCCGAGGATTAACAAAATCAGTTATTCTTAAATCAAAGCTAATACTGGTATCGGCTACACCTTGGATAATGTCCCTTCCGTTAGGCGTTACACTTGAAGTTAATACCGCATCATAAGTCCCGCCGCCACCGTTACCGGTTGAGAATTCGGCGGTTCTGTGGGCTTCTCCGACCGATACACCTGCAGTATTAATCATAGTATCAACGGTTTCTTGGTTAACGATATCATTACTTACATCTGAGGTTAGGCCTTGAGAATAAGTCAATCCTGCACTAGTGGCGATGTTAATATAGCTTGCTGAGGTTCCACCCAATACGTTCAGATCGATAATTCCCGACTCCTCTACCATTAACTCAAATTCATTTCCTGACGCGTCAGAAAGTTTAATATCATTTAACGCTAAAGGATCTTGAGAAGCTGCGATAATATTACCGGTTGCCTTCCATCGAGATCCACCAACACCACCCAAAGATGAATAGCCATAGGTCTTAATCACATCACCTGCAGTATAGCCCGATGAATTAACGTGATCACTAATAAAGTTACTGGTTGTATCAAAATGTTCCATAATCGCCTCTGGTTTGGTTTTTGGCTTTATTCAAGAAATAAAAACTCAACTAAAATCTCCGTACTGACTTTTGCTGCAACATTATCAGTAACTTCAACTTCATAGGTTGCAACTAAATCGCCACCGCCTGAGCTAGCATTAAACGTGACAACTTGCGCGGTATCATCAGATATCCCAATTGGGTTACCGCTCAACTTAGTCCACTGGAAAGTGTAAGGCTCTACCCCCCCAGTCACATTAGCCGTCACCGCCGCAGAGGTATGTGAGCCTGGAGGCAGGTTATCAGTAGTCGAGGTTGATGGTGTGCAAAACACCGTATACTGGACGGCTGCCGATGTAGTTGCCAAACCTTTTAATGATCCTAATGGCATCAGCTAAAATCCTGCCCGACTGTGGCACCTTCCCACGTAACACCGGCATCATAAGTTGTAAAAATAAACCTATCGATTGCACCTATAGCCCCCGTCACTGTCGGGGCTGTACCGCCAGGCCAAAGAATCGAACCCCAGGTGACCCCCCAGCCACCAACACCATCTTGAACCACTCTCAAAGATACTGTACTAGATAAGGTATTATCGGGGTTGAAGTTGGCAAAAACCACACTTGAGACATTTTCAGTTAATGTGACAGACTGATTAACCCCTTCGTCCAGGTCGACTGTCAAAACCCCGGCGTTAATCGTAGGCGTTCCAACAACCTCAACATAGTTTTGAAATCGGTAATAATTCGATTGGAGTTCAAGCTGTAAAGTACCGTTTAAATCGATATAATTAACGCCGTCATTAGCAAAGGCTGTAGTGATAACATTGTACTTATCACCCCCTAATCCATCCCCTGAGCTTGCGTTGCCATTTAGGGTTACTGTGTCCCCTGCTTCGATATTTCCGTTTGTAGCGGCTGTCTGGGCGGCTGTAACGTCATTAAAAACAAGGAAGGGTACAGTATCCTCATTTACCTCTACAAGCTGACCCGCGGGATCCCATTGTCTAAATTGAATAATATCCCCTATATTCCGAGACGATGTTAGGGTGATTTCCTGCGCCCCGGTTACCGTGTAGTCATCAGGTGAGTACAGCCAGCCTTGATCGCCAACCCCGCCTTTAGGGAAGTAATAAGGAACAGATTCGTTTGCGCCCAGGTTGGTTAAGGTAACAATAAGCTGACCCGGTGCGGTTAAAGTTACATCTTCGGTAGCAACAACCCCGCTGAATCCCGCGCTACCATCTTCAGGGTTTTCGACTCTTGGAAAGTAATAAACTTGAGTATCGTCCTGTCTATCTGCCGCGTAGGCGTAATCTCCGTCAATATCCAGAATAACGACAGAGCCGTTATAAGTAGGACTACCACCTGAATTGGTTGATATCGGTTGTGACAGGTTAACTATAGATCCGTTTTCCTGAATACCTCTGACAAGCTTTTGATTGGCTTCAATTCGTGGATCTTCATCAACAACACCAAAGTATAATTTGCCATTAAATACAGCGCGCGATGTCACTGTATCGTTTACATACATCGGCTGGTTGGTTATTTGTGTCATATTTGCCTCTTGGTTTGGTTTTGGCTTAAATTAATCTTCTTTAACTGTTTCCTCTATCGCTGGTGTAGCTGCGACCGCTGGAGAGGTTAACCACTCAAAAAAACCACTGTTTGCGATCTGCTCTTGAGTTGCCTTATCAAGCCCATCAAACCACGACTGATAGGCTTTTGAATTGGCTAAAACGGCCTCTGGATTGCCTTTGTTCATCGCTCTGGCTTTGGCGGCTTGGGTAAATTCTTTAGATGTGATTAATTCTTCAGCTTTTTCTAGCTTGGATTTTCCCTTAGCACGAACCACTTTTGAGGCAATCCCTCTGGTTCCTGGCGGGGCCGTTTCTTCCGCTGTAAAAGCTAGAAGATTTCTTAACGCACCACCTTCATCCATTGCGGCAAATAAATCTCTCGCTGTCTTGGAGTTGTTTTGTAGTGCTTTAGACCTGATTAGTCCAGTCCATACTCGGCCTATATCATCTAATTGCTTACCTACTCCTTTGGGAAGTTTTGAATAGAGTGTTTCCTTAGCTCTTTTATTCTTGTTGAGTTTAGCAAATGCCTTAACAAACCCTTCCCCCAAGCCGTCCGCTGTTCTTGAGCCAAATCCCAAAACGCGATCTAAAATTAACGCTGATAAATCACCGTGAAGGTCTTTAGGAACATCTTTTAGTAGTTGATTAAATTTCTTAACATTACCCTTCACCAAGGCATTAGCTGCACCATCAACCTTTGGAGCTAAAGCACCTGACTCCGCATCTCTACCAAACAGCCTAATCATTGAGTCTTGAATGCCCTTTCTCTGCTGTGTGAGCTTTTTAGCGCCCTGGTATGCGGCTAATAGGTTTTCATCAATACCACCTATAACTCCCTCTTGAATATCCGTAATTAAATTATAAACATCATCAAGGCTTTTCGTAGCTTCGTCTTTAAATGCTCCGGCTTTTTGATATCCTTCTCCAATCGATTTTCTTAAGGCATCTAAACGCTCATAAGTTATTACGTTTCCATCTTCTGCTTTTTTAACCAGCGCATGTAAAGCCTTTTCAGGCTTTGATAATCCTGTCGCATCTCCGCCAAGGTCGGCCAATCGCTCCGATATGTAGCTTGTTGCGTTTTCCATGTTGACTTCTCGACGCTTGCCAACGGTCTCTTTAACGGCATTATAAGCCCCTTTTTCAGATTGTTTGATTTGATCAATGGTTTTAGTGAACCTTTCGCCCAAATCAAAATCAAATCCGGACACATCCAGGTCGCCACCCCTGAGATCTGAAACCAGGTTATTCGCTATATCTTGAGTTTTGGCGATTGCCGCCGCTTCCTGTGCTAATAATTCAGATCCAGGTAAAAACTTCGTAGATTGCGCCGCTTCTTGAAATGCCTTATTTTGGGAGGCTGCAGATATAGGAATATCGATATCTAATCGTTCTGCTGATTGGATAATAGCAGGATCTAAATCTGCTGTAGCTGCGGCCTGGATGTCTTTCTTTGCAACCTTTTTTGTAACTTCTTCCACTGGCAAATCTTCGCCTTTAGTGGCTTTTTGATAAATATCGGTTCCTTTTTGAGTCACCATCCCTTTATCATCGATTAAACCAGCTTTTTGCATTTTGCTTACTTTAGACGCTTGAGTTCCCTTAAATCCTAGCATCTCTGGGATTGCGTTTAACATAGTTATATTGGCCGCGGCGAAAGCTGCCTTTGCTTCTGGGCTTTCTAAGCCTAAATTCTCAGCAAGAGATAGAGCATCTTCGCCTAAGTCATCTTCTAAGTCAGTCCAAAAACTAAATATATCCCCAAGCTTCCCTATAGCTGCCTGCCCTTCTTGGGTTCTTGGTTCGTATGTGAGAGATTGGGATACACTTCTGGCGCGCTCTGCGCCCCGATAAGGATCTAATGTGGCGATAGATTCGCCTATCCCCTCTAAACCGCCGGCGATTTGACCGACAACACCTGATCCAACCGTAGCAAGACCTTCTAAGGCTCCCAGCGCATCCATACCCAATTGCTGCATAAATCCGCGATCAGGTAATTGAGCTTGCGGGGCTGCCCTCTGCTCCTTAATTCTTTCGGCAAACCTTTGGGCCGCTGCAGTGTCACCAGCCGCATCAGCTTTTCTTAAGGCTTCTCTTAGCTGTTCTTCAGTTGCCATTAATCAATACCGTATTTAGCATCTAATTCTTCATCGGTTAACTGGGTCGACTCAACCCCTAATTGAGATTGTTTAGTTTGAATATCTCTCATTTTTTGATCAATAAAAGCATCCAATTGAGCCATTTTTTCCTCTGGGGTTGAGTCTGGATCACCCATCGTCGCCCGCAATGCCTCACCTTCTTGAACGGTAAAGGCTGCACCAAAGGTAGGTTTTAATAACGGGAGCACCTGGTTATTAACGATAGCTATAAATTTCTTTCTCGCAGTAGCGCCCTTTGTCGAACCAAAGCCAGTTTGCTTTACTGCTTGATCGAATATCTTTCCGCCGATTGTGCTTGTCGCGATGGGGGCTAATTCTCTTAATTGACCGACAGCGTTTTTTAGACCAGGAAGCGCCGCTTCTGCCCTCTTGAGGTCGTTTAAAACCTCGCCTCTTTCGGCTGCTTCAGCTTGAGCAAGAGCTACCGCTTTTTGTATTTGGGGTTTAAACTGAAGTTCTTTTTTAAGCTTTCCTTCTTCTTTAGCTCCCGCAATCTTCCCCTCTGTTTCTGCGATTTTTTCAGGATCAACAACAATATCATATTTATCTGTGGCTGGATTCAGCCGATAAGTCACGCCGCCAATCTCTTTGAATTGATCTTTTTCGTATCTCTCCAATACTCCAGGGTCGCCGGTTCTTTGGAATTCAGAAAATGACTCAGTTGTGTAGTCTCTCGGATTGTAAGTGCCGATAGATGGACCTTTTGGGGACAATTCTTGTTTATGCAAAAATAGATTAGTGGCGAGATCTAGTTGCTCATCCGTCATATTTTCTTCGTCGTCACCAAAATCTATCTCATCCGACAACATGAATTCTTCTCTTAGGAGCATTTTTTGGTCTGGATCTGTAGCTCCAGCCCAGCGTATCGCTGCGTCCGTTGTCGCTCTAAGCTTTCCTTGATTTTCTAAATCTTTTATCTGACCCTCTAGATTGAATCCTAGATCTGGATTCATCGAGTAAAGCTTATCCAGCGCATCAGCATCGCCTTTTCTTGCAGCCAAAACAGCATCTTGCATTTCTTGACGGCGATTCTTTAACTCTTCTTGCTCTTGCCTGCGCTCAATAGTCTGCCCTAGCTGCTGAATACCAGCGCCAAGATTGAAGCCGCCTAATGGAGTAACGTCGAATCGGTTAGCCATTCGCCACACCTCGATAATCAACGGTTTTAAAGAATCCTGAATTATCTACGAGATGAGGTGCGTATTTCTCGACTTCTTGGGCAATCACCCCCTCTCCATCTCCGTATAGGTCAAATAATTCGTTAGCTATTGAATTCCATTTCCACCTGTAGACTTTATGCCCTTTAGATTCCCCAATAAACTCAACGTCTTTCTTAAGGCGTTCGTCAGAAAAAAGTCCACCAAGAGATAATAGGCCACTCAATACATTTCCTGCACCACTTTGATCTGCTCTAGCCTGGGCAACACCAACATCGCCAGCGGTTTGGCCCATTTGGGAAAATAAAGAGGCAATATTAGCGCCCTGCGTACCCAAATTAGCTAAAGACCCCAGGCCACCAAGCTGTTGATTTAGGAACCCTTGCAAGACACCCTGCTTTTCTTTATATAGGTCTGAAGCTACATTTCCAGACCGGCTTAGCCCCATTGACCCTGCTCGACCTAAAGCGCCTTCTTCAGCAAGACCTAAAGCCTCATCATAAAAAGGGCTGGCTTTGATTCTTTCTAATATATCAGTCTGTGCACCTTGATCTCCCGTAAAAAATCCTTGCAGCAATGGAATTGCCGCGCCCCTGGCTTCAACTGCAGGCCGATCAATATCCATTAAATAGTCTAGTCCCTGCTGCTGGTATCCTAAGCTCTGCTCGCCAGCTCTACCTATACGTTTGCCTGGGTCACCAAATAAAGCCTTGGAAATTCCGCTAAACAAGCCCATAACACCCACCTATAAGATTAAATTTTGTATAGTTTATCACAATTACGGCACGCTTACCCAGCCCGTATCCGCTCCGAAAGTATCGTTAAAATAGAGAACGTTAGGTCCGCTAGTATCGATGTACAAGAGAGAATAATTGGCTTGGACTACCCCTTCAGGGCTTCCGGTTCCGCTTTGCGGGGATAAATCACCGTTATTTAACAAGTTGATAAGCTCGTTAATATCCTCATGCTTACCCATGTAATCCTCGGTCATATTCTCGGTAAATTGAGGATTCTCGTCGGTACATTCGCCGTAAGTATAAATTGTTTGTCTAGTTTCGATCATGAGAAATCAATCACCATTCTGCTTAATGCGGTTCGTCCATTGGCTACAATTCTAAATTTAAAACTCACCTCGTCTCTGACAAACCCTAGCCTTCTAGCGATAAATCTAAGATTGTAATCAAACTTTCTGGAAACCTGAACAACAACCTCTTGACCATAAGTTACCCCATCATAAGAGAGTGAAACAAAGCAATCCACACTATCCGCTGAGAATCCAGGCAAAGAGTCGACTTCAAGCATATTAAGGCTAACTTGTTCTAATGGAACGATAGGAGTATATAAAATCTCCTCGATTTTCTCCCCGTACTGCAAATTTGTTGTGTTATCCAGCTCTCCAAGTCTTGAGTCGAGCGAATCACCGTAAATCCATTTAGAATTTCTGGGATCAAACACGCCGTTTCTGGCTCTCCACGGAGAATCGCCTGCAATATCAGTCTTTAAGATAGTCCATGCGTACTTAATACCAAACTTTAAAGCTATAGCGTGATTATATAATAAGACGTGTCTTGATAGTCTCACTATAATAAACTTGTCTCTGTCTTGGACTCTTGCTTCTAAGACAGCAGTCGCTAATTCTGATTCATTGTATTCAGCGATAATTTTATCAATTTCCCGGGTAGCGATTGTGTTTTGATTGCCACCTGCCAGTATATGAACAGATGGTGATTCTTCTTTTCGGTTTCCAAGAATGAATATCTGTCCGTCCATTTCGGTTTTTGCATGAGTGCCGACAATTCCACATTTAACGCTTTTGCCCTCAATTCGTCTGAACCTAAATTGTCCAGCTTGAGTGATGTCTCCGCGATCAACAAACCACTCAGTAGAGAATCGATTAAATACTACCATTTGATTTTGCTTGTTTTTTAAGACCCCTAATGTCCTATCAGGTGAAAACTCAGAAGTGGCAAAGGCTTGTGGGTCAATAGCCGTTTCGCTCGCCGCCGTAGTATGATAAAGCGTTTCGCCATCTGTGAAGAAGTAAACGCCATTAATCCAGTCGGCATCGATGGGCGCACCTAAATCTGGATCTAGAACTTCGGTCAATGTGGTCCCATCATATAGCCAGAACCTACCGTTAGAGACTATTCCTTGAGTTTGAAAAGAATAAGGGAGGGAAGTCTGACCGCTACCAGGAATAACACCTATAACACTCGTCAAACCGTCCGTATCGACCTCGATTAGAGAGTCGCCCGATATTCTTAAATGGTTTCTTTGCCTTGCGTTATAAATACCGCCGCGATCAATACCCTCAGCGGTGCCGTATTCGGTTAGGCCAGAATGGGATAAAGTGTATCCTTGATCGCCTTTTATATCTCTAGCGACCATGATTCTATTAACTAATAGATTATCACGATAGTCTACATTGTCCGCAGATCTATCTCCCAAAGAAATTGGTACTTCTAACTTATTGCCCATAGTAGCACTCTATCAAAAACAATAAGCCATATTATCATTTAATAGCCTTTCTTCATAGGTCGTGACTTTTTGCCTTTGCCTTTTCTGCGGCCTTTGCTTTCAGTCGAATAACTCATTTTAATCTCCTTTAGATTGCGACTATTGTCGCCTTTACTTGCGAGCTGCTACCTTCAGTTTTAAGGGTGCATACTCTGACTTTTTGGGCAATAACATCAGTGAATATAGGGAATTCACCCCGGGTTATGCCCGGTAATTTAAACCAATCCACATCATCTGGACTCGCCTCTATGCAAAATTCATGATTGTTATGGTCTCCGGCTTGACCAAGAATAAAAAGCCCCACCCTTGTTTCTGTGGTTAGGGTAAGCTCTATTGCTTGGCCTCCGCTTACGTTCGCATCGACAACACCTGAAGAAATAATCATATCTAGCCCTCGGTTATATGGAGATCAAAAGAACCTGAATCAGCGATAGCAGATATCTCCCCAGTATAAACATTATCCCCAAATGTATAGTAGCAAGGTTTGAATAGATTATCGTTACCCAGCGTATGTCTTTGAAGAATTTCGCCATGTTTAATATTATCGATAGATGCCGCATATTCTCTAATCATACAAGCAATATCCGATGTTCCAAAAGGCAGGCTTATCCTTACCCATAATCTATTTGGGTTTGGATCTAGTAATTTAGTGGCCGTTACACTATTAATAGTCACCGTTGTCACTACTGAAGTGTCATTGACGTTTTGATTGCGACCTATAGAGTTTGCCATTACAGATTATCCACTATTAAAAGCTCTAAGACCAAGCTTACAGTTATCGGCCCAGGGTTGGTTGATGTACCTTGAAAAATTAAATCTGACTTTTCAGGGAACGGCACCAGCGCCTTGACTTCGATATCAAAGGCATTTTGATAGAATGCAAACTGACCTGTTGTTAAGAACGTATTCGTACCAAACACCAACAATCTACCTCTTACATCGCCGTCTTGGTTTTTCTCATAAAAAGGTGTCGATTGTAGGGCGAATGCCGTTTTATTCGCGGGAACGGTAAAATGGCCATCCTGGGACACTGAAAACCCCGGCTTTATGTATTGGCGAGGATTTCCCCCACCGCTAACCCGAATGACTATTTCACCTTCATTTTCTCTAGAAGATCCAGAGCTTATTACCTGCGCCCCATTCGGCCTAAAGTGGTCACCACCCAATAAAACAACGGGCGTTAATCCATTAAGCGTGACAACTTCGGTTTGCTCTATATATTGATCATCTAAATAACTAACTGAAACCTGCCTAGCGCCACTTCCACCAGATGAATCATTAGCGTTATCACTAACGATTTCCCACGTTTCTGCGGCTGTCGGCCATACGATATTGGTAGCGCCGCCGCCCCATAAATCAAAAAAACTACCAGCAACCAAGCCGTCATTTGTCATGACTATCCCTTTAAGGGATTCGCCTGCCACATTACCCTTGGCGACCTCGACAAAATAATCTCTTGGTCTAGCGCCTGATGATGGCGGGATAAATCCACTCATGCTTCTTCGACCTGTAGTGTTGTTCCGGTATTAGAAAACGCCCATGCCCCAACGTTTTGAGGGATGTTAGTCAAATATTCTTTAGGGGTTATCTCGTTGAATCCGTATTCACCAACGGGTTGGAGTGATGACTCAACTAAAAAAGCTTTAGCGCTTCCTATATTTTGAACCATCAATTGAACACCAATCGTTATGCCTGTTTCAGCGTAAAGGTCGACCCATGTATTTTCCGGTATAGGGACCGGCAACCTAGAGGTAGCCATTTAATTGCCATCTAATGTATTGTTGTTCTCGACATTAAAGTTAACAATTCTAACATCCCTATTTTCTGGGGTAGATACATCAGTAACAATCGAAATAGTAATTTCCTGAACGCCGGCTTTAGCTGATTTAACAGTAAAATCAATACTCCTTGAATCAGAGCCAATACTCGACGCAGTAACTTCTAAACCGTTGCTTGGATCAGCTTCAAATGAAGTGATAGTTTCCCCAGTTGGTAAAGTAGTATCCCACGTTTCGGTGTAATCTCTGATCGTATTAAGCGGTTGATTATTAGTTTCACAAGAAATAACCACGTTAGGATCTTCAGGAAAGTATCGTCTCCACCGATTCCACCTAAACGTATTACCTTGGCCCATTGCCTGCCGTCTTGGGTATTTAGTCTCATTAACGACTGCGGTCGAATTCGTCGCCCATGATAAGCTCTGAGTGGCTTGTTGGAATAATGAAGGGGTTTCATTGGCTGTCTTACCAAAGCTTGCTAATAACCTAACAGCAAGGTTAGTCGCTATCATGTTATTATAAGGTCTTTGGACATTAGCGTTAGTGGATGGATCTGGAGTCTCTTCGAAATTATAATTCAAACAGATGTTTCTATCTTCTAGCTCCGCCATCATATCTTCAAGCGAATCCAGGGCAATAGCGTTTTCTTCAGGGGTAGCGTTGACCGTTATGCCTGAGATTCTAAGCTCGGTATAAGCTTTATTAATATGTTCGCCTTTAGTCTTCAGAGCCATTTTCTATCTCAGCTAATGATGCTTCGATTTTAGGAATAAGATTGTCAATCTTCATATTGTGATAGTTGCGAATACCTAACTCTTTAGCCTTCTGCCTGAAATAAGCTTCTTTATCATCGTCAAGCTCTTCCGCTGCTTCGATCATATCCTCCTGCTTTTCCTTAATCTCTTCGTATTCTTCGATGATTTCAGGTAAAGGTTTATCAGGGTTTTGAAGTGAGTAACCAAGTGCTAAGTGATTATCGATGAATTCCGGTTCAATGCGAACACATCCACCGTCTTTATACATTACAACTGCCATAAATATTCCTCCGGGTTTTGGGGAATTTTAGCATAAAAAAAGCCCCGCCGAAACGGGGCAACACACTGGAGGTTAGAAAGAAACCGCCACGCCAACCCGTCTTGGGTCGCGAATTGTAATGCCATACCAAACAAATAGACGATATCTAAAGTCCATTGTGGCAATATCACCATCATAGACCATATACATCTTTTGCCCGTTGGCCATTGTTTCTGAGATGACTTTTTTACCGTCAAACTCTTTAAACAAGTTAGCAGGGATGTTACCACCCAACACTTCGACTGCGTCCTTATCCCAGAACAAGTTAGCTTTCGCTGACGCATCGGTATTAATGCGATTCATTGTTGCTGTGTTAAGGATCTGAGTATCGATATTGGCATAAGCCTGTTCAAGAGCGCTTAAACCTGGATCATCTGCTGCAATCGGCTTAGGTGAAACAATAACACTTGTACCATTAGGGATTGCCTTAATAGTGAAGGTCATCGCCTGGCCGGTGTCAGTCTTGTCATCTAAACCTAACGCTTTAACCGTGGTTCCGCCGTTTGCGAAGGTTACCTTATCCCCTACAGCGTAACTAGCTGAAGCCGCTACAGGGATGGTTGCGTTACGATAATCGACGTTAGTACAAACACCATTAGCATCAACCGTACCGCCTTCAGGGGCGAAAGATTGATCACCTGTTACGGTGGTTGCTGGATCTGCACCACCCGCCAGATTAGGCAGGAATGAACCAGTAAATACATCAAACTCAGCTACCATCGAACCAATCTGACCTGTTTTCCATGTATCTTCTGGACGGCCTTTAATGGTTTCGCGGCTTGCTAAATCTTTAGAGTATTTAAGGTTATCGCGATCATTTAACAAGAAGCACCGCTGTGTATGCTCGCCCTGTCGCTCATTCATAATCGTTTGACCTTCGGCGATGAAATCAAAGCCTGAGGTTGCATTAGAACGATAGAACAAAGACCCTTGATTAAGCATCGCGTTAGTGATTGCCTGATTTAACTCAGATACCTGACGGCGACCGGCTTGTTGGCCTCGACGCTTCCAGAATTGAGTATCACGTAAATCATCGGCGCGTTGTTTAACAAAATCATTCTTTGGCTCACCCAATACCGCTGGGTAAGTTTCTTCAATGATATCGGTTTCTTGGCCTGTTAAATCCCAACCAGTAATGATTGGTGCGTGTTGTTGGACTGGACGCCAAACAAAGTTGCCCGCGTTCTGCATCGATGCGCCGTCAGGCTCAAAGAAGTCAGTTAACGGAATAAGCATGTCCTGCGTTTCATAAGTTTCTAAGGCATTTTCAAATAACACCTCAACGATTTTACCCGTACTTGCCATTGGTTAGTACCTCTTACCATTTCGAGGTATCAACTCCAGCTTTTTTAGCTTTTCTCTTAATGCTAATTCGCTCTGCTACATCTTCAGACTTCTTATAAGCCTTGTGGTAGTCCGAACCTTTCCTTATGGTGTTATCACCTTTAAGGTCTTTTGCTGGTGCTGGTGCCTCACTACGTTTTTTAGGAACCGGCTTAGTAGCTTTTTCTTGGATTCGTCCAAGCATGCCCATCAACGTCAATCCTGTTGGGTCACTTTTAAGTGAGGTAGCCAACTGATTTAATGCTGTCGGGTTATTACCCAGGTAATACCAAGTTTTTTCACTGCCATCGCCAATATTACTTAGACTGGCAATTATTTTGTCGGCCATTTCATAACCTTTACCGGGAACAATAACGTCTAAAGTATCTCGGATTAGCTCATCTGCGCTTTTCCACTTTTCGACAGTTATTTTGCCCTCATTGATAAGGTTTGAGGCGCGATCATACATGCCATCAACGGCAGATTCTCGGGCTTGGATTTCTGCTTGCTGTTGTTGAGTTTGTTGAGTGACCTGATTTTGAGTGGCAAGTTTAGCGTCTATCTGTCGATTAAAATAATCTAAGGTAGCTTGCTGGTACTTTGCCTCATCGTAATCATACTGCTCCATCGTTGGCGGTCTATCGTCAACAGGGGCAGGTTTAGCCATTTTCAACGCGTCAATTTCAGCGCGTAACTTTTCAAGCTCTCCCTGGTTATCTCTCAAATCCTGCTTTAAGGCTTTGTTTTTTAATCGCAAAGCTTTAGCGCCAGCATTAGGGATAAATCCAGGCTTCTTGCCGTCTTGCGAGTCCTCTGAATCCTCGCTTAGCTCCCAGGCTTCAACGGTTTCTGAATCTTCAGCCTCTTCTTCATCCTCATCCTCTTCAACTTCTTCAGTTTCAATAGGCTTTTCGGTTTCAGGGTCAACCTCGATATATTCGTCTTTAAGCTGCTCATCTTCTAGATTTTCATCTTTAGATTCATCAGCCTCCGCATTCTGAGCCTTAAGCTCTTTCAGAGATAGTTCCAAGTTTTTATCCTCGTATTGGTAACGATAACTATAGGTAAAACCGCCTATATTCGGGGTGCGTTTACTCTCGCCAGATAGAATGATTATATATCAGATTGGTTTGAATAGGCAAACACTATGCTCGCTGTCTTAAATCTCGACCAGTGACCTTGTTGACGTTATCAATTCTTTGGCCGTCTGTCTGGGCTTGCTTGTACTGGATGTTCATGCCAGCTTCTTGAGCCTTGATAGTCGCCTCTAATCGTTTGGTGTCTGCGTTGAATTGGTCTGTCTGTGCGCTCAATCGTTTAGTTTCTGCGTCCGCTAAGTCTGCTGAGGCTTTTTTATCCTCTGCTATCGCGGCTATGGTCATTGCGTCAGGCTGTTGAGCTTGTTGTGCTGCGGCTTGTTGGGCTTGCTGTACCATTGCAAATTCTTCTTCAGTCTCAGGCTTCTTGACACCCATCATAATTAATTCTTTACGTGCATAATCTCTAATATCCGATGCTGCGATACCGTCCATAGTGGCTGACCAGGTAAGCATATAGATAGCTCTCATCGGGTCGTCAGGCTGCATAGTCATGATCATATCTTTTAGCTCTTCGCGGTTTTGCTCTTTAACCGACGAGTAATCAGGTCCAACTTCCGCATAAACCTCAAAGGTTGTATCTTTAATATTGTTTCGAGTGACCAGTTGAAGCGTGTTAGGGTCGACCTCTTGTTGATTGATCGTTTCGGTTGTTCGGGTTCCATCAGGCTTTGTAAGGGGTACTCTTCTTTCAGTGTCATAGACTACTCTAGCCATACCAGCCCAAATCTCACCATCTCTACGTTGGGCATACTTCATGTTGTGCTGATAGATATATGACTGCATATCAAACCGCTTCTGAAGCTGGCTTAGAGCCTTTCCGCTTAAGTTTGTATCGGTGATATCTTGGGGCAAATCAGCGCTTGCTACATCGTTTATAGCTTTCTCAATTAATGGGAATGACTGCAATAAAGCTGAGGGAGCACTCTGCTCTGGCATTTCACCTATTGCGCCCATTGGTAGGGCGTTGCTGTTACCGTCAAGTCTATTTTGTAGTAAGTAAGGGTAATTATTATCAGAGCCGTTAAGCTCGTACATAAACTCAAACCCGGCGATTTGCTCTTGTAGGAATATGGGTTTCCTTCGTGGGGATTTAGAAACAATGTCGGCTAAGTATGACATTTGGAAGTTTCTGAGCCTTTGTGGATCTTTAGCTAACCGGGTAATTCCCTCGTAATGCTCTTGTGATTCGACAAACGCGCGTTCGCCGTACATTGGGACCACGGGGATATTATCACCTGCTATGACTTCCTGATAAAGCACATCACCATACCCACCAACGATATACATGGTCACCTGAAACTCTTCCAACTCAACCTCACGGACCAAATCAAATCCGCCGTCGACTAATTCATCTTCTTTATCGTCGATTAAATCTTCTCTCACTTCCATCTCCGAGCCAACGATATCGGCGAATACATAGATCTTTGCCTTAACCTTTTTGCGGTGGTAAAAGCGGGTCATATAATAAACCTCATCCTCTACAACCCAGGGGAATACGTAAGAATGCTCGGGGAATGAAAAGGAACCTGGGGTAACTGAGTCTGGATCTACACCGGTAAGGTCAGCAACTTCTTTTTTATACCCGTCTTCACTGTATGCAACTAAGCAGGAAACGAAATCGGCGTCTGATTTATCGATAAGTTTGGCATTTGGATCCCACAACACCTGGTTATTGGCTTCAAACAGTGGTCTGCGCTTAATAACTTGAATGTTGTCGCCTTCTCGATTCTTCTTAAAGTCGGTGTATAACTCCCAAGCGCCATACCCACAGATAATAGACTCGGTTGCGGCGTTATCAACACTCTCTAAGGCTTGATTGTTTCTCATATCAGTTCGATACATACCGTCTGCTATTTCTGCGGCTGAGTCGTCTGCATCGTCATTAGGTTCAAAATCTACTTGGACTGGGTTTGACTTTAGGTCTGACATGACTTGCCTACCAGCCTTTCTAATCATGTTGAACTCACCGCGATAGGTTAAATCACAGCCGTTAGTGAAGAAATTATCATCCCAATTGGTAATCCAATAGAATAAAAGGTCGTCGGCTGCTTTTTCTCGGGTCGATTGACCGTGTTGATAGGCTTTATCGTGAAGGTTTCTTATTTCGTTTGCGGTTAATCCTGGCATTATCTCGCACCCATAACTTGCACCGGTCTAGGAATATAAGGTTTGGCGCTTATTGTAACATGATTACGCATTAACATCATAACTGAGTCGCCAGCGTTGGGAGATGGTATATTGAACAATCTCCGCATCTCATCCTTTGTGTATAGTTGAATTAGCCCGTTAGCATTTGGTTTTAGCGGTATTCTACAAAGTTCAGCTCGCAACTGAGACAATATTTCAATCTCTGAGCTAAAGCTTATTAGCTCTTCTGGATCATGGTATTCGCCATGAATTACAGCCCTATAAGTGTTATAAACCCTATCCCTCAAGGATACATAATACTGAGCTCTCTTGTTTTTGAATACCTCTTTATTGGTTTTTTGCCCCTTAATACCACTGATAGCGACCGGGTTGTAAATTGCGTCTGGATTGTCTGGCGCTTCTGAGCCCTTAAACATTGACACGTCTATTGACTTGCCCTCAAAAGCTTTATCTGTCTGCCTAGCAAGCCCAACACCCATACCGTCACAATCCCAGGTGTAACGGTCAGCTCTTAGCTGAATTGCTTTCCCGGTAGCCCAATCACCTCCCTGGTTTATAGTTCCAACACTAGACGTGTCTACAATCTCAATAACTGAGCCATGCCGCAACGCAAAGCCTTTATCATCTGGACCGGTATCAGATGGATCATGTGACGCGAAGCGAGCCCCAATTGGCTTGAAACCAAGCTTTTTGTGAGCATCTATGCATGCATCGAACCATTCCGCCTCTATCAGTGCATTTTCAACAGAATCATTATAATCACCCTCCCAAACATGTCGATATAGGGCCGGCGGCATATTTACCTTATCTCTTCGTCTTTCTTGATCGAGAGTTTTGGGGAACCAGGGGTTGTCATCGTGATTGATTTCGATGATTAAGTGCATATCATCTTTGTAGATGCCGTTCTTGAGGAGCTCTTTCTCAAACGGCTTGATATATTTTTGGCAGATTGGATCTTCTGAGCTCATACGGTTCATTGTAAACCATATCTCAGACCCCTCTTCTCGAAGCGTTGGAGTTAATAGAGTTAAAGAGTTTTGACTGGTAGCCTGAGCCTCTTCACCCCAAAAACGCTTGAACCCAAACATAGATTTGATTCCGTCAGGGTTGCGAGAAAGGCCTCTAAATTTAAACTCAGACCCGTTCCTATGCTCGATGTTAGTATTGCCGGGATTAAAATCCAGCAGGCCTAACTGATTTATCTTACCCTTTAGGAGAGCATGAACAGAATCCTCAATAGAGTTTTGGTATTCGCGGAAACAGCATGTTTTTTGTTTATAATCCTTAGCCTGACTTACAAGTATTCCACCAACCGTTTCTGATTTGCCGCTACCGCGACCACCAAACACTAGCTTAACCCTGCATTTCTCTAAAATTAGAGGCTCGAGCTTTTCCATTACAAAACAGGTTGGCTCTTTGTCTACTAGCTTAAAATCTCTCTTTCCTGTTTGGTCTTGCCAGCACCTTAAGAGCTCTCCGGTTTTGGAGTATATGCCGTATACAGTGAACTCATTAGAAGCTCGCTCCCTTTTTCTTCTCTGAAGCTCTCGTTTGATTAGGACTTTGCGTTCAAGGGCTTTTCTATCCATTCCGGCGAGATTTTAGTTTTCTTAGTTCTTGCTTGAATATCCTATCGACTTTCGCTTTATATTCTTCGCTTGGCTCGCAGAAAAGCCATTTCTTGCATTTAGAAATAAAACACTCGGCAATACTTGCGGCCACTACGCACAAAAAACCAACAGCGCAGGCCATTATAAATACTTGCAAATCCTCACTCATCTCTATTTAACTCCGCTTCCAATTCTTCATCTGACATTTCAGTGATATCTCTCATGTTGTGAGTAACCTCTCCAGAATGCTCTGTGTGCTGCCTTTCACTGTAACCATGCTTCCCTAAGGCTAACTTAACAATCGTTGCGTTAAAGTCATTTGTAAGCCCTTTATTAAATAAAACCTGCTCCTGTTTGGCGAGTATTTGACCTAATATGTCGGAAAAATCTTGCTTCTCAATCTGGCTCGACCAGTCATAAACTGTATCTCTATGTATTCCCAAGTACACAGCAAGCCCGGCAATACTTGGAATCATATCACCTATGCTCTCGTAGTTATCAAGGTAATACTGAGTCTTTGATATTGTCTCTTCGTTGTATTTTGAGGGCCGTCCTGCAGGCATTAATATCTCCAATACTCAGCTAATAGATGCTTGTAAACATCAAACATACATTGCTTTACTTGGTACCTTGGGAGTATCCATTGCTTTCTTACTCTTCTTTGCATGTCTAAGCAATCTAGAAAAGCTCTTGGTGTTTTACTGTTCATGACTTGTCCCTCGCCCAATATCCGCGCCAAACGTGATCATAAGCCATTTTTTCGCCAGCATGACTAAATTCAGGTTTAACCTCCGTGCTTGGCATGTCGTACCAGTTAACATCAGACGTCATTGGAAACGGCGTATTATTAAGTATTTCTTGGTCTGGCGAAAAAATGGTTATAGACTCGCCACCAATCAACCCAAAGTGCTTAGCTATTGCTATAGCATCTGATTTGCTAATGGCAAACCTGTGCGCTCCGTGGTTAAAAAATATAAGCTCTCCAGATATCGGTAAGCTACAAGTGCCAGCAACCTCTATCTGTGAGTCATCCCACTCATGTTCCTTAATATCAAAACTCATGCTAAATCCTCCTCCAGAAATTTAATTAATTTATAATCTCTAACCTTGTCTTTATACTGCTTTAAAGTTAGGTGCGATAAGTGCCAGAACCCACATTTGCAGCATTGATAGGCTGTTTTAAGCTTTCTCTTGGGGTTTGTCGCTCTTTTCATCACCTTCTTTGCTTCTTTCTTTGTTGTGAATGCTTTTTTGTAACAACTGCCAATATACTTAGTTCCATAGGGAGATTTCTTTATCATATCATCCAGCTCCAGGTGTAATTAGCGAATATACTTACATCTAAATCAAGATAAATCGGATTCATTTTTTCTTTTTTCCAAATATCTTCTCAAACTCCTCTTCAAATTTTTTGCGATCTAATTTATCCATCTTGCCCTCCAGGTTCGTGTGATAATAGTTTTAGTTTATTAATCTCTTCTTCTAATAGTTTGACTCTTTCTAATAAGTCGTTGTCTGGCTTATTTAATATTTCAGCCTCTCTTGCTTTAGCGTCTGCTCGGATAACATCATCATAACCAACTACCGCAAGACCTGATGCAATGGTTTGGATTAACATCATAAAGCCAGCACAAAAAACAATAATAAACGCTGGAGCTTTGCTCTTAACGTATTCATTGCTCATTAGCTCGTCCTGGTTATCGCTCATTCTTAAACGCCTTTGGACGCCTCAATGTCACTACATTAGAGCCGGAAAACTTCCTGATTGCTACGTATTCGGCACACACTTCTCTAATTGAATTTTTAAACGGCTTTAAATACCAAGGGATATCTATATTAGCAAAAGTCTCCTTAAATCCTTTTTCTGGATATTCAAAACTGTCGAAAATTATATTCCCATCAAAAGACTCTAAAAGCTTTTTTTGGATAAGATTTACACTCTCTTTGGCTAATTTATCTTCCATTCTTTACCGCTACACAACCAGCAACAACTACTTTAAATAGCTGAGGGTTGGATTTATACCAATTCTCCAAGGTTTTACGAGGTTTATTAGAGATAACTGATAGTTCAATCATATTCTTTAACCCCGCTTCTTTAGCTTCTTTCGATGGACTCATTTATCTATTATACGCTATATGGGCGCATTATAAAACAGATAAATCAAGAGCCGTATTACTTCCGCCATTCTCAACCTTAGCAAATAAGGTCTGGCCAGTCTTACCATTAATAGTGAAAGGCTCGGAGCTTCGTATTGTGCGAAACTCTGTCTTAGTTAAAGCGTCTGCCTGAATACTCAGTTTGATAACCGCGCCGTCAAATACGCCACTTGGCACGACTGAAACGCTACCTGTTAATGCAACACTTTGCTCTGCGTCTGCTTCGGTTGCTGCTGTCAATAAAGCTGCCATTTTAATCCTCTATCATGTTAGTAATCATGGGTTCTATGGTTGATTCTATCATTTTTTGACCGCCTACGCTCGGGCCGCCGACACCACCAGAAGTATTAATAACGACTGTTTGATCTGCAGCCGCTCCCCATCCGGTCCCATCATTAACTCGGACTTCGAAATGGCCGCTTGATGGGATTGGGTCGTCACCAATCGTTATGAGAAAGGTGCCGTCATCAAAAACCTCTACCGTGTGATCGGTAGGTGTAACCCCGTCATAAACGATGTTGTCATATCTAACCTGGTCGCTTGTTGCTAAGTCACCCGCCGCCGTTACCCTATCGCCCGAGGTTGCTGGTGTGCCAATATTCACGTAACTATGTGTGGATATTGGATTAGTGACTTGCGCTATAGTGTCGCTATTGCCGGAATTATTGGTTAACTCGACAACATGAGAGCCGTACTTAAGGACCGACGATTCAATATCTAAGGTGTATTGAACGGATGTGTCAGACCATGATGATTCTGTAACATCCTCACCACCTACCGTTACTGCGCCAGTGCCTTGCGTTGCTTCAAAATCAGTGCCGGTAATCGTGGTTTGTGTATTAGTGACTATCGGCGTGGATATGCTTGATATGCTTGGTGTTGGACTACCGCCTGCAGCAGCCTTTAAGATGACAACATAGTGATGACCGATTGCCGAAGCGTTGATATTTCCAGCGATAACCGTTGTTTCAGTCCCGTCCAATTCCTTATAAAAAACAGACGCGTTGTCTAATTGGGAGTCCTCGTTAGCAAGAAGATAGGCGGTCGACCAGCCGGAGGGCGCGGTCATCGTGGTTGATTGGCTATCCGATATGACATAAACGCCTATATCTCCACTCACATGGCCTGATAAGGTTCTAGCCGTAGAAGCTCCAGCGGCAAACCCTTGTTGACTAATACTACCTACAGGTGTGGTTTGGTCGATGCCACTACATAATATTGCACTACCCCAGAACTCGTTCGTCATTGAGGCATTCCAGGTTATCGCGTGAGCTGTTGATGCCTCGGTAATATTGGCGTCTGTTTGACTCCCTACTACACTATGGACAGATGGCAGCGAACCTGCTGGAATGCCTGGGGTATGATATTCAGCCGTTAAAGCCGCCGTTCTCGTCCAGCCTGTTATGTTTCTAGCGGTATTACCCGATTTAGCTTGTCCGACAATAAATAAGGCATTATTAGAGCCTGACTTAGTGACTGCAAAGGCGGCATTATTCCTGATTACACTTGATACTGAAATTACGCTAGCCATTATGCCGCCACCTTATATCCGTGAGTGCCTTCGTTGGGAGCCCAGCCATTAATTAAATCGCCATTAGCGTCAATATCTGTCGTGCTCGAAGTCGCAGTGAGATTCGCGTTAACTGTCGTTTGTATTGTGGTATCCCAATTTGACAAACTGTCATTGACTATCACATTGCCGTCAGTCTCGTAATTCTCGACACCGGGGAATCGATTGTTTGCCCTACCACCAACAAAGGTATTGCGATACATGTAAGAGTTGTAGGTTTGACCTCCCCAGCCGTTGCTCATCGCCCATAAGATAATGTCTTGCCCAGTATCAGCAAACGGGATAACGCACTGATTCCAACAGGCTTCATTGTCGTGTGGGAGTAGCGCCGACTCATTGCCGTAGCCAAAGGTTATTTGACGTCCATCATTGTTATCTATGCAAGTGTTTGCTCTGACTGTGACAAACGCGGTCGTTCCTTTGCACCAGAAACCATAGGTAGACTCTGAGTTAGAGACTGTGTTTCTTTCAATAAGTAAGTCGGAAACGTCATAAAAATCACAATAAGAACCGTTGCTTGAATCACCGTTCTGAATGTTATTCCAGGTGTTATCGGCAAAATATCCATATCTTTTAATGCCGTTTCTCGCCGAGACAAACACAGGACAATTATTGTCAGTTCCGACCAGTCCCTTGCTAAAGTTATCAAACTCGCAGCCCCAGAAAGTAAACCTGTCGGTTTGGTTTTTACACCAGATAAAATGGGCGTTGTTAACATCTTGCCTTGCCCCGGTAAATTTAATTCCAAAAACTGTTAAATCTGCGAGATTATTAGTATTAATCTTACAGCCTGAGCAATCAAAAACTGGAGTATCACCAGGGTATGCGATTAAAGATGGTGTTTTGGCTGTCGGGTCAAGAACCATATTATTATTAGATGCTGGATCGCCCGTGATAACGTAATTCCCACTACCTTGCTTAAGCACAACAACCTGATTTAGATAAGTGGTATCGCTGTTGTCTCCCAAATACCAATCATCGGTTGATTTAAGCGGGTTGTCGTGCGTTCCAGTGCTTGTTCCCGCAAATGCACTGTCGATAAACGTGAACTTACTGTCATCGCCTTCTGCCGACCAGATAGCGTCAATGCTAGAGCCTTCTTGGTCAGTTACTCTCACCGTTATGTTATAGGTGCCGCTACCTTGAGCGGGTACCGTTAATACGCCGTAATCAGCGTCAAACCCTGTTGTTGTGTTATAGGTCCCAATCGCAGATCCAGATGGCGCGGTAATAATCTCATAATGGAGAGGCCAAGCGCCGCCTTGGATGCCAATAGGAATCTCATAAATCATTTGAGAATGCATCAATCTGTGGCGAGCGTGAGTCTGTGTTTCTGTATCGGGTCGCGGGTAAATTAAGTTGAGCGGCATTTTCGCCGGTTCAAAATTACCCAGCGGTAATTGATGACTTGGGGCGGTTGCGCTTACTGTGACTTGTTTTGTCGTTTGGTTGGTTGCAGATCCATTATCTGTGACCGTCAGCGTGATCGTATAAGTCCCAGCCGATGCGTAGGTATGCTGTGCAGTAACGCCGCTACCATTTGCGGTCGCATCTCCCCAATCCCAATCGTAACTGACAATCGTTCCGTCTGGATCTGTTGAAGCTGAGGCATCAACATCAACGACAAGTAGATTTGCCGAGGTGGTAAATGACGCTATTGGATCAATATTCACCCCTGAACCGTCAAGGTCATTACTCGCGTAAGTCGCTCTTGATATGCCGGTAAAATTCCAGGTTTTAGGATTTGCGTTTTTTGCCATTACTTAGCAACCTTCTTTACCTTCTCATAAGTTCGATTGGTAGCGTAACCTAAATAACCCGCCGTGAACGTCCACCACATGGGTTCTGGTATTGCCTCAAACCCTACTTTAACATTTTGGTAAAAGGTATACATGCTTTCAGGGTGAAATATTCCGACAATAGGAAATATCACCACTAAAGAGACGATAACGAAATAGAATAGGTACATAAAGCTAGGTCTAGCTCGGGATGTCCATTTGTCAGAGCTATTAGCCTCGGCAAGAATGGCGCTCATTGATATCTCTAGCTCTTTTAACTTGCCGCTTTGAGTTAATGCCAACAGCTCCATTTTACGCTTTTCGGCCTCTTCGGCATCAGGATAGAAATGATCAATTAGTTTGCCGCCAATATTTGTTACTGCGTTTAATACTGGTATATCCACTATCTTCTCCCGTTGTGAGCTAGCGAATAATGGTTGCCATCGTTAAATCGGCCACCCCAAGATCCACCCATTGATTCCCATTTTACCCCCAAGGGCTTATGATCTTCGGTTGTAGTGAGGTAAGCACCGTCTTTAAATAGATTTAAGTCAACGGCAAGTTTTGATTTGTGAAGGGATGTTTTGCGGCCTACCGGGCAATCTACACACCTTAAAGCGTGACCCATTGTGACTTCGTAGCCTTGCTCGTAAGCCCAAACAATTAACTGAGCTATCATTAAGGAGAATTTACGCTGTTTATTTCCGAGACTCATCTTCCACAACCTTTAACGCCCTTAATTTCTCTTTCTTAAGCTTGATCTCCATATTATGAAGCTCCTGCTCTCTTTCTTCGCGAATTTTGGAGTCTCTTTGCTCTCTATAAAGCTTATAGGAGTGGCTG
>Ga0209475_10001357_pt1 | contig 31680 bp, 29 predicted proteins | sample tdDd471_FD_187128 | JGI IMG/M metagenome (GOLD analysis project Ga0209475, IMG submission 187128) | Marine sediment microbial communities from the Atlantic coast under amendment with organic carbon and nitrate - tdDd47.1 (SPAdes)... | ecosystem: Environmental > Aquatic > Marine > Coastal >... | reverse complement strand
AAAATGGACCAGGGGAAAAGTCGCCCTCCTCTTCCCCGAAGGAGATGCCACAGTATACCTGACCTGGCTCAACGATACCTTCAGCGAAGGAGAGCATGACACCAACCTTGCGATTCAGATGGTCAGCCTGAGAAAGACAGCGAATTCCAACATGTCTGCGTATCTCATGAAAACAACAACAGGCAACCGGGTCATAATAACAGGAATACTGTTAGCACTGATTCTTCTTATTTCCGGCATATCACTGGCAAACCGGAAAAAAGCTCAATTTTATGAAGACAAGACATAATTATACAAATTTGCATCTACAAATGATCCCCAGAAAAAAGCAAAAAAACCCATTATTTTGCTTGACAAGTAGAGAATTTGTTCCATACTTCCGGCCTAAAGATGCAAATGTTTATGCATCAGCGGTATAGTTTCAAAAATTACTTTCCGGTTTTCTCTTCGTGGTATCCACTCCGAGTAAAAAGCGGCGTATCAATTTAGATCCTATATCATGCAGCATAGTCTCATTGTGTCTGAAATTAAAGTATAGGAGTCTACAAATGGAAAAGGGCACCGTTAAGTGGTTCAACGACAGTAAAGGATATGGTTTTATCCAAAAAGAAAACGGAGAAGACATCTTCGTTCATCATTCAGGTATCAATGCTGAAGGTTTCAAAACCCTCGCAGAAGGCGCCGCTGTTGAATTCGAAGTTGAGAATACAGATAAAGGCCCAAGAGCTATTTCTGTCACACAACTGTAAGAAATTATAATCACATATTATACCGGTTCCTGTTTTAACAGATGGGAACCGGTTAAGCTTAACCCCATTTGAATTACCACATGAATTATTACTACGATCGATTTACCAGGCATCCCAGAACTGATCCACCGGTCTCAAAAGAAGACCAGAGCACTGAAAATTCCGCAGCAGCAAAAGAAGAAAAGAACTGAAGCAGGAATCCGGCAGTGCCCCATCCACAGGGAATGCATCAAAACATTAATTGTAACACCAGAAAATGACCCCGGACATATCCCGGGGTTGTACTGAGGTGTTCAGCAAAACTTCCCCTTCATGATGATTTAGATTTTTGATCAAAAACAGGGTTTCTTTACTTGACATCTTCTCGCGCGTCAATATATTATTGATTCATAGATGCACGCTCATTATGCATCAGTGGTATAGTCTTAAGGGTCTTCGGTTCAATCTCCGCCTTTTGTACCTCGGGTAAAATCGGCAAGTCAATTGAACAATCTATATCCGGCAGCATAGTGGCAAAGTATCAAATACTTTTCAAGGAGCATAACCATGGAACAGGGTACCGTTAAATGGTTCAACGACAGCAAAGGATATGGATTTATCCAGAAAGACAGTGGTGGGGACATTTTCGTACACCATTCTGGAATCATTGCTGAAGGTTTCAAAACCCTGCGTGAAGGCGCAAAGGTTGAGTTCGAAGTAGAAAATACAGACAAAGGCCCCCGGGCTATTTCTGTCAAAGAACTCTAAAAAATCCGCTTAAGGTTACACAAAAAGCCCGCAGCTTATGCTGCGGGCTTTTTGTGTTTTGAGGGGTGGTTACTGGTGAAATGTTAAATCTATTCAACACCCGATTGAACCAGTATCTCTTCTGCAAGTCCGGTAATTTCAATTATATCCTGCAGACTCAGGCCCTTCTCTTTCATTTTTCTGGCATCTTCTATTTTGCCTTTCTCTATACCTTTCTGTTCACTTATCCGCTTTAATTCTTCATCATGCCTTTTCAGGGCTGTTGCAAACATTTCGCGTGTACCCTCCAGATCCGTTAGTGATTCGGTTATTTCATGATCTTTACAACCCAAAAGATCATGCAGCCAGTTCTTAAACAAATTAACTACTTCGGGGCTCTCTGTCATCAATAATTCGACAATTTTCTTTATATTTTTTCTGGTTTCTTCTACACTGCTGTTTTCAATATAAAATATTGCAGAAACGGTATTTTGTATTTTCAGCAATGTATCTTTGGATAATTCATTTTCAAGTACCGGATAATAACTGAAATCAGGAATATATTGTTCCGGTATCACATGATTAATCAAATCTTTGATATTGCTTTGTGCCGTCCATCGGGCATCACCATTATATAAAAGTATCGGAAAGACTGCAGGTAATTTTTTAATCTTCTGCTGTACCAGAAACTCATAGAATTCGCAGATATATCTTAAAATTCTGAGTGCCATAAACCTGTCCACGGTAGACTGAAACTCTATGAGAAGATAAATATAGATTTCCTGGTCTCTATAGTTGATCTTATAGATAATGTCAGATTCCTTTTCTTGAAACCTGTCGGTAATGAATGACTTATCGATTCTTTCAAGGGTTGAAAAATCAAGCTCCATTATAAAATCTTCCTCAACAAAGGACTCGAGTAATTCCCGAAGCAGGATCGGATTTGAGAAAAGTTTCTTATAGCGTTTGTCATGCTGGTTAGGGTTTTTCATCTTCAGGCCTCTTAACATATAAACGATTTGGAAGCCCGGGATATTAAATTTTTTTTACAGCAGCACGTTACTGTATCAAATCATCAAAGCAGGGTCACATAAAAAGCCCGCAGCTTATGCTGCGGGCTTTTTGTGTTTTGAGGCGTCTACATAATTTTAGCGCCTCCTGCCGGCACCAGGCCGGGACCCCATTTTCTTCATTGCACTTTCGTTCCAGCAGACCAATTCTTCTTCATTTGAACGAGGGTTGGTTTTTTGGGTACATACTCCTTCAATTGTGCCACCATTCCTGCCTTCAAACGAACAGCTGTCCCCTGCATTCATGGATTCACAGGCCGTGACAAATGGCGGTGTTCCGTGCCCCCGGGGCTGGGCCATAACGGCGGCTGCTATTGTTAAAGATAAAAGTATTACAATTGCTCTCATGTATCTCTCCTTTTGGGAAACAAGTATGTTTTAGTCTGGACCTCTATGAGAAGTTCATGAAGGTATTTGCTTTGTTAAACCTGTTTTATTTATGTTTTGTTCCAAAAAAAATTTGCTGACACGGAGAACCGTCCTCTCCCCTACTACTGGTTACTGTCTTTTTTTCAGTTCAAATCGGTAGAGGGGCCGGGGGTGAGAGCACTGCAGGTTTTTTATTCTTTTGGTGGTTATATACGCAGGGTTCTTAAAACCAAAGGCGCCTTTTCGAATAAAGACGACTTCTTGAAACTAGCTATTCTTGCGATAGAAAACTGCAAAATCAGGCAATGAAAAATTTTAATTCATCAAAAGCTTTTTCTTTTTGATTGATGTTAGTTTTTTTGATTCCTTTTCTTAAGACATTGTCCCATTGCTTTTCCGGTAACTCACTTTTCATTTCTTCAAGCAGATCCATGATCTTTTCATCAGTATTAGTATTGAATATTTCTTCTCCATCATAGAGAAAAAGAGAAAACAGGCCGTTTATATAGTCATTTACACTGCGACTCTTAACTGATGAGTCAGAATTTTTATTAGCAGCTTTCTCTCTTTTTGCAATTTTATTTAAATCTCTCTGGTGTCGTTCAAGTTCTGTTCTTTTCATAATAATACCTCGCAACTTCGTGATATATGTCAGAAATAATCCAGACTCAATTTCGTCAACATGCTTTTTGTAAGTTTTTAGAATTTTGTAGCTTCTATTTTGTATGTGATATGACCTGCAAGGAAAATGGAAGGATTTTAAGGCCTCGACAGGCTGTGTAATTATAGAGTTTATTCGGGGGATATTTCGTTGTTTCTTTTCCCCGTTATCTGGCTAGAACGTTATTATAAACAATAGGATTCCCTTTTATGTAGGAATACCGATTCCACCCCTGAGTATCCCCAGTAAAAGTTGAAAGCATCAAGAATAAAGTAAAAAGGAGCTTTTCATATTATGAAGCTCCTTGCACTAATGAGAATACTGGTCTCCTTCAGAAAACCTTTCAACTTTTTACTTGTTACTTTATACTTTCACCTCGCAGCTCCCGATGAAACCGTTGCTTGTGGTGAGCGAGGGTATGGTGTTTTTTTCAAATGATACTTATTCAAAATCATTTCTTTTCCAATATCGTCTACCGTAATCAAGTTTAAACTTTAGCTTATTAAGCTCGAATGTATTGAATTTCTTCTCATTTCTTTTTGACAAAATCTTTTCAATTTTTTTTACAGTTAAGACATTATTTTTAACTGACAATACACAAATTAAATCTCCTTTCCGCCATTTTCCGGTTATATCCCCCTTCAACGTACGCCCTTCTTTAGCATATAAATAATAGTCATTCTTTTTATATTCGAAGGAACCAATAGGTATCGTTAAAGATAAAACAATTAAAGAATCTTTAGAAACTTGAATATCCAACTCCAATTCTCTTTCATTAAGTTTTTTATCAAAGCTGATAAAACCTAAGTATAAATCACAAGTTATATTGGTTTTATCTTCACCATTCCCCCATAGTTTCCCATCTTTAAAATAACGTATGAGCTTATATCTTTTGATAAATTCATCAATTTTTTGTCCTTCGTATTCAACCAAGTATCCCCCAAAAACCCAGCCTTTATTCCCCTTATAATCAATCTCATACCAATGTTCATTAAAAACATCAATTTTGTTTCTAAAATTAGTTTTCTTTAAAACTTTAAAAATTGAACCTTCTTGTACAGTAAGAATCTTCTTAGCTTTTAAACTTGGTTTATCTCTTAAGTTTAAATTAACTATATTAAAAAATTTATTCTCAGAGCCATTTAAAATCCCTATATTTAGGACAACAGCAAATAACATAGCTACTTTAAAAACATTCATTTTCATTTCTTTTTATCCCCTACGATTGTTATCCACCCTACTCTACCTTGACTATTTTGAAAATCTTTTTTAGTTATAACTTGTGAAGCCTTTTTACCACTCAATTTATATCCAGTATCAGTAACATATCTTTCGCCATTATGCTGATAAAAATTTCTAAAATGGCCTTTTACTTTTACTATTCCTATTTGACTTTTATTATTAATATAATCAGACCATTTATTAGTATAGTGATATCTCAGCTTTTCCCCATTAACTCGATATTTTTTAACTATTAAATCTGCAGCTCTAACATAGGCATCCTCTACTCTAATTCGAGATTGCTTCGATTTAGGAGGCCAATCCTTCATTTCTTTAGTATGTCTTTCAAAAAATTTCTCATAAGAAGATTCAACATTTGCTCCAATTCCTTTCAAATTATTATATAGAGATAATGAGTAGCATGATGATGACGCTATATCATTAGCAATAACCCTCTTATTTCTTTTATCTTTAGAATTGATAGGAAGCTTATGTAAATGTTTTTGTAATTTATCAGACAAAGTATCATCTTTTTTCTGATAATGTTCTTTCGCAAATTTTTTCAACTGCTCCGGAGTTTGTTTTAAGCTTGGATGTTTCTTATCTGAGCTACCACCACCTGAACTCCCTGTATTATTTTTAGGTCCAAATATTCTGTCTAACAATCCCCCAAACCCACAAGAATAGCCATCTCCCATATGCCCAGTCGGATCCTTATAAACAACCGGATTCCCCTTAACATAACTATACCTATTCCAACCTTGACTATCCCCCTCACCATCAATAACATTATCCGCCGTGACAAAACGGGCTATTTCCGGATCATAATGCCGCGCATTATAATAATAGTATCCTGTCTCTTTATCCAGCTCCTGACTATTATACTTCGGATTATGCTTATCCTCCCCTTCCTCAACCCACGTTTCACCGTAAGGAAGATACTCAAACCGGGAAACTGTATCGGCATTTTCATCAACGATTAAGTTTACCGAATCCACCTGGTCTGTCAAATAGAAATAGGTCTTCCCCTCGGGAGCCACCGCGGCGACCCGCAGCCCGTTGATATAAATATTATTCACTGCCGTGGAAGAATCCGGAACAAGGGCGCCCTCAAGTGTTCGTTTTACCTCATGACCAAAGTACATGCTCGGATACAGCACCTCCTGATGGTAGTCCATACTGGTGCTCTCATCACGCCTGAGGCCGAGTTTACGGACCCGAAATCCCTGGTCATCATACCAGTAGCTGCCGACCAGTATCCCTGAGTCGGGATCAGTTACCTGGGCAATCCGGTTCTGATGGTCATAGGTCATCTCCTTCTTGTTGCCCTTGAAGGCATCATGCTGATAAATCATATTACCCGCGTCATCATAGTTCATGGAGAAGCGGTTATTCCCGAAGGCGGTGGTATCAATGCCTGTTGCCGCGTGGTTGCTGTGATGATAAATCCACCGGTCAGTCACGGCGCCGTCTGCCGGGTTCATGATATCCTTTCTCGTCAGGTTGCCGTTGTGCGCGTAGCCGTAACCGCGGCGAAACTCTTTGCTGATGGTTGCAGAGTCAGCACCGTACTTACCTGCCGCGTCAACCAGGCGGTTCAGACCGTCATAGGTGTATTCGTAACGCACATAACGGCTTGTCGTGTAGTCTTCCCGCGCCTTGACGCTGTTGTCGATTCTAAAATCATAGGTAACATTCTGCAGTTCAGCACCGTTGTTCGTATTGACGGTCCGCAGATTGGTGAGACGCCCCCTGATATCATAAGCATAACTCGTTTCGGTACCATTGCCCCGGAGGATTCGGTCCATCTGGCCGAATTCATTGTAGTCTACCGCCGAGACAATCGTCGACGGAACATCGCCGCCGGTGGACAAGCCTTCCACTCCCATGAAACCGTAGGTGTAGGTCACACTGATCTTTTTATGTGTCCCCGGGTCTTCGGGATAGTGAATAGTCTTTTTGCGGCTCAAAAGATCAAAGGTGAACTCGGTGATATATTCTGTGTTTGCGCTATCGGCCGCCTTGATGCTTCTTGTTTCTTTTTTTACCCGCCCGAGACGGTCGTAGCTCATCACCTTGACCTGCGACGGGTCTTCAACTTTGACCAGTCGGCTTACCGCGTTGTCGCAGCCCGTCAGTTCATCGTAAGTATAGCCCACCTGCCCCGCCGCGGCGGGTAAGGTCTTCACAGTGACCCGGCCTAAAGAATCATAGGTGAAGGAAGTTAACCGCCCCAGTGCATCGGTCTGGCTGGTGACTTCCCCGAAGTTTCATTTTTTCTTAATTTTTTCACATTTTTTCCCCCACCAGACTTGCCGATGGCCTTAATTTTCAATATATTCATCTGATTTTCACTTTTCATCTCAAGAGAGGCAATTATGAATGAATATAATTTACACCTGTTTAACAAGCAGCTATCACTGGGAAGACAAATCGGCAGAAAAATTCTCATCCTCGCAAGAGATACCTGCACAGATACATGCCTTGCTGCCCTTGAGCTCATGGCCTCTCTGCCTCCTCTCCCGACAGAAGGCAGAGAATATAGAGAGTACGATAAAACGAGAAATTTATATAAGCAGATTTATGCTACCTGTGCCTCTGTTATTGTACGCATCATTTCCATGAACCATTCAACGGGAAGACATGATCCGCAAAACTCCTTTAACTATGATGTACCTCCTGAGCCCCTTGAAGCGGCAAAAAAGATATGCCTTCTTCCCGAGGCATATCGGAGCGAGCCGATAAAATCAGCCCTCCGAAGTCCCTATGACCAGGTGCGCCGTGCGGCAACTCAGTGCTACTGCGATCTTCCCCGGGATGTTCAGTTCTGTGGACTCTTCAATGAAGCTGATCGGAAGGAGATCCGCCAGGTAATGCAAAGTATGTAACTCCCCAACAGAAACACTCTTTGAGCGCAGAAGACTATGCTTCTGCGCTTTTTTTTAACTTTTTTCCCAAATACTGACATATTTTTATCTTTTTAATAAAATGAGTTTGACAAAATAGTATATTTTTTATATCTTTTTCCATTATTTGCATATTTATTATTATATATTCCAGCTTCCTGCAAATGAGGCAAGTTGAGGTATGTATAATCTGGCACAGGAGGTTTAACATAGATTCTTTCAGAGGAAAGATACTCACCAAATCATAGTATTTTTCAAGGAGTAATGTATGACTGAACAACAGCTTTTGACGGATTTAGCCGTAGCTGAAAGAAATATGAAACGAAAATCAAGCGTATACAGCGTTACCTTTTTTAAGAGTGTCACAGACGCCTTTAAACTAACGGCGACACATTCATTCGCCGACCTTGTACAAAAGGATGTTCAAGTTGCTCTTCAGTTAAGAGATATCGCTATTGAAGAAAAACTGCTATGATGTAAATATACAGGACATATAAAGAAACATGACAATAGAAAAAAAGGGCGGATATAATATCCGCCCTTTTTTTATAAGTTTATTGAATTTAAAACAGCCTTCATTAAGAGTTGCATAGCATTCTAAGATTATTTATGTATAAATCCTTTTTTCTGATTGTACAATACAGAAAATAAACTGTGAGAAAAACATGAACCCGAAAGAACGGAAACAGCAGATACTGGGAGCGGCAAAAAAACTATTTGCCCGAAGAGGTTTTTTCGATACCCAGATTTCAGATATAATAAAAGAAGCCAATATTGCCCGGGGAACATTTTACCAGTATTTTGAAAGCAAAGAAGATATCTTTAAACAGCTCATGGAAATATTTCTCGATGATTTTAAAGAAATTATTTTCAAGGATGTTTCAAGTAATGCCGCACTCTCATACCGCCAGGCATTTACCGAAAAGATTCGATTTGCCTTTCAGCACTTCGCTTCAGACAGGGAGATGTGCAGTATTGTTTTTCGAAAAGCCGTCGGCCTCCCGGTGGGACTCGACATGGGGATCAGGCGCCTGGAAAAACTCGGAAGAGACCTGGCCCGGAGCCAGCTTCAAAACGCCATGGACAATGGTGTGCTTATGGAAAATCTTGACCTCGACATTGCGGCAAACATGGTTGCCGGTGCCTTCTCCCGTACCGCCTATGACCTCTTCAGTGTAGAAGAACCTGAATCATATAAAGAAAGCCTCGATCATCTCTCTGAAAACTTTGTAAACACCTTCATTGACGGCCTTGCAGCCCCGGGTACCTCAAGCAGAAAATAACCTTTAAGTAAAAGGGCCGCTTTCAGCGGCCCTTTTACTTTAAAACTTCTCATACTAAATCTATTTCATTAACTCTTTGTTCTTCACTTCAATTATCATGGGAGCCGACCAGCCCTGAATTGACGGCTCATACATACACTCCATCCGCGCGGGACGCACCATGAATTTCCCGGGAAGCTCTGCCCGGATAATATAGGCGACTTCATAGACCCTTCCCTTTTTAAGATTGGTAAAAAAGTAAACCATCCGGTTGTCCCACCGCTCAGACCTGACAAAGGGCTTATGAATATCATAGGCATACTTTTTGACTACCTCGAAACCTGAAGGAAGAAAATCTTCAAGTAGAAGGTATTCAAAATTATCACTGGCCCTGAACCTGATTTTCACCAGCATCTCATCGCCCACTTCAATTCTTTTTTTGGCTGACATCTTACCGGGCACAAGGTATTCACGGTGCTTAAGGTCTTTAACACGGTGAAGTGACGCGTAGCTTCTGAAAAGCGATATTCCGTTTGAGAGTGTAGCCAGAGACCGGTCTTCACTTTTAAAAATAGATGTAAAACCTGAGGGCTTAAAGTAAAGGGTTCCTGATACAGATATATCATAAGATACATCAGGGGCCGCCTTCCCCGCCGCTTCAACGCGGATTGCTTTCCCGGGAGCTAGACCGGTAAGTTTTACCCTTTTGGAAAGAACAGCCGCCGGTTCTTTATTCGCGGGCCTGTAGGCAATAGTCGCGACTTCCTTTTCATTTATTTTAAATGCAAGATCAATCTCCCTCTCAGTAGAGAGACCCCTCTGTTTTAAATAATCAGTCAGGGCAACCATCACTGTCGCGGTCTCCTTGGTTGAAGTCCAGCGGCTGTTTCTGCTTCGCTTCACCAGGGATGCGGCGGCCTGTGAAGGAAGACTGCCGGGATCCTTTACCGCTACCAGGGCGGCAAGTGCATGGGCAGTCATTTCAGCCCGCCCCCCGGGCCAGCTCCATCGCTGGGCGCCATGACTTGTCCAGTAGATACCTTTCACGTCTTTTAGAACTTTTTCCTTGAGAGCCGCAACTGCAAGGGCCAGCTGCTTTTTGCGGTATTCCTCATTTTTTACCGAATCGGGAGAATCGATGACCCGCATCATCTCCCGCTGCTCAAGAGCCCTGACAAGAAATGAGAGCTGATAGGGATTCGGTTTCTTGACAGCCAGAAGAGAATTAAAGGCATCGTAATTCCATTTACCGAAGAGTGAGTAGACATACAGAAGATAGGCCTTCGAATCCATATTAGATATATTAGAGGAAGTAAGCATCCGCTTTACCGCGCCGAGTCCCCGTTTCACGACACGTTCTGATACAGTGTACCCCTCATTCATGGCGCTTGAAAGGGAAATCATTACATATCCCGTCAAAAAAGCGTTGCCCCGGTCACCGGAAAACCATCCCCATGAGCCGTCACTCCGCTGGAGTCGCTCAAGGCGCCGAAGGCCCTTTACTGTTTTCTCCTTGATCTTCGCAACATCCTTCGCCTTGACCAGGTGAAGTGCATCCTTCTTTTTTAAAAAGCGGTGAAGAATCATCACCGGCATGAAGCTGTTTATGGTCTGTTCAACACAGCCATAAGGATACTTCACCAGGTATTCAGAGGCGGCAATCATTTTAAAAAGAGGCCCCGGACTGACAGAAATATCAACTTTTTCCGGAAGAAACTCAAAGTCACTTCCTCCTTTTACCGGCTCGAGGTTGATCACTTTGTTCATGCCCATATCACCAAGACCGAAAAGTTTAAAGGCGGCACCACGTTTTTCTACCGGCACCTTTACCCGAAGGGCGTCACGGCCTGAACCGTCAGCCTTTGTATCAAAGCGAAGTACCAGCTTTTCTTTTTTCCCGGGTACCGTAACCAGGTATAAATTTCGGGCAGAACCGAAGGGCGGAAGACTGATAGCCCGCTGCTTGCTTGCCTTAACTTCCTTACCATCTACTCTAAATGTTGAGGAAACCTTCGGCAACCCCCTGTTGGTGTTACTGTTAACGATACCGAGAAGTGAAAGTCTGTCTCCCTCAATAAAAAAGCGCGGCTTGCCGATTCGGGCGATGAGATCCTGGGTCACGAGAAATTTTTTCTTTGATTCACCGACACGTCCTGTGAGATCATGGCCCCGAGCCGTTAGACGCCAGGTTGTCAGATTGTCAGGAAGTGTAAAAGAAACAGTTGCCCTTCCGCGCCGGTTGGTTCTGACATTGGACTTCCAGTAGGCTGTGTCTTCGAACTTTTCCCGCACCTTAATTTTTCCTTCTTTCCCCGCACCGGCGAGAATACTGATAGGATAGGAATAACTGGTTAAAACCCAGTTTGAAATTTTAGTGTAAAAGAAATTCTTCATTGCCGGTGTATGATCACGGCGTATCGAGTAGATAGCCTCATCTACCGCTGCAAGAGAGAGATCTGCGGCAACCGGTTTGCCGTCACCATCTGTTGTAACCAAATGTATCTTCGCCTTATCTCCCGGGAGATACACGGGCTTTTCCGGTTTAAGTGAAACCTTCAGGGTTGTTCCCTTTACCGGTATATTAATATTTTTCATAGACCGAAAGAGAGCCCGTTTTCGCTGCATGATCGCCGAGATATAAAAGTTTGGTGCGTAACCGGCCTTTACCGGCAGGGTTACGGGCATCACGTTCCCCTTCATCTTTACGACCTTTGAATAATAGATATCCCGCCCCTCAAGGGTGAGGCATACATAACCGCCGGAAAAACGGGACTTCAGAAGGGCGGTGATAGTACCCTCGCCTTTTAACGTATCCTTGTTCACTGAGAGCTCAAGGTTTCTGAACCGTGAGGCGACACGGCCTCCCTGCGGATTGTAGACCCATATTACCCGTGAAGCGGTAATGCGGTTTCGGCGCCGGTCAAAGCTTGAGGCAACAATATCATATTCCCCGTAGTCAGCAAACTTAGCAGGAAGTTCAATTACAGCCTCACCCTTTTTATTTGTGGTAATACGCTTTTCATAACGGGGACGTCCCTCATGTATATAAACCCGCTGGTAGGGCTTCCAGATATACCGGTACATTTGAATTTTAACCGGAGCCTTTATCGGTTTCCCGGTATGAGTCAGGGTTTTAATCGTTACCTTTTTTTTGTCGCTGCCGGCAAAAAAGTTCTGCTTCGGATTTATTTTAATATAGTACTCGCCCCTGCCGATTCGAACTTTTTTCCGCGCCGTAATGCTGACATTGGATTCATCAATGACCGTTACTTCAAGGGTAATCTCCCGGTCATAGGGATAATTGCCCGCAAAGAGCTTAAGGGAGATAATGCCGTTTTTATCCAGATACTTTTCACCATCAAGGCGTACCCGGTTATACGACGAAGAGCTTCTGCCTTCTTCCCACCAGTAGTTCGTGTCGGTATCCCGGAGGCGGGATTCATAAAAACGGTACCGTACCAGGCCGCCCTTGAGGGGGGCCCCAAAAAAATACTTCGCCTGAACCCGGAAAGATACATCATCACCGTTGATAAAGTAATCCTTTTCCGGGGTGACCTCGACAACATATTCCGGTTTTCTGTACTGCTCCACATAAAAACGTCCCGATCCATAGAGATTGCTCTTTGTTGGACCAGCTCGAATAATAAAAGTACCAAGCCCCGCGGTTTCAGGAATCTTAATTGAGCCATGGGTAGTCCCCCACTGATCAAGGGCAACCGATCCGCTTTTAATGGTACGTCCGCTGTCACTGTTTTTAATTTTATAATAAATCCTTTTCCCCGCCATGGGAACAAAATGCTTCTTTCTCTCCTTGGCAAGAATCTTATAGCTGACTTTATCACCTGACCGGTATACGGGTCGGTCAGTATAAATGAAATACTTATATTTTTCCCGCTGGAACCTGGTTGGAGATCCGGTGTTGCAAATGGCATAACTTCCGTCACCGCCAATTGCCAGAAGCGAGAGGTGGGCTGAAGTCTTATGCCGGTAGCTGTAAATTCCCCGGGCATCGGTTTTACCCCGATGAACGACTCTTACGGGAAGGTCTTCAATTTTATTAGGCTTTTTATATATTTTTTTCCGGTGCCGTCCCGTTCCCTTGTAGGCTGTGGCGTCAAAGACAACAATACTGGCACCGCTGACCGGCTTGTTGGTAACGAGATCGGTTACATAAGCAAATACCTGTCCACGGGAACGCTTAACAACTGCCCCCACAGAGGTCACGGTAAAATACCTTCGGCTGATGACACGTCCGGCCCCCTTCACCTCAAGACAGTACCCCCCTGTTGAAAGAGGTGTCTTTATTACCAGGTTCTGGTATCGCCACTGGTATGGTTGAAAATTTTTAATCGGTTCATCCCAGGAAGTTACTTTTTTAAATTTTGAAGCCGCCGGATCGATCGTATCAGGATCGGATTTCCCCTGGACAAAGACCTTAAGGGGAACCTTGTAGACCGCCGCGGTCACCTTTTCAAGGCGAAAAGTTCTCAGATTAAAGGAAAGGGCGTTACCCGGAACAAAGGTATAACGATAAGAATAAACATTTATCTCAGGCTTCTTTGCTTTTACTGTAAAATCAGTACCGCTGATTACCCGGCCTTCCGCTACATATACCTTTTTACGTTCAATACTGAAAAAGCCCTGGTGGGAAAGCTTCAAGTCATAATATCCCGGCTTGAGCTCTTCGAGCCGGTAGGTTCCATCCTGGTAGGTTTTTACAGAATGGGATACCCGTCCCCGGGCCCGCACATTGATATTTCGCGCAGGAATGTCGAGGCCGCTGATTTTAACTTTTCCTGTAATTACCGCGGGCTTAAAAAGCTTCATCTGAAGATCAAAGGGCTCGCCCTGGCGGAGTCGTTTCAGGCGCGCTGTTTCAGGAATGTATCCCTTTCCGCTGAAGGTGGCAGAATAACGTCCCTGGACAAGTTTATCAAAGCGGTAGTTTCCCTTTGCATCGGTCACCGTAAAAAGAGGCCGCCGGCTGCCGCCGTAGTAACTGTACCTGCTCCCCCGGCTCAGTTTAACTTCTATCCCCTTAATCGGTTTTCCTGAAGAATCGGATACCCGTCCTGACAGTATCGCCTCAGGATCAAGATAGACGTCCCGCTCTCCCGGTGAAATGGTACCGGTTGACTTATAGGAGACATACCCGGGTGACGTTACTTCCATCACATAACGGACATGAGGAATAAAATTCTTTATCTGGTACTTTCCCCGGCTGTTGGTTTTTACCAGGTAATAGCCGATACCCATGTTGGCATTCTTAACTTCAACACGGGCGTTGCTGACTGCTTTTCTGGTTTTCTGATTATACACATATCCTTCGATAATAGATTCTTCTTTCAAATCACTGCTCGTGTTCCCTGTGTAGACCTTTCGTCCATCGTCGAGGGTCTTAACACCTGTCGTTGAACAGGCTGCGGTCAGGGCAAGTGCTGCAAGCAGTATAACCTTCACCAAAGTATTATTCATCTTTTTCCTCTCATTGATACTGATCTTATCATGTATGCCTTTAATATTATTTTCGTATAGTAACGGCCCGGAAACAGAAACGTGACAGGACCTCTTTTCTTTCAGCTGTTTTTTTAAGATATTCAATAGTCCGTACTTCGGCCGGTACAATAACTCCCAGGGAACCGTCACTGTAGCGGTAGAGGATACCGTACCGCTCAAGATCTATAGTCTCTACCGCTTCAACTGCCGCAGGGGGCGATGCGATAGTAACAATTATTTCACATTCATCGAGTTCATCTATACCGAGAGGCCGATACCGGGGATCGCTTCTCAGGGCCCCCCTAAGGTAACGCCGTGCCGTATCGCTGAATCGGTGCCCCCGATGGTTAAAGGCACCGAAGCATCCACGAACTTTTCCATTCTTCAGGAATGTTATGAATATCCCTACCCGTCCGTAATATTCAGGCACCTGGCCCCGGAAATCCGCGGGCCTCTGACTTCCCCCCATAATTATACGGGATTCTTTTTCGAGCCAGCTTATGAGCCTGACTCCCCGCATTTTCTTGAAGTCTTTCCATTTTTCCAGGCACTCATCAGAGCTCCCGGGAAAAAGAGCTGTTCCCGTCGTCAATAAGATTATAAGTACGATAGCCTTTACGGTTTTCATCGAACCATTATTTCAGGTAGACGGGGCGATAAAAATCCCGGTAAATAAGGAAACGCTCGATGACCCGGTTTCCCTTCAATTTTTTCCGGTAGATGTAGATATTCATTCCCGGCCTGATGTTTCCCCTCTCTTCATTTTCCTGAAAAGGAAGTGAAAGTTCTTCCTCGTCTGTTTCTACCACATAGGTAAAGCGTTCCCTGTGCCGCCCCATAAGAATCACCGTGAGGCTCTTCTGGTTCATACTGATTCTGATAGTAACCGGCTGCTTAAGGGTATTTTTCATGCGAAGATTTTTTTTCCCATACTTGATCGTCGCGTCAAGCCCCAGGGGCACATAGGTTACCGGCTGAAAGTGACGGTGTCTCTCAACAATCCTGAATCCCGCCATCAACATTGCATTGAATACACTGGAAGACACCTGGCAGAGCCCGCCCCCCGGTTCCATACGAATGCCGTCACGATAAAGCACCGCCCCGTCAACAAAGCCGTTCACTGCATTCCCCTCGCCGACAATATCATTAAAGTTAAAAATATCCCCGGGAGAAACCACCGCGCCGTCAAGTTTATCGCTGGCAAGCTGGATATTCTGTTTCACTGAAGCGGTCTGGTCCGCCAGATCTGAAGAAAATGACGCAAGGATAACACTGCTGCCCTCATAAGGGGAGACAGGAACTTCAACCAGAAAAGAAAGAAACAGGATAATACAGATAGACTGGATCCTGTTTATAACGGGGAAATACATCAGTTCTCCTTTTTTATCAGGGCCATGGCTATGGCATCTTCAATCTCTTCAATTTTATAAGGTTTTACTATGTAGCTCTTAAATCCGTACCCCCGGTAATCAGCCATGATCGGATCATTTGAGTAACCGCTTGATACAATAGCGCACACAGAGGGATCAAGTTCATTAAGAACCTCAATAGTCTCTTTCCCTCCCATGCCCCCGGGAACGGTGAGGTCCATTATCACAACATCCACGGGACGCTGCAATTCTTTTTCACTGCGGTAGATACCGATTGCGTGTTCTCCGTCCTTTGCAGTAAGGGTTTCACAGCCCAGGCGTGCAAGCATGTTTTCAGCCACTTTGAGCACCACGTTGTCATCATCCATCAACAGGACCCGAAGCCCCTTGAAAGAACCGTGCCCCTGTCGCGATAATAACTCAACCGGTTTTTCACTGGTGGCGGGAAGTAAAAACTCGAAGGTACTTCCTTTACCGATAATTGATTCTACTGTTACGCTTCCGCCATGTTTTTGTATAATTGAAGCAGAAACCGCAAGACCGAGACCGTTGCCTTCCTTCTTGGTTGAAAAGAAAGGATCAAATACCTTGTCGAGAATATTCTCCTCGATCCCTGGACCTGTATCCTGTATGGCAATCCTGACATATCGTCCCGGCTCAAGGCCTTCACGGCCTCCTGTTTCGCCTATGAGAATATTTTTTGCTGAAACAATCACCGATCCTTCATCGGTCATTGCCTGTCGGGCATTGAGGGCAAAATTCTGGATAACCTGGCCGATCTGCCCCCGGTCAATAACAACATGCCATAAATCATCGGGCAGATCAAAGGTGCAGTTGACGGAAGAACCGCTGAGAACAAATGAAGCGGCATCAATAATTATACTCTGTATAGAAGACACAACCTTGATAGGTTCTCCCCCCCGGGAGAAGGTCAAAAGCTGGCTGGTTAAATCCTTTGCCCGGAGAGAAGCCTTTTCAGCATCCATAAGGAACTCGGCGTTTGTATCATCTTCATCAAGGTTCAGGCGTACAATGGAAATATTACCCAGGATTGCCGTTAAAAGATTATTAAAATCATGGGCGAGTCCACCGGCAAACAGTCCCAGGGATTCAATCTTAGAGTTCTTTTGAAGCTCTTCTTCCATCTTGTGTTGGTCCGTTATATCTCTGAAGGCTATGACAGTACCGGTTGTCTCCCCCCCCCTTCCCTCAAGCGGAGTTACGATGGCGGAAACATGCTTTCTATTCTTTTTACTGGTAACAATGACCGTATTCTGATCAAATACCAGGGATTTCCCGTTTTCAATAATTTCATAAAAAGCAGACTTAAAAGAATCTTTCTCTTCATCAAGATCGAGCTCAGCAAATTCAGCAAGGTCCACCAGTTTTTTTCCCACCTGGCCAGCTGTGGCATCAAGAATGTCAAGTGCCGCCCGGTTTATACCGAGGATCACGCCCTTTTCATCGATGGAGATCACCCCGTCACCGATACTGTTAAGGGTTGTGGCCATCATCTCCTTTTCCCGGGATATGCTGATATTCGAATCTAAAAGATCCTGCTGGGTCTGAATCAGTTCATCATTCATCGCCTCAAGTTCTTCACTCGAAGCGGCAAGTTCTTCATACTGGGCCTGGAGCTCTTCTTCCTGGAAGAGGGCCCGCTTCAGGGCACCGCGATAAATTTTAAAGATTTGAAAGCTGAAAAATGCACCAAAGCTAAAAGATGTTACCGTATCAAGCACATATTCCTGTATTTCATATGCAGAAAGTCCGTACCGGTTTCCGAAATAGATACCGAAAAGAATAAGCAGTATAATATTTACACCGTAATAAACAAGAATACCGCTTCCTTTTCTTAAAAAAATAAGGGGTGTCACCATTAAAACTGCAAAGATAAGAACAGGGGTATCCATGCGCTGAAGCAGAGGACCAGACTCGAAAATCATTACAGTCCAGATGGTAGTTAAAGCAGCGATCACTGAGGTATGAGCAAAAAGTCTAAAATGCCCCCTGCGAAGCATCATCAGTAAAAATACTATGACTAAAAATCCAAAAATAAAAGGAATTAAAATACCCGGATCTTTGGTTCCGACAACAATAAAATTCAGGGAGTATAAACTAAACACCATTGCATAGGTTATAATAATAGTAAGCAGTACCCGCGCCTTCTGCTTCAAAAGAAAGTCGCTATCCTGAATGTTTCCCAGAAAATAGTGGTAGATACGATTAAGCACAGGGCTTTCCTTTAAAATTAAAATAAACCATCATTATTCCGGTTTTATCACTGCGGTTTAATTGTAGTCTTTATTTATTTCAATGCAAGTTTAATTTTTCCACCCCATACCTCCCCCCTCCAGGGCCTTGAAAACGGAAACTTACCCTATAGCTTAGGTTAATTTAATTACATTAGGCTAACTTATTTCCCTTTTCTGCCGATACTATTAATAGAATGAGACATAAATAATCTCATTCGCAATGGATACCAGTAAGGAGGTGGACCATGAAAATTGACCGATCATTTCACACGGCAAAAAAAAGACAGAGCCATGAAGGCGCTGAAGAAACCGGATCCACCAGGAACCGAAGGTTTACCCGAAGAGGAGACACCGGTTCTGACCGGGTTGAGATTTCAACACAGGCGAAGGAACGCTATGAACGTGAGCAGAAGGCACGGGAAGCCCTCTCTGCTTCAAAAAAATATATATCCGCATTGATCGACAGGAGTGACAGCTCGCTGGTGAGAGAACGCCATGAGCGTATTAAGTATCTTAAGGAAGATATCCGCGCGGGGCGTTACGATGCCGATGACGGGAAGAAGATTAAAGGGGCGGCTGAGAAACTGGCTGCCTGGCTGCTCCATACAAACCTTAAGTAAAACCAGGGCAGAAGGTGAACTTCCTCCTCATGAGAAAGTTCACCCTGCCTTATGTACACCCTATTTTTTGACTTTACTGATTATGAAGAGAAGCAGCAATGCCCCGATCAGAGCCGCAATAATACTTCCCACAATTCCGTGAAAGCTTATTCCCAGGAGTCTGAAAAGAAATCCCCCGAGAAAAGAACCGGCAACACCGATTACAAGGTTCCACAGGAGGCCGAAACCACTTCCTTTCCAAATCTGTCCTGCAAGCCAGCCGGCTGCAAGGCCGATAAGCAGCATTGTTATTAGTGCTGTTAAACTCATATTTCCTCCAGAGAAAATTTAATTAATTCGAATTATAGACATTTTTCAACAATTATACAACAAATATTTTTTGTGGGGTGAGGAAGTTTATTAACAAACCGACGAACACTTCTGTATCTGCAAAAGATCCAGTTAAGCTGAAAAACTACTATACTGTAAATTGATATGACAGTATAGTTGAGGAATAAATGCCAAAACTTTATTGTTATAAAAACAGGAAGAAAAACCATGAGCGATATGATTTATACACAGCTGCAGGAACACCTTGACAGTCTCCCCGCCGGATATCCAAAAACCGCGACAGGAGCAGAAATCAATATTTTAAAGAAATTCTTTAGCCCCCGGCAGGCTGAAATTGCCCTCGCCTTCAAAGGAATCATGCCTGAAAAAGCAATATCAATTGCCGAAAGGCTCACGATGGACCCCCTTGAAACTGAGAATGAGATAGAGAAGATGGCCACAGAAGGGAGCCTCTTTAGAATTGTTACTCCAGACGGACCGGTCTACATGCTGCCAAATTTCATTATGGGTATGTATGAATGGCATGTCAAATCCATTGACAAAGAGACAGCCGAACAGGTGGAACATGTATACGATGCACTTTTTGAAAAAAACTGGAAGGGCCGGGAGACCAGGCAGCTGCGTGTCGTTCCGATTCACACAAGCGTTGACAGCAAAAATATCGTCCGAAGCTATGACGCTATCCGTGAACTGGTGAAAGGCAAAACCGGCGGCCCTTATGCGGTTGCCCCCTGCATATGCCGGGTTGAAAAGAAACTCCTTGGAGAGACAATAGAGCGGCCCCTTGAGACATGTCTTGTTTTTGGCATGGTGGCACAGTATTACATTCAAAACGGCATCGGAAAAGAACTTAATGAACAGGAACTGATTGAAAAGCTTGATGAATGTGAAGAAGCAGCTCTTATTCCTTTCAGCACCAACACACAGGATACTGTAAACATGTGCATGTGCGACAAGGATTCCTGCCAGCTTTTAAGAGTACTTTCAAGCTGGGAAAAACCAGCACAGGAAGTTCATTCAGCCTTTTATGCTGTTATTGATGAAGACAACTGCACCGGGTGCGGCAACTGCATTAAACGCTGCCAGATTGATGCAATAAAAGAGATAGAAGCAGCTGCAGAAGGTACACAAAATAAATTTATGGTAGACCTGGACAGGTGTATCGGCTGCGGACTCTGTGTACCAGTCTGCCGCAAAGACGCCCTCACCATGAAGGGAAAAGAAGTGCTTCCCAATGTTCCGGAAAATTCATTAACAATGAATATGATGATGGCACAGGAAAAAAAGAAACTGAATATTTAGTTTTTAACATTACAGATAAAGGGCCCGGGGCGACAGATACATGAAAACTTTTTACATATCAATATTCATCGGTACAGCGGCAGGCCTGATAGACATTCTGCCCATGATAGCCCAGAGGCTTGAGAAAAAAACTATCATCTCAGCCTTTATTCATTATTTTGTCGTATCCCTGCTTATTGTGAACATTGATCTGCCGGGAATTGTATGGTGGTTTCAGGGCCCAATGATTTCATTTATCCTTGCAGTTCCGGTCATGATCATTGTGTCGAAAAATGATAAAAAGGCCGTGCCCATTATCTTTGCCATGTCCCTGATCCTTGGAACATTAATCGGTATTGCAGGTCATTATTTAACCTGACAGGCTGGATACATTTAAAAGAAGAAAAAAGCGCGGGGTGCTGCTATAAAAACTTAAAAATATTACTACAGGCTTAAGGCCGGTTAATCAGGGAAACCTTATCGTAATCCAATGCATTACATATAATAAGATTTCCCCCCCGGTTCAACAATTGATCAGCAACCCTCGTCTTCCACAGGTGCTGCCTTTGCTTTTAATTTCTTTTTCGCCTTATGAGCCGGCGCATGCTCAGCGGTTCCGCCGGAACCGGCTCTCGCCTTCAGCTCATCGGCTGATATATTCTCATAGAGATTGATATCTTTCACTGCAGCAAGCCAGCCTTTAAAGCCGCCCCTAATGGCAAATACTTTGTACCCGGCACTCTCAAGAACCATCCAGGTTTGAATCGACTGGGTACCATCAGAACACATAAGCGCGTAGGTTGTCTTTTTGTCAAGATTACGGGGTACATAATATTTTGACATGAGCATCATAAGGGGAACATGCTCTGAGCCCCTTATCGTACCCTTCCGCCTGTTGGATTCGTTGCGCAGATCAAGAACCTTAAAGCTCTTATCTCCCGCCCTGAGCTTCGCTTCCACGTCTGCCGCAGGGATAAATCCTGTATTGGCTAAAATCTTACCGCCCATCTTTGCCGGTTCAACAGTAAATCGCCATCGCTGACCATCAGGCAGTATAACCAGCAGAAGTCCGATAACTACTGCCGCTATAATTGCTATTTTCCCCTTTGATAAATTCATACTCGTCTCCATCTATATAAATTTCGAACCGGTTACTTAATAACAGCACCGGATTTCTTTTCAAAATACTCGCCAGCGAAAAACATGCCGATTGCTATCAGTATAACCACAAAGCCGATAACTCCCGCCTTTACACCTAAGGCTATATCAAGGGTTACCTTCCCCATATTACTTGACAAGAAAAATTCCTTGAAGGCAGGTACGGCTTCTCCGAAGACAAACATCCCGATCATGAGGCCGAAAAAGTAAAAGAATGCGTCTATCTTAAGAGTTGAAATCCCCGCAAAGGTTGTACCGGGGCAGTATCCCCCCACCGCAAAGCCGACACCCATGATAAGACCCCCGATTATCCCGGGCCACAGGTAGGTGGTGTTGATATATACTTTCTGCAGGTCAAGGATGCCAATGGACCCGAGAATAATGATTCCCGCCATCGCGACAATTATTGCGGTAAACATAACCTTTACAACGGTAAAATCCTTCAGGTAGAACTGAAGCGCGAGTTTCCGGGAATTCCCGAAGCCCCCCCACTCAAGAATAAATCCGAAGGCGATACCTATTAAAACAGCGATAAGGAAGTTAACCTCAGGGCTCAATTGAAAAACTTTTACAATTGGTGCTATCATTGTGTTCCTCCTATATCCACTGCTTTCTTACAAAGAATGCAACGGCAAATGCTCCGGCAAAAATGCAACACATCGTTATCCAGCTGCCGAGTGCAAGGGTCGCTCCGCCGGTCAGGGCGACACCGCTGGTACAGCCCCGGGCAAGACGGGCTCCGAAGCCGAAGAGAATCCCTCCGGCAACAGCTAATACCCACCGCTGTTTCTCAGTTATTTGTGGTCCATGGTTGGTTTCCTTTTTTAAACGTCCCCCGGCAAAGCCTGAAATAGCACCGCCGATGAGGACACCGATCACTTCAAAAATCAACCAGTTATCCAGGGGATTTTTCCCGGTTTTTCCATATTTTGCCAGGTAGAAGTTATTATCCACATGCTCCTGCGCAACTGCCTTTTCCAGGGTAACCACGGACCTCATTACTGCCCCTGAGGCTCCGAGACCTCTTCCTGATATTACTATTGCTCCAAGAAGCACCAGTCCAAGTGCAATCCCTGCAACATAGGGATTTGCATAGGGTTTTCGTTCCATAATGCTCTCCTCTCTTTTTCTATTATTACCATATGATTGCTGTTTAAAGATAAAACCAGTTATCTACAGAGGGTTCCCTGTGTCAATGTATTTTAGAATTTTACTATTTAATGATATTGAATGTCATCAATGTACTGAAAATAATGAAAATCTTCAAGCAAAAACCCTTAACTTCCTTTAATTCTTAAAATTCTTGCATATTCCCGCCAATAATTCAAAATAAAAATTTGAAAATCATTTGACTTTAGAGCATTTACAAGTTTTTTCTACTAATCCATATTGTAAGGAAGAGGAATCAATGAAAAACTTTATATTAGCGTACGTGTCAGGCATACTTCTGCTTGCGGGAATAATAATCCCCGGCCACCAGGCAGAGGCCCTGGACAGCCAGACCGAATACCTCAGGCGGGCTACGGTAAAAATTCTCACTGTGTACACGCGTCCCGACTACAACAGTCCATGGAAAATATCTTCCCCCCAGAATAAAACCGGTTCAGGGGTCATTATATCGAATAACCTGATACTTACCAATGCCCATGTTGTATCGGATGCAACAAGCATACAGGTGCAGAAAGAAAATGACCCGGAACTCTACAGCGCAAAGGTTCTCCATATAGGCCATGAATGTGACCTGGCCCTCCTCGTTGTTGATGAAGGAAGTTTCTTCAAGGGAACATCTACCCTTGGTTTCGGGGCAATACCTGAATTGAGAAGCAAGGTGACAACCTACGGATATCCCCAGGGGGGTGAAAGGATCTCAATCACCGAAGGAATTGTATCACGAATTGAAATTGGCACTTATTCCCACAGCAGTCGGGCCAGTTTTCTCAGGATACAGACTGATGCGGCCCTCAACCCGGGAAACAGCGGTGGTCCGGTAATTCAGGAAGGAAAGATTGTCGGAATCGCCTTTCAGACCCAGAACAAATCTGACAACATCGGTTTTATGATTCCCGTACCTGTCATCGGGCATTTTCTCAATGACGTAAAGGACGGAACTTATAACGGTTTTCCCGATATTGGGATCTTTTCCCAGAACCTGATGAGTCAAACCTTCAGAAAATATCTAAAAATGCCCGAAGCTGCCAGCGGTGTTCAAGTGACCCATGTCATTCCCGGAAGCAGTGCTGACGGTACCCTCAAAAAAGGAGATATACTGACAGTAGTGGAATCCTTCGATATTGCCAATGATGGAAGTATAATGAACGGCAGGGGGCGCCTCAATTACAGCTATGTCGTAAACCAGAAACAGGTAGGAGAAAAACTGAAAATTGTTTTCCTCAGAAATGGTGAAAAAAAGCAGGCCACTCTGACAATGAATTTGTTTCCTGAAAAGATAAAATGGTTTAACGAATATGAAACCCGTCCCGAATATTATATCTTCGGGGGAATAATCTTTCAGCCCCTCTCAAAGGAATACCTGAAAACCTGGAAAAAATGGTGGTATAATGCTGACCAGCGGATGCTCTACTATTTCTATTATCATCTCAGCGACAATGTGTATCCTGATCGGAAAGAGTATGTTGTTATTAACAGGATACTACCGGACAAAGCCAATACCTATATTTCAAACATCAGGGAAGCGGTTGTTCGTGAAATCAACGGTATACAAATCAAGCGTCTCGATGATGTCATCAAAGCATTTAAAAGCCCCAAAGAGGGCTACCATGAAATCTATGTCGATGGCTCTAAGTATAAAATCCTCCTGAAGGCGAGCCAGATGCAGGAGGCAAACCAGCGGATAATACAGAATTATCGAATTCCATCATTAAAAAGACTCAATAAAAACAGGAAAACCAGGTAATGAAAAAACTAATTTTACTTATTATAACCCTCCATGCCCTTCTTGGGGCATCAACTGTTCTGGCAGGCAGCGGAGAATGCATCAGAATTGTTGTAACCTCTCAGTCATTTGATCATGACAAGCCGTGGCAGAAAAAGGGAATAGGAAAATCTGTCGCCTTTGGATCGGTACTTCCGGGGAAAAAGATTCTCACCACGGCATATGCCATCTCTAATCATGTAATGATCGAATTAACCCGCCCTGGTGAATCTAAAAAGTTCGCCGCACGGGTACTGGTTAAGGATTATCACTCAGGCCTCGCGCTCATCACCGCAGTAGACCCTTCGTTTTTTGAAGGCATTGAACCGGTCAGCCTTGCGGCACGGGGAAACATTACGGGCAGACAGGCAATCATCCGCAAATGGGATGATATGGGAGCGATTAAGGAATACCGTGCCATGGCGGTTAAATCTTCAATCAGAATCTACGAACCCAACTGTCCGGTACTGATGCACATCATGACGACAACCATGAAGAACGGGGGCAACGGAGAAGGCGTTTTTATAGACGGCAAATTTGCGGGCATCTCAACAGGCCTCGATAGCGGTTCAAAGACCCTCTATGTCATTGCCAATGAGACAATACAACGCCTCTTGAAGGATGCTGAAGACGGCTCGTACCAGGGAATCCCCTACTTCTGGCTTGATTATGTTTCGGTTAACGGTAATATCAACCTGCGAAACCAGCTCGGCATGAAGGAGAAGGAAACCGGTGTTTATATCTGTGAAATTTCTGAAACCAGCAGCGGCAGCAGCATTCTTAAAAACGGTGACGTTATACTTGAAGTCGGCGGTACCCCGGTGAGCGACGACGGGATGTACCTCGACAAGCATTACGGACGCCTTAACTTTTACGGCCTCATCAACATGACCGCCTTTGTGGGAGATACGGTCACCATGAAGATACTCCGAAATAAAAAAAGAGAAACTGTTTCCTTTAAATTAAAGAAAATGGAATACAACAATTTTCTCATTCCAATGATAACCAATGATCACCAGGCCCGCTATACTGTTTTCGGCGGTCTTATTTTCCAGGAGATGACCCTCGGATTTCTCCAGACCTGGGGCCAGGACTGGATGAAGAAGGGAAATGACCGCTTTATCTTTTACTATGGAAGCCAGAAGTATGCTGCCGGCAACAAAGGGAAACGTTACGTTATCCTTAATAGAATACTCCCTGCGCCATGCAACAAGGGATATGAATATAAAAAAAATCTTATGCTGAAAAGTATCAATGGAAAGGAAGTTAATAACCTTCCCCACTTAAAAAAGCTTCTCTCTGAATCAAAAGGTCAGTATGTCGTCTTTAACTTCAAGGGAGGCAGCAGCATTGTTCTTGATTCCATGGAAGTCGCTAAATTCCAGCAGAGAATTCTGCGGGTTTATAATATCAGCAATGATACATATCTCGGAAAAGGTACCCCCTAATGCAGAATGAAATTACTTCCCCGATTAAACTTCTTGATGACTCAGGACGGATAACCAGTGAAGGCTGGGCGCGCCGCCAGCACTGGAAATACGACCGGACAAAAATCAAGGCCCACTGGTCCCGTATCAAGGAATGGGACTACTACGCAGCGATTTGCCAGGAAACCGGATATGGCGTAACCATGACCCTGGCTGATCTCGGTTATGGAACCCTTGGCGCCCTCTGCTGGCTCGATTATAATACAGGAAGTTTTGTCCAGGATGATTCAATGATCCTGATGACAAAGGGACGTACCGGATTTGCCCCCTCGTCGGGCACCTCTGATCTTCACTACAGTGACAAAAAGCTGAAACTCGATTTTACAGGAAGTGAGGAGAAGCGAATTCTCGACTTTGAGGCCCCGGCTATTGAGATACCGGGCCTCGGCACAGGGCTCAAAGGAAGCTTAGAGCTGCACCGCCCCGCCGACATGGAGTCTATAGTCATTGCCACAAGCTGGAAGGAAAACCGAAAGGCTTTTTACTATAATGAAAAAGTTAACTGCATGCCGGCCCACGGAACAGTAACTGCGGGGAACAAAGATTTTGACTTTGGTGATAATTCCTTCGCCTGCCTCGACTGGGGCCGGGGACGATGGACATACCAGAATAGATGGTACTGGGGATCAGCCTCAGGGCTTCTCGAGGGCGTACCCTTTGGCTGGAATATCGGCTACGGTTTCAGTGACCGAAGCCCGGCAACAGAAAACTGTATCTTTTACAACAACCGGGTCCACAAGCTTGAAGAAGTCACCTTTCATATTGATACCAGCGACTATATGAAGCCATGGAAATTCACCAGCTCTGATGGACGCTTTGAACTGGACTTCGAACCAAGCTTCGACAGATGCAGTGACACTAACCTTCTGCTTATTCGTTCAGAACAGCACCAGGTATTCGGTTACTTCACCGGAACCGTGATTCTTGATGACGGCACAAAGCTGAAGATTGACCGGTTCCCCGGCTTTGCTGAAGACGTGTACAACCGGTGGTAAGGTGAAAGTTGCAAGTTGAAAGTTGCAAGGGACAAGTTTGGCTTCTACCGGGATAATTTTTTCAAAAACCCGCATGTTTAAGCAATTCCTCCAATATTAGCTAGGGGTTTTGATTATTAACCCAGGGTTTAAACCCTGGGTTAATAATCAAAACCCCTGGTTATCGATCAGGAGCCTCCGGTATAATGCATTACCCCGATGATGCTCCTTTTGCTTTTTTATATAATTCAAAATCCTTTCAAAAGAAAGCTCATCAACGGTAAAAACAGCATATCCTTTTTGCCAGGAAAAGCCAGGTATATAAAATGAACTATAGCCTTTAATTTGTCTTACAACTTCAGATACACTTAAATGAGGTGGTATTGAAATAAGCAGATGGACATGATCTAAATATCCATTAAGGATATAACATCTTACATTGAGCTCAATAAGTTTCTCATTGATAAAGAATGAAATTTGATTAAGCATTTCATCATCTATACACCTGGTACGATATTTTGTTGAAAAGACAACATGATACAGAGTTTTAACATACGTTTGCATTTATATTACCTCTTATCATATATACGAATAAGAGAAGCGGCAAATGTATTTTTTATTGTACCGGCTTAAAAAATTAAACAACAGGCAGGCATTATATTTAAAAATTAATAGCCCGGGGTTTAAACCCCGGGCTATTAATTTTTAAATATATCCTGTGGTTCTCTAGCCCCCCCTCTAAAGGACGGCCTTTAAGGAGGATAAAGATATTTTATAATTTTTTGAATGCTTATTAGTACGGATTTACTTTTAGGTTCTATTTATCGACAGGAGCGAGGGTACCGATTATTTTATCTTTTGATATTTTTTATAGAGAACAATTAACCTTTCACACTTATTTTTAATTGAAATATCTAGAGGAGTTTCCCCTTTATTATTTTTAACATTTGCTATCGCCCCTTTTTCCAAAAGATAACACGCAATCCAATAATATTTATCATTTGTTGAAACATTATGAAAAGCCGTTTTCCCCTCTTCATCCTTTAAACTCACTAGAGCATTATGATCAATTAATAATTTAGCAATTTTTGAGTTCCCCCAATAAGTAGCTCGATGAAGTGGAGTTTTCTTCTCATTATCAATAAGGTTTACTTTAGCTCCATGCTTTAGCAAAATCTCAACAATTTCATATTGCCCATTCATTGAAGCATCATGTAGAGGTGATGCTCCTTCACTATCTATTACGTTAATTTTAGCTTTATTATTAATGATAAGTTTTAGAAATTCAGCCTCACCTTCCCAAGCTGCAGCATGCAATAGAGTATAGTTGTCATCAAATTTAGCGTTAACGTCAGCTCCCTGTTCTACTAGTTTTTTAGCATTATCAACATCTCCCTTTAAAATTAACCAATACAGCTTTGGGTAATTAACTTTTTTTTCTGGTTTTTGGGCTAATATTGTTCCACTAAACAATAATGCTATTAAAATATTTATTATAATAATAAACCGAATTATTGCCATTCTAACTTTCCCCTCATTACCTATCCTTTCAAAATCTCCTCAACACCCCCAACATTCAAAAGGGTCTTCGGAATCAACGAAGATACAAGAATATATTCCCGTTCTTCACGGTTCTCCTTCCCGCTCATGTGAGAAAACTCCCCGGCGGGACCAAGACCGTCGAGAACCGGAACGTGGTCCCATATCCAGTTACCGTCACTTAAGCCGCCTCTTTCTTCCTTTTCAACGGTGAAGCCGAGACCTTTGGCAGCCCGCTGGTAGGCGGCAAAAAGCCCGTTGGTTTTTTCGTTGTCAGGCCATGCCGGTACCGACCTGATTTCTTCGACAGTGAGCTTCGCAGCGGCACTTCCGTCACCGCTCAAAAGAGTGTGCCTTTGTGCCAGGCTTAAGATTTTTTCTCGACCATAAGCAAATGCTTCAGGATCAAAGGCCCGCATTTCAACATCCGCCTCAGCATTTTCGGCAATCCGGTTGAGTCCGCTGCCTCCCCTGATGCCACCGATGTTGAAGGTAAGGCCCCGGTCATAATCAGTAAAGCCGTTCACCTCGGCAGCCGCCCTGGTGAGCAGATCAATGGCGCTGGCCCCCCGGCGGTGAGCCGTACCTGCATGGCCTCCCCTGCCTGATGCGGCAATTCGAAATACCCCGCGCCCCTTGCGGGCAGTGACTAGAGAAAAAGTATCGTGAAGGAAGTTTCCTGCTTCAAATACCAGGCAGCCCGCCGCCTCAGCAGGAAGTTCCCTTCGGCAGAGAAGCCCGAAATCATCAGACCGGGTTTCTTCCGTCGCATCCAGGAGTATGCACCAGTTTACTGATTCATATAATTCGCTTCTTTTTTCTGCAAGGGCCTCAATGAGCATATAAATGAGAAGAGTCCCTCCCTTGATGTCATTGGTTCCCGGGCCGTAAATAAGGTTTCCGTCCATTGCAAACCTGAAGTCATTCTCCTTTTCTTCTTCGGGAGGGTATACCGTATCAAGGTGTGAAACCAGTCCAAGGCTCTGACTTCCTTTACCCCTTTTCTTTAAAACAAGGTGAGATCCGGGACCGAATGCTGCGGGTATTTTTTCTGCTGTAAAGCCGAGGGGGGCAAAAAGGCGGGCCGTGTAATCTCCCAGGGCGTCAACCCCCGGGCCGTTTTCAGTCCATGAATTTATTGCAACCATCTTCTCCAGAATGTCGAGATAACGGTTGATGTCTTTTTGCAAAAATTCTTCCATATACTAATACTTTATAATGATACTTTATTCGATGCAGATACTTTGATCCTGCGGGCCGCTTCTCTTCGAATAACCTTGAAAAGTTTAGTCATTGCCTTTTCTGTCATTTTACGCTGTATCCACCGGGGAATATAGTAGCCGTGTTTCAACTGTACAGTATAGGTAACATGGCAGCCCTTTCCATTCGGTTTAATGACATAGATACCCCGGTTTAACTTTATGGGGCCTTTGACCTGCTCCCAGCTGAGGACACGGTTGATTTCTACCAGCGTGGTCTTAAGAGTCATCGGTATTCGTCGAAAAGCTATTTTTATTATTTTTTCTATCATGAGGGTATGGCCGTTACGTGCAGCTACAGCACTGCTGATAACATTGGGCATATATTTTTCATGATTATCAAAATCAGTCAAAACGGCCCAGATGGTTTCAGCATCTGCATCAATAATACCTGAGGCAACGGCCTCATTATATTCTTTTGTACGGCTGGTTGTAATCGTCACATCATCACGGGTGACTGTTTTTCCCTGGGCGGAAGCCACCGCTCCTGCCAGTAAGATAACTGCCAGAACTACATGTATTCTCATCACTACACCTGAATTAATTTGGAATTTTGACCACCACATCCATCTCAACGCCGTCAACGAGCTTTATGGTCCACTGATGGTTCCCAGTCAAGTTTTTTCCTGCAACTACAAAGGTCTGGGACGCCGGCGGTACTGAAGTCCCGGTGTATTCGTCATTATACATGTTAAAAGTACCGGTAGAGGCGCCAGAGTCAAGAGAGTAATTAAACATGTTAATAGACCCCACCTTGTATGAGAAGCTGCCGGTGAAACCAGTTGATCCATTATTGAATTTCATCTCATCAGGAGTATTATCGATTGCTGGAGAAAGCAGAGCGGCTATGGCATGTTTTCTCAGCAGTTCTCCGAAGCTGACATTGCCAGTACTCGTAACGCCGGCCGCATATGAAATGGCACGATAATCAGTATAGGAATTTCCCATGAGTGCCTGTAATATTTCAGCACCGTTAAAATTTCTGAGAAGGTATGCCCCAAATGAATAACTGGCGCCGTAGCTTCTTAAGATATCGTCCATTTCACTTCCCAGGTAAAAATCCGTCAGGCTTGTAGGATTGTACCAGGTATACCAGGGAATCCTTCCGCTGGTGATTACCGGAGAACCTTCAGAAAGATCTGAACCGACAATACCCCGGGGACCGGTAAGATCTATACCGAAAGTCGTGCTGATTGTATTGGAAAGCAAATCTTCCGTTGCCATGGCCATCATTTCATCGATCCAGGTATCAGTGTATTGACCTGAATTTCGTAAAATAACTTTCTGATAAAAATGTATCATATGCTGAAATTCATGGACAAGGGTCGAGATTGTCTCAGAGGGCCAGGGATCAGAGATGTTCCAGTCGCCTCCCCCGGGAGCGTCATAGGCAAACATCACAGCATCCATAAAAAACATAACCCGTTCATTTGACCAGGAAAGAGAGCTCTTTTTCATATTATGAGCAGCATAGAAAAAACCAGCGACACCGCCGGCAGTGACAAAATCATCATCATCATTATCAATATCTGAGAAAAAAATAGTGATTTCATCATTAGCAGTTGTTGACGAAATAAGGTTTGAATAAGAATGCTCTCCCCACTCCTCGCCATAAATACCCGTTACCCATGAGTAGATATCATCTTCATCAGAAGGTATTTCACTTAAGAACATTTCACCGAGAGCAGTAATCATAGTACTGTCGAGTAGATAGCTTTTTTCATCACTACCGGAATATCCGGTCCAGCAGTTATCAGCGACCCAGATATTTACGACTTTTCCTGTATCCGGGTCTACAGCCCGGTACCGGCAGGTCGCGTCAACTCCCCTGGTAGCACTATCTATATTAAGAGTTCCAGGGGCTCCAACAGTATCAAAGCGAGGAACTATATCATCAAGTGGATAAACTGCCCGGCTGGTGTCCTGGTCGAAGGTAGTAAGCACTTCCCGATTTTTAATGGTTATTTCAGGTTTACCCCGTATGGCAACGGGACCTGCCTCCACAGACTGATCAA
>Ga0209475_10001355_pt1 | contig 31735 bp, 24 predicted proteins | sample tdDd471_FD_187128 | JGI IMG/M metagenome (GOLD analysis project Ga0209475, IMG submission 187128) | Marine sediment microbial communities from the Atlantic coast under amendment with organic carbon and nitrate - tdDd47.1 (SPAdes)... | ecosystem: Environmental > Aquatic > Marine > Coastal >... | reverse complement strand
CCTACACCGGCAGCAGCTTCCTGGGCCTCGACGACCTGGAAGGCTGCCTGCACGCCGACTACGAGGTGGACGGCGTCGGGTTCAAGCTGTTCGTCATGAAGCCCAGCAAGGGGCTCCAGGCCAACAAACGCGGCAAATGGTCCGTGTCCGACGGCAAGGACGGCGCCACGGTTTACCGTCGCGAGATTCCCTACACCGGCACCGTCGTGCTGATGGGAGACGACGAACAATTGCTGGGCGTGTCCGGTTTCACCGACGGGGACCAGGCCCAGGCCCTGCTCGAATCGATGAAGGACGGCTCATGACGACCGATCGCACCCTGAAACTGATCGCCGACCTCGAAGCCTGGTTCGCCGACTGCGGCTCGGGCGTGATTGCCTACTCCGGCGGCATCGACAGCACGCTGGTGGCCTGGCTGGCCCGGAAGTACCTCGGCCGGGACCAGTGCCTGGCCGTGATCGGCGACTCCAGCAGTCTCAAGCGCGGACACCTTGACGCGGCGCGCGACTTCGCCGTCGAGCACGACATCCCGCTGGAGATCGTGCCCACCTGCGAGATGGACGTGGACGCCTACCGCGTGAACCCCGAAGACCGCTGCTTCCACTGCAAGAGCGAGCTGTACACGCGGCTCGAGGCGGTGCGGGAGCGCGTCGGTTTCGCCCACATCCTGGGCGGTGAGAACGTGGACGACCACGGCGACTACCGGCCCGGCCTGCAGGCCGCCGCCAACTTCAAGGTGCGCGGCCCGTTCGCCGAGTGCGGCGTGACCAAGGGCGAGCTGCGGGCCATCGCCCGCCACTTCGGCCTCGACTGCTGGGACAAGCCGGCCAGCCCCTGCCTGAGCAGCCGCATCCCCTACTTCCAGGAGATCACGACGGCCAAGCTGGAGCGGGTCGAAGCCGGCGAAAACCTGTTGGAAGGGCGGGGCTTCCCCGAGTCCCGCGTGCGCCACCACGAGGGCTTCGCGCGCATCGAGGTGCCGTCCGACAAGGTGGACGACCTGCGCGCCCAGGAAACCGACCTGGCTGCCGCGTTCCGGGACATCGGTTTCGCGCGCATCGAGATCGACCCGGAGGGCTTCGTGTCCGGCAAACTGAACAGGGCGCTGTGATGCACGACCACGACATCGATTTCGAGCGTCAGGACCGGCTCGGCTTTCCCGAGTTCGTGTTCGGTGAGGGCAAGACGGTGGAACAGATCGGCGCCATCCTCGACCAGTTCCGTGAGCGCGGCGTGAGCGGCCTGGTGACCCGTGTCCAGCCCGAGAAGGGCGAGGTCCTGGCCGGCGCCCACGACGATCTGCATCACGACCCCGTCGCCCGCACGCTCCAGCTCGGCCCGGATCACCCGGCGACGGAATCAGGAACCGTGGCCGTGTGCGCGGCCGGCACCTCCGACGCCCCCGTGGCCGCCGAAGCCGCCAAGGTGTTGCGCTTCCTGGGCATCGAGACGGCGACCTTCGTGGACAAGGGCGTGGCCGGCATCCACCGGCTGATGAAGGCCCTGCCCGAGCTGAAGGACGCCGATGTCGTCATCTGCATCGCCGGCTTCGAAGGTGCGCTGCCGTCGGTGCTGTCGGGCCTGGTGCACCAGCCCATCATCGGCGTGCCCACCAGCGTGGGTTACGGCGTGGCCGCGGGTGGCACCACCGCCCTGCACGCCATGCTTTCGAGCTGCGCCAACGGCCTGACCGTGGTGAACATCGACAACGGGTTCGGGGCGGCCATCGCCGCGGCCCGCATCCTCGGCCGGAAGGGCCCGCGCGCATGACCGTCCTCAGGATCGAACCCTTCTCCGGAATCAGCGGCGACATGATGCTCGGCGCCCTGCTCGACCTGGGCGCGGATCCGGCGTTGCTCACGGGATTGCCGGCGGCTCTCGGGCTCGATGGCGCCAGCGTGACGGTCGGTTCGGTGGACCGGTGCGGCATCAAGTGCGTGAAGGTGGACATCGTGGATGATACTGAGCCGGTGCACCGGCACCTGTCGGATATCGAAGCGATGATCCAGGGGGCGGACCTTGCCGACGGCGCCCGGGCCTTCGCGTTGAAGGTGTTCCGGATCGTGGGGGAGGCCGAGGCGCAGGTTCACGGTGTGCCCGTCGAGAAGGTTCACTTCCACGAGGTCGGGGCCATCGATTCCATTCTCGACATCGTTGGGGCGGCGGTCTTGTTGGATTCGCTCGGCGTGGACCGGGCTGTTTCGGACCCGGTGTGCGTGGGATCCGGGTTCGTGAATTGCGCGCACGGCCGACTGCCCGTTCCAGCGCCGGCCACCGCGCTGATCCTTCACGGCGTGCCCGCCTATCCCGGTGAGATCGCCAAGGAGATGACCACGCCGACCGGGGCGGCTTTGCTCAAGGCGCTGGAGCCGGAGTTCGAGGCGCCCGTTTTGGCCGTGACCGCCACGGGTTACGGGGCGGGGACGCGGGAATTCGAGCAGCCGAACTGTCTGCGGTTGAGCCTGGGCGAAGTGGCGGAAGCCGGTGAAACGATCTGGCAGATTCAGACCAACCTCGACGACTCCACCGGCGAACTGCTCGGCGGCCACTTCCAGGATTTGTTGTTGGAGCGCGGGGCGCTGGACCTGAACCTTTGCCCCGTGATCATGAAGAAGGGCCGGCCGGGGCAGCGGCTCGAAGTGCTGTGCCGGACTGCGGACCGCGAGACCGTGGTGAACGCGATCCTGGAGGAGACCACGACCATCGGGGTGCGGTACTTCCCGGTGAGCCGGACGGCTTTGCCGCGGGTGGCGGAGACCGTGATCACTCGGTTTGGAGAGATCGGAGTCAAAACGGTGACGTTGCCGTCGGGAAGGACCCGCAGGACGCCGGAGTACGAAAACTGCCGAGCGCTGGCGGTTGATCTCGGGGTGCCGGTGAGGGACATCATGACGGAAGCCATGCGGGTATGTGACCCGGAGTGAAAGGCGTCGGTTGTGCCTCCGAAAATGTGTTTTTGCTCCCTTGGTCTGATCAGGTGACCAAGGGAGTTTTCTAATAGGCCAACTTCAACTCATGCCGCCGAGTTTTGGGATACGCCCGCGTCTCAACCCGCCGGTCGTAGTACTCAGCCCACCGCTGCGACAGATCACACCGCGTCCGAAACAACCGCCCCCCAAGGAACTCGTCGATCTCCAGCGGTCTGTCCATCATCCCCCGGACCATCGCCGGGGTCGGACTGCCGCGCTCTTTCTCCCGTCGCCCCTTCATGTAGTTCCGCCAGATCAGCAGGATCGCCAACCGTTCAGCACTCCCCTGTCGACGCTTCGACCAGGCGATCGTCTCTCGTTTGTGATTCGCATTGCAGTGCCGGATCAAGAGGTCCAACAGATTGACCTCCCACAACGAATTGTTCACATCCCGATGCTCGGATCCAGGCGTGATTCGATGATCAACCTCAGTTCTTAATCCTTTGATGGACCGTTGGTAAGCGGGATGGTCATCACTGTAAACGATGGCCTGCCGGCCATCTCCCAGGGCGACTTCCAGCAGCTGCTTCATGTCTTTCTCGATCGCCTTCGGGTCGGGCCTGCCAAGGGTTGTTTCAATCTCCTGGCGACGGCATTTCTGGTGTGCGGTCATTCGTCCCTTGCGGCGCAGTTCGCTGTCGGTGAAGTGGATGAAAAAGTCGGTTCCCTTCTCAACGGCGACATGATGATGGATCGGAAAGTACTGGCTGTATTCGAAGGACTCGAACCCATCGACGACGATTTCACGAAAAGGGCGAGCCCGCTCCATCATTACGGTATGGAAGAGCAGAGCGTGGCGGCCGAGGCGGGCAATGTGCCGGTCGACGGTCTCCTGGGCGACCTTCAGATCCCGGGCAATCTGGCGGCTGGCCATGCAGCCTATGACCTTCATCAGGATCAATCGATCGAGGCCGGGTCGTTTCTGCCAGTAGGAATCGGAGAAGGTCTGGGTGCTGAAGCTCCGCTTGCAGGCCTTGCAGGTAAACCGCTGGATACGGTGCGGGGCCTGGAGTCGCCGGTAGAAGCCTATTTTCTTGTAAGGCCAGGTTTTGTCCGAGGCGTTGTGGTGCATGCAGTTAGGATTGGGGCAGTGGGGAGGGGCCCATGTTCTGGAGCGTGTGTTGGTGAAAAACATATCCGGCCCACCGCAAGCAGTGAGCCGGACACATTCTCAAAGGCACAACCTATCTGTAGAGGTCCAACTTCCGTCTCACGCGGGGCGCCGATCTCCTGGATGGATTTTTGCCCTGGGGTTATCCGGGTCGGGCCGCTACTCGGGCGGCGCGTACGGATTACCACCAAGCGCGTTCGAGATGGTGGCGATCGCGCGTTGTCCCCGGACCGTGTTGCCGGCCGCGTCCAAGGGCGGCGAGATGGCGGCGATTCCGAATTTTCCGGGGGAGACCGCCAGCATGCCCCCCGATACCCCGCTCTTGGCCGGCAGGCCCGTCAGGAACAGCCACTCACCAGCATCGTCGTACAGTCCCGCCGTCGCCATAACGGCCAGCAGGGGGGGGACATGTTCGGCATCCATGGCCTGTTCACCGGTGAGGGGATTCTCCCCGAAATTGGCCAGGGTCGCCGCCATGGCGGCCAGATCCTTCACGCCCACTCCAACGGCACAGTGCCACGAGTAGACATCGCAGGCTTCCAGCGGATCACCGTCGATGCGCCCGTAGGCGTCCATCAGCATTGCGATTCCCCGGTTCCGCATGTTCGTGGAAGCGTCGGCTTCGTAGACCTCTTCGAGAACAGACAACCGGCGGCCGGCGAAGGCGCTGAACGTGGCGAGGATGTTCTGCTCCACCGCCTCCCGTGTCTCGCCCGGGACCATGCTCGCCACGGAAATGGCGCCGGCATTTACCAGCGAGTTCATTCCCTGCCCCTCGCCCCGTTCGACGGCGGTGACGGAGTTGAACCTCAATCCGGTGGCGTTCACACCCACCCGGTCCCGGACCGCCCCGGGTCCGAACTCCTGGAAGACGAGAGCGGAGGCGAAAACCTTGGAGATGGAGGCCATGGAGACCATCGCCTCCGTATCGCCGGCCGTGTAGATCCTGCCGTCCACCGTCATCAGGGCGATCCCGAACAGGTCGGCGTCCAGTTTCCGGACCGCGGGATTGTGGTCGGCCTTCTTTCCCTCGTCGACGTCCTTGAATTCCTCGTAGGCGGCATCGATGACCGCCTGGATTTCTTCCGGCGTCTGGGCCGAAGCCGTAACGGCACCGGCGGCCGGAACCAGGCAGGCCAGCACGATGGTTAAGAATCGGGATCCCGAAAAATGTGGAGTCATGACGATACCTCCTGCCAACGAAAAGGGCTCAGAACTTGTAAATCATTGAGCACTGGATCCTGAAGTCGTCATTGCTGGCCCCATTCATGTTCCGGCGTTCGGCCCACTGGAACTCCACGCCGTATTGAAGGGGAGGCTGGGGGCGATAGATCACGTTGGCCAGGGCGTAGGAGCCGCGCTTTAAAGCGTCGTCGGCCTGTCCCGCGCTGTTGTCCTGGATGGTCTGGCTGACCGCGGCCGTGACCGTCCACTGGTCGGCGAGCCAGGAATCAAAGCTGAATGACCACCCGATTAAAGGCAGCGCCTTGGCTTGGCCGAGGGCGCCGTTCGAACCGTCGCCGGCGACATCGACGCCTCCGTCATTGACGTAGCCGGCGATTCCCTTGCCATAGGCGAAATTGCCCATGATCCCGGATCGCCTGCCGATCTCGTAGCGGCCGTTGATGCTGCCCCCGGCCCCGAAAACGTCACCACTGAAGTAACTCACGGAGTTGTTGGCTTCGTACCCAAGGATGCGGGCCACCCCGCCGAATTCGACGAAGCCCCAGTCGTCCTTTATCTGGTATCGCGCCGTAAAATCAGGTGCGGGCGAGCGCTTCCGGGCTTGGAAGTCGGGATCGATCGACGGCCCCTTGCCGGCGTCGACGCCGACCTCGGCCTTTTCGACAGCCACGGCGAACTCGCGCCCGTCCCGGCTGTACGGCGTCCATCGGATGACCGGGCGACGTGTAATCAGGAGACCGCAGGGTCCCCAGAATTCCAGCTGCATGGGGGGATAGACGTCCGGCGTCGCGAACAGGCTCCAGGTCTGCCCCACGGTGAGCTGACCATAGGTAACAAAGGCGTGGCGAAGCCGCGGAAGCAGGTGGCCCGTGTTTGTCCCGGTGCCGAACAGGTCCATCTCGACCCTGGCGTAGATTTCCGTGTCGCCCACGGGATGCCAGGCCTTGGCCCCCAGCCGGGTGGATTTGACGCTGAAGATGAACTCGCCTTCAGTGTACGCCAGGGACGGGTCGCCCGGATCGGAAATGGGGATCTGAGACGGACGCATGACAGAATTCCATTCGGCCGGCATTCGCCCGAAGTCGTAGATGGCGTCCGCCTTGATAAATCCGTAAAGATCGATCTCAAGATCTTGGCCGGCCGTCGCAAAACCGGCGACAAAAAAGAGAGTTGCTGCCGCAATGGTTAGCAGTACAAGGTTTCTTGCCGGTGCGCTTCGCATGGGTCTCTCCTCCAGTTCCTGGAATCCTCTGGGGCCATACGGGACCTCAGATCCCGACGGCCCGCCCATTGGGCGACCAATAACACGCCTCCAAATGAAAAGCCACAATTGAAAACCGCGGCCCACCTATGAGCCGGTTGGGCGGGTAAATGGAGTGATACCCGAGCAACACCAGCGCAGGCTATTGGGCAGCATGCGGCCAACCTGGTCTTCCACTTCCGCATCAATGAAGCCGGCCTCGAATGCGGAGGCACCGAGGCCACCCTCACGGGGTGGACGACCATGGGACGGCGATGCGGTCACCGCACCAGGGAAATCTTCCGGGACTCGGTACTGCCGTCGGTCTCCATCCTTTCCAGATACGTACCCGAAGGAACGGCCCGACCCTCCCGACTCCGTCCCGCCCACTCGACGGAATGCAGCCCGGAACCGAACTCCCGGCTCGCGATTGTGGTGTCGGGATTGACCTCGAAAACCCGGCCGGCCATGCCTTCGCAGATGAGCGTATTTCCGTTGGGCATCCGGCAGGCACCGCCGAAGTACCGCGACAAGAAGCCGGGAAAGTCGCCGCCGCGGCCCGGCGCCCGCCGGTGTGCCCGGCCGCCTCCTCGGTGGTGGTGCGTGGCGAGATGATGGTGAGGCCGGGATAGGGGTCCTGGGCGAGAGCGGGGAGTGCAACCAGCGCGATCAGGGTGCCGAGTGCATCACATGGAAATGTCGGGCCGGGCGATCGAGGACCCGGTCCCCGTGCGGAAGGTCAGGACCGGAGCCCTGGGGGCCATGTCGTGAAACGGATCAGGCCAGCCACCCCAGCCACTTCGGATACTGCTCCGCCCAACCTGCCAGATGGACACTGCTGACCACCACCAAGGAAACGAAGATCATGAACACCAGGTTGTACGCGTTGGTCAGCAGGAAGTGTTTGACCCACGTCTTGCGCCAGCCCTGCCCGTAAACACGCTTCATCCCCAGGTACAGGTAGACGTAGTGCAGCGCCAGGGCCGCCAGCCAGGCGGGAAACCAGGTGGAAACCAGGGCGATGGTCAGCAGGATGAAGACGAACGAGTGGAAGTGCAGCGAGAAGATGAGGTGCTCCACGTAGGGTCTTCCCGAGCGAACGTAGACCAGTTTCAACAGCAGGGCGAACAGGGGCAGGAGCAGGAACATCGCCTTGGGCAAAAGGTTGACCACCGCGCTGACCAGGGTTTCCTCGTCCATGTCGAAATCATCGCCGAACATCTGGCCGTTCACGCGGCCGTCGTCCTCCGCGTCGTTCCGCAGACCGTCCTCCAGTCCCCCCAGGAAACCGTTGCCGGCGACTCCGGGCACATCGGCCAGGGCCTTGCCCAGGGAGTCTGCCACCGCGGACCGGATGGAGTCGGTCTGGGCGACGCTGAGGTCCCCGCCGGTGTTGAACACCACGTCTCCTTCTCGCATCTCGCCCTTGATCAGGCTCGACATCAGGAAGAAGAACACCAGGCTGATGAAGAGGTACATCCGCGCCGGTGGAATGTACCGCACCCGACGGCCGGCGACGAACCGCTTGGTCAGGGCGCCGGGCTTGAACAGCAGCAGCACCAGGCTGCGCCAGAACCGATTGTCGAAGGTGAAAAGGTCGTTCCACAGCCCGACGACGAGCAGGCGCAGGGCGACACGATGGTCGCGGCTGTCCTGTCCGCACTCGGGACAGAAATTGCCGGGCGTCGGCGTTTCGCAGTTCTGACAGACGGTCAGTTTCGGAAGGTGTTGTTTTGACATCGGGGGATTCTAGGTGATGGACCGGCCCGGATCAATGGCCGGAAAGGGCGAGCCAGGGGTTTTCCTGCGCCCCGGCGCCGTCACCGGATTCCCTTGTTGCCCCACGCAGGCCAATCACCATCCCCACCCCTGTCTGGTCCCGCGGTTGCCTTTCCTGGTTCGGCCAGCCTCACGACCCGGAAACCGAGATTGGGAATCTTTTGCAACGGCGTATAGGTTCCCCGCCACGACGACGTCGCCCAATCCCAGCCCCAGTGAAAATCTCCGCCCCGCGCCATTCGGTTCTCGTTGTGCGGATCCCGTCGCGGATCGGTAACCGATTCCTCCGGGTAGGTGAAGTACCCGTCCCAGGTCATTTCGAATACGTTGCCGTGCATGTCGTACAGGCCCCAGGCGTTGGGCAGCAGTTCGCCCACGGGGTGCGTGTTGTCGTCGGAGTTGCCGCCGAACCAGGCGTGGTCGTCCAGATTGACCGGATCGTCCCCGAAGTGGAAGCGGGTGGTGGATCCCGCGCGGCAGGCGTATTCCCACTCCGATTCGGTGGGCAGACGGTAGCCGTCCGCGGTCCAGTCGCACTGCACGGTGTCGTCCACGACCGAGTACACCGGGGTGAGTCCGGCCCATTCCGACAAATGATTGCAGAAGGTCACCGCATCCGTGAAGTCGACACGCTCGACGGGGCAGTCGTCACACGACCCGTGGGCGCTGGGCCGCTCGTGCATGATGGAAAAGTATTCCGCCTGCGTGACCTCGGTGGCCTTGACCAGCAGGGCGCGGGTGAAGGTCACCTGGTGCTGTGGTCGCTCGTCCTCGTGGGATTCCGCCTGGGTCTCGGGCGACCCCATGGTGAACGTCCCCGCCGGCACCTCGACGAAGGCGCCCAGGGCCAGGGGCTGGAAGTCGAACACGACCGTCCGCACCTGGCCGTTCGCCAGCATGAACGACCGCGCGTAATCGCCTGAGGTGGTCCAGCCGGGCCCGGGCTCGATCTCGAGCTGGTACCGCCGGTCCGCCGGCAGGTTGGTCAGGCGCTTGTCCCCGGTTCCCGTGATGGGATCTCCGGCCCCGGTGAGGGTCCACTGCAGGGGGCAGTCGTCGGGTTCGATTTCGATAACGACGGTTCCGAACAGGGGGCTGGTCCCGTCGTCGCCGCCGCAGCCGGTCAGGCCGAAGAGGATGGCGAGGCAGGTGAAGGCGAATACGGACAGCTTGGCGGATCTCGGCACGGCGTTCCCCCATCTCCCGGTGGCATCGAAGGTGTTGGCAGAGAACTGATTGTACCATACGGCCCCGCAGGGCCCAAACGCGCACTCCGGCCCCTGGGTCAGTGGCGGTCGAGCTTGGCGGTCCAGTTGCGGACAACTTTCACGGCGCGCCGCCGGTCGGCGCCGCCCTGGGACTGGGCGTCGACCACCGTCAGGTAGGACGTCCCGTCGGGATGGATCAGGATGCCGCCCAGCGCCCCTTCAGGCAGGGTGCCCACCTGCTCGGGACGGCCCAACTGGGGGGTGGGTCCCTCGGTGAAGGCGACCCGATACAGGTCCCGGCCGCCCACGTAATAGATGGCCGATCCGTCGGGGGCGAAGGCTTCCGCACGCACGTCGTTCCCCAGGGACACCTTCCAGCGGCCGGTAAACTCCGGGAACCGGGTCAGGTAGACGGAGTCCGTGCCGCCGCGGCCGGAGTAGTAGAGCAGAGACTGTCCGCCGGGGGAAACGGCCACGGGGAAATAGGCACCGTCACCGCCGAGCACCAGGCGCCGGGTCTCAGGTTCCCCGAGCCGCTGCAGCCAGATCTCCGTGGTGTCGGGGTTGTCGGCGGTGATGGGCTCGTTCCGAGGGCCGGTCAGGATGAGAATGCTTTCCCCGTCGGGGGTCAACTTGCCGGGTTCCTCGGCCAACACGGTCCAGGGCCGGGAGCCGTCCGCGGGCATGGTGAGCAGTTCCGCTTTTCCACCCGGCAGGATGGGCGAGATGAAGTGGATGTTCTCGCTGTCGGGCGACCATCCGATTTCAAAGGCGAGCCGGTCGTCGAATTGGGTGAGCTGGAGTTCGGTGCCCCGCTCGAGATCCCGGACCCAGACCTGGTTCATCGTCCCGCCGTCGGGCGGGAGGGCGATGAAGGCCAGTTTCCGGCCGTCCGGGGACAGGGCGAATTCCAGGTTGCCGGAGTGGGCGGCCGTGAGGGTTTCGTGGCGGGTCCCGTCGAACCCGACCCGCACCACCACCCGCTCGCTGGACCGATGGGGGTTCAGCACGAAGACCAGGGCGCCGTCGCGGTCGATGGTGGCCTCCGACGCATCGGGTTCCACGAGGAACGGCTCACCCCGGACCACACCGGACCCGCTGTCAAAGTCCATCGCCCACAGGCCTTCCGTGGCGTCGCTGCGGGTGAGGCGGAAGAGCACGTAGCCGGCCGGGTCGTAACAGGGCGACCAGATCCGGGATCCGGTGGCGGCTTCGAAGAGGACCCGCCGTTCCCCGTCGCGCCAGAATTCCAGGACACTGGGTCCCCGCTCGTCGGGATGGCTCACGAAGAGCACGCCGTTACCGCCCGGCAGACTGAAGGGCTCGTGCAGGTCGCCGTAGCCCTCGCCCGCCGGGACCAGTTCGGAGGGCTGCCCGCCCCGTTCCGAAACCGTCTGGATGCCGCTCGACCCCGTCGTGAACAGGATGCGACCCTGGTCACCCCAGTGGGCGCCCACGCCGCCGGCGATCCGGCCCTTGATTTCACAGAGGGCGACGGGTCGCCCTCCCGCGACCGGCGCCTTCAGGAGCCTGTTTCCCTGGAACCATCCGAGGTGGGAGCCGTCGGGTGACCAGAAGGGGGCCATGGCGTCCTCCGTCTGGGCCACTTCGAACGGAAGGTGTGCGTCGAGATTCTGCACCCAGAGACGGCCCTCGTGCGTGAAGACGACGGCCCGACCGTCGGGAGACACGGCCGCCTGGATACCCGTGTTCTGGGCGTTGGAGGGGTCGAGGTCCACCCCGAGATCATAAATCCGGTACGGTTCCGGGCCGCCGACCGGAAAGAGGCGGGGCCCGGCCGCCAATCCGACGACCACCGCGGCGATGACGGCCAAGCCGGCGAAGAGGCCGGTGCGGGTCCTTTTCGCGGGAGCGGTGATCCCGGTCAGACCGAGGCGGCTCCCCTCGGGATCACGGCGGGCGTCCAGGATCGCCGCCCGGGCGTCCGCGATGTCGTGCAGCCGCTCGTCGCAATCGCGCGCCAGACATCGCGCGAGCAGCTGCCGGACCTGGGGCGGCGTATCGGCCGGGAGACGGGCCCATTCCGGATCCTTGTGAAGGATCGCCCCGATGGAGTCCGACACGGTTTCTCCCTGAAACAGGCGGAGGCCGGTGAGCATCTCGAAGAGGACGACCCCGAAGGCCCAGATGTCCGACTGCCGGTCCACGGACTTGCCGCGGGCCTGTTCCGGCGACATGTAGGCGGCCGTGCCCAGGATGGTCCCCTGTTGCGTCATGGCGGCGGTGATCGTGGGCGACAACATCGGGTCGCCGGCCGGATCCTCGTCATGGAAGGCGCGGGCCAGTCCGAAATCAAGGAGCTTCACGCGCCCGGTCTGGGAACACATCACGTTGGCGGGCTTCAGGTCGCGGTGGACGATGGCCTTGGCATGGGCGGCCTCCAGCGCCTCGGCGATCTGGAGCCCCACGGCCAGGGCGTCGTCCAGGGGAAGGGACCCGCGCTGCAGGCGATGGGACAGATCCTCTCCCTCCACGAGTTCCATGACCAGGAAAACGTAGTCGTCGGTCTCCTCGATCCCATAGAGGGCGCCGATGGCGGGGTGGTTCAGGGTGGCCAGGAGCTTGGCCTCGCGCCGGAACCGGGCCAGGCGCTCCTCGTTGTCGGACACTTCCCGCGGGAGGAGCTTCACCGCGACCTCCCGGTCGAGCTTGGTGTCGCGGGCCCGGAAGACCTCGCCCATCCCGCCCTTGCCGAGCAGGCCGATGATCTCGTAGTGGGCCAGGGTGTTGCCGATCATTCCGTGCCTTTCCGGTGTCCACCGACGGGGGCGGCGAACTGAGCTTTTGGCTTTGCGACACGGGGCTTCATGTCATATCCCTCCCTTTCATCACACGGTGAACGTGATCAAGCCACTATACATGATAAAATTTATCCGAAATAGCGGATTCCCGCAGGGATGTGATTTGGGCTTGACAGTTTGTGGTGCAAACCGATATAGTATACAAACCAGTCTGCAAAAAGAAAGGCCGCCCCATGTCCGAATCCCTGAACCTCGACCACCTGGAACGCCAAGCCTGGCGTCGCGACGCCAGCGACGGCCTCATGGAGTTCCTGGCCGGCATCCTCTTCTTCTTCGTCGCGCGCGCCATGGTCGATCCCCACCTGGCCTGGGTCCCGGCCCTGCTCCTGTTCCCCATGCGCTGGGCCAACCGGTTCTTCAAGGAGCGCTTCACCTGGCCGCGCATCGGCTATGTGAAACTGAAATCCGAGGACAGCAAGGATTTTGGTCGCGGCGTACTCACCTACCTGGCCGTGGTCTTCGTCATCTACCTCGCGCTGCTGTGGGTCTTCGGCGACATCACCAGCTTTCAGAGCTGGCGCCAGTGGCTGCCCACGCTCATGGGCGGCTTCTGCAGCGGTGGCTTCTTTTTCGCGGCGGGCAAAAGCCGGTTGGCGCGGCACTATGCGCTGGCCATCTTCTGCATCGCTTGGGGCCTGGTCTGCTCGCTGCCGGCCGAACCCTTCAGCACCCCCGGCATCCAGCGCTGGGCCCTTGGCCTGGGCCTGGTGAATCTGCTCACCGGCGTGGCCGTGTTTGTCCGATTCGTGCGCCGGTATCCCGTCCGCGAAGCGGAGGCCGGCGATGAGTAACCCCGACCGCCCGGCCGACGACCTCAAAAACCTGACGGGCCTGGACAAGCTCATCCACGAGCCCGGCCGCCTGGCCGTCATGGCCTTCCTCTACGTAGTGGAGGAGACCGACTTCCTTTTCCTCATGGACCAGACCGGGCTCACCCGCGGCAACCTTTCCGCCCACATGGCCAAACTGTCGGGCGCGGGCTACGTGGACATCAGCAAGATGTTCGTGGGCAACGTGCCCCGCACCACCTACCGCCTTACCGACGCCGGCCGTGCCGCCTTCAAGGCCTACCGCCAGGGACTGGTGGATACGCTGAACGCCCTCGGCGATTAAATCTGTCCCAAAGCCGGTGGCTGTTCCGTATCAGCTTTACTAGGCTGTTGTTTCAATGAAATGTTACCAGGGCTTCGGCCCGGGAGGAGAACGCCATGCGTTCCATCATAGTATTGGCCCTGACGGGCCTTCTGCTCACCGCGGGCGCGGGAGAGGGACTGTCCATGACCAACGACAACAACAAAACCGAAACGGCCACCTTCGGCGGCGGCTGCTTCTGGTGTGTGGAAGCGATCTTCGAGGAACTGCGCGGGGTGAGCCAGGTCCGGTCCGGCTATGCCGGGGGTGCCGGCGCCACCAACTATCAGGAAGTCTGCTCGGGGGAGTCCGGACATGCCGAGGTGGTGCAGGTCACCTTCAATCCGGACGAACTGGCCTTTCGCGAACTGCTGCAGGTCTTCTTTGCCGTCCACGATCCCACCACCCTGAATCGCCAGGGGGCGGACGTGGGCACCCAGTACCGCTCCGTAATCTTCTACCACGATACCGGTCAGCGAGCGGTGGCCAAGGCCCTGATCTCGGAACTGGACCTGGAAAAGGCGTACAAGGATCCCATCGTGACCGAAGTGTCGCCCTTCGATACCTTCTACGTGGCCGAGGCCTACCACCAGAACTACTACGCCAACAACCAGTCCCAGGGCTACTGCCGGGCGGTCATTTCGCCCAAGCTTGAGAAGTTCCGGAAGGAATTCGGGGACAAACGCAAGTAGCGGTCGGTCAGAAGAGGCGCGGTTCCTCGATCCGGGTGGTTGCCCCAAGCGTGTGGCCCTCCAGACGGAGAAGCCGCGCCTTGGTCGTCAGACCCTGGGCGAATCCCACCAGGTCGCCGCCCTTGCCCACCAGACGGTGACACGGCACGAGAATGGGCAGCGGGTTGTGCCCCGCGGCCTGGCCCACCGCGCGGGTGGCCTGCGGCTTGTCGATGGCCACAGCCAGCTCCCCGTACGTCCTCACCTTCCCGTAGGGGATCTTCAGCAGTTCTTCCCACACGCTCACCTGGAATTCGCTGCCGTGCAGGTCCAGCTCCACGGTGAAGGCCTGACGGCGGCCGGTGAAGAACTCGGCCAGCTGGTGTCGCAGATCGTCGAAGTGGGCGGGCTGTTCGCGGATCTCGGTTTCATCCGACAGCAGGTCACGCACGATGGCGTGGGCGCGGGTGTGGAAGGTAAAGGCGTCGGGAAGGAATTCCAGGCAAACCAGCCCGCGCGGACCGGCCACGGCCAGGAGGGGATCCAACACTGTGCGCAACAACGCATAACGAACCATCAGGCGGCCTCCATTGAGAGGCGGGCATCATACCAGATTTCGAAAAATATTGGGGACGAATTCAAGTTGGCGGGTTATTTGACGAACCTAAATCAGTCTGTTAGGTTTTGCCCATCATGATGAATTTCAGGGAGTCCGGTCGTCGTATGAAATGGATGGGAACATTCCTGATCCTGCTGTTCCTGTGCCAGGTGGCGCCGCACCCGCATACCGCCCACCCGCACGCGGAACCCGTCTCCACCAAGGCGCCCTGTGCCGCCCACGCCTCCGGGCATGACGGTGAGCACGAAACGGACACCACCCACCACGCCCACGATCTGACGCACCACCAGGTCATCAAGACCCGGTTGCCGAACCCGATTCCCGACGCTGCCCAGGCGACGCCTCTGTTCACCGGACCGGTAGAGGTCACGGTGGCGGCGCCCTCCTGCCCCGTGGAGGACGGCCCCGTCCTCGAATTTCCCGGACCCCGCCGGGGGCACACCGCGCCTCGCGCCTCCCGCGCGCCTCCCACCCGGAGCTAGTTCAGCTCCCGTTTTTCCTTTTTGACTTTGACCGACAACCCGAGAAAAGGACAAGTGTATGTTGCACCGTCCCAACCCCTTTGTGGGCTGCCTGCTGGCCGCCCTGGCAAGTCTTCTGGCCGGGGGACTCCCGCTGAAGGCCGCCGCGTCGGAAATCCGATTTGGGGACATCGAGGCCCGGATGCTGGCCACAGGTCCGCGGGCCCACATCATCCAACAGGCGTTCACCGCGGCGGTCGCCGAACGCGACGAGGCCCTGCTCTGGAGCAATCCGGCCCTGGCCTATGATCACGAGGAAGGCCGCGACGCCCGCGAGTGGCAGGTCACCCTGAACAAGCGGTTCGAACAACCCTTCCGCCAGTCCGCCAAGCGCGACGGATGGGAAAGCCGGGTCCGGTCCGCCGAACTGGCCCGGGACCGGGACCTGGCCGCCCACCTGGCCGACCTCAAGTCGGGCTATGTGCGCCTTCGCTTGGCGGAAGCGTATCTGGGCCGCCTGGAGCACATGGCCAAGGTGGTGGATCTGGCCGAAGACATCGCCGATAGCCGACACGCGGAAGGCGGCCTGTCCGGCGTGGACTGGCAGTTGATTCAGGTGGCCGTTTACGCGGTGGACGCCGCCGGCCGTGCCGTGCGTCGGGACCAGCGGCAGGAGGCCGCGACCTGGCGGGCCGAAATGGGTCTGCCCGTCAACGCCCCGGTGGATCTGGTCACCCCGGTGACCTTCCTGCCTGTGAATCTGTCCGATCCCGCCGTTCTGGCGGCGGGCCTGGAGGGCCGTCCCGCCAACCGGTCCGCCCTGGAACTCGTGTCCGCCCTGGACCGACAGGCCGAGGCCGCGCGACCCAGTCTGGTGCCCGGTTTCGAAATCTTCGGCGGCTACAAACGATTTGAGGACGCCAGCGACGGATTCGTGGCCGGCGCCGCCGTTGACCTTCCCCTGTTCGGCGGAAACGCCGGCACGTCCCGGCGTTTCACCGCCGAACGGCACATGGTGGACAGTGCCCGCGCCCTCGACCTGGCTCACACCCGGGGTGAGGTGGTGGCCCTGAGTCTGGCGGTCACCGAAGCCGAGGAAGCTCTCGCGAGCATCGCCGACCGCTTTCAGGATGTGGCCCCTCTGTCCGACACTCTTCTGTTCGCCTATCGCGAAGGCTCCCTGACGCTCGACGCCCTGCTGGGCGGACTTCAGGTGGAGGCGGAGGCCCTCGACAGCTACTTCGCGGAACTGGCTGCCTACTACGACAACATTTTCCGGTTGGAGGCCCTCACCGGGGTCGCCCTCATGAACTTTCCGGAATAGGAGACCGAAATGAAACGCATCTTCTGCACGGTTATTCTTCTGTTGGGTCTCCAGGTTTCGACGGCGCCCGCCGCCGAGATCACGCTCTGGAGCGACACACACGAACTCTACCTGGAACACACCCCGCCGGTGGCCTGGGAAGTGGCGGATATCACCGTCCACCTGACGGACCTTGCCGACTTCGCTCCGGTGGCCGATGGCGCGGTGACCGTGACCCTGACCGGGTCCGACGGATCCCGCCAGGATCTGGGGACTGCCCAGGCCGGACCGGTCGGCGTCTTCAGCCTGACCGGCACCTGGCCGGCGGCCGGTACCTATGGCCTGGAGGTGGTGTCGGCCCAGGGCCCGCATTTCCGGATCGACGGCCTGACCATCTACGCGTCCGTTGACGCCCTGCCTGCCGAAAACCGGCCCGGTGGAATCACTTACCTGAAGGCGCAGCAGTGGCAGGTGCCTTTCGCGGTGGAAGCCGCGACGGTGCGCGAAGTGCTGCGCAGCGTCTGGGCCATCGCCGAGGTGCAGCCGTCGGCCGGGAGTTACGCGGAAATCACCGCGCCGGTGGACGGTGTCCTGCATGTGGGGGGCGCCGGGGACCTGGCGCTGCCGGGTCAGACCGTGACCCGGGGCGATGTGCTGGCCCGCATCGTGCCGCCGGTGGCGGGCGACGGGTGGGCCGCGTCCCAACTGGCCCTGGGCCAGGCCGAGCGCGAATTCGCGCGGGCCGAACGTCTGCGTGAGAAGGACGCCATCAGCGAACGCGACTACGAGGAAGCCCGGACCGCCTACCTGGCCCGCAAGGCCGGACTCGACCGCCTGGAGGCCAGCGGCGACGGCAACGTGCTCACCCTCACCGCCCCCCTCGACGGCCTGGTCATCGACTGGCAGGCGCGCCCGGGGCAGCGTCTGGAGGCCGGCGATCCGCTCATGGCCATCGCCGACCCGTCGGTGGTCTGGCTCAAGGTCAACGTGTACGAAGCGGATTACCGGCGCCTCGGGACTCCGGTGGGCGCCCATGTCAGGTCCGGAGGACCCGAAGACGGCTGGACCATTCCCGCCGCCGATTTGACCGTGCTGACTTCGGGCGGATCGCTGGATCCCGTCACACGCACCCTTCCGGTCCTGCTGGAGGTGGTGAACACCGCCGGGCGGCTCACGTTGAACGAGTCCACGCCGGTGGAACTGTATGCCGCCGACGGGGTGGAGGCGATTTCGGTTCCCAGTGGGGCCCTCTACCAGGACGAGGGCCGCGACGTGGTGTTCGTCCAGACGAGTGGCCAGACGTTCGAGAAACGCCCGGTCACCACCGGGCCGGTCCACGCCGGTCGTGTGAGCATCCTGGAGGGCTTGGCGCCGGGTGAGCGCGTGGTCGTCCGAGGCGGATACTTCGTAAAACTGGCAGCCACCTCGGTGGGCGTCGGTCAGGGTCACGCTCACTAACGCGAAAGGCGGCACAATGCTCGACAAACTGATGCAGGCCAGCCTGCGCAATCGCCTGATCGTCCTTCTGGGGGCGGCGGCGGCCACGGTGGCGGGCGTCCTGGTGACGCTCGATATGCCCATCGACGTTTTTCCCGATCTCACCGCTCCCACGGTGTCCATCATGACCGAGGCCCACGGCATGGCGCCCGAGGAGGTTGAGAAGCTCGTTACGTTCCCCATCGAAACCGCCGTCAACGGGGCGTCCGGGGTGCGGCGCGTGCGGTCCACCTCAATTCAGGGCCTGTCCACCGTATGGGTGGAGTTCGAGTGGGGCACGGACATCATGATGGCGCGTCAGGTGGTCAACGAGAAGGTCCAGACCGTGCAGGGCTTTCTCCCCGAAGGTGTGGACCCGCCGCTGCTGGCGCCCATCACGTCCATCATGGGCGAGATCATGCTGGTGGGGCTGACGGCCACGGACATGTCGTCCATGGACCTGCGCACCCTGGCCGAGTTCACGGTGGCGCGGCGGATCCAGTCGGTGCCCGGTGTGTCGCGGGTGCTGGTCTACGGTGGCGAAACGCGTCAATACCAGGTGCAGGTGGATCCGTACCGGGTGGCCGCCCGTGGGCTCACGCTGGGCCAGGTGCTGGAGGCCGTGTCCGAATCCAATGTGAACGCCACCGGCGGCGTGATGGTGGCGTCCGGTCAGGAGCACCTCATCCGCGGGTTGGGCCGCGTGAAGAACGCGGCGGAGATAGGCAATACGGTGATCACGGTGCAGGACCGGGTGCCGGTCCTGGTGAAGGACGTGGCCCAGGTGACAGTGGCGCCGGCCTTCCAGATGGGCACCGCTGCGGTGAACACCCTTGACGGGGTGATCCTGATCGTGGCCAAGCAGCCGGAGGCCAATACCCTGGTTCTGACCAAGCGGATCCTCGAAACCCTGGACGGGATGGAAGAGGGGCTGCCCGCGGACGTCACCCTGCACACCGACATCTTCCGTCAGGCCGACTTCATCGAGGTCGCGGTGAAGAACGTGGTGGGCGGTCTCAGGGACGGCGCCATCCTCGTCACCATAATCCTGTTCCTGTTCCTGCTGAAATTCCGCACCACCGTGATCTCGGTGTTGGCCATTCCGCTGTCGCTGGTCGTGGCCTTCCTGGCCATGCGGGTGTTCGGGTTTTCAGTGAACACGATGACCCTCGGCGGGATGGCAATCGCCATCGGGGTGCTGGTGGACGATGCCATAATCTACGTGGAAAACGTCTACCGCCGGGTGAGGCAGAACGCGGCCCGGCCGGACAACGAACAGAAACCCTTCGATCACGTGGTGGCCGCGGCCAGCAGCGAGATCCGGTCGCCCATCGCCATGGCCACCTTCATCGTTATCGTGGTTTTCATTCCGTTGTTCTTTCTGGGCGGCATCGAGGGGCGCATGCTCAAGCCTCTGGGGTTCGCCTACGTGGTGTCCATCCTGGCGTCGTTGCTGGTGGCGGTCACCGTGACCCCCGCACTCAGTTCCCTGCTGCTGCGCGGCGTGTCCAGTGAAGAAGGTCGTCGTGAAAGCTGGCTTGTCCGCGGATTGAAGGCTGTCTACAAGCCGGTTCTGGGCTTCGTGCTGCGGCGGCGGGGTGTTGTGGTCGGTGTCAGTGCCCTGCTCATCGCCGGCGCGTTGTCGGTGCTGCCCTTCTTCGGACGGGCCTTCCTGCCCGAGTTCAACGAGGGCACGCTCACCATCAGTCTGGCTTCGGTCCCGGGCACGTCGCTGCAGGAGTCCAATGAAATCGGCCTCATGGTGGAACGCATCCTCCTGGCCAACGACGCGGTGCTGACCACCGCCCGCCGCACCGGTCGCACGGAAATGGACGAACACTCCATGGGGTCGTACGCCCACGAAATCGAGGTTCAGTTGGACCTGTCCGGGAAGTCGAAGGAAACGGTGCTGGATGAACTTCGGCATGCGCTGGCGGTGGTGCCGGGCACGAACATCACCATCGGCCAGCCCATCAGCCACCGCATTGACCACATGCTGTCCGGCACCCGGGCGGCCATCGCGGTGAAGCTCTACGGGCCGGACCTCTACGACCTGCGGACACAGGCCGAGCGCATCCGCACCGAAATGGAGGAGGTGCCCGGCCTGGTGGACCTCTTCGTGGACCAGCAGATCGACGTGCCGCAGGTGCGGATCCATGCCAATCGGGAGCGCATGGCCATGTACGGACTGCGGGCCCAGGATCTGGACGAGCTCATCGACACGGCTTTCCTGGGTGTGGCCGTTTCACAGGTCTACGAGGGGGAGAATCGCCACGATCTGGTGGTGCGCTACGCGGAAGAACACCGGGCCGACCTGGAGGCTATCCGCCGCACGCTCATCGATACGCCGACCGGGGGGACCATCCCGCTGGAAATGGTGGCGGACATCAGTCTGGACCGCGGGCCCAACTACATCAGCCGCGAGAACGTTCAGCGGAAGATCGTGATCCAGGCCAACGTGTCCGGGAGCGACCTGCACGGCACGGTGGAGGCCATCCGCAGCCGGATCGACGCCAACGTGGACCTGCCGCCGGGCTACTACCTGGAGTTCGGCGGGCAGTTCGAGAGTGAGGCGCGGGCCACACGCACGGTGTCGCTGCTCAGCCTCATCTCGATCATCGCCATCATGGTGGCGCTGTACCTGGAGTTCGGCAGCTTCCGTCAGGCCATCCTGGTCATGGTGAATCTGCCGCTGGCGCTCATCGGCGGTATCGTCAGTGTCTACCTCACCGACGGGATCATTTCCATCGCGTCACTGGTGGGCTTTATCACCCTGTTCGGCATTGCGGTGCGCAACGGGATTCTCATGGTCTCCCACTACAACCATCTCATGGATGTGGAGGGGAAGCCCCTCGCCGAAGCCGTGATGCAGGGATCGCTGGAGCGTCTCAGCCCCATTCTCATGACGGCCATGACCACGGGCCTGGCCCTGGTTCCGTTGGCGCTCGCCACGGACAAGCCCGGCGCGGAACTGGAGTCGCCCATGGCCATCGTGATTCTGGGCGGGCTGGTGACCGCCACCATTCTCAACCTGATGGTGGTGCCGGCCCTGTTTCTCCAGTGGGGGCGCAAACCGGTGTAAATGGCCCCCAATCGGCCCGTAATCGTGAAACGGCTCCCGAACCCGGGAGCCGTTTTTGCGTCTGGCCCCGAGGGAGTTTCGGGGGGCTCGGATGCTGTAACTGGGCCTGCCTCAAGAAACAAAGAAAACCGTTGTTGATTCCTGTTCCTGTTATGAGGTAATCTCGTTTATCGCCTGATCATGTGTTTTGAGTTCCTGAAAGGAGGCTTGTTCGCGCGCTATTCGAATGTTGAAGTTAAGGGTTGAGGAGGGGAGAAACCTCGACATGATTCACATTCTCGTAGCCGATTGGAGAAAGAATGTCTCTCGCCAAAAGGGTTTTCATAACCCTCCTCGCTTGTGTTCTGCTGTCCGCCTTCACGGCCGGCGCCGCAACCCGCTCCTTCGCCCCTGTTCAGGATGGATTCACCGACCAGATCAATGAGGTCGAAACTTTCGTTCAGGGCCGGATTCTCGTCAAGTTCACCGCCGAAGCCATGGAACGTTCCAACTTGAACGTGCCCTTCCAGAAGGGGGCCCTGGTGGTCGGTGCCCGCACGGGTCTGAAGGGCGTCGACGCCCTGGCCAGTGATGCCGGCATCACCGCCATCGAACGGCCCTTCATCCGGCCGCAGAATGCCGACAAGGCCGGTAGCCTGGGCACGGACCGCTGGTTTATGCTGCAGGTGGGTGAGGGAGACATGATCGCCCTGGCCGCGCAGTTCACGGCTGATACCGACGTCGAGATCGCCCAGCCCGAGTGGCTGGCCTTCCCCGCCTCGGTACCCAACGACCCGCTGTACGCCGATCACTGGGGCCACAACAACACGGCCCAGATGATTTCCTACGACTGGTCTTCCAACACCCACAGCGGCCCCACCGTGGGCACCGTGGGCTTCGACGCCAACGCCGAATCCGCCTGGAACACCACCTACGGTGATCCCTCGGTGATCGTGGCCATCGTCGACAGTGGTGTGGATATCTACCACGAAGATCTGAACTGCATGACGGGTTATGACTTCGGAAACAACGACACCAACCCCATGGACGATAGTCGGACCGCCGGACACGGCACCTGCTGCGCCGGCGTCACGGCGGCTGTCGCCAATAACAATACCGGCATCGCGGGCATCGCGGGCAACTGTACCATCATGCCCCTGAAGGTGGCCGACCGGCGCGGAAGCATGTCCTTCGTGTCGATCACCAACGCCATCTACTACGCGGCGGACAACGGCGCCGACGTGATCAGCATGAGTCTGGGTGCGGCCATCACCACCGATGCCGCCACCGACGCCGCATTGCTGTACGCTTACAACGCCGGTTGCACCATTCTCGCGGCCACGGGCAACGAGAATATGAGCGTGATCAGCTATCCCGCCGTAAATCCGTACGTCATCGGCGTGGGCGCGGCCTCGCCCTGCGGCGACCGCAAGCGCAGCTCCAGCAGCAGCCTCGAGGTCAACCCGGGCGTGTCCACGGACCCGAACGGCTACACCTGTGACGGCGAACGCTGGTGGGGCTCCAACTACGGGTCCACCACCAAGGACCATGCCGGAGCCGTGGACATCATCGCCCCGACCATCGTGCCCACCACCGACATTTCCGGGTCTGCGGGCTACGACGCGGGCAACTACGACATGTTCTTCAACGGCACCAGTTGCGCCACGCCCTACGCGGCCGGCGTCTGCGCCCTGATCAAGTCGGCCAACCCGAGCTACTCGCCGGCTCAGGTCTGGGCCAAGCTGACGGGCACCGCCCAGGATGTCGTCAATGTGGAATCCGGCAACGGCTGGGATCGCTATTCAGGCTACGGCATGGTTGACGCGGCCGCGGCGGTGGCCGGCGGCGTGGTTCTGAACCCGCCCGTGGCGGACTTCACCGCGTCGCCCCTGAGCGGCGACTATCCCCTGGTTGTCCAGTTCACCGACCAGTCGGCCAATGGCCCGACCTCGTGGAGCTGGACCTTCGGCGACGGTGGCACCTCCACCACCCAGAACCCGAGCTACACCTACAATGCCGCCGGCACCTACACCGTTAGCCTCACGGCCACCAACGGTGACGGTAGCGATGTGGAGACCAAGACCGGGTACATCGTTGTGACCGAGCCTGTCCTGCCGACACCGCCGGTGGCGGCGTTCACGGGCGTGCCCACCAGCGGGGACTACCCCTTGGCCGTCCAGTTCACCGACCAGTCCACCAACGCCCCGACCACCTGGAGCTGGACCTTCGGCGACGGCGGGACCTCCACCGCGCAGAACCCGAACTACACCTACACGGCGGCCGGCACCTACACGGTGAGCCTCGCGGTGAGCAACGCCTATGGCAGCGACACCGAGACGAAAACCGGCTACATAACCGTGACCGAGCCCAGCGTGGGCGGCACCCTGCATGTGGACGACATCAATGTCTATCTGGTGTTGAGTGGCCGGAAGTACTACGGCAAGGCCGACATCCTGATCAAGGACAACACCGGCGCACCGGTGTCCGGAGCCACCGTCACCGCCTACTGCACGGGTGACATCAGCGGCACCGTGACGGGCGTCACCGGTACCGACGGCTGGGTGACCGTGGGCATTCTGAAGAAGGTCTACGCCACCACGGACTTCTGCTTCGAGGTGACCAACGTGACCCATGCCTCGCTCACCTACGATTCGGGCGCCAACGTGGTGACCAAGTCGTGTGAGGGCGGCGACGTGTTCAACGCCGACGGCCAGCGCGTGGTCAGCATCACGGGCCTGAACCAGAACAACCCCAACCCCTTCAACCCCATGACGGAAATCAGCTTCACCCTCAAGGGCGATTCCGCTGTCCGTCTGACGGTCTACAACGTGAAGGGCCAGATTGTGGAAACCATGATCGACGGCACCCTGGGCGCCGGGCTGCACAGCCGCACCTGGGACGGCCGGGCTCATCCGAGCGGCGTGTACTTCTACCGCCTGGAGACCAACGGGTTCTCCGAAACGCGGAAGATGATCATGCTCAAGTAGGGTGATCCCTGCCTGTGGATGGGAGAGGGGGGCGGCTTCAGCCGCCCCCCTTGTTCAGGCCCGGGCTAGAAGCTGATCCAGAAGGAGATCTCGGGATAGATGTTGTCCGAATCGCCGCCCACAGTGTCGATGAACCGCTCGTACACCACGCCCACCGCCACATAATTGCGGCCCGACCGGTAGGCCACACCGGCCCGTCCACCCCAGGAGTTGAAGTCCTCAAAGGGGGCGTCGATCCAGGTCTTGCGGTAGAAGGCGCCCAGATAGGGCTTCATGTTGCCCGCCTGGTAAAATGTGTAGCGCACCTGCGGGGTGAGCTTGTAGATGCCGGGGTCCTGCAGCAGCCAGCCTTCCACGTCCAGGCCCACTTCGAGGCCGTCCGCCACGAAATAGCCCAGACCTGCCCCCAGGATCATGTACTGCTGACCCAGGGTGCTGCCCAAACCTCCGAAAAACGCCACCCGCTTGCGGCCCTGCGCGAAGGGTCCGGGATCGGGTTTGGCCTTGACTGTTTCCGCGGGCGCGTCGTTGACGGCGGTGCGGGCGGCTTCGGTCTGGGCCAGGGCCGGGACTGCGGCGGTCAGTAACAGCAGTCCGGCCAAAATCAGCAGTGTCGTTTTGCGCATGGGCGCTCCCTCCGGTTGGATGTCAGTCTGCGGTTTCTTTCTTGCGGGCCATTTCGATTTCGGCCTCAAGCTTGACCTGCTCGGCCTCCAGGGTTTCCACCTGTCCGGCCAGCACGACTTTGGCGGATTCGTCGGTTTCGTTTTTGTGAGCCTTGCGGGCTTCATCCAGGCGGGTAGTCAGACTGTCAATGGCGAATTGAAGCCCGTCCAGGGTCTCGGCTTCCTCCGCCTTGTCGAAGACCACTTCCACCGGGGCGGCGTCCCGCTCAACCGACGGGTGGCCTGCGTCGGCGGGGGGAATGAAGGTGTCGGACTTGTCGTAGTGGCGTTCGTTCTGGAACCGCGGTGACACGATCTCGATTCCGTCGGCGTGCAGGGCATCCAGGATGGCCTTGCGCAGCCTGGACCGGTAGGCCAGCAGTTGCTTGGATTCCTCAAGCAGGCCGGCCACCCTGTAGGTGACGGAATAGTCGCCCAGATCCAGCACCTGGACGAAGGGTTCGACCAGACCCAGGTCGCCGGCGGCCTTCAGGAGCTGGGCTTCGACCCGGCTGCGCTGAAGGTCGTATCCCAGGCTCACGGTGGCGTCCAGGATGGTTCCGGAGCTGCGGATGACCGTGACCGGCGTGTTGGCGAGGTACATGTTGGGCAGGGTTGTCAGGTCGCGGTCGGCGGTCTGGATTTCGGTGTGGAAGAGGCCGCGCTCGGTGACGCGCCCGAAATGGTCGGCGGTGCGGATGAAGTCGCCCGAGCGGAAGTTGCGCACGACCTTGAGCATGATGCCGGCCATGGCGTTGCCGAGGATGGTGCTGGAGCTGAGGGCCACACCGACGGAGAACATGAGGCCGATCAGGTTCAGCAGCTGGTTGCGGGTGCTGGCCTCGATGGGCAGGCCCAGGATGACGATGAGCGTGCCCAGGGATGATCCCGCGAGCAGGATGAGCTGGTTGCGAAAGCGCTTGCCGTCCCCGGCCCCGGCTTTCCGGTTCAGGCCCCGCTGGGTGACGGTCAGGGCCACCCCCACGCCCAGGATCACGACGGCGCTCCGGAGCAGGGGCCCCAGGTCGCCGAAAATCTGCCGGATGTAGTCCAAGAGTCCCTCCAGTGCCTTGTGTTCCGAGATTCCGACAAGGTCTGGACAAGCGCAGAGGCATGTCGGAAGGTCGCCGTGAGTATTCAGGAAAGAGATCCGGGGCGCAAGGAGTGATCCGGACGGGGGAGATAACCCACCGGCTGGCCGGCCCTCTGAAGGTCGGAACCTAAAAATACAAAATAATTGCGAAATTGTGATATTGTTGAGTTTTTCGTGTTGCAGGAAAAAACCTTTGGCATAAAAAACGATATTCGGTTACAATCTTCTTGTCGCAAAGGAGGCCCGCATTTACGGGCCTCGCTTGAGTGGGGGGATTCTTTTTTTTCATTTTTTGTGATGCTTGCCGATAAGTTGCGTTACACCGATTGTTCGGTGCTTCGAAAATTGTGCATGGCTGGGTTTGAGTTCATTCCCGATCATATGTCCCTGATGTCACTTGACACTGATTCAGGAGCTGCCGTGCACAATTTTTGGGGCACCGTTTCTTTTTTGAGTTGAGCCGGGCCGGCCCCCCGCCAATACTGTGGGTCACCCAATCCCCCCGGACCGGAAGCAAGGAGTAGCGGATGGGACAGACCATTCTCGTGACCGGCGGCGCCGGCTATATCGGCAGCCACACCTGCCTGGAACTTCTGGAGGCCGGATATCAGGTCGTGGTGGTGGATAACCTCGACAATTCCAGCGAGGAAAGCCTCCGCCGGGTTCAGGACCTGACGGGAAAATCCCTGGAATTCAACCGGGTGGACATCTGCGACCGCGCGGCCCTGGCCGAGGTCTTCAGCCGCCATACCTTCGCGGCCGTGGTTCACTTCGCCGGTCTCAAGGCCGTGGGAGAGAGCTGCGAGATTCCCCTGCGTTACTACGAGAACAACCTCTTCGGCACCGTGGAACTGCTGAAGGTGATGACCGAGCACAACTGCTTCAATCTGGTCTTCAGTTCATCGGCCACGGTTTACGGCGACCCGGTGAGCGTGCCCATTACCGAGGACTTCGCCCTTTCGGCCACCAACCCCTACGGCCGCACCAAGCTTTTCATCGAGGAGATCCTGCGCGATCTCTGCACCGCCGACCCCCGTTGGCACTGCATCCTGCTGCGCTACTTCAATCCCATCGGCGCCCACGCCAGCGGACGCATCGGCGAGGACCCCCAGGGGCGCCCCAACAATCTCATGCCCTTCGTCATGCAGGTGGCCGTGGGGCTGAGGGAAAAGCTGGGCGTGTTCGGCGACGACTACGACACCCCCGACGGCACCGGCGTGCGCGACTACATCCACGTGGTCGATCTGGCCCTCGGACATCTGGCGGCCATCGACAAGCTGTCCGACATGGCCGGCTGTACGGCCGTCAACCTGGGTACGGGGCAGGGCTATTCGGTCCTGGAGATGGTGAAGGCCGCGGAGGCGGCCTCGGGCCGTCCGGTGCCCTACGAGGTCACGCCCCGACGACCGGGAGACATTGCCACCTGCTATGCGGATCCGGCCTTTGCAGCCAGGACACTGGGTTGGCAGGCGCGGCGCGACCTGGCCGAAATGTGCGCCGACGCCTGGCGGTGGCAGAGCGGTAACCCGCAGGGATATAAGGCCGACGGGAGCGGGTCCTGACGGAAAGGCCCTCTAGTCGGCGAATTCGGCCGCCAGATCGTGATCCACCACATAGAGGCAGACCTGGCGGGCGCCGGGCTCGTTGTAGCCGAAGCGGTCGCAGAGATTGGCGATGAGGTAGGACACGTCCTCCCGGATGCGCTGGTCGTAGGTCTTGAACTCGTCGGTGCCGAAGTCCTTCAGCGCCCGCCGGAAGTTGGCGTTCTTCAGGAACGGTTCCAGAACCTTGTTCTTCAGGCTGAACACGTAGCGTTTCAGGAGATCGTTGTAGAGACGGGTCTCGAAGATTTCCAGCCCCTCCAGCATGATCTCCTGGGTCAGGGTGCGGGACGTGTACTCGCGCTGGGTCTCCTCGCGGAACTCCACCTGGCGGCCCTGTCGCACGTCCGCCCCGAGCAGGTGCTCCTCAATCCCCTCGAAGAAATTCTCGGTGATCTCCAGCTGGTCCCCGGTGTAGCTGCACTTGGCGGAGGTTCCGATCTCGTAGTTCAGCGCGAACAGGTAGTTCTGGATGTCCCGGCCAATCTGTTCCTCGTTGTAGTAGTACAGCGATTCCTTCACTTCCTGCAGGATCTGGTAGTTGTACATCCCGCGCAGGGAGTCCAGGAAACCGTCGGGCAACTCACGGGCCAGATCGGGCCGTCCCTTGGTGAAGAACTTGATCAGGGTATCCATGGTGATCAACTGGTCCTCGCGGCCGTAGTTGGACAGCAGATCGTGGAAAATGTCGAGGCTGTCGCGTCCGCTGAACCCCTTCACGCCTTCGTTCTCGGCCTCGGCGATGATCTTGCGGCGGATCTTGGCCGTGAAAGCGTGCTGGTCTTCCTCGTCCAGCCACGTGGGGATGCGGCCGGTATAGATGGCCATTTTCAGCAGGTGCAGGTTCTTGTCGCAGTAGAGCTTGTATTTATCCGCCTCGCCGATCCAGTCCAGCATGGCCGGACTCTTCTCGTTGAGTCGGCTGCTGATGATCACCCGCGCGAAGTTCTCCAGCACCCGCGGCAGGAAGCTCTCGCCGATGTGGCGTCCAAAGGTATTGCGGTAGATCTCCACCTCGGTCTGGCTGTCCAGCACGTAGGAGATGTTGATGAACTCGATGCGGTCGGTGAGTGACTGGAAGCCCCGGATGTTCTTGTTGTCCTCGGGGTTCATCACGCCCAGGAAGAGGCTGTTCACCGTCTCTTCGATCTCGTCCACCTTGTGCACGCTGTCGCTGATGATGTTGTGCAGCTCCAGCAGGCGGTCACGGTTCTGGCCCTTGATGTCCATCAAGGCGTAGATGCCGTTGTTGGTCCGCGCGAATTTGCTGAACAGGTAGCGCACCTGGTTGCTGTCCTGCAGCAGGTTGCTGATGCGCTTCTGCAGCTGGGGGTTGGTCAGCGCGGCGTGGCGCGCGGCCTTGTCGCCCGGGTTGAAAACGGTGATGCCTTCTCCCAGGCGCCGGTCGAAGAAATAGGGCCGCGCGTGGATCATGCCGAACACCTCGGCCGGATCACCCAGCTTGTGCAGCAGGGCCTTGTACAGCGAACTGCAGATGGTGCAGGGCGTGTCCTTGAACACCCAGTCGTATTCCTTGCCGTAGGACAGGTTCCACTTGTACTCGTCGTTCTCGAAGATGGCGTCCAGGAAGTCCGGCCGCTGGTCCTTGGGAATCATGAGCAGCGGGTTGTCGTGGCTGGGGCACGGCACCTCCACCGAGCCGGTCAGGATGCGGGGACGGTTATCGGCCGGCAGATGGGCCAGCACGCTTTCGTCGGCCTCGTCCAGATCGCGGGCCAGTTTTTCCATCCAGGGGCCGCCTTCGCTGTCGGGAAGGTCGTCCAGGATCTTGCGGTCCAGGTGCCAGACGGTCTCGTAGCGGCAGCCCGCCTCGCTGTTGGCGTACTCCTCGAAACGCTGCAGCAGGTTGTTCAGGAAGATGGACTTCCCGCAGCCCGGCGGCCCGTCGAAAAGATAGATCTTGTTCTGCTGGGACCCGCCGCGGAATCCCTCGATCATGTTCATCAGCCGGTTGGCGAAGATGCGGTCGGCGAAGAAGGGGTGGTCCGTGTTCTCCACGAACAGGGGGCCGAAATCGAAGGCCATGAAGTTGATGGACTCGGGGTCCTCCGGGTACTCGTCGTGCCCGGTGCCCACGTAGGAGTGCACCATGTCGTGGAAGACCTGGTGGGCGTTGCGGATCAGGCGGTCCGGGTGCTTCCGTAGCTGGACCAGGAATTCCTCGAAAGTGATGGTGGAGGCCCGGTCCCCGGTCCGCTGACTCTCCTGAAGGTCATGCATGGCTTTGCGGATGTTGTCCATGCTCAGATCAACCCCTTGCTCAGCTTGCGGTCCTTCATGGTGTAGCGCACACGCTGCCATTCGATTTCCGGGTCCGGAGCCGGTTCGGGGGCCATCCCGGGCAGGGTCGGGGGTGTGTCGGGGGTCTTGATGCTCTTGACCTCGGTGGTCTCCAGGGTCACCTTGCCGCCCCACAGGTACTCCACGCCCAGCATGGTGCCGTGGACAAAGTCGGACACCAGGGGTTTGCCCTCGAACTTGTGGGTCAGGAAGAGGGTGTCCTCACCGGTTTTGTCAAGGTCGACGGTGATGTGCGGCGGATGGTAGAGCTGCTCCTTGACCATGGCCTTGTAGTCCTCGGCCTTGCGGCTTTTCACGTACCACTGCCACACCATGCGCTGCTCGTCCATGACCTTGTCGGCGACGAAGAGCTTGTTCAGGTCCACGAAATCCTGCTCGATGAACATGTTCACGAAGAGGAAGTCGTTCAGATTTTCCCGCACGCGGAAGATGAACTCCTGGCCCAGGCCGGTCTGCCGGTCGAACTTGCGGCGCTGGTGGGAATCCAGCAGGCCCAGGAATTCCTGGCTGTAACGGCCCTTGTTCGCCGCGTCCTCCGCGAATTCGAACAGGCGCATGCCCAGGGCGTAGGGGTTCAAGCCCACCCGCGGCATGGAGGTCACCGAAGAATTCACCCGCGCGAAGTCCACTTCGTGGCCGCCGATGCGGTCGTCCCGCATGAACAGGGTCTCGTGCCAGTAGCTGGCCCAGCCTTCGTTCATGATCTTGGTGCGGATCTGCGGCTGGAAGTACAGGGAGGTGTTGCGCACGATCTGCAGCACCGACTTCATCCAGGCGTTCTCTTCGCGGTTGAGGAACTCGCTGTGGTCCAGGATGAAGCGCATGACGTCGGTGCCCTGGCGGGGGTGCGCCACGCCGGCTTTCTCGAACAGGGCCACAAACTCCGGATACTTGTTGCCGACAACCTTGAAGAACTCGGCTTCGCCGTCGTCCCCATGCGTTCTCATGCAGGTGTTGTAGCGCTCGATCTCCTGCACGTACGCGTTCACACGCACCTTTTTTTCGTCCTGCAGGAACACGTCGAAGTAGTAGTCCAGGCGGTTGCTGCGCTTGCCGCAGGTGGGGCGGTTCAGGCAGGAAAGCAGTCCGTGGTAGTCCACCAGGTTGTCGATGGAGCGGGCGAACTCGATGAGGTAGTCCACCCAGCGTCCGTGTTCGCTGCGCAGGGAGGCGATGGCCCGCTTGTCGGACAGGGCCTGGCCGGTGAAGTCGTCGTCCCAGGTGTGCCTGAAGTACAGGTTGTTCTGGAAGAAGTCGATGTGCCCCAGCACGTGATAGAAGATCATCACGTTCAGCCAGTCCGGGTTGTTGTCGTTGTAGAAGCTGATGGCCGGCCGCGTGTTGATCACGGTCTCGAAGGGGTTGCCCGGGTACAGTTCGTACTTGCCCTGGCCCTTGAGCACTTCCACCTCGTTGACCCAGTAGTCGTACATGGTGGGGATCATCACCTTGGGGGACAGTTCGATCATGTCGCGGTTGGTGACCACGTACTCCAGCGACTGGTCGTCGAAGCTCAAACCGGCGTCCCGCGCGCGCTCCTTGCACCCTTCCATGATCGCTTTGGTGTGCTGATCGATCAGCTGCATGGCCGTCCCGTTCCTATTGGCCGATCAGCCGGCGGATGCCCTCGATGATGCGCCCTTCCTCGGCGCTCTCACTCATCACATCCAGGCGGATCAGGTGTTTCTTGTCGTCCAGCAGGCCCGAGCCCTCCAGATACTTCTGGACCTCGGTCTCGCCGCGCTTGCCGTAGCTGTTCTCCGCGACGGTCACGCCCAGGCGGCTCACGTAGCCCAGCATGGTCTCGATCTCGGGCAGGCATTCCTTGCCCTCGGAGTCCCAGTCGTCGCCGTCGGTGCCGTGGAATACGTAGATGTTGTAGTCGCGGGCCAGGTTCTCCTTCTGCACCAGGTCGTTCACCAGACGGAAGGCACTGGAGACCTTGGTGCCCCCGGCCACCCGGCTGTTGTAGTAGGTGTAGAAGTCGGGCACTTCCTTGGCCTCGGTGTCGTGGAGCACGAAGCGCGATTC
>Ga0209475_10001354_pt1 | contig 31754 bp, 32 predicted proteins | sample tdDd471_FD_187128 | JGI IMG/M metagenome (GOLD analysis project Ga0209475, IMG submission 187128) | Marine sediment microbial communities from the Atlantic coast under amendment with organic carbon and nitrate - tdDd47.1 (SPAdes)... | ecosystem: Environmental > Aquatic > Marine > Coastal >... | reverse complement strand
AACTAGGTTGTGCTTTTAGATTATTCAGATCTGACTGCAATTGGCTGGTAACCTTCATGCAACAACCTTTCTTGCTCTCATATTCCCCATTGTGATGTAAATGAATTTAGATATAAAAAAAGAGACTTACACTGACCTTGTTGTTACCTATATCAAGAAGTGCATATTGAACGGTACATATAAACCAGGGACGAAGGTAAAAGAACTAGCCATTGCACAAAAACTATCAATAAGCAGAGCACCCATTCGAGAAGGCCTGCAGATTCTCATCAAGGAAGGACTGGTTGTTTGGGAACCTCAGAAAGGTAAATTTATCACTAAGCTTAACCCAAAGCAAATTCGTGATAGCTATTTTACAGGGGGCATTTTAGAAGCTGCTGCCGTTTCAACAAATCTTCATCGATACACAGACAAAGATATCAAAAAGCTGGAAGCGATTGCTGAAAAAATGCGAAAGGTTGCTGAAAAAGATGAACCTGTTGAGCTACTCGCTAACTTAGATGATAAATTTCACAAAATCCTCGTTTCTCGGGTTGATAATGAATTTGTCGTCGAGTTCTGTCGAAGATCATGTCAGGGGTTATCAAAATTCTTACTATTCCGATTCTGGATAAATTTATATACGCCTCATGAAGTGTATATCAGGCATAAGGTGATCGTTGACACATTGAAAAAAGGTGATGCTGTAGAATTGGAAAAGCAAATTCGGCAACACTACTTTGATGCAGGTGAACGGATGTCAGTCGCTAGCCAAGAGTGACAAAAAATCACCAGAGAAGAAGATATCCTTTGTCAACCTTATAAATTTAAGCAAAGCAACCAGTTGACCTTATTCCTGAGAAGGTGCTTCAACGACTGATCACTGAAAATTACCATTGCTACAACGAAGCTCATCAATTTAGCACTATACTCCAACTTAGGACTCTTCCTTTTAAGTTCATAAATACTCCTGCCCAAAAAAAATCACGGAAATGGAGCAGTTTGTAGCCAAAGATGCTTCCAGAAAATTTTGGAGGCAGGTATGCGTTGTTGGTGTCAGATAGGAGAGAGACTTTGAAGTAGAATGTGTCAAATTGCGTCTGGGTTTCTACAATTTAGAAAACAATTTCTTCTTTAAAACGTATCTTTCCATGTTTCTGGAAAATTCGTACGACATGCAAATGGGTATCATCGCTTGCTAAATTTTCATAATAGACAAACATATTGTCATCATTTTCGATGTTGCAGGATGACAGAGAACCGCACCTGAAATGGTTAAAAGTGTGTTGTTTGTATAAATCTGTGGTTCGCATCAATTCAAGATCATGAGTATGTCCACAGAAGACATATTCAATCTTGTGTTTATGGACAAAATCGATAAGGACTGCGGAATTTTTAAGGGGGCATTCGTCGGTACCAAGGATGGAGTAGTGGGTCAGCAGCAGAATATGGTCGTACTCTATCTGATTGATCTCTTCTGAAACAGCCTTGAGGACCTCTTTTTCAACAAACCCATCATCGCTGTAGAGTTCATTGGAATCGATGCTGACGACCAGAATCGTTTTTCCATTTATTTCAATCTCACTGATGGAATTTATATCGGTAAAATTGTCACGAACTTTGGTAATTTCCCGATTCAGGAAGAGGTGCTTCTTTTTGGACGTCGCCGATTCAGGGATAGTGATGATTTCGGAATTACAAATATATTTCCGAAACAGTTCATGGGAGCGCATATTCCTTTTATCATGATTACCGATAGTAGATATGACATTCCTGCACTTTATAGCTTTTAAAAAGCGCCCGGCTTTAATATATTCTGTTTCCAGCCCGTCTGTTGTGTTGTCGCCAGTGTTTATTACAATATCTGCATCATAAGAGTTGATCTTCGCGAGCAACACCTGATCGTCTCCCTCCCAATGACGTGGTCCAAAATGTAAGTCTGAAATGTGTAAGATATTCATTTATTATTTCTAACCCCGTAAACGGTAATAAAGGCGGACTCTGTTCGGTACCCCCTTGAGGGGTAAGGCACTAAAAGATGAGATGGGCCGGGCCTCTCAGGGAGAAGCATCAGCCTCGATGCGGACTATTATGCAATACTCTGTTACATACAACTTTAGTGCCTTACTCCGGAAAACCTGTCATACAAAACAAGAAATCTGGAGAGTGTTTTAAAATTTAGAACTTAGAATGAGCACCAAGGCACTTATCCCGTTCACCGGGGTTACTCATTACTTAGAATATTCTTTGTATCGTTCTTAGTTCTTTTGGCTGCCTTTTTCTCTTTTGCTGTCATAGCCGGTTTCTTTTTACTTTCTTTGTTACTTTTTTTTTCTTTACTCATGGTTTTAAGCTCCTGATAATGGATGAGGTTTGAGAATTAATGTTGGGTTTCGGCTGGTCAGGTTAGCGACCACTGCCAGCCAAGTATGGCCGATGTTATCACCGTATAGGCAATGAGTGCGTAATACCATCGACCTGCAAATTTGGGTGTCTTAATGGGTGCCACGTTCAACGCTGCAAACAACACAAGCAGTATATAAAGAACGATAGAAAACGCAGCGCGACTGAACAAGCCATTAAAGAGAAAAACAAAGACCAGGATTATAACGTTATTATCCAGGGGAAAACCCATATAGGTCGATTTGTTCACCAGGCCGAAAACATTAAAATAACTTAACCGAATTACACCTGTAGCAATTATGATAAAGGCGCCGGGAATGAACCAGGGGCTGAAATTGCCGTAACTCAAGAGAACGATGGCTGGACAAATACCAAAACTTACAATATCAATCAGAGAGTCCAGTTGGGCTCCATAAAGTCCTTGGACTTTTGTTCGCCCTTTCATACTTCTTGCAAGTATACCGTCGCTCCAGTCAAAAAAGACAGCCCAGATTATGCCGATCATCGCGGCCTGGAACTGACCGACAATAGCGAAATATATGGCCAGCACTGAGCAAAGAAGACCAATGAGAGAACAGATATTTGGTAAGTCCCCGGCATACGAAAGCATTGTTTTTTGCGATGAAACCACCGGCTCAGCCATATTATTGGTCGAAGTTGGCGATAATGTTTTCATGAAAAATTACTCCGATATTAAAATATTACGTAATGCTTCAACTAAACGCAGATTCTCGGGTTGAGTACGGCTGGCTATGCGGACATAACGTTCAGATTCTACCATTGTCTTGCCTTCGCAATGTTTTATGTAGATATTGTGATCGATAAATAATTTCTTCGTTACAACCGGTGCCGACAAACTGTGATCAGGTAACCTGCAGAAAATATAATTGGCATCTGGCTTATAGACGACCATTCCCGGAATTGTTTGTAGTTCCTGGTAAAATTGATCCCGATCTTCCATTACCTTACTGCAGCTTTGCTTGAATTTCTGTTTATACTGAGGCGCAAGGCGTAGAAATTCTTCTGCAAAACCATTTATGTTCCAGATATGCACCCCCTGGCGGACGTGATCTAAAAAATCGATGTTTGCCGTGAGCATATATCCGATTCGAATACCGCAGATACCATATGCCTTACTCATGCTTTTGAAAATTACCAGATTAGGATACTCTTCAATCTCATTTTCAAGGGTCTCCTGGTCGCCGTTTCTGGCAAAATCAATAAACGATTCATCAACGATGAGCATGCAGTCGTGATCAGCCAGCTTTTTAGTCAGGTAAATAAGTTGATCTTTCGGGACCAATAGTGACGTTGGGTTGTTTGGCGTGACCACTATAGCGAGTCGTGCCTGCTGGCGGATAGCCTCTTCGGCGAACTTGTGCACATCCAGTTGAAAGGAGGGTGGATCAATATTAAACTGAATTACATTGCCTGCAGGTGCAGCATTGACATACTCATTGAATGACGGAACCGGCACAATTAATTTACGGTCAAGCCCGGCGATAATTTTAATAAGCTCTGCTGCTCCATTACCAACCACTATTCGCTCAGGCGGCTGGTTTATCAACTCGCCTATAAGACCTGCCAGATCCTTCTGGGCAATTGGATAATTTAGCACCAGTTGATGGATGTGTTCGGTGATGTGGCTAAAAAAATCCTCAGGTGGAAAATAGAGATTGTAAAGGTAGTTATGATCTGTGAAACCATGGCGCCAGTAGCCGCCGTGTTGATTGGATATATATTCGTAACGCTCCTGAGGAGTAGGGTGTATTTTTGTCATATGTATTTACTGGAGTAATTTTGAAGTTGGCGCCATTGCCATCGATACCTTTGTCTTTTGCGAATAGCTCAGAGCTTTGGAAGATTCTAAGAACGGTGCAATTGTAAAGGAAGGTGGTTGGTCATGGCTATGGCACACCAGTTCTGCCGCCCGCAGATCAGTGATCGTATCAATTTCATACCAGCTATTGGTGTCAAAGAAGACAGGAGTAAAAGAGAGACAGTCCTCTTTAACCAAGTCGGCAAAAACAGTCTCGTAATAGCCGTTTACCAAATTATTTGAGATATGTTCATTCAGCCGTTCTTTGACTAATTGCCATGTCGCGATAGAGAGACTGTAAATATTGACTGTTTTGTATTGCTGCCCATCAGTTGTTTCTGGCCCGCAATGAAATGCGCCAACTTCCATCAGATTGTTCATCGTCACCGTGGTGCCATTCATCCAGGGCTCGATTTTCGCAACTGCGACCCTGTCTGGATAGAGCATATCCGTGAGCATATCTGTATCGAAAACAAGATCACTCTCAATCAACAGGAACGGTTCATTAATTGCATTTCTTGCAAGCCATAAAGAGTAGATGTTGTTTGTAGTTTTGTACAAAGGGCTTGTTATGTACGTAATATCCATGCCTGCTTTTCTCGTTCCTAGATAATCACGAATACAGTTGGCCTGATGCCCGAGAACGACTACAAGTCGATTAAAATTGTGCTCTTGCAGAGAACTAAGCAGTCTCTCTAAAATCGATATTTCATTAACCGCAACAAGGCATTTGGGTGTGTTGTCAGTTAGGGGGGCGAGCCGACTCCCGGTACCAGCAGCAAGCAGCAGAGCTGTCCTGACTGGTTCGCTAGCGAGGTCGGTATAGATAGTGCTCTTTTTCATATTTTGAGTCCTCCTGAATTGTAACTGGACCATAGACCTGTAGACACGACCATACAACACTGTATGTTGCCGTGTTGGGCGGCCCAGTTTAAGAGAGTATTGCTTTAATTTCTGCCGATTGGCTCAGGCGAGATAGCTGAAGGGCACAAAAAACTGAAAGGTAGTGCAAGCACAAAAGGTGAGTGATAAAAGGCTTTCAATTATCAGAGAATTGAAAGACCATTTCACGAGTCGGAGAGAGCAAGTTAACATGGAAAAACGATTAAGTAAATGAATTTCCGTTATATTTTGAATTTGAGAGTGCTGGCGTGGCGCTAAGTTGCTGGATAATGGCAGTAAAAGACCTTGCCTTTTACCTAGGCGATCGCTGGCACAATTTTCTTGAATTTGTATCCTACAATGTGGTATTAACTATCAGGGTTTATTTAATTTTGAGGAAATTAATGAGAAGTAGACTTAGTGATACTCTTATTTCGTTTTTGATTATTTTTGTTGTGAGTTTGGGTACTTCCCTCGCCGGAAGTCTTGTATGTCCTCCCGGTTGCCCAGATTGTGCAGTTGTCCCGGCCTGCTGCGCCGAAATGGATGATGGGGCAGAAACCAGAGGGATGGCTGACCATTTGCCAGGCCCGAGTGGCTGCAGTCATGACGGGATTTGTCTCGACGGTTTTCTGCCGAATGATGTTTCCGCGGCGAGTAACGGTACATTGAAGTATGAGAGCACTCTTGTACTGTCCCCTCTGAGTTTTCGAGTTTATCCAGATCTTGTTTCCATAGCTGTTGTCCCGGTTCCCCTAGAGTCACCCATAGAACAATTTCCATCTCTCTATCTCCGAATCTGTTCCTTTCTCATTTGAATCGAACTGTCACATTCAACCATTCTGTTGAAAATTATCTAAAAGTTTTTTAGTGGCCTGTGCTGCGTGTTGTATGGCAGGGCCAGGTGTCTTTGAATTACATAACTTATGAGGAGTATCATGCGTAATAATTTTATTGCTGTATTGCTAGCTGTCGTATTGTCGGCGGTGTTGTTAACCCCTGTTGATGGGAATACTGGTTTTTTTTCCCGTTATAAATCAGTGCAGGATACAGACGGTGAAGTGCGTATTAATATTAGCGATGTCAGCGACGGGAAGGCCCATTACTATACCTATAAAAATGAAGGAAAAACTATCAATTTTTTTGTTGTTAAGAGTCCCGACGGGGCTATTCGGGCAGCTTTTGATGCCTGCGATGTATGTTTTCATGCAAAAAAAGGATATGGCCAGGAGGGTGACTTCATGGTCTGCAACAACTGCGGCATGAAGTTCCATTCAAGCAGGGTAAACGTTGTTGAGGGTGGCTGCAATCCTGCCCCTCTAAAGCGAGAGAATGTTGGTGATCTGGTGGTGATTAAGGTTGCTGATATCCTTCCTGGCAGCCGGTTTTTTTAGGAATCCGCCATGAATATACTCACTATTCCCTTGAGGAATATCCGTCGCAAACCGTCTAAAACAATGCTGCTGTTGCTTGTTTTCTCGCTTGGAGTAATGTCCATTGTTGCCCTGTACCAGGTGTCAGAGGTGGTGGGGTTAAGCCTTGAAAAAAAGCTGACCTCCTTTGGTGCCAATATTGTCATTTCACCAGCCACAGAAAAACTAAACGTCAGTTATGGCGGATTCCAGATGGGGGAAATGTTTTTTGAAATAGAGGATCTGCCGGAAGAAGATACAGTAACAGCAATTCGTGCCATTGAACTGCGGGAGCGAATCAGCGCGGTGGCCCCGAAGCTGGTTACCATGGCCAAGATCAATAACACAGCGGTTGCACTGGTAGGTGTTCGCTGGCAGCAGGAACTTGGTATTAAAAGTTATTGGGCAACCGATGGCAGTTTTCCTGATCATTCCGACCAGATACTGGTTGGTAGAAGAGCAGCAGTTGACCTTGAACTTTCCACCGGTGACAAAGTATCTCTACTGGGAGAGGAATTCACCATTTCAGGGATTCTTTTTGAAACCGGAACTGATGATGATACGGTTGTGCTGATGGACCTGAGCAAGCTACAGAGCTTAGTGAACAGACCGGGGGCGACAAGTTTTATCGAGGTGGCCGCTCTTTGTGCCGGTTGTCCGATTGGTGATATTGTTAACCAGCTTCGTGAACAATTACCGAATGCCGATGTTAAAGCCCTGCAGAACATAGTTAATCAGAGGATGGCCTCGGTTCATTTTGTGCAAAAACTGGCCCTTATAATCAGTCTGGTCATCCTGGTCACCGCCAGTGCCATGGTGGGACTCTCCATGCTTTCAGCTGTTAATGAACGAAAGAAAGATATCGGGATTCTGAGATCCCTTGGTTATGGGAAGGGAAATATCTTTTTCATAATATGTCTGGAAGCTGGCCTGATCGGTGTTCTTTCCGGAACAATCGGTTATCTGACTGGATATCTGGCGAGTTTTAAAGTTCTTGGCTTTTTGTCTCTTGCTGATGGTGCAACTCCAATGTTTTCATTTACCCATCTCTTGCTTTCAGGAACAGTCTTTGGCCTGGTTACCGTGCTTGCTGCTTTATATCCATCATGGAAGGGGGCCGGTATTGAACCGTCAGCTGCCCTTGTTGCACTATAGGAGAAAGGATGCTGACCGCAAAAAATATAACTAAGGATTTTACCGTGAGTGGCAAGGTTGTGCCGGTGCTAAAGGGGATTTCTCTGACCGTTGATGAGGGCGAATTTGTCGCAATTGTCGGCAGGTCAGGCTCCGGCAAGACGACATTGCTTAACGTACTCTCAACGCTGGTAAAACCAGACGATGGTGATCTGCATTACCGAAAAAATGATCTCCGTTCTCTTTCGGACTCGCGTCTCAATAAGCTCAGGCAGGCCGATTTTTCCGTAATCTTTCAGTTCCACCACCTTTTGCCTTACCTGACTGTACTGGAAAACAGCCTGCTGCCATTTATGCGATCTATGAAACCGGTAAAAAAAGAGGATATGAACAAAGCCAGGCAGTGTCTTGATCGTGTGGGCTTGGCAGATAAAGCCGATCGACTGCCGGGCAGCCTTTCTGGCGGTGAACAGCAGCGGGTGGCAATTGCCAGGGCCCTGGTGAAATCTTCGAAAGTTCTTTTTGCCGATGAGCCAACAGGCAGCCTCGATAAAGCGACGGGGGAGCAGATTATGGAACTGCTATCGACTCTGCATCAAGAGGGGATGTCAATTGTGATGGTCACACATGAGCCCGAATATGCTAAACTTACTCAGAGAACCGTGGTGATTGAAGATGGTTTGATGGTCTGAGAAGAAAAAACCTCCTCCCCCTTAACCGGGGAGGCCCAGGATGCGCTTGGCATTGGCGCTGGTGTAGCTTGCCGTAGTTTCCCTTGGTTCCCCGCGAAGAGTCGCAAGTGCATCGAGTACCTCCGGGAGATATTTCGGATGATTACTTTCCCCTTTATGATTTGCAGGTGGGATATCGGGAGCGTCAGTTTCCAGGACGAGTGCTTCTTGCGGGAGTTGTGATGCGACTTTTCTGATTCGTCTGGCCCGGTCATACGTGATAGTTCCACAAATGCCGATCCCGAAACCAAGCTTGATATAGTGGCAGGCCTGCTGATAACTGCCATTGAAGGCATGGACTATCCCTCCATGAGGGAAATCTCCTCTTCGGAGAGTCGCCAGCACTTGATCATGGGCTTTTCGAACATGGAGGAGAACCGGCAAGCCTGCAGCAGCGGCAATTTTTAACTGTTGTTCAAACAGCTGCTGCTGGGCAGTGCGGTCAGCAGACTTGACATAGTAGTCCAGTCCGATTTCACCAATAGCAACTGGTTCACCTGTTCCAGTTGATCCGCGTCCAGTTGTCAACGTTTCCAATTCTTCTATATGGTGAGGGTGATGATAAGAAAGATACAAGGGGTGCAGGCCGGGGGCGGCATATAATCCTTGCACCTGGTGACACAACTCCATCATTCGTCCCCATCCCGCCTGAGTCACACCGGGCAGAATCATTCTACTAACCCCCGCAGCTCTGGCACTGACCAAAGCTTTTTCGAACTCTTGGAAGTGTTTCTTCATGTCCAGGTGGCAATGGGTGTCAATGAGTTCCATTTTTATATTATATGATGTCAGTAAGATGACAGGTTTTTGAGTTATCCTGAAGTTTAATCAGTATACGCCAATATACCATGCCTTGCTACTCTTCACATATCTACAATTGCCAAATATGCGATGGCCTTGACTTCATTTATTTTACCATGATAGACTTAGATTCTGCGGTCTCTGTACCAGGGAAAACATTACGTGTAGACCTTTCATAAGAGGTCGCTTGTAGCCTTAACTGTGCTGCAGAATCAGTCCCTTGAAAATATGTAGAAATTGGTTTGTGTGCAGGATGCTATTGGAAAATTCCGATTAACTCTCGGATACAACGTATTGCATTTATAGTAAAATTCTTTAACGGAGACTCTTTATGAGTTTGAAAAAACGGATTTGGATGGGGTTGATGACCCTCTTGTTACCATTTGGCCTTTTATCAACGGTTCAGGCCGAACAGGTGGTTAAAATTGGCTTGAACCTGCCACTCTCAGGGGCTAGAGGGGCAACAGGCATAAGCACCAGGGCTGGCGCGGAACTTATCAGGGAGCAAATTAATGATGGTGGTGGACTCCAGGTTGGTGGTAGCCAATATATGGTGGAGTATGTATACGCAGACAATGAATCAAACACCCAGGGAGCCATTGCTGGAACTTTGAAATTGATTACTCAGGGTAACGTTTTGGGAATCGTTGGGCCAAATGCCAGTTCCAGGGCTATACCAGCTGGTAATATCTGTGAGTCATTCAAAACCCCTATGGTATCTCCTACTTCAACCAACCCGAGGACTACCGATAGCAGGCCCTATGTTTTTCGTGCCTGCTTTCTAGATAATTTTCAGGGTGAGGTCATGGCGAATTTTGCTGTAAGTGAATTTAAAGCGACTAAAGCCGCCGTCCTCTATAACATCTCCAGTGCCTATCCCAAAGGGCTTGCTGAGTTTTTCAAAAGTGCTTTTGAGGCTAAGCAGGGTGCTGAATCGGTTGTCGTCTTTGAAGATTTTTTGTCGAGTGAGAAGGATTTGACTGTTCATCTGGATAAAATTGTCGCTTCTGATGCCGACGTGCTTTTTATGCCACAATATGCTAATGAAATCCCATCTTTCGTCAGCCAGGCAAGAGCCAGAGGCTGGACAAAGCCAATTCTTGGCGGAGATGCCTGGGAGTCTTCGGATCTCGTCGAAAAATGTGGTGATATGTGCAAGGGATTGTTTTTTAGTTCCCATTTCGGCGCTATCGGAGCTAAGGGAAAAACCAAGACATTTGTAGAACAATATCAGGCCAAACACAATGAATTGCCCGACGGTTACGCTGCTCTCGGCTATGATGCTGCCTATCTATTGCTTACCGCAATTGGTTCGATGGATAAATTAAGCCCGAACTTGCTCGATAACCGGGCAGATCTTAAAAATAAAGTAGCGGCGATAAGAGGATTCCAGGGTGCTTCAGGAAATCTTGACATGAATATTGGAGGCGATCCTGTTAAAAGCGCGGTGGTTATTTTAATTAATAAAGACGGGGCTTTCGAGTCGTATAAAACCGAAAATCCTTGATCTCTTCTTAGAAAGCATGTCCGGTTCCGGACATGCTTTCTAAGTGAAATGATCCAGTTTTAAAAGGATCATGACCTTATTTACACTTCTTTGTAATTTCGCTTTTTCTTTTATCTTTTGTCCCGGGTTAGTTGTTATATCTGGTTGATTTCCAATGATTAGCAGGATAATGTCCTTGTCTGAGGGTAATTAGACCTTAATTAGAAAACTACTAAGATTCTCACAGTTGAAATGAGGACGGACATAAAATGACTCTTACTTTTCTTGATGGAAATGAAGGTATTGCCAGGGGAGCGATGGCGGCAGGATGCAGCTTTTTCGCCGGTTATCCCATAACACCAGCGACCTCCATCTATCAGCAGATGTTACAACTCCTGCCTCCCACAGGGGGCGTCTGCATGCAGGGTGAAGATGAGATTGCCTCCATCGGTTTTTGTCTTGGAGCATCAATGGCTGGTGTGAAGGCCATGACCGCGACTTCCGGGCCCGGTATCAGTCTTTACAGTGAACAGATTTCTTTTGCCATCGGTGGGGAGATTCCTCTGGTAATTGTCGATGTTCAACGTTTGGGGCCATCAACCGGCTCGGCGACTAAAGGTGCTGACGGCGACATCCAGTTCCTCCGCTGGGGCAACAGTGGCGGATTGCCGGTAATTGTGCTTGCTCCGGTTGATGCGAAAGATTGCTACCTCCTTACCATGCATGCCTTCAACCTGGCGGAACAATATCGCTGCCCGGTCTTTATTGCCTCAAATAAAGAAATAGCTACGACCCGTGAAAGTGTAGATCTGGATGGGTGTCTGCCTCCTGAGGTGGTGCGTCGTAATCCAGCTCCAAAGGATCATTCCGGTCATCCGTTTGAGCCGCTGGAAGGAGAGTTGATTCCTCCATTTTTTCCTATGGGTGGACATCGGTTGTCACGTCAGACCTCATCAACTCATGGACCCGAAGGATATATAACAACCGATCCTGCAATTATTGAAACTGGAATTCTACGGTTGAAGGAAAAACTTCACAGCGGTGTAGATGATTTCACCTTCTTTGATCTTGATGTTCAGACAGAAGATGAAATATTGCTGGTTGTTTACGGAGTGACCGCAAGGGCGGCACGAACCGCAGTGGTTGACCTGAGAGAGATGGGCTGTAAGATTTCCCTGCTTATCTTGAAAAGCCTCTATCCGGTTCCTGAAAAGCTGATTCGAGGTGCTATAAAAGATAAATCTCAAGTCGTGGTGATTGAGATGAATCATGGTCAGTATGTCAGAGAGATCGAACGGTTGGCGGTGGGTGTCCCTGTTCGATTTTTCGGGCAGATGAACGGGGAACTTATTTCACCGGAAAGTATTGTTAAGGAGGTGACAGCATGACATCTCTTTTAAACACAGGGCGACCTCCTGTTTTTTGTCCTGGATGTTCCCATGAAAAGGTTGTTCATGGCCTTGATCGGGCTCTTCTAGCGTTGAACCTTACTGGTGAAAATGTTGCTATCGTCAGTGATATAGGCTGTTCAGGGCTCTTTGACACCTTTTTTAACACCCATGCCTTCCATGGTCTCCATGGCCGTGCTTTAACCTACGCTACCGGACTTAAGATGGCCAGGCCGGAATTGACAGTGATAGTCATAATGGGGGACGGTGGGCTCGGAATTGGTGGGGCCCATGTTCTCAGCAGTTGCAGACGCAATTTGGATATCACCCTTCTGGTGTTGAATAATTTCAACTATGGCATGACTGGAGGACAGTGCTCGGCCACTACGCCCATGGAGGCGAAAACTTCTTCGAATTTTCTCAATCAGTTGGAAAAACCGCTTGATATCTGCCGGGTGGCAGGTGCAGCAGGAGCGCCCTATGTTGGCCGGGTTATGGCAAGCGGCAAAGATATGTCAGGTGAAATTGTCGCAGCTGTAAGTTATGCTGGTTTTTCCTTGATGGATATCTGGGGTATTTGCCCTGGTCGTTATTTAAAACGCAATCGTATCACCTTGGCAGAACTGGAAAAAGAGATGGACAGGATAACTCTTAGCCAGGGGGTGATTGCATCAAATGAACGTGAGGAATATGCTACACACTATAGAAGACTTGCAGCTGAAAAGGTTCCGGTTAGTGAAATCCAGCGGATTGCTGCGACCATCGACGCTCCCTTTACCGATGGGCGATGCGAAGTCCTGATGCTTGGGGCAGCAGGTCAATATATCAACACAGCCGGAGAGATACTTTGCCTTGCCGCAATGAGTGGTGGTCTGCACGCAACCCAGAAAAATGATTATCCTATCACTGTGTTGCGGGGTCATTCTGTATGCGAGGTGGTGCTTGATCAAAAACCGGTCGGCTATACCGGGATCAGTAAGCCTTCAGTAATCCTATGCCTTGCTCCTGAGGGTATTGTCAAAAGAAAAGACATCTTCAGCTTATTGGGACCAGAAACCCTGGTCATCAAGGGGGCTGAGCTGATGCTGCCTGAAACAGAGGCAGAGGTGATTGACATTGATTTTGCGGAATTGAAGATAAAACCTTCACAGAGAGTATTAGCCGCTCTTGCCGTTTTGGCGGGTGTTGGACATTTTCTTAATAAAGAAATGTTGTTGGCGGGGATTGATCACCGCTACAGCGGAAAAATGCTTGAGAACGCAAAAAAAATTGTAGAAAAAATTTAAATTGGTATTTTGCATTATTCGATTTATTCGATGCGTTCATAAAACATTGTTGATGATGGTATACCGATATGGTATACCATCATCTCGTTGTTCTGTTGTTTTTTTAATGTCATGGCCTTTTTTGATGGAATAGTACCATGAATTTTGCCAGTTTATTAATGAAGTTAGGTGGAGGTTCATGAGATAGTTTGCAGGTAAATATATACATATGAGATATGTATTATAGGTTTCCTGCAGGCAAAACAGATACTCAATTCGGAGGGAAAAATGTTGAAATCAAAAGCTGTAATGATGTCCTTAGTGGCATCGATTTGTATTGCTGGTCCTGTTATTGCGGAAGAGACCTTAAAAGTTGGGGTGCAAGCTCCAATTACAGGTTCATATGCAAATGAAGGACAAGGAATTGACCAATCTGTACGTTTATTGGCCGAGCAAATCAACGCAAAAGGCGGAGTCATGGGCCGGCAAATTGAAGTTATTTCCTGCGATGATGAAGGCACTGCCATGAAAGCAGCCATTTGTGCTAAAGACCTGGTAAACAAAGGCGTGTCAATGGTCATTGGATCCTACACCTCAACCTGTGCCGAAGCAGCACAACCTACCTACTTCAAAGCTGGTGTCTTACAGACCAGTGATGGTACCAGTGATACCCTTACCGAGCACGGTTATTGGACATTTTTCAGAAACTCCTTCCCCAATAGTGCTGAAGCTACCTTTGCTGCTAAATATATGGTGGAAGAAAAGCAATACAAAAATATTGCAATTTTGTCTGATTTTTCCAGTTATGCTGACGGTCTTGGAACAGCAGTTGAGGATGCAGTAAAGAAGATTGGTGGCAATGTTGTAGCAAGAGAAAAGGTAAAAGCCGGTTCTCAGAATTTTACCCCTGTTTTAACTCAGCTCAAATCTAAGAAGCCTGATGTCATTTTCTTTGCTGGTTACTATTCTGATGGTGGTCTTATACGTTCCCAGCAGGTTGCTCTTGGTATTAAGGCAGACTTCATTGGTGGCGACGCAAACGACAACGTGGATTTTGTAAAGCTGGCAGGTAATGCCGCAGCAGGTGCCTATATTATTAATGTACCTACTCCTGAATTGCTCCCCTATGACCTCGCCAAAGATTTCCTCAAGGCGTATAAAGAAAAATACAACATGATGCCACCGTCCATCTGGACAATTCTCAATGTAGACGGTATGCGCGCTTTCATCCATGCAATGGAAACCAATAAGAGTTTCGATACTAAAAAAGCAGCAGACTATCTCCATACTCTCAAAGATTATCCCGGAATTACCGGCCCCATCTCTTTTGCTCCTGATGGAAACCGTGTTGGCAGTGGTTACATGGCCTACCTGATTCAAAAAGACGGAAGCTACAAAATAGCCTACAAATAGTAATCTCCTCCCCCTCTTTAAGGTCAGTTTTTAACAGATCCTTAGAGAGGGGGAAGTTGGTTCACAGGATTGATTTGTTGTAAGAAAGCAATCCCGAAAACCCTCAAGGACAGAGGATCGATTTTCCGCCTGGTCTGCTGTTCTTCATCTTTTGCTACGTACATAATCCTATGGATATTTTTTTGCAGCAGCTTGTTAATGGGCTCACCATTGGATCCATGTTTGCCCTGATCGCTCTGGGCTATACCATGGTATATGGTGTGATGAAGCTGATCAATTTTGCCCATGGTGATCTTGTCGCAGGATCGTCTTTTGTTGGTCTGTTTGTCTTCTCTCAAATGCTTGGTGGGGAAGTTTCCCTCTTTGTTGTCCTCGGTGTTTTTGCCTTTACTATTGTAGCCATTGCCCTTCTGGGATTTACCATTGAAAGGCTTGCCTATCGGCCTTTAAGGACAGCCCCCCGCCTCTCTGCTGTCGTCTCCGCCTTAGGGGCGAGTATGGTCATCCAAAATGGCATTATGCTGTTGTGGGGGCCGCAGATGCATATCTTTCCGGAACTGATACCTACAATAATCTGGGAAGTTGGTGGAGTAGTTGTCAGCCTTATGCAGGTTCTTATCATGGTGCTGTCTATGATCTTGATGGTGGGACTCTACCTCTTTGTCGAAAAAACCAAGATCGGAACTGCGATCAGGGCCAGTGCTATTGACCAGGATGCAGCAAGGTTAATGGGGATAAATGTCAATAATATCATTGTCACCATCTTCCTCATTGGCTCATCACTTGGTGCTGTCGGTGGACTTTTTATCGGACTCTATTACCGGGGTATCACTTTTAACATGGGCTGGCAATATGGTTTATATGCCTTTGTCGCGGCAATTATCGGGGGCATCGGCAATATTCCCGGGGCTATGCTCGGTGGACTATTGCTCGGGCTTTTTAATGCCTTTATTGCCGGTTATATCTCGAGCACCTGGGCGGATGCATTTACCTTCATTTTATTGATTGTCATTCTGATAGTTCGTCCAACAGGAATTCTAGGTGAGAGGGTGGCTGAGAAAGTATGATGAAAAAAATACAACATATAGCGTATCCACTGTTTTTTATCGTGATGGCATTGCTTCCTGCGCTGCTTGACTCCCGGTGGCTTGTGGTAGCAACAACCTTTGTTATTTTTACGATAGTTGCTCTGAGTCAGGACATCGTGCTTGGTAAAGCAGGTATGTTTAATATGGGCCAGGCCCTATTTTTTGGTCTTGGTGCTTATACCACTGCGGTCTTGAATGCAAAATTTGGCTGGCCAATTCTGGCGACTCTTCCAGTTGCAATCCTTATTCCGGCGTTTTTTGGTATTCTGCTTGCTGGACCGATTATTCATCTGAGAGGGGATTACCTCCTCGTGGCAACCATTGGCTTTAATATTGTTTTTGTTCAGGCCGTGCAGAATAATTTAGGAGGCATTACCGGCGGACCAAATGGAATTTTTGGTTTAGACATGCTCAGCTTTCCGGGCCTTGCTTCTTTTGAGCATTTTATGCCTTACTATGCTGCCTTAGCTGCACTTTTTTTCACGCTTTTTGTCATCAACAATCTTGAGTCGAGTATGATGGGAAGGGCCTTGCATTATTTACGTGAAGATGACCTTGCTGCTGGAAGTATCGGTATCAATACAAGGGTGCATAAGATATTTGCCTTCGCAATGGGAGCTGGTATTGCAGGAATGGCCGGAACAATGTATGCAAACCAATATTCTGCTGTCAGCCCGGAAGCATTTGATTTCATACAATCGGTTCTGTTCTTTAGTATTGTAATCGTTGGCGGCTCTTCTGTTCCGGGTATTTTGTTGGGGGTCTTTGTTATGTTCGTGCTCCCTGAGATATTTCGTGAATTTGCTACCTGGCGTTATTTTATTTTCGGCTTTGCCATGATTTTCACTATGATTCTTCGACCACGTGGAATATGGCCGGCAAAATTTGGCCGAATCCCCAAGGCATTTACTGAGAAAGGGAGAGAGAATGGCCAGCAGTGATCTTATATTAACAAATGTTACCAAACGATTTGGCGGTCTTGTCGCAGTAGATGATTTGAGTTTTCATGTTCAAGAGGGACAGATTTATGGATTAATAGGACCCAACGGAGCTGGCAAAACAACGGTGTTTAATTGTATTACCGGGATCCATCCCTGTGAAGAGGGTTCGATTATATGGCAGGGGGAGGAAATCCGACTGCTGCCTACCCACAAGATAGTACAACTCGGAATTGTTCGTACCTTTCAGACAATCAGGCTTTTTGGTCAGATGAGCGTTGCTGAAAATGTCATGAGCGGCAGGCATATCAAGAGTAAACAACACTGGTGGAATGGTATTTTTCACACCCCCGCTTCAAGAAGGGATGAAACGGAAAACTGGCAGGCAGTGTTTGAGTTGCTTGAGTTTTTTGAACTGAGGGACTACGCAACACATACGGTTGGTTCTCTACCCTATGGTATCCAACGCCGGGTGGAGATGGCAAGAGCCATGGCTGTAAATCCCAAATTGTTGATACTCGATGAACCGGCTGCCGGACTCAATGACAACGAGACCCTGGCTTTGATTGAAACTATCTATAAAATACGGGAGCAAGGGGTCACCGTCCTCCTTATTGAACATGATATGGATTTGGTCATGGAGGTAACTGAATATCTCACTGTAATCAATTTCGGCCGTAAAATTGCTGAGGGTACACCGAGTGAAATTCAGGAGAATCCTGCTGTGATCGAAGCATATCTGGGGAGTGAAGACGATGACTTCTGAAGACATTCTGATCAAAATATCTGATCTCGAAGTATCCTATGGCAGTATTGCCGCAATAAAAGGCATATCCCTTGATGTAAAGCGTGGTGAAATTGTCACTATTCTTGGCTCAAATGGTGCTGGAAAGACCACAACGATGCGGGCAATCAGCCGACTGATCAAGACCAAGAGCGGGTTGATTACTTTCAAAGAGCACGAACTCACCAAGTTGCCGGCTCATAAGGTGGTGTCACTTGGCATCAGCCACTCTCCGGAGGGTCGGAGGGTGTTTAATATTCTTACAGTTCGAGAAAACCTGTTGCTGGGGGCATACACCAGGAACTCGGTGGATAAGGAAATCCTGGCATGGGTGTACAATTTGTTTCCTCGTCTGGAGGAACGGAGTTCCCAGCTTGCAGGAACCCTTTCCGGCGGAGAACAGCAAATGTTGGCTATTGGTCGCGCTCTGATGAGTAAGCCTGAACTCCTGCTGCTCGATGAACCAAGTCTTGGCATCGCCCCGATTTTGGTAAAGGCTATTTTTTCTCAGATTAAAAAGATCGCTCAAAGTGGAGTAACTGTCCTTTTGGTTGAGCAGAATGCCAGGGCTGCGCTAAAACTTGCAGATCGTGGATATGTTCTGGAGGTTGGGAAAATTGTTTTCTCCGGGACATCTGAAGAACTCCTGTCCTCCAAAAGGATTCAAGAAGCCTACCTGGGAAAGCAAAAGAAGTAAGGGGCTAAGTCAACAGGTTGTTAGCGCATGGTACTGGCGGCAGGGGGAGTATGTCCGGAATGAAGTGGTCTGCTGGTAAAAGGAAACATTTTGCAAAGTTCGATATAAAAGAGTAGCTTAGCATTACTGGATCAGATGGCATGTGGTTGGGATGTCCTTTAAAACGGCATTTTGAGTCAATGACACCATCCTTTCATCCACTTACTTTTTATAAGAAGATTGTTTCCTGCTTTTCTTGAGACCATTTGAGATACATGCATCAGATCGCCTGCCACGAGTGTGACCTCGTCCAAGATATCCCACCAATGCCAGCTGGGACTACAGCCAAGTGCGTGCGTTGTGGTGGGGTATTGTTCAGTGCCAAGGTTGACAGTATCAATCGCACCTTAGCCTGGACGGTTGCCGGCCTGGTGTTATACTGTGTTGCGGTCACTTTTCCCTTTCTGGCCATGAAAAGTGGCTCGATCATTAAAGAGACCGGCCTTTTGACTGGCGTAGAAAACCTTTTTTCTCAAGGGGAGACCGTTCTTGCCAGCCTGGTTTTGCTTACCTGTCTCCTGATTCCTCTGCTGCAGATGTTCATTCTGCTCTTCATATTTATTCCTTTAAAGATAAATATGCGGGTGAAATACTCGATTCCGGTTTTTCGTCTGTTCCAGCATATAAATCCCTGGAGCATGATGGAGATCTACCTGCTCGGTATTCTGGTCGCCATCGTTAAATTGGCCAAGATGGCGACGATTGTTCCGGGTCTTGCCGTGGTCGCCTTTGGCCTGCTGGTTATTGTTCTGACCTTTGCAATATCGTCGGTGGATAAACATATGGTATGGGAACGGTTGGGAGGTGAATCGTGAGAAAATCATTTGCTTCAGCCAAACGGCTTGGACTGGTCAGCTGCCATGATTGCCATCTGCTCAGTCGTCTGCCAAATATCTCCAGCCATCAGAACGCCTCTTGTCCACGTTGCGGTGGCGAACTGCATCAACGCAAGCCGAACAGCATTGCCAGGACCTGGGCGCTGCTGATCGCCGCCATGATTTTTTATATTCCGGCAAATCTCCTGCCTATGACGATTACCTCAGCGCTGGGCAATGTGCAGGAAGACACTATTATGAGCGGGGTGATCTATTTTATACATAGCGGTTCCTGGGAAATCGCTCTGGTCATTTTTACTGCCAGTGTTTTCGTGCCGTTTATGAAGTTTTTGATACTTATTTACTTGTTGTTGTCTGTACAATTTAAGTCGATCAAACGCCCCAAGGATCGAACTGTGTTGTTCCGGATCACAGAAGCAGTTGGTCGATGGTCGATGGTAGATGTCTATGTGGTGACAATCCTGGTTGCTTTGGTAAAGCTTGGTATACTGGCTGATATTGAAGCTGGACCAGCTGCTATCTATTTTGCATCGGTTGTTGTCAGCACCATGGTCGCCGCGGAGAGTTTTGATCCTCGGCTTATTTGGGATGTTGTGGAGGAAAAAGAATGAGTGAAGAGGGTTCCAGCGCAGAATATGTTGATAAGGCACCCACCGCAAAGGTGCAGACCAAGAGGAGTTTCTCAATTATCTGGGTAGTACCGATCCTTGCGCTGATTATTGGTGGCTGGCTGGTATTTAAAGCTATGTCGGAGAAGGGGCCGGTTCTCAAGATCACTTTTGAGACTGCTGAAGGGCTTGAAGAAGGCAAGACCAAGATCAAGTATAAAGATGTCGAGATTGGTAAGGTAACGGAGATTGATCTTACTGAAGACTTGTCCGGGGTTGCCGTTACCGTAGAGATGGTCAAGGAATTTAAGCCATACATGAAAGAAAAAACCAGCTTCTGGGTGGTCAGGGCTCGGGTGGCAGCTGGCGAGGTTTCGGGCCTGGGCACCCTTTTGTCGGGTGCGTACATTGGTTGCAGCCCCTCAACTGAGGGGTTGGCAGTGGAAAACTTTAAAGGTCTGGAGAAACCACCGGTGATGACCGTGGGATTGCCGGGTCGTCATTTCACTCTGCGATCGGAAACTCTCGGATCGCTAGACCTTGGATCGCCAGTATTTTATCGGGGGATGAAGGTCGGACAGGTGGTTGATTATGATTATGATCAAGTCGCCGAATCGGTTGTATTGAAAGTGTTTGTTATCGCGCCTTACCATGAGAAGGTACGAAGCAGTACCCGTTTCTGGAATGCCAGTGGCATCGATTTTACTATGGATGCGTCCGGAGTCAAGATGGATACACAATCTCTGGTCTCGATAATGTTGGGCGGGGTTGCTTTTGATCTCCCTTCGAATGTCAAGGCAGGAGAGCAGGCTGAAGAAGGGAAAGAGTTCTCATTGTATGACAGTCGTGACGATAGCAAACAAGTGGTCTATAATGAACAACAACCCTTCCTGTTATATTTCGACCAGAGTGTCCGTGGATTGTCGCCTGGAGCACCGGTTGAGATTAAAGGGATCAAAGTTGGTGAAGTTGTTAGTATTGAGTTGCTATACGATCAGGGCTTGGTAAATTTTCGCGTCCCTGTGCTGGTGAAGATCGAGCCGGAACGTCTTAATGCTGTAATTACTGAAGAAGGGGTGAGGCTGACTGGTAAAAAAATGGACGCGGAGATTGAGGAAGCTAAAGGAGGAGAGAAAGCCAGTAAAGATCTTACGCACATGAAGATAATGATTGAAAAAGGTTTGCGCGCCGAGCTGAAAACCGGCAATCTCATAACAGGTCAACTGTATATTGATTTTGATTTTTACCCGGATGCAGATCCTGTAGAATTGACGGAAGAGGATGGTACCTTGGTCTTTCCGACTATACCTATGCCTTTAAAAAGAATTGTACAGCGAGTTGATAATATTCTAGAAAAGGTTGAGGAAGTGCCTTTCGACCAGATTGGCAAGGATGTTGGCGTAGTTGTCAAAAATGTAGAAGCCATGGTCGAGGAACTGAATGGTCTGCTTAAAGAGCTCAGTTTAGTCTCTGTCAACGTCAAGAAAGAGACTCTACCAAAATTCAATGACTCGCTTGATGAACTCAAAAAAACTCTGAAGGGAGCCGATGCAACTCTTGAGGGAATGAACGCAACCCTGGGACCGGATTCGACCCTCAGTTATACTTCCCGAAAAGTGATGGATGAGCTTTCAATGACAATTCGGTCGCTGCGATCTCTGCTCGATTACCTGGAGCGGGACCCGCAAGCTTTAATCCTCGGCAAAGAGGGAGAGAAAAAATGATTCAATATGTTGCGAGATTGCTGAGCGGCTGTCTGCTTTTTAGTACTATTTTGGTGCTCTCTGGTTGTGTTGGGCGCAGTTCTCCCCAAGTGAGTTACTTCAGTCTGCTGACAATCGAACAGCTGGGTAATGCTCAGACCGTCGGCTCCCATCCAGAGATCAAGCTGGGCATTAACCCGGTAACCATACCGGAAAGTCTGAAACGTTCACAGATTGCCACCCGTCAGCATGGTAATCAATTCGAATTCAGCGAGTTCAATCGTTGGGCGGGGGTCTTGGAAAGAGATATTGCAGCTGTTGTGGGCGATAATCTTGGTCTACTACTCGGCATTGAGAAAGTGGATTACTTTCCCTGGATGCTTCATTTTGAACCTGACTATCGGGTAGAAATCGACATCCAACGCCTGGACGGGACTCTGGGGCGTGAGGCAGTGCTGAATGTACGCTGGGCTGTCGCCGATGCCACCGGCAAGGAATTTCTAGCCGGTGGGAGGAGTGTATTTCGGCAGCCGCTGGAGTCTTCCAGCTATACAGCCTTGGTGAAGGCGGAGAGCATTTTGGTGGCAGAACTGAGTAAAAATATTGCAGGAGAGATTAATCGTCTTATCGGCAAGTAGGTGTCTTAGGGTTTTTGTAAATCTTGGTTTATTTTAGCTATAAAATCAGACATAATCGCTAGGACAACAGCTTGTGCCTCAACGTGTGGAACATGCGAACAGTTATCAAGGATTTCGCCATGGGCATGGCCTGAAGTTTTAGAGATAATGGACGTGACTTGCTCTGTTGAGCCATACTGGTCTTTTGCCCCTTGAATTATCAAGATCGGCACGTCAATACTTGGCAAGAGATATTCAATGTTCCAGTGTTTGAACCATTTGCTAAGCCATGTTTCTGACCACGCCCTAAAGAGAGTTTCTGTCTTATCTCCATGATATTTTACTAAACCTCTTAGCTTGCCTTTGGCCCAGGCTTTTGTAGCTATTTCAATTCCGACAATGGTTTCATGATCGACACATACGTGTGCCGCCTCTGTGATAATTCCTTTGAGCAAAGAAGGCCGCTCTGCACCAAAGATTAAACTGATACTCCCTCCATCGGAATGACCGACCAAAATGAAAGGTTTCTCCGGGATAACTTTTTCCAGGACTTTGGGCAGTTCTTGGAGCGCATATTCGTGTAAGTAATGAACTGTGCGCTTATGATTTTTTAGAGGTGAAGATTTTCCATATCCCAAACGATCATAAACCAGTCCCGGACAGCCAGTAGCTGCGCATAATGCTTCTGGAAAGTCGCCCCACATGGCTGTACTCCCCAAACCTTCGTGAAGGTAGACCAGAAAGGGCAAGACTGTATTGCCTTTGATGAGTTGGTAGTGAAGTCTGTGGTTCTGGTCGATTTTAAGATTAGGCAATGAGCTTTCCTTGTAAGACTGAGCGCTTGGTCATTTTCCTTCATGAAGATAACCAAAATTGTAGACAAATAACAAGCAATACAATAGATTCCTTGGCTTACAGGAAAGGGCGGTCAAATTTTTAGGAAATTTGACCTGTATTACAATATGACTTCCTATAATTAAGCAGGAGAGCAATGGGTCGCGAGAAGCATGTTGATGAATCTCATCCAGATATCATCCAGGACGAATGTAAAGGGTGCGGCAGGTGTATTCACGCTTGCCCCAAGGATTGTCTTCAATTTTCAAAGAAGATGAACGGCAAGGGATATGTCCCCGCTGTCTATATTGGCGAGGGATGTAACGGTTGCGGCATATGTTTTTACAATTGTCCCGAACCTTATGCCATTGTGGTGTACAAAAAGGACAAGGAGTAAGCGCTCATGAGAAAATTCATCAAAGGTAATGAGGCGGTCACCGTCGGTGCTTTGTATGCTGGCTGCGAGATTTATTTCGGATACCCGATCACCCCGGCAAGCGAAATAGCCCATTCTGCGGCAAAACTTTTTCCTCAAAGAGGAAAGGTTTTTTTACAGGCTGAATGCGAAACTGGTGCCATAAATATGATTTATGGATCGGCAAGCAGCGGCAAAATGTCCATGACAGCCTCTTCCGGCCCAGGCATGAGTCTCATGTGTGAGGGGATTTCATATCTTGCCGGAGCCCAGCTTCCAGCGGTTATTGTAGATGTTCAAAGAGCCGGTCCTGGTCTTGGTAACATTGGCCCCGAACAGGGAGACTATAATCAGTCAGTTAAAGGCGGCGGGCACGGTAACTACAAGGCAATTGTTCTTGCGCCTTCTTCAGTTCAGGAGATGTGTGATCTGACTATCAAAGCTTTTGAGCTTGCCTATAAATACCGTAATCCAGCTATTGTCCTTACCGATGCGGTTTTGGGACAGGTGATGGAATCTCTGGAAATACCAGAACAAGAGTTCACTCCTCCTGAAGTGAGTGACTGGGCGGTACAGGCAAGCAGTGAAACACGAAAAAATCTTATCTCTTCGATCTATTTGCAAAACGATCTTCAGGAAAAACATAATTGGTTGCTTGATGCCAAATACACCTCAATGAGTGTTGATGCGGCAGCTGAAAATTATCGTACTGAAGATGCAGATTTGATTATAACCGGTTACGGCTCCAGTTCCAGAATTGCTCGTTCGGCAGTCGATGCACTTCGAGAAGATGGCGTAAAAGCTGGTTTATTCAGACCGATCACTCTCTTTCCATTCCCGGAAGAAGAGCTGCAGAAAGTCTCGAAAGGGAAAAAGATACTGGTAGTAGAGTTGAGCAATGGTCAATACCGGGATGATGTTCTTTTACACCTCGATAGAAAAACATTTGTGCCCGTAGAGTTGGTAAACCGAATGGGTGGGATGCTGGTGACAACAGAGCAGGTTGTGGCAGCGGCTAAGAAACTCATGGAGGCAGGCGAATGATTAAGACGACACAAGGATTTTACGAGCACTTCGAGAGAAAAGATGGCAGCAAGACCAGGGCAACACATTATTGTGCTGGTTGTGGCCACGGAATAATTCATAAGCTGATTGCGGAAGCTGTTTCAGATTTTGGTCTTCAGGACGATACTGTTTTTGTTTCACCGGTTGGTTGTGGCGCATTCTGTTACTACTATTTTGACTGTGGTAACGTTGCTGCTCCCCATGGCAGAGCCTCTGCTGTGGCGACTGGCTTATCTCGAGCTCTGCCCGGCAAAGTGGTAATTGCCTACCAGGGCGATGGTGATTTAGGGGCAATTGGTTTTAACAATGCTTTTCAAGCGGCAAACCGAGGTGAAAACTTTGTCTGCTTCTTTGTCAATAATGCTATTTACGGCATGACCGGTGGACAGATGGCCCCGACCTCATTGCCGGGTCAGGTAACTGCGACCTCGCCTGCTGGAAGAGATGTGGCAACAGATGGCTTTCCGCTGAAGGTCTGTGAGGTCTTGAGTCAACTGGAGGCTCCTGTTTTTATCGAACGAGTATCCGTTGCTGATACGAAGAGAATTTTAAAGGCAAAAAAGGCGATACGCAAAGCTATAGAGATCCAGAAAGAAGGAAAGGGATATGCCTTTGTGGAAATCCTTTCGCCATGTCCAACCAATATGAAGATGAACGCAGTTGATGCGGCGCAATTCACTATCGACCCAATGGAGGAGACCTATCCATTAGGTAATTTCCGTGATCGGAGTGATCAGGCAGCACTGCAGCCAAATAATATTCCCGTAAAACCGTTAGCTGAGTTGGTCGGGGGCAGCATTTCAGAGGATGCCAGCTCAGAAAGTTTTGCCGAAAAAGAGTTTAAATTTTGTGGTTTTGGCGGGCAGGGGATTCTCAGCCTCGGGCTGGTGCTTGCCCATGCAGGTAATGATGCTGGTAAAAATGTTTCATGGTTTCCAAGCTATGGTCCCGAACAGAGGGGCGGAACTGCATCCTGTTCTGTCGTATTGACTGACAAGGACATCGGTTCCCCGACTGTTGATAAACCGGATGTGTTGGTGGCGATGAATCAACCCTCTTTGGAAAAATTTGCCCCAACTGTCAAAGAAGGCGGGGTCATCATCTATGATTCGCAAATACCGGTAGAGTTTGATCTACCCAAGAATGTGTCTGTTTACGCCTTCCCGGCTGCGGAAATAGCCACTTCTAAGGGCGTGCCCAAGGCAGCCAATACTGCTCTTTTGGGTTCACTTATCGCACTTGATCTGATCGGCCTGTCAGAAGATACTGTTTTGACAGCCTTAAAAGATAGTTTTGCCAAAAAACCCAAATTGATTCCCAAAAACATGGAAATTGTCGAGGCAGCAAAAGAGTGGATGAGGGATAATCTTTAGTGCCTTACTCCTTCAGGGGGATTAAAAAGAATCCCGGCTTATTTCTTGTTTACCGGGGTAGGCCGATTTTCTAGTAGTTCTGGCAGGAGTTGATAGATCTTCGGTTTGCTGGTTGTAAAATGAAAAGAGACAATCATTAGGTGAAAACAACTTCCACTGAGTACGTGGAGAATAGGGAGTAGAGAGTATGAGTGATTCAGGAAAAATTGGCAAGAGGATCCAGACATTCAGAACAAAGCTTGACATGAGCGTTGATGATCTCTCAGAAAGAACCAGCTTACCGGTAAGTCTTATTGAAGATATCGAAATTGGTAATGTATCTCCTGCCTTAGGAGTCATGGTTAAGCTGTCTCGTGCCTTAGGACAGCGGGTCGGTACTTTTATGGATGACCAGATTGCTAAAGATCCGGTTATCACCAGATCCGCCGAACGGGAAGAGGGCATTGCTTCACATAAAGGTAAGGCCCAAGGTCATTATCGATATCATGCCCTTGGTGCCGGGAAGGCCGACCGCCACATGGAGCCGTTCTTCATTAAAATCTCACCTACTGAGGAACGAGACAAGTCCTCCCATGAAGGTGAAGAATTCGTCGTTGTCGTCTCCGGTAAGGTTGAGTTGCAATATGGCAAGGATACCCATGTTTTGGAGCAAGGGGATACGATGTACTATAATTCTCTGGTTCCACATTGCTTGAGTGCCGTTGGTGGTGATGCACAAATTTATGCCGTAATTTATACTCTTTAGTAGGTGACAAGAATGCCAAGAAATGAGATTGCCAGGGAGGTAACACTCGGTCAGCTCTTAAAGGAAACTGTGGACAAGTATCCTGATGAGACAGCTGTTGCCTATGCAGACAGAGAGTATAAACAGACGTGGAAAGAGTTTTCGGATACAGTTGATGACATGGCCAAGGGCTTGATGGCTATGGGGATCAAAAAAGGGGAAAAGGTGGCTGTCTGGGCCACAAATGTTCCTCACTGGGTGGCTCTTCAGTTTGCAACTGCCCGAATCGGAGCGATATTACTCACTATTAATACCAACTATCGCTCTGAGGAAATAGATTATGTCCTCAAACAGTCAGATTGTGAAAACATATTTATTATCAACGGATTGCGTGATGCAAACTATCTGGAAATATTGTACTCCCTTATCCCCGAGCTTAAGACGCATCCAAGAGGTGAGCTCCAGTCAGGCAACTATCCTTGTCTGAAAAGAGTCTTCTTTCTTGGGCCGGAGAAGCATAGAGGCTTCTATTCCATGTCGGAGGTTCTGTCGCTTTCGGTTGCTACCGATGATGAGGCGTACCAGGAACGTCAGGATTCCCTTGACCCCCATGATGTCATTAATATGCAATACACTTCAGGAACTACTGGTTTTCCAAAAGGTGTTATGCTCACTCACGTCAACATTGGTAACAATGGTTATTGGCTTGGGGCGGGACAAAATTTTAGTCATGAAGATCGCATCTGCATACCTGTGCCTCTCTTTCACTGTTTTGGCTGTGTCCTGGGCGTGCTTGCCTGTGTTAATCATGGTGCGACGATGGTCTTTGTGGAGACCTACGATCCTGTTGATGTGATGATGTCCATCGAGATGGAAAAATGTACAGGGGTGTACGGTGTGCCCACGATGTTTATTGCCATGATGGATCATAAGCTTTTTAATAAGTTCGACTTTTCTACTCTACGTACCGGCATCATGGCAGGATCGCCCTGTCCGGTAAAAAGTATGAACGATTGCATTGAAAAGATGAACATGAACGAGGTTACCATTGTTTTTGGCCTGACTGAGGCGTCTCCGGGGATGACTCAGACCATGTACAATGAGCCGTCCATAAAGAAAAAATGTGAGACAGTGGGCAAAGCTATGCCTGGCATCGAGGTAAAAATTATTGACCCGGAAACCGGGGTAGATCTGCCTCCAGGGCAACACGGTGAAGTGGTTTGTCGTGGTTATAATATAATGAAGGGTTACTATAAGATGCCCGAGGCCACAGCTGAAGCCATAGATAAGGATGGTTTTCTCCATTCCGGGGATATCGGTGTCATGGATCAAGATGGTTATTTCGCCATCACCGGGAGAATCAAAGATATGATTATTCGTGGTGGAGAAAATATTTATCCCAAGGAGATCGAGGACTTTCTGCATCATATGGACGGGGTGCAGGATGTGCAGGTGGTGGGTGTGCCCAGTGAAAAGTATGGTGAACAGCCGGGTGCCTTTGTCATTCCATACCCTGATTCTGATATTTCTCCCCAGGATGTTATTGATTTTTGTCACAGTAAGATTGCGTGGTATAAGACACCTAAGTTCGTTCATTTCCTGCAAGAATTTCCGCTCACGGCCAGTGGAAAGGTTATGAAAATTAAGCTGAGAGAACAATCAGCTGAACTTTGGCCAAACGTATAAATCTCTTTGTATCAGCTACTCACAAGCGGCTAAGGGATGCGCCCAAAGGAGATACATAATGCCAGGTAAAGACATTAAAATCGGAGAAAGAATAAGGGGTTTCAGACGAAAAATTGGACTGTCCAGGGCAGAAGTTGCCGAACAGTCAGGGATAGCCGAATCAACCATTGCAAGCATTGAAGGCCATATGGTCTCTCCGCCTCTCGGGTATCTTGTCAGTTTGGCAAAGGTGTTCGAGATTCCGGTGGGTGATTTTTTTGGAGGTAGCGGTGATTCACCCTATTGCCTTGTCAGAAGTGATGATAGAAAACCAGTATCCCGCTTTAATTCAACCAACGGAAAGTCGGTTGGATACAGCTACGAATCCCTTGGTCAAAAGAAAAAGAACAGGCATATGGAGCCTTTTCTTGTGACGCTGACTCCTGCAGGTTCCTCATCTGTTGAACCGAATCAGCATATCGGTGAGGAAATCATTTTTGTCCTGGAAGGAAAGGTTGAGGTAAGTCTTTTAGACAAAACAGAAATTTTGAACCCTGGCGACTCGATTTATTACGATTCCACCATGCCTCATGTTATTTCATGTCATGGTGAGGAGACGGCAACGATATTGGCAGTGATTTATGCCAAAGAGGAAATGATAATATTATAGAGTTGGAAATTTCCACAGATTCGGGCGATCATGAGGTTAAAAAACCCACTCTAGAAACCTGCCGTAAATATTTTGTAGAGAGGTTAACTCTGTCCCAAATAATGGGACCTGTGTACCCTGCTTTTCTATTCCGGCTGACATTGATTCCAATGTCAGCCGGGTCGCATCCTGTCATGACTCGATTGATTTCTTTTGCCAGCATAATATAACAATATGATGGAGGGTAAATCATGAAAAATAAAGTTCGCTGGGGTGTACTCAGCACCGCTAAAATTGCAAGAGAGAAGGTCATTCCTGCGATTCAGAAAAGCTCGAACGGCAGGGTGGTTGCAATTTGTTCACGGAACCGAGATCAGGCAGAAAACACTGCTAAGTCATTAGATATTGACAAGGCTTATGGCTCATATGAAGAATTGCTCAGTGATAGTGACATTGATGCAGTCTATATTCCTCTGCCCAATCACCTCCATGTAGAGTGGGCCATCAAAGCGATTCAGGCTGGAAAACATGTGCTGTGTGAAAAACCCATCGGGGTTTCCGCTGCAGAAGCTTCAAGACTGTTAGTAGAAGCACAAAAGAACAATCACTTAAAAGTTATGGAAGCATTTATGTACCGCTTCCATCCGCAGTGGATAAAAGTAAAGAGCCTGATCAAAGATGGGGTGATCGGGGAAGTAAAGGCAGTCCAGTCCTTTTTTTCTTATTTCAATATTGACCCGCAAAATATCAGGAATAAAATCGATGTAGCAGGTGGCGCGCTGATGGATATTGGCTGCTACTGTGTCTCTTTTCCCCGTTTTCTATTTGATGAGGAACCAATCCGCGTTGTGTCGAATATTGATCGCGACCCTGTCATGAAAACTGATCGGCTTACATCTGCGATGCTCGATTTTCCGGGAGGAAAAACTTCAACCTTCACCTGTTCCACCCAACTGATGCCCTACCAGTGCGCTCATATTTTGGGCACAAACGGCCATATTGAAATTGAGATTCCGGTGAACGCGCCAAAGGATGCGCCAAGCGCAATATGGGTGCGTACCAAAACCAATTCAGAAAAAATTGTTGTAAATCCGGTTGATCAATACACGCTTCAGGCTGAAATGTTTGCCAAAGCGATACTTGATAAAAGCTCTGTTCCAACAGATTTGGCCGATGCCGTAAATAATATGAAAGTGATTGAAGCGATTTTTCAAAGTGCAGAACATAACGGTTGGATAGATATTCTGTTAAACCTCAGAAAAATAGATAATGAGGGTATTCACTGAATATAACTATTAAGATAAGTTGTTTGTATACTGCTCAATAAATAATTATACTTCATTGAGGTACATGAATGTGGCAAAAATATGGAGCGTAAAATTCAGGATAAAGCGATGACAGAAAGTCGTTCATTTAGTGGGGATCTTAGTCTGGTCTCCGCAGTAAATCTGTTGCAATTAATAAAATTCGCCACACTTTCCGGGCATTTGATGGTCTATTGTGAGGGACATTCTACACATTTCATCTTCGCCGAGGGAAAACTCAACTATGCATTTTCTCGGCAAGGTCGAAGAAGGATCGGTCAGACTCTTTTGGAATCCCAACTCATTACAAAAGATCAATTGAAGGCCTGTCTTGACGACCAAAAGGCAGCAGATAAGTGGCAAAAAATAGGATCAATGGTCGTGGAAAGGGGTTATCTTCAACAATCGCAACTCAAAGATATTTTTCAAAGACAACTTAAATCTGCGCTCTTTGAGACGATGACCTGGAAAGAAGGGAAATTTAAATTTATTGATACCTCGCCCTTAGTCGAAGGGGACGTGATTCTTGAGGAAGATATAGAATCACTTATCCTGCGAGGTCTGATTATGTTGGATGAAGATTAGAATTGATCGGTCACCCCATATTTTTGAATGACGTAAATAGCGGTATCAAAAATAATAGACAGGCAATCAGAAATATGATGCTGCCTATTAATGCGAACGTGTCATGGTTTTTCAAGCTTGAAGCGATAAAGAAAATGGCACAAATAACAAAAAGTACCCAACCAGCCAGATGGTACTTTATCTCCTGTTGAAAGAGTTCTTTCTTTTTTTTCATTTAGGTTACTGGAAATATATAATAGATCATTACAAAGTACTGGTTAACCACAATGTGTTAAATTTCTCTTACCACTTTAAATTAGTAGAGTTTGAGTTGTATTACAAGGTGTAAGCATCCTTAATTCTATGGACAGGGAAGGGATGAAGATCATTTCAGACTATGTTCGAAATGTTTTGGAATTCTCTTTTAACCTGAATAAAAGGTGGGGCGAACCAAAAAGGACGGTCCCCGACGCATCAATATTCTTCTTTATCGACACTGCACCTCACATTTTTAGATCAATATTTCATTGACATACAAAGCCGTTCTCCATATGCTTCTACCTAACAAAAGCTAGGTCTTTGCAAGCGCCGCCCTGCAGTATACAAGAACGATGCGAACAGGAAGGTCTACCTAATGAACATACTCCACCTTTTCATCGACCTGTTTTACCGGAGACGTGCTGCGCCTTGGACATTACTCCTCCTGGCTATTACTGTTCTCGGTTCATCCCATTCCACATTTGCGTCAAACCAGGTGTCTGCATCTACAAGCACCATGCCGCTGATCAGCGCGCCCAAGAACGTTCTGGTTCTCTTCTCATATCATCGGGCGGAATGGTCTGATAATGTCCAAAAGGGCATTGAGTCAGTTTTCACACCCTACCAGAATGTGACTTTCTTCTATGAATACATGGACACCAAGCGGCTGAAAACAAAGGAGTACCTGGAAACCCTGCGAAAGATCTATACTGATAAATATGCCGAAGCCCATATTGACGTGGTAATCAGCGTTGATAATAATGCATTAGATCTCTTGGCAGAAAATGCCCGGACTCTTTTTCCGGACACTCCTGTGGTGTTCTGCGGCATCAATGATTACACGCCCGCTCTGCATGCCACCCGCTCCGAAGTAACCGGC
>Ga0209475_10001353_pt1 | contig 31756 bp, 26 predicted proteins | sample tdDd471_FD_187128 | JGI IMG/M metagenome (GOLD analysis project Ga0209475, IMG submission 187128) | Marine sediment microbial communities from the Atlantic coast under amendment with organic carbon and nitrate - tdDd47.1 (SPAdes)... | ecosystem: Environmental > Aquatic > Marine > Coastal >... | reverse complement strand
GTCGGGGGCTATCCCGGACTGGCGCATGTAGGCGGCCATCGCCGCCGCCGCCCGTTCGCCGCGGTCCGACAGCGGGCGGTCGTGGTCCCTGACCCGCAGGTCGTCCCAACTCGACTTGGCGTGCCGCAGGAGATGCAGTGTAGGCATGCCCTAAGCCTTCGGTTCCGCCCGCGTGACGATCGAGATCGGACCGTGCAGGGTGCGATGGACCGGGCACTTGTCGGCGATCTCGATCAGCCGGGCCCGTTGCTCGTCGTCGAGCGGGCCGTCGATCGCGATGTGGCGCTCTATCCGGTCCACCATGCCTTCCTTAACCTCGCAGTCGCCGCAGTCCTCGGCGTGGATCCGATCATGGGTCAGCCGGGTCTCCAGGTGATCGATCCGCCAGCCCTTGCGGGCGGCGTACATCTTCAGGGTCATGTTGGTGCACGCCCCGAGCGCTGCCAGCAGCAGATCGTAGGGCGCCGGCCCGGTATCGGTGCCGCCGACCTTGAGCGGCTCGTCGGCGCGCAACCGGTGGCCGGCCGCGACCACCCATTGCGGGAACGTCCCTTCCCCGGCGTCCACGACCGCGACCTCGCCCTCGGCGGTCGTCACGCCGATATCCGGCACCTTCGGCAGGAACCGCTCGGCCCAGCCCGACAGTACCGCGGCGACGTAGGCCGCATCCTCGGCCCTGGAAAGCAGGTGATCCGCCCGGTCCAGCGACACGAAGCTCTTCGGGTGCCGGGCGGCGACGAACAACCGGGTGGCGTTGTCGATACCGACCGTCTGGTCGAGCGGGGCATGGAAGATCATCAGGTCGCGCCGCAACCGTCCGACCATGTCCTCCAGCCCGTGGTCCTTCAGGGCGTCGAGGAACCCCTTGCGGACCCGGAAGCGCCGGCCGGCGAACTCGACCTCGGCCTCGCCGTCGCGCTCGATGTCGGCGACCCGGTCGCCGAGAAGGTGCAGGACGTGGGCCGGATCCGCCGGTGCCCCGATGGTGGCGACCGCCTTCGCCTCCGGGATCCGCTCCGCCGCCGCCAGCACCGCCGCCCCGCCCAGCGAGTGGCCGATCAGGATGGCCGGGGCCTGTCGTTCGCGGCGCATCCAGTCGGCGGCGGCAACCAGGTCCTCGACGTTCGAGGCGAAGCTGGTGTTGGCGAACTCGCCGTCGCTGTGCCCGAGGCCGGTGAAGTCGAATCGCAGCACAGCGATGCCACGCTCCGCCAGGCCCGCTGCGATCCGGCGCGCCGCCGCCAGGTCCTTGGAGCAGGTGAAGCAGTGGGCGAACAGCGCAAAACCGCGGATCGGCCCGAACGGCAAGTCGATCCGGGCCGCCAGGGCATCGCCCAACGCCCCGGTAAAGTTGACACTTTCGCTGCGCACGGCCATCGTCGACCTCATGAAATGCGGGGCTGGGGCGGATTACTAACACATGGCGGTCGAGGAAGATGCCGCTGCGGCCGGCTCGCCCGCGATCGAAGTGCGCCCAGCCACACCGGCCGACGCCGAGGCGATCGCCCTGCTCTCCCAGGAACTGCTGGCGTTCTACGGACTGCCGGTCCGCTACCAGCGCTCGTACATGAGCCACGTGATCGCCGAGAAGGCGTTCACCGACCCGCCGTCGATCGAGATCCTGATGGCCTTCGAGCGCGGCCAGCCCCGGGGCTTTCTCGCGTTTTCCCAGAATTTTGCGGTCGCCAACTGCCAGACCAGCGTGTTCATCCAGGACCTGTTCGTGACCCGCAAGGCCCGCGCGCTCGGGATCGGCCGCCGACTGATGACCGAGCTGGCCCGGATCTGCGTGGCCCGCGGCGTCGGCCAGCTCGACTGGACCGCCGATCCCTGGAACGAGAAGGCCCGCGCCTTCTACGAGGCGATGGGGCCGCTGCTGCGCAGCGACAAGACCTACTATCGGCTGCTGGCGCCCCGGCTGGCCGACCTCGCCGCCGGCTCTCCTCCGACAGGCCGGGGACGCTGAGGCGCCGGTTCAATCGCGTTCACGGAACGGCTGCGTTCCGGGCTGCGGCCTTTATCGTGCCCCGGACCCCGGCTAGGCTCCCTCCCTCGCACCGCGCGCCGCCCCGCCGCCAAGGGGCCGCCGGGAGGGATGGAGATCGCAGATGGACATACGCAACGGCTTCGTCGGCACGGTCGGCGACACGCCCCTCATCAAGCTGAAAGCGGCATCGGAACGAACCGGCTGCACGATCCTGGGCAAGGCCGAGTTCCTGAACCCGGGCGGCTCGGTCAAGGACCGGGCGGCGCTCGCCATCATTCAGGACGCCGAGAACGCCGGCCGGCTGCGGCCGGGCGGGGTGATCGTCGAAGGGACCGCCGGCAATACCGGCATCGGCCTGGCGCTGGTCGGCAACGCCCGCGGCTACCGGACGGTCATCGTGATCCCGGAAACCCAGAGCCAGGAGAAGAAGGACATGCTCCGGCTGTGCGGGGCCGACCTCCGCCAGGTGCCGGCCGTACCCTACCGCGACCCCGGGAACTACGTGCACGTCTCGCAGCGGATCGCCGAGGAGCTGGCCAGGTCCGAGCCGAACGGAGCGATCTGGGCCAACCAGTTCGACAACACCGCCAACCGCGATGGCCATTACCGGACCACGGGCCCGGAGATCTGGGAGCAGACCGACGGCAAGGTCGACGGCTTCATCTGCTCGGTCGGCACCGGCGGCACGCTGTGCGGCACCGCCACGGCCCTCAAGGAGCGCAACCGCGACATCGTCATCGGCCTCGCCGACCCGATGGGCTCGGCGATCTACAACCATTTCGCCCATGGCGAACTGAAGGCCGAGGGCGGCTCGATCACCGAGGGCATCGGCCAGGGCCGGATCACCAAGAACTTGGAGGGAGCGCCTGTCGACGAGCCGTTCCAGGTAACCGATTCGGAAATGCTGCCGGTCGTGTTCGACCTGCTCAAGCACGAGGGACTGTGCCTCGGCGGCTCCACCGGGATCAACGTGATGGGCGCGATCAAGCTGGCGGAAAAGCTGGGCCCCGGGCACACCATCGTCACCATCCTGTGCGACGGCGGCACCCGCTACCAGTCCAAGCTGTTCAACCCGGCGTTCCTGAAGGAAAAGGGCCTTCCCGTCCCGGAATGGCTCGACGATGGAGATGCGGCATGAGCGACCCTGTTGCCGACGGTGTGGTGTCGACCGCCTGGCTGGCGGACCACCTGAACGATCCGACGGTCAAGGTGCTGGACGGCACCTATCACCTGCCGACCGCCAGGCGCGACGGCGACGCCGAGTTCCTGGAGCGTCACATCCCGGGTGCCCTGCGCTTCGACATCGACGACGTGTGCGATCCCGACGACCCGTTGCCGCACATGATCCCGTCGCCGGACCGGTTCGCCGAGAAGGTCTCCGCCCTCGGGATCGGCAACGGCGACACCGTGGTGGTGTACGACGTCTACGGCCTGCAGAGCGCCGCCCGCACCTGGTGGATGTTCCGGCTGTTCGGGCATGACAGGGTCGCGGTGCTGGACGGCGGCATGCCGGCCTGGACCGCCGAGGGACGAGCCCTGGAGGCCGGGCCCGCGAAAATCCAGCCGGCGCAGTTCACCGCCAGCTTCCGGCCCGAGCTGGTCCGCCGGCGCGAGGACGTGCTGGCGAACATCGGCTCGCAGGCCTCCCAGGTCGCCGACGCCCGCTCGGCCGGCCGGTTCACCGGAACCGAGCCGGAACCGCGGGCCGGCATGCGGTCCGGCCATATTCCGGGTTCGCGCTCGCTGCCGATCTCCGACCTGCTCGACCCGGCCACCAAGACCGTACTGCCGAACGACGGCCTGCGGGCGGCGTTCGACAAGGCCGGCCTCGACCCGGCGAAGCCGATCATCTCGTCCTGCGGGTCCGGCGTGACCGCCTGCGTGATCGCCCTCGCCGCCCACCGGCTCGGTCACCCGGGCGTCGCGGTCTACGACGGCTCCTGGTCGGAATGGGGCGGGCGCGACGACACGCCGATCGACACCGGGCCGGCTGCATGACCCTCGAATTCCGGCCGATCGGCGACGGCGACGTCGACGCCGTGGTGGCGCTCTGGCAACGCTGCGGGCTGACGGTTCCCTGGAACGACCCGCACCGGGACATCGCGACGGCGCGGTCGGTCGACAGCGCCGACGTGCTGGTCGGCGACGACGGCGGCACGGTGGTCGCCAGCGTCATGGTCGGCTACGACGGCCATCGCGGCTGGCTGTACTACGTGGCCGCCGACCCCGATCGGCAAGGCCAGGGCCTCGGCCGGTCGACGATGGCGGCAGCCGAGGCCTGGTTCGCAGCCCGCGGCGTGCCGAAGGCCGAGCTCATGGTGCGACGGGCCAACGAGAAGGTCCGCGGCTTCTACGATGCACTCGGCTGGACGGAAGAGCCGGTGACGGTGTTCAGCCGACGGTTCGACGACGTCCCGCCGCTGGGTGCCGCGACCGTCGAGACGGTGGTCACCACACTGGAGATGACCGAGCGCCCGACCCGCCCCGCGGCGCACCCGCCGGCGGGACTGCCGACGGCGCTGGTCCGGGCGCGGACGCCGCCCGTGGCGTTCTACCGATGGCTCTACGAGCAGGTCGGCGCGCCCTGGACCTGGATGATGCGCCGCCTCATGACCGACGACGGGCTGCGGGCCGCCATCGAGGACCCTGCCGTCGAGATCTACGTCCTGCATGTCGGCGGTGTGCCGGCCGGATACGGCGAGATCGACCGTCGAAAGGGCCCCGACGGCGTCGAGCTCGCCTATTTCGGGCTGATGCCGGCGTTCATCGGCCGCGGCTACGGGCGCTACCTGCTGGACGCCGTCATCGATCTCGCCTGGTCGACCGGACCGTGCGAGCGGCTGCAGGTCCAGACCTGCGACCTGGATCACCCGCGCGCGCTCGGGGTCTACCAGAAGGCCGGCTTCCGCCCGATCGGCCAGCACTCGGCCACGCTGTCGGATCCCCGGCTCGTCGGTCTGCCGCTGCCCACCCGACATGCGATGGCCGCACTCGACGCTCCGACCGGACCCGGCGCCACGGTCACGCCGCTGCGCCGTCCCGGAAACGACCACCCCCCGTCGTGACCGACGCGACTACGGGATGACCTTGCGACGCCGGTATTCGGTCAGGGCATCCGAGATGCTGTCCCAGGTGCCGTAGACCTTGTCGAACCCGGCCCGCCGGATCTTCAGGGTCGAGGACATGTCGTCCCAGCCGATCCGCAGCATGAAGTCGCCGTAGGTCCAGTTGGCGATCCGGCCGAGGTCCGGCTCGACCAGGCCATGCTCGCGAACCAGTCCTTGCCAGAGCCGATCGCTGTCGCGGTGGGTCTCCGCCAGGGTCTCGGTGGCCACGCCGCCGGCCTCGACCTCGAAATGCGCCGCCAGCCGCGGCCACAGGTCCCGCCAGCGGAAATAGTCGGCGTTGATCACGTTGAAGGCCTCGCCGGCCGCCTGCGGGGCGGTCATCGCCCACAGCATGGCGTCGACCAGCAGGCGCGTGTCGGTGATCTGCGAGACCGTCTCGAAGCACTCCGGCGTGCCGGGAAACGTCAGCGGCACGCCGCGGGCCTTCGCCAGCGACGCGTAGCCGGCGAGCACGCCGACCGCGTTGTGCGGATAGCCGAGCGAGAACCCGGCCAGGATATGCGGCCGCAGCCCGGTCCAGGTCCAGCCGGCGTCCCGGGCCCGCGCCTTGGCCCAGTCCTGCTGATCATAGTAGAAGTTCGGGACCGCGATCCGGGGATCGTCCTCTTCGGCCGGGGTCTTGAACGGGCCGAGCTGGCTGCCGTACCACTTGGTTCCCTGGACCAGCAGGACGTGGGCGAGCGGCGCCCGCGCCGCCTCCAGCCCCTCGACCAGGTTGACCAGCATGGCGGTGTTGAGGGCCGCCTCCGTCGCCGGATCCGGGTCCGGTGCACGCCCGGCATAGATCACGTGGGTGGCGTCGGCCGCGCCGGCCGCCAGCGCCGTCCGGCAGGCGTCGCGGTCCGCCAGGTCGACCGGCAGGTGATCCAGCCCCGGAATGCCGGGATCCGGCGGCCTGCGCGACAGCCCGACGACCTTCCAGCCCTCGGCGATCAGCCGATCGGCGACCGCCCGCCCGACGATGCCCGACACCCCGGCGATCACCGCCGTGCGCGCCTTAGCCGGATCCCGCTCCGTCATCGCCGCCTCCTCGCCATCCCCCTGATGTGAAGGAGGCGCGCTGGGCCGAGCCCGCGCGCCTCCTCCGGACCGCCCCCCGCCCCCGCGGTGCGGTCAACCGGCATATGCGACGTCAGTGAGCCAGGATCTGGCTCAGGAACAGCTTGGTCCGGTCGGACTTCGGGTTGGTGAAGAACTCGTCCGGGGTGTTCTGCTCGACGATCTCGCCCTGGTCCATGAAAATCACCCGGTCGGCGACGCGCTTGGCGAAGCCCATCTCATGGGTGACCACCAGCATGGTCATGCCCGACTCGGCGAGCCCGACCATCACGTCCAGCACCTCGGAGATCATCTCCGGGTCGAGCGCCGAGGTCGGTTCGTCGAACAGCATGATGGTCGGGTTCATCGCCAGCGACCGGGCGATCGCCACGCGCTGCTGCTGGCCGCCGGACAGCTGGCCCGGATACTTGCTGGCCTGCTCCGGGATCTTCACCCGCTCAAGCAGTTGCATGGCGACCTGCTCGGCCTCGGCCTTCGGGGTGTTCTTCACCCAGATCGGCGCCAGCGTGCAGTTCTCCAGCACGGTCAGATGCGGGAACAGGTTGAAGCTCTGGAACACCATGCCGACGTCGCGCCGGATCGCGTCGATGTTCTTCAGGTTGGTATCCATGGTCACACCGTTGACCAGGATGTCGCCCTGCTGGTGCTCCTCAAGGCGGTTGATGCAGCGGATCAGGGTGGATTTGCCGGAGCCGGACGGCCCGCAGATGACGATCCGCTCACCCTTGTAGACGGTGAGGTCGATGTCCTTGAGGACATGGAACTCGCCGTACCACTTGTTCACCTTGTTCAGCTCGATGACCACCTCGTCGGAGATGGCGGAGGCGATGTGCTCCTGTTCGGAGTCGTGCGTCTCGAGGCTCATCGTCGGTCGATCTCCAAAATCACGCGTTCTGTCGATACCCGCACCTCAACGCCGGCCGTAGCCGCCGCCGATCGTGCGCTCGAGATGCTGGCTGTACTTCGACATGCAGAAGCAGATGACGAAGAACATCGCCGCGGTGAACAGGAACGGCTCGGTATGCATGCCGAGCCATTTGCTGTCCTGGCCGGACGCCTTCGCCATCAGCAGGATGTCGTAGAGGCCGATGATCGACACCAGGGTGGTGTCCTTCAGCAGCCCGATGAAGCTGCCGACGATGTTCGGGATCATCAGCTTGAGGGCCTGCGGCATGATGATCAGGGTCATCATCTTCCAGTAGCTCAGGCCCATGGCCTGCGCAGCCTCGTACTGCCCCTTGTTGATGGCCTGCAGGCCGCCGCGCACGATCTCCGCCATGTAGGCGGCGGCGAAGATGCAGACCGCCACGATCACCAGGACCAGCTTGTCCGGGTTGATCGCCTCCGGCAGGAACAGCGGCATCATGGTGACCGCCATGAACAGGATGGTGATCAGCGGTACCGACCGGAACAGCTCGATGAAGGCGGTGCAGAACACCCGGATCACCGGCATCTTGGAGCGCCGTCCGAGCGCCAGAATGATGCCGCTCGGCAATGCCGAGGAGATCCCGATGCCGGAGATCACCAGGGTCAGGAACAGGCCTCCCCAGTTCAGCGTCGGAACCGATTCCAACGTCCAGGTGGACTGGTAGATGAAGGCGATCACGAACCCGACCGCGCAGGCCGCCAGCAGCACGTACTTGTGCAGGTGATCGCCTTTGTTCTCGAACCCGGACAGCCGGAGCAAGGCGACGCGAAGCGATTGGTAGCCCATGTACGAGGCGAGCACGTTCAGCCAGACCGTCGCGAACGCCGTCAGCGCGATCGCCACCATCGCCTGCAGGAACAGCCCGGGCTCACCGCCCAGGAACAGGTGGGCGGCCAGGAACGGGAAGGTCAGGACCGCCGACATGCCGACCAGGATCTTGGCCTTGACCTTGGGAAACCAGAACGGCGCCAGCCAGACCGCGAGGACGATCGCCCCAAGGTTGACCCGCCACCGCTCGGTGTCCGGGTAGCGCCCGTAGATGTAACTGTCGAACCAGGTCGCGACGCCCGCCCAGCAGGCACCCTCGTGGCCGACCTTCTCGCCGTTCGGCAGTACGTGGTCGAGGCAGCCGCGATAGGTATCCGCCTCCCAGACGGCGTTCGCGATCGCGTACTCGTACAGGCTGTAGGCCACGTAGGCGATCAAGGCCCCGCCGAGCAGCGTCAGGATCGTGTCGAACGGGCCGCCGAACAGGTTCTTCCGCAGCCATCCGATCACGCCGACCGTGTTGGGCGGCGGCGGCAGGCTCGGCTTCGGGCGGAAGACCGCGTCTTCCTGCGTCGTATCAGCCATGGCTCATCTCTCCTTCAGCTGAACGAGCTTGTTGTAGTAGTTCAGGGCCATCGAGATGGTCAGGCTCACCGACATGTAGAACAGCATGACCATGGCCACGATCTCGATCGCGTGGCCGGACTGGTTCAGCGACGTCTGCATGTAGACCGCCACCAGATCCGGATAGCCGATGGCGATCGCCAGCGACGAGTTCTTCACCACGTTCATCCAGTTGCTGATCATCGGCGGCACCACCGCCCGCATCGCCTGCGGGATGATGACCAGCCGCAGCGTCATGCCGGGCCGCAGGCCGAGCGAGTATGCCGCCTCGGTCTGGCCGTGGCTGACCGACAGGATGCCGGCCCGCACCGCTTCCGCCATGTAGACCGCGTGGTAGATCACCAGCGCCAGCAACAGCGCGCAGAACGCCGGCGGCACCGTCAGGCCGCCCTGGAAGTTGAACCCCTTCAGCGCCGCGTAGTCGAAGGTCAGCGGGCTGCCGGTCGCCAGGAACACCAGGAGCGGCAGGCCGAAGATGATCCCCAGCCCGGCCGAGAAGCTCGGGAACTGCTGGCCGGTCGCCATCTGCCGCTTCTTCGCCCAGACCGCGACCGCATAGGCGATCGCGATCGCGACCAGTATCGCGATCATCGTGATGTCGAAGCCGTCGCCCGGAACCGGCGCCGGCATGTAGAAGCCGCGGTTGTTCAGGAAGAAGATGTCGAGGAACTCCAGGCTCTTCCTCGGGACCGGCAGCAGCGAAAACACCGCCAGGAACCAGAACAGGATCTGCAGCAGCAGCGGCGTGTTGCGCAGGATCTCGACGTACCCGGACGCGATCTTCGAGATCAGCCAGTTCTTCGACAGCCGCATGATGCCGACGATGAAACCGAGCAGCGTCGTGAAGACGATCGCGACCAGCGACACCACCAACGTGTTGACGATGCCGACCAGGTAGACGTGGAGGTAGCTGTCGCCCGCCTGGTAGGGCAGCACCGTCCAGGCGATCGAGAAACCGGCGGTGCCCGCGAGGAAGTCGAACCCGCTCGACATTCCCCGCGCCTGCAGGTTCTCGGACGTGTTGACGAACAGGTATCGCGCGACGGCCACGACAGCGACGGCGACGATCACCTGGTACAGGACGGAACGGACGCGCTCGTCGTTCAGCCATTCGACAATCGAACGGCTCTGCCGACGAGGCGATCCCTTCTCGAGAACGGCCATGACCGGACCCTCCGTCTTTGAAACGGATCAATGAATAAGGTGATGAAACGCAGGCGCCCGGTCGAATGCTCGACCGGGCGCCGCGTCAATCAATTGCTCACCGGAACGGCGGCGAGTACAGCAGGCCGCCCTTGGTCCACAGGGCGTTCGGAGAACCGGCCCGCGGGATGTTCATGACGGTCTTCTCGCCCATGAACTCCTCGTAGTTCTCGCCGTAGTTGCCCACCATCTTGATGATATTGTAGGCCCACTTGGCGTCGACACCGAGACCCTTGTTCAGGTCACCCTCGACACCGAACATGCGCTTGATCTCGGGGTTGGTGGTCTCGGCAATCACCTTGTCGATGTTCGCCGACGACACGCCGTATTCCTCGGCCGCGATCATCGCGTAGAGCGACCACTGAACGAGGTCCTTCCACTGCGAGTCGTTCTGGCGGACGACCGGACCCAGCGGCTCCTTGGAGATGGTCTCCGGCAGGATCTTGAAGATCGTGGTGTCCGGAGCCTTCGCACGGGTCGACGCCAGGCTCGACTTGTCGTTGGTGATGGCGTCGCAGCCGCCGGTGAAGAACGTGTTGTCGCGGACGTTGCTGTCCTCGAACACGACCGGCTTGATGTCCAGACCGTTGGTCCGGCTGTAGTCGGCCAGGTTCAACTCGGTGGTGGTGCCGGTCGCGACGCAGACGGTGGCGCCCTTCAGCTCCAGCGCGCTGTTCACGCCCGCATCCTTCAGGACCATGAAGCCCTGGCCGTCGTAGAAGTCGACGGTGGTGAAGTCGAGGCCGAGCTGCGTGTCGCGGAACAGCGTCCAGGTGGTGGTCCGGGACAGCATGTCGGACTCGCCGTTCGCCATGGCGGTGAAGCGCACCGCCGAGGTGACCGACTGAACCTCGATCTTGTCCGGATCACCGAAAATCGCCGCCGAGACGGCGCGGCAGTTCTCGTAGTCGAAGCCCGACCACTTGCCGCTGTCGGACAGCATGTACCAGCCCGGCGCCGGCGTACCGAGCTGGCAACGCAGATGACCGCGGCTCTTGACGATGTCCAGCGTGCTCTGCTGCGCAGAGGCCGGCTCGGCAGTGAGCGTCAGAGCGGCCAAAAGCCCCGCGCCCAGACCGAAAAGGCTGACCTTCTTCATGTGAAACCCACCCAGTTATTGTTTGTGACAAAGACCGGATACCACGGTCTTTGGCGCCCCCTCGCAAGGACCTTGCCAGACCGCAGTCCTCCAGGTTTCGCGCTTTTTATGCCCCTCCCCGGACCCGCACCTGCTCAACGCGAGTGCAGCGCGATGCGGAGTGCCGCGAAAGCGGGCAGCTGCCCGAAACGCAAACATCACACCATGCTACACACGACCCTGGCAAGTCTTGCGGCCCGGCGACTGGATCACCGCCGGGTTTTCCCGCTAGGCTCGCGAAGGCTTTATGGACACAGTCCGAGGCCCTGCTTCCGGAGGAATCGCAAAAATGGACGACCTGAAAGGGATGTCGGCCCGCACCCGGCTCGTGCACGCCGGCCGGCATCCGCACGACAACCACGGCGTGGTCAACCCGCCCGTGTACCACGCCTCGACCATCCTGCAGCCGTCGCTGGCGGTCTGGGAGGCATCGCGCAAGGCGGACTTCAAGGGCTACCGCTACGGTCGGGCCGGCACCCCGACCAGCCGTTCGTTCGAGGAGGCGGTCGCGGATATGTACGGAGCCGCCGACGCGGTGGCGGTGTCCTCCGGAATGGCGTCGATCGCCTGTGCGCTGATGGCGGTGCTGAAGACCGGCGATCATCTTCTCGTGACCGACAGCGCGTATTTCCCGACCCGCAAGTTCTGCGACCAGATGCTCGCGCGTTACGGCGTCGAGACGACCTACTACGACCCGCGCGTCGGCGGTGGCATCGCCGAGCTGATTCGCCCCAATACGCGTGCGGTCTACACCGAGGCCCCCGGTTCGCTGACCTTCGAGATGCAGGACATCCCGGCGATCGCCGAGGCCGCCCATGCACGCGGCGCGGTCGTGCTGACCGACAACACATGGGGCACCGCCCTGCACTTCGACGCCTTCGCCAAGGGCGTCGACATCGTCGTCGAGGCCGTCACCAAGTACATCTGCGGCCACTCCGACGTCATGATGGGGGTGATCGCCAGCACCGCCGAGTACGCCGCGGCGGTCCGCGACATGGTGCGGATGCACGGCAACTGCTCGGGGCCGGACGATCTCTACCTGGCCCAGCGCGGCCTGCGCACCATGGGGGTCCGTCTCAAGCAGAACGAGGCGAGCGGCCTGGCCCTGGCCGGCTGGCTGGAGAGCCGCCCGGAGGTGGCGACGGTTCTGCATCCGGGACTGCCGAGCCACCCCGACCACGCGCTCTGGAAACGCGACTTCACCGGTGCCTGCGGCCTGTTCTCGTTCGTCCTGAAGCCGGTGCCGAAGGCGGCGCTGGCGGCGTTCCTGGACGGGCTGAAGCTCTACGGCATGGGTGCCAGCTGGGGCGGCTTCGAAAGCCTGATCCTGCCGGGCGACCCGAGCGCGTTGCGAACGGCGACCACCTGGGACATGCCCGGGCAGCTGCTGCGGATCCACGCCGGCCTCGAGGACCTCGACGACCTGGTCGCCGACCTGACCGCCGGGTTCGAGCGCCTGAACGCGGCCTCGGCCGCGGCCGCCTGAACGCCGGGAGCGAACGCATGGCACGACCGAGAATCCGCCTCCTGATCGGCGACTCGGTCGCGCTCGGCCCCGGCAAGGCACGCCTGCTCGAGGCGATCGGCGAGTCCGGATCGATCGCCGCGGCCGCCCGATCGATGGGCATGTCGTACGGCCGCGCCTGGCAACTGGTGCAGGCGATGAACGGCGACTTCCGGGGGCCGCTCGTGGAGCGTGCCACCGGCGGCCGCGGCGGCGGGGGCGCGGCCCTCACCGAACTCGGCCGCGACGCCCTTGACCGGTACCGGGCCATGGAGGCCCAGGCCGACGCCGCCGTGGCCACGGCCCTCGACGAATTCGCCACGCTGCTGAAGGCCCAGGGCTGATATCCCGGGACTGCGTCTGTCCCGCCTCGCCCCCGCCTGTGCATGTTTGACATGGATCAATGTGGCGGGCGGCGCCGTGCCCTAAGTTCCACTTGTCTCTGCGACCCTCCACGAACGCAGAAACTCCCAACCACGGCGAGGCCGGTAGCGTGCTACCGGCCTCGTTGTGTTTCTGGCGTCGCCTTCACGGGTTCTTAAGCACAACGACGCATCCTGGCCGCCACGCTCCGGTCCGCAGACAAACCGCCGGCGCGCCAGGGATACCGTCTCGCATGCCCCAGGAACGCCTGCTTCTCGCGATCTCCAGCCCCAGGGACTACGAATCCGTTCAGGTCGTGCTGTCCGAAGCGTTCGAGACCCGGGTCTTCGCAAATCGCTGGGACGCCGACGCCGGCCTCGACCGCAAACCCGACATCCTGCTGGTCGAGGACTCGCTGCCCGGCGGTCGCGGCCTGAAGGTCTGCGAACGTGCCCGGGCGCTTCCAGGCGGCCGCGCTCGCCTGATCGTCCTGATCGGCAACGCCGCAACGGCGGAAGCGGCGAAGACCGCCGGCGTGATCGACGGCTGGATACCCGGCACGATCTCCCCCGGCGAGTTCCTCACCCGGTTCTGGCGACTCTACCGGACCCGCGACGACCGGAAGCTGGTTGCCGCCGGGGCCGAGGCGGCACCGCTCATCCGCAGCGGCCGGGCGCTGTTCGACGAGCTCGAGACCGGCATGATCACCGACCGCACCCGCGCCCTGCTGTCGGACACAGCGACCCGGGTCGTCTCGTTTGCCGGCGACTTCTCGGCCTCGGCGATCCTGGAGCTGCTCCAGGGTCACCACGCCTACACCTTTGCGCACAGCCTGCGGGTCGGGATCCTGATGGCGGCGTTCGGCAAGCACCTGGGCCTCGACGAGGACAACGTCACCCTCATGACCGAGACCGGCCTCGCCCACGATGTCGGCAAGCTTGGCATCCCGCTCGAGATACTCGCCAAGCCGAGCCGTCTGAGCGCCGACGAGATGACCGTGATGCGCTCGCACCCGGTGCTCGGGGCCGACATGCTGGGCGACATCTACAGCGATCAGCCGGGCCTGCTCGCCGCCGTACGGCACCACCACGAGCAGCTCTCGGGCGACGGCTATCCCAACGGCCTGAAGGGCCGCCAGATCGACGAGCTGTCGCTGCTGACCGCCGTCGTGGACGTCTACACGGCCCTCACCGACCGGCGCGACTACAAGGCCCCGATGCCGACGACCGATGCCATCGCGACTATGGACAGCATGGCCGGCCGGCACCTGGAGCCGCGCCTGTACCGGCGATTCGTCGAAATCGTCGCCGAGATCGCCCCGGTCGACGCCGCCTCGACAGCGGCGGCCTGAGCCGCCGACCGGCTATGCCGGGTAGTGGCGGAACGACAGGCCGCCGGCCTTCTTGATCTGCTCGACCAGCGCGATCTCCCAGGTCAGGTAATCGTTCATGGCCTTCTCGATCTCGGCCCGGTTGTTCCGGTCGTAGGGCCGCAGATAGGTGTCCTGCGGCTCCGACAGGACGGCCGTCATGCCGCTCTGCAACGGCAGACCGGCCGCCTCCCAGGCGGCGCTGCCGCCGTCCAGCAGCAGCACCTCGCGGCCGCAATCCGCCAGGTCGGCCGCCGTCAGGAGCGTCAGCGATGCCTCCGGCGCGGTCAGCACGAGGGCGGCGCCGGCGGGAACCTTCGACAGGTTCTCGGCAATCGCGGTGCGGCACGCCCACCACGCGCCTTCCGGGTGCCGGTCGCGATAGTCCAGGCTGCGCGCGAGATCGAGCAGCACCGCCGAGCCGGAATCCATGCGCCGCTTGGCCTCGGCCGGGGCAATCGACGCGCACCCCGGCAACGCTTCGAGACCGAGCGCCGGCGAGACGTACCGCCCCGAGGCGATGGCCTGCCCCTCGAGCCCGCTCTCCAGCACGTACACGTCCGTCCAACCGAGCTGAGCCAGCCAGCTGCCCGTCATGTCGGCGCGCACCCGCTTGTCGTCGACCAGGACGACGCGGGCGTTGCGGACCGGCAAATAGAGGTCGGTCGCCTGCACCAGCTGGCCGCCCGGAGCGTGCCGGGAATCGGCGATGCGAGCGGCCTCGAACTCCTCGATGGTTCGTACGTCGAGGATCGCGAGGGTGCGGCGGTCGGCTTCGGCACGCCAGGAATCGAGGGTCGCGGCATCGACCGTGCGGACGCCGAACCGGGCGGCCGCCGCCGCGGAACGCGCCCGGGCCGCGGCCAGGACCTCGCCGGCGGGCGCCGGCGCCGTCCGGGCGTTGCCGTGCTCCAACTGGTAGCCGGCGAGGTGCCAGCCCATGGTGCCGTTGCGCAGCGCCACCACCTCGTTGGGGATCCCGGCGTTGATCAGCGACTGGGCGCCGATGATCGATCGGGTCCGGCCGGCGCAGTTCACCACCACCAGGGTGTCGGGTTCCGGCGCCACCTCGCCGACCCGATAGACCAGCTCGGCGCCCGGCACGTCGACGCCGGTCGGGATGTTCATCACCCGGTATTCGTCCATCGGCCGGGAATCCAGGACCACCAGCTTGCGGCCGGAATCCATGATCCCCTTCAGCTCCTCGGCCGACACCGACGGCGTGCCGTAGGCATGCTCGACGAACTCGCCGAACGCCTTCGACGGGACATGCATGCCGCTGAACAGCTCGAGCCCGGCAGCGCTCCACGCCGGCGTCCCGCCGTCCAGGACCGAGACGTCGGTGTAGCCGAACGCCTCCAGCTTGGCCGCGGCGATCTCGGCGATCCCCTCGCCGGCGTCCTCGACCACGATCGGGGTCGAACGCCGCGGGATCCGCTCGCCGGCCAGGAGTTCCAGGCGCGACAGCGGGATGTTGGCCGCCAGGATCGGGTGCGAGGCGGCGTACGGTGCCTGCTCGCGGACATCGATCAGCGCGGTCTCCTCGGATCCCTCGAGGCGGGCATGCAGGGTCCGCGCGTCGATCCTCTTGGCCATCGGTCGTTCTCCCTCGGTTCGGTTCAGGCCGACGCCGCCTCCAATGCCTCGGCGGCGGCGAGCCAGTGCTCCTCCGCTTCCGCGACCTGGGCGTCGAGCGCCGCCTTCTTCTGGATGAGCTTCTGCAGTTCGGCCGTGGAGCCGTTGTAGGTACGGGCGTCGCCAAGCTTGGCGACCACAGCATCGCGCTCGAGCGTCAGCTTTTCCAGGCGCTTCTCGGCGGCCTGGGCGGCCTTGCGCATCTCGATGGTCTGCTGGCGCGTCTGCGCGGCCTGCCGACGCTGGTCCTTCTTGTTCACCCGGCTGCCGTCGTCGGCCTCGGCCCGGCGGGCGCCGCCGCGTCGTTCGTCGCGCACCCGCTCGGCATAAGCGGCGATATCGCCGTCGAACGGCGTCACCGTGCCGTCGGCGACCAGCCAGAGCCGGTCGACGGTCAGCTCCATCAGCCGTCGATCGTGGCTGATCAGCACGACGGCGCCGGGGAAGTCGTTCAACGCCTGGACCAGCGCCAGCCGGGCATCGATGTCCAGGTGGTTGGTCGGCTCGTCGAGCACCAGCACATGCGGGTCGTCGGCCATCACCAGGGCCAGCGAGAGCCGGGCCTTCTCGCCGCCGGACAGCTTGCCGACCGCGGTCGTCTGCTTGTCCTGGGTCAGGCCGACCGCGCCGAGCCGGGCGCGCACCCGCTCCGGCGGCTGGGTCGGAAGCTTGCGCCTGAGATGGTCGACGGCGGTGTCCCGGCCGTCCAGCTCGTCGGCGTGGTGCTGCGCGACATAACCGACCCGCAGCCGCGCCGCCCGGTGGATCTCGCCGCCGTCCTCGCGCAGGTCGCCCGAGATCAGCTTGGCCAGCGTGGTCTTGCCGTTGCCGTTGGAGCCCAGCAGGCCGATCCGGTCGTCGGGATCGAGGCGCAGGTTCAGCCGCGAGAGCACCGGCTTGCCCGGCACGTAGCCGACCGCCGCCTTCTCGATCGACAGCAGCGGCGGCGCCAGGTTCTCCGGCGTCGGGAAGCTGAAGCGGGTCTCCGGGTCGGCGAGCGCCGCCGGCAGAACCTCCATCTTCTCCAGCATCTTGATGCGGCTCTGCGCCTGCCGGGCCTTGGACGCCTTGTAGCGGAACCGGTCGACGAACGACTGCAGGTGCTTGCGCTGCGCGTCCTGCTTGACCCGCTGCGCCTCGAGCAGTGCCAGCCGGGCCTCGCGAACCCGCTCGTAGGTGTCGTAGTTGCCGGTGTACTGGACCAGCTTCAGGTGCTCGACGCTGAGGATCGAGGTCGCGACCTCGTTCAGCAGGTCGCGGTCGTGGCTGACCACGATCAGGGTCTTGGGATAGGCCTTGAGATGGCCTTCCAGCCAGACCGTGGTCTCCAGGTCCAGATGGTTGGTCGGCTCGTCGAGCAGCAGCAGCTCCGGCTCCTGGAACAGCACCGCCGCCAGCGCCACGCGCATCCGCCAGCCGCCGGAGTACTCCGACAGCGGCCGGTTCTGCATCGGCTCGTCGAAGCCGAGGCCGGCCAGGATGCGGGCCGCGCGGGCCGGCGCGGCGTGCGCCCCGATGTCGGCCAGCCGGGTCTGGATCTCGGCGATTCGGTGCGGGTCGGTCGCGGTCTCCGACTCGGCCATCAGCGCCGCGCGCTCCTTGTCGGCCGCCAGCACGTGGTCGATCGGGCTCTCGGTCCCGCCCGGCGCCTCCTGGCGGACCCAGCCGATCGCGTTCTCGCGCCCGAACGGACCGCTCAGCTCGACCGCGCCGGTATCGGGATGCAGTTCGCCGCCGATCACCTTCAGCAGGGTCGACTTGCCGGTTCCGTTGCGGCCGATGAAACCGACGTGATGACCCGGCGGGATCGTCGCCGAGGCGTCGTCGAGGAGGATGCGGCCGGCCACCCGGACGGTGATGGAGCGGATCGAGAGCATGGCCGCGGTGATAGCACCGCCGGTGGCGACGATCCAAGAGCTTCCCGGTGCCGCCCGGCGCTTCCCTGCGGCGGCCATGCATCGTATGACCGGGACATGGCTTCGCTCGCCTCGTCCACCTCCCCGGTCCCGGCCTCGACGCCGGCCATCCCCCCGGCGACCACCCCCGCCCGGGCCATCCTGCTGATGGTCGCCGCAATGGCGGTGCTGACGGTCAACGACACCATCGCCAAGTGGCTGACCCAGCGCGTGCCGGTCGGCGAGGTGATGGCGGTGCGCGGCGCCCTGGTGGTGGCGTTCGTGGTCGCCTGGGCGGCAGCCCGGGGAAGGTTCCGGGACCTGCGCACCCGCCACCTGCGGCCGCACTTTCTGCGCGGCGGCCTGATGGCGAGCTCGACCTTCCTGTTCGTGACCTCGCTGTCGCTGATGCCGATCGCCGACGCCATCGCGATCTCGTTCGCCGGGCCGATCTTCGGCACGGTGCTTGGTGCCCTGATCCTGCGCGAGCACGTCGGCTGGCGACGCTGGACCGCGGTCGCGGTCGGGTTCGCCGGCGTGATGGTGATGGTCCGGCCGACGCCGGAGACCGTGCGGCTGGTCGCCCTGGTGCCGCTCGCCGCCGCGCTGATCGGGGCGTTCCGCGACGTGGTCACCCGGCGCATGGGGACCGGCGGCGAGCCGACGCTGGCCATCCTGGTGGTGTCGACCGCGGTGGTGGCGTTCGCCGGCCTGCTCACGCTGCCGTTCGGTTGGATCGTTCCCGACTGGCCGGAACTCGGCCTGTTCGCCGTCACCGCGATCCTGGTCGGGGTGGCCCAGGGGCTGATGATCGAGTCCCTCCGCTGCGGAGAGGTCGGCCTCGTCGGCCCGTTCAAGTACACCAGCCTGGTCTGGGCGGTCGTGCTCGGCGCGCTGGTCTGGGGCGACCTGCCGGGCCCGTGGACCTGGGCAGGGTCGGCCATCGTCATCGCCAGCGGCCTGTACATCTGGCACCGCGAGGCTTCGCTTGCCCGCCGGCATCGTCGGGCCTGAGGAATCCCTTGCCGGCCTCATGCGCATCGTGCAACTGACACCCTCCCGACACCCGCGGTTCATTCTGGATGTCTGAGACACCCGCCGACCGGTTTCGCCGCCTGCTGCTCTCCGATCCCGGCCGGAGCGAGGTTTACGACGCCCTCACGATGACGCTCGGCACCGGCGACCTGCCGGCGGCCGCGCGAGCGGCGCGGCAGGCCTGCGCGGCCGACCCGGGGAACCGGCGTCTGCGCAAGAACCTGCTGTTTCTCCTGCAACGCTCCGGGAGCTGGGACCTGCTGGACCGCTGGACCCCGAGGCAGCGGCGTTCCGTGCCCGCCCGCCGCAGTCACCCGGTCGACCTCGATCGGACGCAGGCCCGGTACGACTGGCTCATGAAGGAGCTCGATGTCCGGCAGAAGGAGGGCTGGACGCCGTCCAGGGTGGAGCATTGGAAGCGCAGCTTCACCATGAGTCGCGGGCATCTCGCCAACTTCCGCCGATCCGAGCTGTCGAGCGGCACCCAGAATCCGCCGGACCGGCCGGTCGGCTTCCCGAGCCTCGATTTCAGCCGGCTGTACCCCGATGTGAGCGCCGAGGAGAGCGAGCGGGAAGCGCCCGCGCTGCGACGTCGGGCTCTCACCTTCCTCACCCGTCTGTACCGGCAGGACTGCCCCGAGATCGACTGGTTCGACGCGCTGGCGCAGGACGACAATCGATTCGGCGCCCGCGTGTTCGACGTGCCCGGCCTCGGCACGGCGACCTTCAAGGGAATCCAGTCCGCCTACTACGCCTGCCGCGTGGCCTCGCTGGTCCCGAAGGGCGGCGTGGTCCTGGAAATCGGCGGCGGCTTCGGGGCGGTGGCTTCGCGCCTGCTCGCGATCAGGCCCGATATCACCTACGTGCTCACCGACCTGCCGGTGAACATGGTGCTCACCCACACCTACCTGACGTCCCTGTACGGCGACGCCGTCGTCGGGCTGTGGGAGGACGGCGACCACCCGTCGCCGGAGCACAGGGCCCTGGTGGTGCCGCCCTGGCGGCTGGCCGACCTGCCGCTGCGCGTCGACCTCGCGATCAACACCATGAGCTTCCAGCACATGGACGAGCGCAATCACGCCTTCTACGGCGAGGCCTTGCGGAAGCTCGGGACCCGGCGCCTCTACCACCTCAACCGGAACGTCCACCTCCAGGATCCCGACCAGGACACGATGGTGGTGCCGGCCGAGCGATACGGCTTCATGGCCGACTACGAGGTGACGGATCGGCGGGACTTCAACGGTCAGTGGATCGAGGTGATCGCCGAAGCCCGCTCCGGGAGCCCCCGAGCGGGCGGTCGCGGATGACCTATGTGCCCTCCCTGTCGGTCCGCCAGCCCGTTCTGGCCGACCCCGACCGGCGCCCCGGCTACGACGCTCTGGTCAAGGACAGCCATCGTCTCGACCTCGACACGGCGATCCGGGCGACCCGCCGGTCATGCGTGCTGGCCCCCGGCACCCGGCGGCTTCGCAAGAACCTCCTGAACCTGCTGATCGCCGGAGAGCGATGGAGCGAGTTCCCGGCTGCCGTCCCGCGCCGCCGCATCGCCCTGCCGCCCCCCGGCCGGCACCCCGTCGACCTCGCCGCGGCGCTGAAGCGCTACGACTGGCTGCTGGAACGGCAACGGCTGCGTTCGGCGGAGGGCTGGACCCCGTCGCGGGTCGAGGACATCGAGCGCCGGCTTCCGGTGAGCATGGAGCATCTCGCGGCGTTCCGACGTTCGGAGATCTCCGGCGGGACCCAGATCATCCCGGACCGGCCGCAGGGCTTTCCGCCGATGGACTACGGGCGCCTCTACCCGGACTACGCCGATGCCGAGCGGCGGGCGGCCGAGGAACGCCTGAGCCAGCATTACGTCGGCTTCCTGAACCGCCTCTACCAGACCGACTCGCCGGGCATCGACTGGTACGACGCGGCGGCGCGCGACGACGACCGTTTCGGCGCCCGGACGATCGAGCTTCCCGGGCTCGGCACGGTGACCGCCAAGAGCCTGCAGGCCGCCTACTACGCCTGCCGCGTGGCCTCGCTGGTCCCGGAGAACGGAACGGTGCTGGAGATCGGCGGCGGCTTCGGGGCGGTGGCCGCGCGCCTGCTGGCGATCCGGCCCGATATCACCTACGTGCTCACCGACCTGCCGGTGAACATGGTGCTCACCCACACCTACCTGACGTCCCTGTACGGCGGCGCCGTCGCCGGGTTGTGGGAGGACGGCGACCACCCGTCGCCGGAGCACCGGGCGCTCGTGGTGCCGCCGTGGCGGCTGGCCGAGCTGCCGCTGCGCGTCGACCTCGCGGTCAACACCATGAGCTTCCAGCACATGGACGAGCGCAACCACGCCTTCTACGGCGAGGTCATGCGGAGGCTCGGCACCCAGCGCCTCTACCACGTCAACCGCGAGGTCCAGCTCCGCCCCCCCGGGCAGGACAGCATGGTGGTGCCGGCCTCGCGCTACGGCTTCCTTCGCCATTTCGAGATCCGCCAGTCCGACGCGTTCGCCGGCCGATGGATCGAGGTTCTGGCCGACGCCCAGCGTGCGCCGCCAAGGATTGCGGCGGTCCGCCAGGCGCTGGTGGCTTCTCCCGCCAACGGACCGGCCCTGCAGGCGTTGACGATGGCCGAGGAAAAGCGCGACCCCGACGCTGCGATCCGCGCGGCCCGCCGCCACTGCCTGATCGATCCGGGCCGCCGGGTCGCCTGGCGCAACCTGCAGTTCCTGCTCCGCGGCAACCGGCGCTGGGACGACCTGCCCGACGCGATCCCGCGGGACGCCGGAACGCTGCCGCCGATGCGCCGGCTTCCGGTCGACCTGGACGCCGCCGTCGCTCGCTACCGGTTTCTGATGGACCAGATGGAGCGGCGGTCCGGCGAGGGATGGACGCCCTCGCGCATCGAGGGCGGCAAGCGCCGGTTCCCGCTCGACCGCGAGCGCCTGGCCCGGTTCCGCCGGTCGGAAGTGTCGAGCGGCACCCAGACCTTCCCCGACCGCCCGAACGAGTTCACGGCCCTCGACTTCGGCCGGTTCTACCCCGACCTCTCGCCGGCCGAGCGCTCGCAGGTCGTGCCGACCCTGCAGGGCCAGTACCTGGGCCTGCTCTGCCGCCTGTACCGCTGCGAGGCGCCCGGCATCGACTGGTACGACGCAGCCGCCCGCGACGACGACCGGTTCGATCCCCGCACCGTCGAGGTCCCTCGACTCGGCATCGTCACCGGGAAGAGCCTGCAGGCCGCCTACTACGCCTGCCGCGTGGCCTCGCTGGTCCCGGAGAACGGCACGGTTCTGGAGATCGGCGGCGGCTTCGGGATGCTGGCCTCGCGCCTGCTGGCGATCAGGCCCGACATCACCTACGTGCTCACCGACCTGCCGGTGAACATGGTGCTCACCCACACCTACCTGACGTCCCATTACGGTGACGCGGTTGCCGGGCTGTGGCAGGACGGCGACCGCCCGTCGCCGGAGCACCGGGCCCTGGTGGTGCCGCCCTGGCGGCTGGCCGAGCTGCCGCTGCGCGTCGACCTCGCGGTCAACACCATGAGCTTCCAGCACATGGACGAGCGCAACCACGCCTTCTACGGCGAGGCCATGCGGAAACTCGGTACCCGGCGCCTCTACCACCTCAACCGGGAGGTCCCGATCGCCGGCGTGGACACCATGGACATCCCGGCCTCGCGATACGGTTTCATGGCCGACTATTCGGTGGTCGAGACCGACGGCTTCGACGACAAGTGGGTCGAGGTCATCGCCGAGGCGCGAGGCTGAGACTCCGCTTGCCCGACCGCACCACCGTGGAGCCGTCTTCGATGCCCGAACATCCGACCGATCGCTTCCGACGGCTGCTGGTGTCGGAGCCGGCCCGCGCGCTGGCCTACGACGCCATGGTCATGGCGCTCGGGACGAACGAGCTCGAGCGGAGCCTGGCGGCGGCGTTCCGAGCCTGCGTGCTGGCTCCAGCAGACCACCGCCTGAGGAAGAACCTCCTGTTCCTTCTCCAGAGATCCGATCGGTGGGACGAGATGTCCGCGTGGATTCCGCGGCATCGACGCCCCCTGCCGGCGCGCGAGACCCATCCGGTCGACCTTGCGCAGGTCCAGAGCCGGTACCGCTGGCTGATGGACCAGCTCGACAGCAAGAGAAGCGAAGAAGCCTGGACGCCGTCCGCGGTCGAGAACTGGAAACGGGTCTTCACCATGGACAGCCGGCACCTGGCGAACTTCCGCCGATCCGAGCTGTCGAGCGGCACCCAGACTCCCCCCGATCGGCCGGCGGCGTTCCCGAGCCTGGAATTCACGCACCTTTACCCGGAGCTCTCCGAAGAGGAGCGCGTGGCCTACACGCCGGGCCTCCGGCGCATGTTCCTGACGCTGTTCAACCGGCTGTACCGGGCGGGCTGCCCCGAGGTCGACTGGTACGACGCCGCGGCTCTCGACGATGGCCGTTTCGGGGCCCGGCTGCTCGAACTCGACGGTGTCGGTCCGGTCACCGCCAAGAGCATCCAGTCCGCCTACTATGCCTGCCGCGTGGCCTCGCTGGTTCCGAAAGGCGGCGTGGTGATGGAGATCGGCGGCGGCTTCGGGGCGGTGGCCTCGCGGATGATGGCCATCCGGCCCGACATCACCTACGTGCTCACCGACCTGCCGCTGAACATGATGCTCACCTACACCTACCTGAGCTCGCTGTTCGGCGACGCGGTAGCGGGACTGTGGGAGGACGGCGACAGGCCCGCCCCGGGGCACCGGGCGCTCGTGGTGCCGCCCTGGCGGCTGGCCGAGCTGCCGCTGCAGGTGGACCTTGCGGTCAACACCATGAGCTTCCAGCACATGGACGAGCGCAATCACGCCTTCTATGGCGAGGCCATGCGAAAACTCGGGACCCGGCGCCTGTATCACCTCAACCGCAACGCCTTCAAACGGCCTCCCGGCCAGGACACCATGGTGGTTCCGGCCGAGCAGTACTCGTTCATGGCCGACTACGAGACGGTCGAGTCGGACGGGTTCGACGGGCAGTGGATCGAGGTCATCGCCAAGGCGCGCACCTGAAGGACCGCGAGCACCGGAGGGGTTGGCGCGCCCAGCAGGACTCGAACCTGCAACCGTCCGCTTAGAAGGCGGGTGCTCTATCCAGTTGAGCTATGGGCGCCTGATCGCCGGCAGGGACGACAGCCCCGTCAGTGGGTCCAGTTCAGCTTGCGGTCGAACGCGAAGTTGTCGGCGTAGGCCTTCGGCTGCGGCTGGCGCTCGTGCGGCTCGACCACCGAGTACTCGAAGCCGTGGCGCTTGGCGAAGGCCACCGCCTCGTCGCGGGTGTCGAACGGGATCCGCACCTGGTTGGTGGTGTCGCCGGCCGACACCCAGCCCATCAGCGGCTCGGGGATCCGCGCGGTCTCGGCACGGTACTCCAGCACCCACTTCTTGGTCTTGGCCCGGCCCGACTGCATGGCGTTCTTGGCCGGCTTGTAGATACGGACCCTCATGTACCCGCCGCTCCCGTGTGCGTGCGGCTGCCGCCGCCGTGTTGGTCGGGGTGGACGGATTCGAACCGCCGGCCCTCTGCTCCCAAAGCAGATGCGCTACCAGGCTGCGCTACACCCCGAGACCTTGCAAAGTCGCGGAATTCCTAGCCTCTCGGGCGGTGGCGATCAAGCGTTCTGTGGTCTGCGGCCCGGACCGACGTACGCGGGCCCCGAGAGCCGGGAACAGCTTCCGCGACAGGCGACCGAACCGTGGAGTCGCGACCGCGATCGGCTCCCCGCCGGAAATTTCAAAGAAAGCTCCCTTAAAAGTTGCCAAATACTGCGTCATATTAGCGCTAAAGCTTCTGCCGACGGAGGCCCCGATGAAGCGATTGATCGTGTGCTGCGATGGTACCTGGAACACCCCCGACCAGACCGACGGCGGGGTTCCCGCTCCGACCAACGTCGTCAAGCTCTACAACTGCGTCACCGAAGGCGACGTCGGCGGCGTGGAGCAGGTGAAGTACTATCACCCCGGCGTCGGCACCGATCCGGGCCTGCTGAGCCGGGCCGCCGGCGGCGGCCTGGGCCTCGGGCTCGATCGCAACATCATGAGCGCCTACCGCTTCGTCGCCGAAAACTACGCGCCCGGCGACGAGATCTATCTGTTCGGCTTCAGCCGCGGCGCCTACACGGTCCGCAGCCTGGGCGGGATGATCGGCCGATGCGGCCTGCTGGCCACCGACGGGCTGGACGAGGCGACCGTCTGGAGCGGCGTCCAGGATCTCTTCGACAACGTCTACCGGAAACAGGCGACGCCGAAGCGGCAGGGCTGGAAGTTCCGGCCCCTGCCCGACGGCGCGACCAAGATCCCGATCCGCTTCCTCGGCGTCTGGGACACGGTCGGGGCACTCGGCATCCCGGACGACATGGCCCTGCTCAACCTGCTCGACGGGTTCCGCGACCGCAGCTTCCACGACACCGACCTCGGCACGGGCGTGCAGACCGCCCGGCATGCCGTAGCCATCGACGAACGTCGAGCCAGCTTCCAGCCGACCCTGTGGACCAATGTCGGCGCCGACCGCGACGTCCGGCAGCTCTGGTTCCCCGGCGTGCACAGCGACGTCGGCGGCGGCTATGCGGACACCGGGCTATCGGACGCCGCCCTGCAGTGGATGATCGAGGAAGCCGGCGGCGTCGGCCTGACGTTCGAGGGCAATCTGGTCGCGCAGATCGTCCCGCGCCACCACGGCACGCTGCACGACTCGCTGACCGGCCCGTTCGCCCTGCTGCCGACCAAGCCGCGCTGCGCCCCGTGTCTGGCCAACGGCGCGGACCTGCACGGCTCGGCCACGGACCGCTACCGCAACCCACCGATCAACCAGGCGCCGTACCGCCGGACCAGGATCCTGGAGCGGGGCAAGCCGGTCCCGCTGGACGTGTTCGCCGCCGATCCCTGGAACGACACCGGCCTCTACCTCGAAGCCGGCGTCACCTACGAGATGACCGCGACCGGGGAGTGGCTCGACAAGAGCATCCCGACCGGTCCCGCCGGATCGAACGACGGCAACTTTCACGTCGGCGAACTGGTCCACCTCGTGGGCAGCGCCATCGGGCAGGCCGAGACCCTGTTCAAGTACCTCACCAAGAACGAGAGCGCCGATTTCATCATGACCAAGCGCCACGAGAAACTCCCGTGGTTCTGCCTGGTCGGCGCCGTCGCGAACGGGACCGGCGTGGATCCCCACGGCAAGCCGATCCCGCACGAGACCAAGGAGATCGGGAACGGCTGCACCTGGACGCCCGAGAAGTCCGGCTACCTCTATGCCTATGCCAACGACGCCTGGCGGTTCTACGGCAACAACAAGGGACGGGTACGGCTCACCGTGACGCGGCTCTGACGCCGGCTCGGATATCGCTGTCCCGCGGTTTCGGGATCGGGCTGTTGGGGACGGGTGGGTGAACCTACATAGTTGACGACCGTCTGCGGCATGTCGACCGCAGCACTCGCCCGAAGCCGACCGGAGCACCCCATGACCCCGCGCACCCTCACCCTCGACGACCGCCTGTACGCCTATGTCGTCGACGTCGGCGGCCGCGAGCCGGACGTCGGGCGGCGGCTGCGCGAGGCGACCCGGGCCATGCCGATGGCCGCCATGCAGATCGCCCCCGACCAGGGCAACGCGCTGGCCCTGCTGGTCGAGCTGATCTGCGCCCGCCGGGCGGTCGAGATCGGCACCTTCACCGGCTACTCCGCGCTGCGCACGGCGCTCGCCCTGCCGGCCGACGGCGAGCTGGTGTGCTGCGACGTCAGCAAGGAATGGACCGGCGTCGGCCGCCCGTACTGGGAGGAGGCCGGCGTCGCCGACCGGATCGACCTGCGGATCGCACCGGCGGTCGAGACCCTGGACGGCCTGATCGCCGACGGCTGGACCGGGACCGTCGACTTCGTCTTCATCGACGCCGACAAGCCGGGCTACGACGCCTACTACGAGCGGGCCCTGGTGTTGCTGCGGACCGGCGGCCTGGTGGCGGTCGACAACGTGCTGTGGGACGGCGCGGTGATCGACGATGCCGACCGCAGCGCCGACACCGAGGCGATCCGCGCCCTCAACGCGAAGATCCACGCCGACGAGCGGGTGTCCATGGCGATGCTGCCGATCGCCGACGGGCTGACCCTGGCCCGCAAGCGCTGACGCCGCGGGCCCGGCCCTCTTTGCGCCGACGATTCCGGCGCTGGCAACGCGCCCCGGCCCGCGGCACAATGGCAGTGCCGTCTCAGCGATCGCTCGGGAGAAAGCCCCGATGAACGCGTCGGTCGCAATGCCATCGGGAGTTCGCCGCCTCGGTCTCGAGGACGAGGTCATCTGGATCTGCGAGGACCTCGGCTGCGCCGGCCCGATCCTGCTGGTCATGGACTTCGCCGGGCGGCTCGACGAGCGCCTGCTGGAACGCGCCGCCCGCCTGCTGCCCGAGGCCGAGCCGACCCTGGCCTGCCGGGTCGAGGCCACGCCGGACGGCCCGGTCTGGCGGCCCCTCGGCGACCTGGACGCGGTTTCCTGGTTCACGCTGCACGAGACCGACGATTCCGAGACCGCGATCCGGGCGATCCTGACGCCGCGCCCCGAGCATCACGGCTCGACCTTCCATCTGCACCTGGCCCGGCATCCCGGCGGCGATTCGCTGCTGCTGTGGCTGACCCATGTGATCGGCGACGGCTTCTGGACCTACGAGTGCGCCTACCGCCTGGCCGAGCTGTACAGCGGCCTCGCCGAAGATCCCGACTATCGGCCGGAGCCGAACCGGGCACCGCCGGTGGGCCTGGAATGGATGGACCGGCTGACCTGGCGCGACACCTGGCGGATCACCCGACGGGACGTCTCGACGGCGCTACGGTCGCGGGGACCGGTGCTCGGCTTCCGGCGCGACTACGACGCATACCGGGCGGCCGGCACCCCCGACGCCGCGCATGTCGTGCACCGCCTGTCGCCGGACACGGTCGCCGCGATCGACCGGGCCACCGCCCGCGGCGCCTCGCGAAACGATGTGCTGCTGGCGGCGTTCGCGCGGGCGTTCCCGGATTTCGTCGGGCGGCCGGCCGACGGGACCGCCGGGCCGCGGGTGAAGATCGCCCTGACCATCGACCTGCGCCGGTTCGCGGAAGGCCGCACCCTGCGCGCGCCCGGCAACATGGTGGGGATCGCCTACGTCACCGTCGGCCCCGAGCTGGGGCCGCGGTTCGACGACACCCTGGCGCAGGTGGCGGCCGAGACCGGCCGGCAGAAACGCGACCTGATGGGCGTCGGAAACCCGCTGTTCGTCAAGCTGCTCGGCGCCCTGTCCTACCGCTGGCGGCGCAGGCTGGTCGAAAGCATCCTGCGCCGGTCGATGGCCAGGCCGCTGTTCCCGACCCTGTCGAACGCCGGCACGGTCGACGCCGGCCGGCTGCCGTTCGCCGGCACCGCCCCGGATCACGTCGAGGTGGCGTTCTACCCGCCGGCGCTGCCGCTGTTCCTGGTCAGCGTGCTGCGCTACCGCGACACCATCGCGCTGACCGCCTGCTTCCAGCCGGCCGACCTGGAGCCGCAGCGGGTGCGCGACCTGCTGGAGCGCATCGAGCGCGAGATCCGCGACGGCTCCTGAGCGCTCGTCAGCCGCCGACACCGGCGCCCTTGACCGTGTCGCCGACCGCGAGGCCGAGGCGCTCGACAGTGCCGCCGTTGACCTCCAGCACGTACTGCGCCCGCCGGCCGGCAGCGATGGTGTCGAGCGAGAACGGCACCGCCCGCTCGTGCAGGTCGACGATCCGTCCGTCGCCGCCGATGAACAGCATGTCCAGCGGCAGCGGCGTGTTCTTCATCCACATCGCGATCCGGGTCGGCCGGGCGAACACGAACAGCATGCCGTGGTCGGGCGCCAGCTCCTGGCGGTACATCAGGCCGCGGTTGCGCTCCGGCTCGGTGGCGGCGATCTCGACCTCGAACTCGTGACGGGCCCCGCCGGCGGTCTCGATGGTCAGCGGCACCCGCTCCTGGGCGGCTGCCGCGACGGTCCAGGCCAGCAGCGACAGGACGACAGCAAACAGCGTTCTCATGGGCTCGGACTCATGGGCTCAGCACCGTCTCGATGATTCGGTGGATGGAATCGCGCACCGGCCCCGGATTCGGACGGTCGGCGAGCGTGGTGAACCAGTGCTCCGGCGGATTGCGCCCGCGGCTGTGATACCAGGTCAGATCGCGCAGCACGCACTCCGCATCAGAAACAAGATCAACATCGGGATTTATCCCATTGATTATCGCCCATATTCCCGACCACGCACGTGCCACCGACCACGGATTGTATCCGCCGCCGCCGACCACCAGCACCCGCGGTGCCGTCGGGATCAGGGCGGCGACCGCGTCCCACAGCGCCCGGTTCGAGAGCTCCAGCTTGGCCTGCGGATCGTCGGCCAGCCCGTCGGCCCCGGTCTGGATCACCAGCGCATCCGGGAAGAACCGCTGGACCAGCGGCACCACCGCCCGGGCGATCAGCAGCGCCAGCTCGCTGTCGTTCAGCCCCGGCGGGACCGGCAGGTTGCGGGCCATGCCGCCGGCCCGGTCGTCGAGCGTTCCGGTCTTCGGCCAGCGCCCGTCCTCGTGCAGCGACACCGTCAGCACCCGGTCGTCGTCGTGGAAGGCGTCCTGCACCCCGTCGCCGTGGTGGGCGTCCAGGTCGACATAGGCGACCCGCTCCAGCCCGTGGTCGAGCATCGCCAGGATGCCCAGCACCGGGTCGTTGAAGAAGCAGAAGCCCCAGGCCATGTCGCGGCGACCGTGATGGGTGCCGCCGGCCAGCGAGTGGATGATGCCGCGCTGCACGTGGGCCAGCGCCGAGCCGGCCAGGATCGACGCGCCGGACGAGGTGGCCGGGCGGCGGAAGATCTCGGCGAAAACCGGGTTGCCGTTGCGGCCGATGTTGTAGCGCTCGCGCACCGCCTCCGGGACCTGGCGGGTGCGTTCCGCCTCGACCACCGCGGCGATGTAGTCCGGGTCGTGGAAGCGCTGAAGCTGCTCCGGATCGGCCGGCCGGCTCTCGACGTAGTGGGCGTCGTCGAGCCAGCCGAGCGCGCGGGCGATGTCGATCGCCGGGGTCACCCGCTGGATCGACAGCGGATGGCGCTGGCCGTAGACCGAGTGCCGGTAGATCTCGTTGCCGACCATGATCGGCCGGGCCGGAAACGCCGGCGGCAGGACCGACGGGTCGAACCGGGTCCACGCCGGGTCGCGGCGCGCCGTGACCTCGGGCGGCACGCGGTACGGCGCCGCCTGCGGCGCGGGGCGTCGGGCGGCTGGGCGGCGGGCGATCGTCTCTGAAGCGTCCATGCCGGGAGAAACTGCGTCACCGAAGCGGGCTTGCCAAGGGGGCGGCCCATCGCCATGATCGCCTCGCCACTTCGGGGGAGCCGCAATCCGGCGGCTGAGAGGTCCAGGCGACTGGACGACCCCACGAACCTGATCCGGGTCACGCCGGCGGAGGGAGCAAGGAGGCAATGATGCGCGTCCGCGCAACAGGCCGATCCGAATCCGACGCAGAGCACGCCCGGGAACCCCGTTCCCGGCGATGACGCGCGTCCACCGTTTCGCCCGTCCCCTGGCGATCGTCGCCGGGCTGGTGGCGTTGTGGCAGGCCGTCGTGTGGGCGACCGCCGCCCCGCCCTACATCCTGCCGGATCCCGCCAGGGTGATCGCAGCCTGGGTCGAGCGCCGCGACATCGTCCTGCACCACGCCGGCATCACCGTGCTGGAGATCCTGGTCGGCCTGACCCTCGGCGCCGCCGTCGGCCTGGCGGTCGCCACCACCCTGCACGCCGTCCGCCCGATCCGGCCGTGGCTGCTGCCGGTGCTGGTAGTCAGCCAGGCGATCCCGGTGTTCGCGATCGCCCCGCTGCTGGTGCTGTGGCTCGGCTACGGCATGGCCAGCAAGGTGGTGATGGCGGCGCTGATCATCTTCTTCCCGGTCGCCACCGCCTTCTACGACGGGCTGCGGCGGGTCGAGCCGCTGTGGCTGGACGCCGCCCGCACCCTCGGCTGCCGCGGCCCGCGGCTGTTCCGGCGGGTCCGGCTGCCGGCCGCCCTGCCGGCGCTGGCGTCCGGGCTGCGGGTGGCGACCGCGGTCGCCCCGATCGGCGCCGTGGTCGGCGAATGGGTCGGCTCGTCGGCCGGCCTCGGCTACCTGATGCTGCACGCCAACGGGCGCATGCAGACCGACCTGATGTTCGCCGCCCTGCTCACCCTCGCGACCCTGTCGGTCGCGCTCTACACCGCCGTCGACCTCGGCCTGCGCCGGGCCATGCCCTGGCAGGCCGGCGAGCTGGACGACTCCCGATGACCATCCTCCACCGACAACCCCGGAGACCACGAATGCGTCTGCTGCCCACCCTCGTCGCCGGCGCGCTGCTGGCGGCCGCGCCGGCCCACGCCGCCGACAAGATGACCGTGCTGCTCGACTGGTTCGTCAACCCGGACCACGGGCCGCTGATCGTCGCCGAGGAGCTCGGCCTCTATAAGCAGCAAGGCCTGGACGTCGAGCTGATCGCACCGGCCGACCCCAACGATCCGCCGAAGCTGGTCGCCGCCGGCAAGGCCGACGTGGCGATCTCCTACCAGCCGCAGCTCCACCTGCAGGTCGACCAGGGCCTGCCGCTGGTGCGGTTCGGTACTCTGGTGGCGACCCCGCTGAATACCCTCGCGGTGCTGGCCGACGGTCCGGTGAAGACCCTGGCCGATCTGAAGGGCCGCAAGGTCGGGTTCTCGGTCGCCGGCACCGAGGAGGCGATGCTGAACGCGATGCTGAAGTCCGCCGGCATCGGCGTGGCCGACATCGAACTGGTGAACGTCAACTTCTCGCTGTCGCCGTCGCTGATCTCCGGCCAGGTCGACGCCGTGATCGGCGCCTACCGCAACTTCGAGCTCAACCAGATGGACATCGTCGGGCGCCCTGGCCGGGCGTTCTACGTCGAGGAGCACGGGGTGCCGCCGTTCGACCAGCTGATCTACGTCGCCCACAAGGACCACGCCGCCGACCCGCGGCTGCCGCGCTTCCTGGCGGCGACCGAGCAGGCGGTGCAATACATGGTCAACCACCCGGACGACGCCTGGAAGCTGTTCGTGAAGAACCACAAGGACGTGGACGAC
>Ga0209475_10001351_pt1 | contig 31781 bp, 27 predicted proteins | sample tdDd471_FD_187128 | JGI IMG/M metagenome (GOLD analysis project Ga0209475, IMG submission 187128) | Marine sediment microbial communities from the Atlantic coast under amendment with organic carbon and nitrate - tdDd47.1 (SPAdes)... | ecosystem: Environmental > Aquatic > Marine > Coastal >... | reverse complement strand
TTTTTTTATCTTGTTTGCATTCTTAAATGATATTACACCTGTAAATGATATCATCATACCAGCATCTAGGCAGATTTTTGCACTCTCTATAGATCCTCCATAGCAATGCATTACAGCATTATTTACTGTCTCACCTCTTTGTACCATTGGCAAAAAATCTCCAAAAGCCTCACGAACATGATATATAGCTGGTAACTTCAGTTCTTTTGCAAGTTCCATTTGCGCTATAAACGCTTTCATCTGCATATCTCTTGGTGAAAAATCATAATGATAATCCAATCCTATTTCACCAATAGCAACTACTTTTTTATCTTTTGATAGACTTTTTAATATTTTTATATCGCCATCCTTAAAATCTTTAGCATCATGAGGATGTATACCAACAGTAGCATATACATCCTCATAATTGTTTGCAGTATCTATACATTCTTTAGATGTCATTATATCTGTACCAACAGTTATAACTTTTTCTATTTGATTATCTTTAAGGCTTTTTATTAATTCGCCTCTATCTATATCAAATCTATTATCATAAAGATGGGCATGAGTGTCAAAAAATTTCATTAGCTTACTATACACCCATCTGTCACTTGACTCTCTGGAGAGCAAACAATTAAACTACCATCTTCATTTTCTGCAGCTAATATCATACCTTCTGAAAGTTCCCCGCAAAGCTTAACTGGCTTTAGATTTATAATAACCATCACATCTTTGCCAACCATGTCTTCTGGTGCATAGTAATTAGCAATTCCTGATACGATTTGCCTAACTTGATTACCTATCTTTACCTTTGAAACAAGTAGTTTTTTAGCTTTTTTTAGCTTTTTACATTCAAGCACTTTACCAACTCTGATATCTATTTTATCAAAATCATCTATTGTAATCTCTGGCTTAGACTCAATTTCAATATCGCCTTTAGGTGCGTTCTTTTCATTTTCCTCATCAATTTCTGCAAGCTTTTTCTCTGCATCTATTCTAGCAAACAATATCTCACCTTCGCCCAATGTATCTTCTGGTTTCATACCGTCAAAGCTTTTTAAGCTATCCCAGTCTGTTACTGTAGTATTTAACTGCTTAAATATCTTTTCTGATGTTTCTGGCATAAATGATGATAACATAACACTTGAGAATCTTATGCTTTCAAGTAAGTTATATAGAACTGTTCCCAGTCTTGCTTTTTTGTTCTCATCCTTGGCTAGTAACCAAGGATAAGTTTCATCAATATATTTATTTGACCTTCTTAATAGCTCAAATACATGACTTATAGTATCAGCTACCTTTAACTCTTCCATAGATGCAACTAACTTTGAAGGTGTTGATAAAGCTAAGTCCATCAATTCTTTATCAATGTCTTCTAGCTCTGTCGGTGCTAATATCTTTGAGCCAAAATATTTTTTGCTCATGGCAATTGTTCTATTAACTAAGTTTCCTAGAATATTAGCAAGTTCTGCATTTATTCTTTCAATCAATAGACTATATGTTAATGAACCATCGTTGGCAAAAGGCATCTCATGAAGTAGATAATATCTTACTGCATCTACACCAAAATGCTCTACCAATTGTCTTGCGTATATTACATTACCCTTTGATTTACTCATTTTATCAGTGCCTTGCAATAACCATGGATGACCAAAAATCTGCTTTGGCAGCTCAACATCTAGTGCCATTAGCATGATAGGCCAATATATAGTATGGAATCTTAGAATATCCTTACCTATTAAATGAACATCGGCAGGCCAATATTTATTAAAGTTTGCTGAGTTTGTTTCTGTATCGTATCCTAATCCTGTAATGTAGTTGGATAATGCATCAATCCAAACATATACAACATGCTTTTCATCAAATGTAACAGGCACACCCCAAGTAAATGATGTTCTTGATACACACAAATCTTGTAATCCTGGTTTAATAAAGTTATTAACCATCTCATTTTTACGAGATTCTGGCTGAATAAATTGAGGATTATCTTCAATATGCTTCATCAATCTGTCTTGATATTTAGAAAGCTTTAGGAAATAAGCTTCCTCTTTAGCTTTGTCAACAGGATCGCCACAATCAGGACATTGGCCTTCTTTTAGTTGACCTTCTGTGTAAAATGATTCGCATGATGTACAGTACCATCCTTCGTATGAGCCTTTGTAAATGTCACCTTGCTTATATAGCTTTTTAAATATCTTCTGCACGGTTGCTTCATGATAGTTATCTGTTGTTCTTATGAACTTATCATAGCTAGTGCCCATAAAATCCCAGATTTCTTTTACTTCTGCTGCAATATTATCAACATGTTCTTTAGGAGCTATTCCCATTTCTTTTGCTTGATTTTCTATTTTTTGACCATGTTCATCTGTTCCAGTCAAAAAGAATACATCATAACCTATTTGACGCTTAAATCTAGCAATTGCATCAGCCAAGACTGCTTCATATGTGTTACCTATGTGAGGAGTCTTTGATGTATATGCTATAGCCGTTGTAATATAAAATTTTTCCTTCATATAAACCTCCGCTTAATTTGCAATAAAAAAGCTCCACCCCTAAAAGGGACGAGCTATCGTGGTACCACCCTTATTTAAACATAAAATACATGTTCATCTCTTGCCCAAACCGTAAAATATTATCCTACACTACGATTTAGTCTGGGTTGTAACGTTCCCATGTACGTCGCAGACTAATTATTCGCCCACGCTGCTCTTGAAGCCATCTTCTTTATACTTAACTATACAGCTTTCACCATTGTGCTGATTCTCTAAAATAGCCTTATATAATTACTCTTTTCCGTCATTGCATTTACACAATTATAAATTCATTTGTAATCTTTGTCAATCATTATTATAAACAACAATAATGAATTTATGTTTCTTCAAAAAGCTATATTATGTCCATTAGTATTAAGTTAAACTGAATAATGTTTTGCTTAAGAATTCTGCAATTATTAAATCAAATTATGTTTATCCTCATTAATGTGATACTAGTATGCATTTCTCCATTGTTATAAACTACCTAAGTTAATGCCCAACACTAGAAAATCCAAACATACAGCTAAATATCTCTGGTAATATTTAGCATTGTTTTGATAACTTTAGTATTATTTTCTCAAAGCTTAGTTGAAATGATTATATCCTCTCTATTGTGTATTTTACCTCTACTTTAATAGCAATAGCATAGTACCTAAGTAAGTTGAGTAACATAAAAGTGCAAAATATGTTATGTATTTATAAATATTTTTAACTATACTGGCTATATTATATTGTAAATAGAAAATCCTGTACAAAAACTTCCCTTGCAGTATTTGTACAGTAAAGGTATAATTAATTATATAAATATGAACAAATTATGAATAGGTCTATAAATAGGGAGGTATATATGATAGATCCTGTCGCTTTTACGATAACCTTGGGAGATGGTCTAATTGTAAAAGATATATATTGGTATGGAATAATAATTGCAACAGGAATGATCTTAGCATTGTTTGTTGCTATGCATAATGCAAAAAAAGTAGGAATGAACCCAGAATCAGTCATTGACTTTGCAATATTTATTATTATATTTGCTGTTATTGGCGCAAGAATACATTATGTTGTTTGGTCTTGGGAGCTATATAAAGATGGTCCTTTCTGGAAAGTGTTTGCTATTTGGGAAGGTGGTCTGGCTATCTATGGCGGTATAATAGGTGGTATATTAGCTGGTGCTGTGTATTCAAAAGTTAAAAAGGTGTCATTATTAAGATTATTAGATGTCGCTGCACCTTCTATGCTTTTAGGACAAGCAATTGGAAGATGGGGTAACTTCGCAAATCAAGAAGCATATGGCTATCCTGTTTTTAATGAAAAACTATGGCATTTTCCTTTAACTGTGTTTATACAAAATACAAATCAATATCATCTAGCAACATTCTTTTATGAAAGTATGTGGAATCTTTTAGGCTTTATAGTGCTTACAATTAGTTTAAGAAAGGCAAAGAGAGAAGGCAAAACTTTTTTCCTTTATATGATTCTCTATGGTATAGGTAGAGTTGTCATAGAGGGATTAAGAATGGACTCTCAAATGTTTTTAAATACTGACATAAGAATAAATCAAGTGTTTAGTGCAATATTTATAATAGTAGGGGGTGCCTTCTATCTATTTAACAGAAATGCCAAAGATTATGTTTTAGTCTCTGATAACGAACCAAAAGTAGAAAGAAAAAGTAAGCCTGGAAAAATAGTAGTTAAAAAAAATAAAGGCACAGAAGTAGCACCTGAGGAAAATATTTCAGATGAATATAAATCTATGAAGGAAGAAATGCGTAAACACAGAGAAAAGAATATAAAAAGCGAGGAGTAGATAATGAAAAACAGAAAAAGACAAACTGGTGTTGTTTGGGCAGTTGCTTTAATACTTACTGGATTAGTAATCTTGTTATCTTCTCTTAATGTGATAACCATTAAAGAGAATATTTATTTCTACGTAGCTATAGCAATAGTAGGAATTGTGTTTCATGTAGGATGTTTTGTAAACAAGCCTAAAAAATACAATTATTTAGTTCCTGGCGGTATGCTTTTGGTATATTCTGCTTTGTTTATAGCTTGTGAGTATTCAAGTAGATTAAATCTTGATGAGTTATGGCCTATTATTATTTTAGCAGTAGCTTTTGGCATGCTTGAACAAAAGGTTTTTTCAAAAGGTATACAAGGAAATTGGGTATCAATAATAGTAGTATCCATTATAGGTTTTTTCTTCCTTATTAAAAGCAATTTTGGCTTTGGTATAGCATTTGGTACTCTTTTAATTATTGTTGGTCTTTTAATAGTAATTAAAATTACTAGACAATTGCCAAAAGTCAAAGATGAACCCGTAACTGATACTCCAGAAGAAGAACAACAAGAAGATGATGTTGAATTTAATGAACTTTAAGTTATAATGAAAAGGTACTTTATGATAAAGTGCCTTTTTTGTTTACCCAAGATTATATAATAAGGAGAGAATGATGCAACAACAAAGAAACTTAACCATGTTAACTGACCTTTATGAGTTGACAATGATGTATGGATATTATAAGCACGGCATGCAAGATAAAGAGGTGGTTTTTGATTTGTTCTTCAGAAAAAGTGCTGGACAAAGTGTATATGGCATAGCAGCTGGCTTGGAACAAATAATTAGCTATATTGAAAATCTACATTTTGCAGATGAAGATATTGAATATTTAAGAACACTGAATTTGTTTGATGAAGAATTCTTTACTCTTCTTAAAGGTATAAAGTTTACTGGTGAAATATATGCCATGCAAGAAGGGGAAATTGCATTTCCAGGAGAGCCTCTATTAAGAGTAAAAGCTCCAATATTACAAGCTCAATTAATAGAGACTGCAATGCTAAATATAGTAAACCACCAAACACTTATCGCTACTAAAGCATCTCGTGTAGTTTATGCAGCTCAAGGCGATGGTATATTGGAATTTGGTTTGCGTAGAGCACAAGGGCCTGATGCTGGAATATACGGTGCACGAGCTGCGATAATTGGAGGTTGCATAGGTACAAGCAATGTACTTACAGGACAAATGTTTGACATATCTGTTAAAGGTACGCATGCACATTCATGGGTAATGACCTTCCCTACTGAATTGGATTCTTTCAGAGCATATGCTAAAGTATTCCCTGACTCATGTTTATTGCTAGTAGATACTTATGATACTCTGCGTTCAGGTGTACCAAATGCTATAACTGTATTTAATGAACTAAAAGAAAATGGTCATAAACCAGTTGGAATAAGATTGGATTCTGGTGACTTAGCATACCTATCTAAAAAAGCAAGAATTATGCTAGACAAGGCTGGATTTGAAGATGTAAAGATTTTTGCCTCTAACGATTTAGATGAACATCTTATTTGGGATCTAAAAGCACAGGGTGCAAAAATAGATGTTTGGGGAGTTGGTACATCATTGATTACATCTAGAGATAACCCTGCTTTAGGTGGAGTTTATAAACTTGTATCTGAGTTTGATAAAGATGGCAATGAAATACCAAAGATAAAAATATCTGAAAATCCAATAAAGGTAACAACACCAGGGTACAAAAAGGTATATAGGCTTTACAACAAAGATACAAACAAAGCACTTGCAGATTATATAACATTAGATGATGAAGTAGTGGATGACAGCAAACCTCTAACAATATTCGACCCACATGCTACTTGGAAGCGTATGACATTGACTAACTATTATGCCAAAGAACTTTTGCATCCTATTTTTATTGATGGTAAATGTGTTTATAAAAAGCCAACTTTAAAGGAAATTGCCGAGTATTCAAAGCAAGGAATAGCTAGCCTTTGGAATGAATATAAGCGTCTGTCTAATCCGCATGTTTATAAGGTAGACTTATCACATAAACTTTATAATACAAAACAAAAATTGCTCTCACAAATAAATGAAGAAACAAGTAAATAGCTAAATTGAAAGGATAGCTTTTGCTATCCTTTTACATTGCATTTATTCATTCACTTGCCACTGAAACAACTCCTTAAAATCATTATAACACTCTTCACAAATCCATCTATAATGATCTTCTGTGGTGTACCCATGCAAATCATTTTCATCAGTAAACTTCTTCCAACAAAATTCGCAATGGTCATGGTCTGTTTTGGTTTTTCGTTTACTATAGTTTAACTTTAACAGTTTGATATGCTTTAAGTAGGTATCCTGACCTCGCAATCTCCAATCGTCCATCTTTTCAACCTCTTATATTGAAGATAGTTATACAGTCTCCAACATCTTTATAACAGTGCTTAGCAATTCCTCCACCTTTACATCCATCTGTTCGCCAGTTCTCCTGACTTTAAATTCAACTAAGCCTTCTGTTATCTTTCTACCAATAGTTATTCTTATTGGCATACCTATTAAATCAGCATCGTTAAACTTAACACCTGCACGCTCTTTTCTATTGTCCAGTAGCACTTCTATACCATTGTCTTTAAACATATCATAAAGTTCATTTGCTATCTTTACATGCTCTTCATCTTTGTCCTTTATTAGAACTATATGAACTTTAAAAGGTGCAACTATCGAAGGCCATACCAGTCCGCTTTCATCACTATATTGTTCAGCAATTGCTGACATTGTACGCCCAATGCCAATACCGTATGAGCCCATAACAGTTGGATGCAATTTGTTGTTTTCGTCACTATAGTATAAGTCTAGAGCTTGTGAATATTTTGTACCTAATTTAAATGTATTCCCTACTTCAATACCTTTTTTAAATACTAGTTTGCTTTCACATATAGGACAAACATCCCCCTCTTTAACAACTGTAATATCTTCACACATATCGTATTTTACATCACGAGGTATAGAAACATTTTTTATGTGATAATCTTCTTTATTTGCACCAATTACAACACTTTTTGCATTTTTAATATGCTTGTCGATTACCACTCTACATCCTATATCAATGGGGCCTGTAAAGCCAACAACTGCATTTGATTTAGTTTTGATAAATTCATCATCAGCCATTTCTAAGTTCATGCATCCTAATAACTTTTGTAGTTTAACTTCATTAAGTTCTCTGTCACCTTGGACAAAACATGCTACTAACTCATCATCAGCCTTATACATTAATGCTTTAACAGATTGATTCTTTTCTATGTTTAAGAAATCACATACTTCTTCAATTGTCTTTGCCTTTGGTGTATGAACTTCTTCCATACTATTTTCACTATCAGCTTCGTATACATTTGTGATTATGCACTCTGCAATTTCATCATTAGACGCAAAGTCACATGAATCACAAAAAACCAGAGTATCTTCACCAATATCTGATATTGCCTGAAACTCTTCAGACAATAAACCACCCATAGCTCCTGTATCCGCTTTTACAATTTTGTAATCAACACCTAGTCTATCAAATACATTTTTATAAGCATTAAACATTTTGCCATAAGATACATCAAGCCCATCTAAGTCAGTATCAAATGAATAGGCATCTTTCATAATAAATTCTCTAACCCTTATAAGTCCATAGCGTGGTCTTGGTTCATCTCTAAATTTATTTTGAAATTGATATAGATTAAATGGCATATCCTTATATGATTTAACTTTCATCTTTGCAGCAATTGCAAACATTTCTTCATGGGTAGGTCCTAGAATATAAGGTTTGTCATATCTATCTTTCAATCTGAAAATGCTACTACCGAAAGTTTCGTTTCTTCCTGATGTTGCATATACATCTTCATGAATAAGTGATGGCATCAAAAGTTCCATAGCATCTGCATTATCCATCTCTTCCCTTACAACATTTTCAATGTTCTTCAATATTTTGTAACCTAGTGGCATAAACATATAAGTTCCTGTGCCTGATTTTTTTATCATTCCTGCACGTACCAATAGATTACTGCTTACACTGTCTTCATCATTAGCATTCTCTCTTAAAGTATAAAAAAAGCTATTTCTTAGTTTCATATCTGACTCCTTAATATATTGTAGTTAATTTTAAGCACAAAAAAGCGCCCCATAATACGGGACGATTATTAACCGCGGTACCACCCGAAATCCTCTGTATATCACATACAAAAGGCTCTCTTCATGCTTTATAACGCTAGCGATGCGCAAAGGTTTTTTACCCCTTTGATACTCAGGGTGGGATACAAAATGCTTTATCTTTCACCAAATGATAAATCTCTACTAATTATTTTGAATTTTCCCTGTTATTGGAGTATAGCAAAATAATATATTCTTTGCAAGTAGTTAAATGATTATCTAGCTTAAAATTACTATTCTTACTCTTGCAATTTTGTATATATAATGAGCTTATTATTTACATAATAAAGTTAGTGATGTATAATATGTTAAACATTGGTATTTATCTATAAAGTAATATAAAATGCCTTTGTTTAGACAATATCATAGAAAAGCAATTAACATTAAGGGGAAGAAAAAGTTGGGCAAAAAAACTAAGTACATATTATCAGGTGCTATTATAATGTTATCAGTATTACTGGTTCTTTTTTTTGTCTTTTTTATTAACAATAAAATTGACACAACAAAGTTTAATGAATATTTAGATGAGGGTAATTTTGAGAAAGCATATAAAGCTTACTCTAAAGCTGAAACTGAGTATCAAGAAACTTTTGAGAATTATCTAGATAAATTTATAAATAATTATAATAACTCATTAATTACATATGATGAGACACTACTTATTATTGCAAAGCTAACTAATAGAGGATTTGCTGGGAAATCTGTAGACGATTGCAAAGAAAAGATACGTATACTTCACGCCTCTAAAGAAGTCTATAGTGCTGCCACTACTCTTTTTGATAATAATAACATTATAAGAGCACAAGAATATTATACCGAAGTAATTGAGTTAGATACTAATTATTCAGATGCTAATGATAAGATAATAGCTATAGATGAAAATATAAATGCATATGCCTTTGCTGATTCGCTATATTCAAGCAATAAAACTGAAGAAGCATATAAAGCATATAAATCTATAATAGAAACAGGAGTAAACATTGAAAATGCTGAATATAAAGTAAGTACCATTGATAGTGTTAATGCTTCGTGGGAAGAAGAATTTAAAGACGGTACATATAGCAAATGTACATACCCCTATGAAGCACCAGTGAAAGATGACTCTATTTATCTTCCACATTCATATAAAGGTCTACACTCCATAGTAAAACATAATTTGTCAGATGAATTAACTGAAGTTTTTGTAATAGCTGAAATGCCGGGATCATTTATAATAAATGACATAAACATTGTAGGTGAATATATTTATTTTATTGCTGGAGAGAATGTTGGCACTGGCAAGATGATAAGTAATCCGTATAACATTTATAGAATGAAAGATGATGGTACAGACCTAGAATGTGTTATGATGGGTGACTTTAAAGATTTGATAGTATATAAAGATGGGTTTTACATATCTTCATATTCTAAAGGCATCTTAAAGCTTGATAGGAACTTTAAAGTACTAGAACATATATATGAAGAAGTTCCTGTTCAAATGCAGCTAGTTTATGATAAATTATATTTTACAGCAGATTCCCATAATCCATATAAGATGGATAATTCTCAGTATGTTTATGATGGTAAGGAATTAACCCATACTAAGCAGAAAAATCGTCTACGGTTTGGATTTTACAATAATACTGAACTGTATACGTATCGAGTAGGGAGTTTTTACTACGAAAAGCTATTTATAGTTAATGAAGACAAAAATAAAAACTATATGCTTAAATTTGATAATATTAAATTTTTATATGGATTAATAGGAGACAACATTGTATACACAAAGGAAGAGATTAAAGGCCAAGTTAAATATTATCTCCTGAACCCTGAAAACAGTGAACATAAAGACTTTACTGATAGATTACCTGATAACATACTAAATCTAGAAAAAGTTAGCTATGATCATGAAATGCTTGTTTTCTCGACCAATAAAGGTTTCTTAATAACTGATAGCCAGTATAATTCTATAAATACAATCGACTTATCTCAAAAATGTATAGAATCCAAAAGCATGAACCATCAAATAGATTACTCTCATAATGAATTTTATACAAATGATGAAATAGTACTAACCGAAAAGTGCTTTTGGTATTACAGTAACGATGAACTTAATATAAAAATTGAAGAACGATATATAGATAATGTAGATACAAATATATATGTTGCACACATTAGGACAACAAATCCTAGTTTAATGCAAATTGATTGTCCGGCAGGCGATACGCACCTAACAAAAATAAGAAAGTATCCTACTAAATTAGCTAGGCAATACAGTGCTGTCTTTGCTTGTAATGGTGATTTTTTTGATCAAAACGCATGGACTGGTATATCAATACGTGATGGAATTGTCTATAAAGAAAACTTGTTAAAGAATATGATGGCTATTTACCCTGATGGAAGCCTAATATGTTATAGCAATGAAGATAGTGTAACCTATGAAGATTTGATTAATGATGGTGTAAAGAACACTCTCTCTTTTGGACCCATATTATTATCAGATAGTGAATATGGAAATGACATTTATACAAATTTATTGTCTCATCCTAATCCAAGAAATGGAATAGGTATGATTGAACCAGGACACTATGTAGTAATTTTAGCAGATGGAAGACAGCCTAGAAGTGCAGGATTATCTCTTAAAAGTATGGCAGATTTATTTAAAGAAGAAGGATGTGTAGAGGCATATAATTTAGACGGTGGGCAATCAGCTACTATGATGTTTATGGGAGAATTTGTAAATACTCATATAAATGATTATGAAGGAATATTCTTTAGAGCTCTACCTGAGATTATTTACTGGGGCACATCTGATTTAGTACCTGAAGAAAAATAAATAACTTTAAAAAAATGGAGGAAAGAATATGAAAAAGCGCTTATCAACTACATATGAAGGCAACACATATGATATACTGCTAAATATATCAGGCTGGTCTGGTAAATCATCTATTGATATTAACCAAGAGACTTATGAAAACGTACAAAAACTCCCATCTACATTTGGGTGTAATATTTATCCAATCAGGCTAGGTGAAACTGATGCACAATTAGTTATGCGAAATGGCAAATTGTCTGTTGCAGTAGATGGTGTATCTATTGATAGTGGTCAAGAAGTGGACACTGGTGTAAAACCTCCGTGGTGGATTTATATTTTCTTAGCACTTTGTGGAATACTTATATTTACTGGCGGAGGTATTGGTGCAGCAGCAGGTGCTGGTTTTGGTATGTACAGTTATTTATTTGCCTGTAAAAAAGACAAAAGTACAACGTCTAAATTCTTTGTAGCCTTAGGCTCAACTTTAGCTGCTTGGATATTATGGTTTTCCATAGCTGCTTTAATTCTTGGATAAAACAAAACTGATATATTATTTTAATTGTCCATATTAATTTACTGGGCAATTTTTTTATTATTAAGTCAAAACTTTTAGTTGATGTGTATATTAACATTACATAAATTACATGTTATAATAACAGGAAATCTAGATACAATATACCATATACATTGTATAGACTGGAATAGGTAAAAATATGTTTGAAAACTTTGGTTATGTTAAAGTAGCTGCGTGCTCTCCTAGGATGAAAGTTGCAGATATTGATACTAACGTAGACACTATAGTAGAAGCAATGGAACAAGCTGAAAAAAGTGAAGTTTCATTTGTATGCTTTCCCGAATTATGCATAACAGGGTACACATGTGGTGATTTATTCTTGCAAGAAGCTTTGCAAAAGAAAGCTTTGTCGGGACTTAAAAAAATAATAGACAGTAAATTAGATGTAACAGCTATAGTCGGTCTTCCAATAAGTGCAGCCGGAAGATTGTTTAACTGTGCAGCTGTTGTACATAAAGGAAACTTATTAGCGATTGTGCCCAAAAAGCACATTCCTAATTACAATGAATATTATGAAAAACGTTGGTTTGACACTGGTTTATCATTTCCCCCTTCATTAGAACTTTTTGGAGAGGATATTCCTTGTGGATTATCAATGATCCTTAATGCTAAGACTCCAGTGGGTGATGTTCCTTTTGCAGTTGAAATATGCGAAGATTTATGGGCTCCAAATCCTCCATCTGGAGAATTGTGCTCACAAGGAGCTATGCTCATTTTCAATCCATCTGCTTCCACTGCTCTAGCAGCAAAGCACCAGTATAGAAAAAACTTAATTTCACAGCAGTCAGGTCGCTGTATGGCTGGATATATTTACTCAAGTGCTAACTTTGATGAAAGCACAACAGATGTTGTGTTTTGTGGATATAGCTGCATATACGAATATGGTAGGTTACTGAATGAAAATTCAAGATTTACAAGGAATAACGATTTGGTTATAGCAGAAGTGGATTTGCAGCGAATTGCATTTTTGCGTAGGAGAAATACAACATTTTTTGCATGTTCTACTCCTCCTAAAAATTATGTTTCATATCATACTAACGTTAAATGTACGAATTTGGACTATAGACAAATTAATCCCTACCCTTTTGTGCCGTCAGGTGATAAAAAGGATGTTAGACTAAACGAGATCGCAAGTATTCAGAGCGCTGGTCTGATTAAACGCATGGAGCATATTGGATGTAAGAAAGTAGTAATAGGTATATCAGGTGGATTAGACTCTACTCTTGCTTTACTTGTTGCTGTAAAAGCATTTAAACAGATGGATATATCCAACAATAATATTATCGCTGTTACTATGCCTGGTTTTGGCACAGGAGATAGAACATATAAAAATGCACTTGATTTAATAAGTACTCTAGGTGCAACTCTTAGGAATATTAATATCAACAAAGCAGTTACACAGCATTTTACAGACATTGGCCACAATGGACAAACACATGATATTGCTTATGAAAACTCTCAAGCTAGAGAGCGTACGCAAATACTTATGGATATTTCCAACATGGAAAATGCCATAGTATTAGGTACTGGTGATTTATCAGAACTAGCTCTAGGCTGGGCAACATATAACGGTGACCATATGAGCATGTATAATGTCAACTGCTCTATTCCTAAGACCTTAGTTAAGCATTTAGTTGACTATTTAGGCAATGTAGAAATTGGAGGAAAGCTATCCTCAATTATAAATGATATTTTATCAACACCAATTTCACCTGAACTTATTCCTTCACAAGAAGGTCAGCTAAACCAAAAGACTGAAGAAATATTAGGTAAGTACGATTTGCACGATTTCTTCTTATACAATTTCTTACAACATGGTGCAGGATGCAAAAAGCTTTATAACACTTCAATAGTTGCATTTAAAGATGTTGCAAATACAGAAGAGATAAAAACAGCTTTAAACACATTTATAAGAAGATTTTTTGCACAACAATTTAAGCGCTCATGTATGCCTGATGGTCCTAAGGTCGGTACAGTATCATTGTCTCCAAGAGGTGACTGGCGAATGCCTAGCGATGCAAATGCCACTGTATGGCTAGATGAACTAAAGGAGCTTTAGATGTTAGGAATACTCTACTACTTAGCATATGTTGCAACAGGTCTATACATTGGCAATACATTGTTTAGCCAATATAAGCCATATGAAAGATTATCAATTTCTTTGGCTATTGGGACGATCTTAAATGTATGGCTACCTACAATCATTTCTATGATACTAGGTAAATTTAGTATACTGTCTAATATTCTTGCGCTAGCAGTATTAATTGCTACTACTGCTTATGCGTACTTTTATAACAAAAAGTATATAAAAACATTTGTACTTGACTCATATAAAGAATGGAATAAGGAAGAAGCTATAAAAATAATTACTGTTATCACTCCTCTAATGATAATAACTTACATGATTTTCCATGGTCATGTATTGCTTGAGTCTAATGGTAATCTATATGGTGGGCAATCTACATATGGTGACTTATCTATGCACATGGGTATGATTACTTCAATTGCAAGGCAAGGAATATTTCCGCCTGATTATTCCATACTACCTGGTTCAAGATTGAGTTATCCATTCCTAGTAAATCTCCAGTCTGCGTCTATGTATTTATTTGGCACATCATTAAGATGGAGTATAATATTTCCTTCTATGTTTTTATCCCTATCTAGCTTTTTAGGATTGTACTCACTTGCTAGAGATTTTACTAAAAAGCATTCAGCTGCAACTTTAGCAATGTATTTGTTTTTTATAACTGGTGGCTTAGGATTTATATATTATTTAAACAATGATGGAATGATGAAATCATTATTTACGGGATTCTATATGACACCAACAAATTACCCTACTCTTAATCTTAGATGGGTAAATGTTATATGTGATATGATGGTCCCTCAGAGAACTTTTTTAATAGGTTTATCAACTGTACTTCCGATAATATTATTGTTAAAGAAGTCATTGGATAGAAAAGACAAGCTACATATACTTTTAGCAGGAATTATGGCATCTAGCTTACCTATGATTCATACCCATTCCTTTTTAGCTTTAGGCATACTATGTGCTGGGTTGCTGTTTGGGGGTTCTTATCTATATAATCAACCATTTAAAGAATGGGCGAAAAATTGGATAATATTTTTAGTACCTGTTATTATTTTTGCATTTCCTCAATTATTTTTCTGGATTTTTAAGCAATCGGAAGGATACCTAAGAATTAGCCTAGATTGGGTAAATCAAGGAGATAGTAGAGATGTATGGCTGTGGTTCTGGACCAAAAATATTGGACTGGCATTTTTACTTATATTCCCTGCACTAGTGTATGCAGACGAAAAGAAACGTCTTTGGTATTTATCTGCAACAGTAATATTCATTATAGCAGAAGTAATCGCCTTTCAGCCGAATCAATATGACAATAATAAACTAATGTTAATTTGGTATCTATTTACTACTATTATTGTAGCTGATTATTTGGTGATGCTATACAATAGATTGGCAAACACTACTGGTAGAGTGTATTTAGCTATACTAACAGGTATTGTTTTATTTGCTTCAGGATCTTTAACGATAGGAAGAGAAATATATTCAAATAATCAATATATGCAATATTCAAGCAACCAGGTAGAGTGTGCTCAAGCAGTTGATGAAAGCACCTCTGAAGATGTACTGTTTGTAACTGGGCGTCAGCACCTAAACGAGATTTCTGCACTTGCAGGTAGAAATATTTATGCCGGAAGCACTCTATATGTTCACTTTCATGGGCTTGATTATGCGAGTAGATATAATCAAATAAAAGAGATTTATGAAGACTCTAGCAAATCTAAGGAGTTACTAGATGAAATCGGAGCAGACTATTTATATATCTCATCTTATGAATGGAACGATTTTAATTTGGATGTGAGTATATACGATATGTACCCTACAGTCTATTCTATGAATGATATTACTATATTAGCTATATCAGAGGAAGCTATCGAAAAAGGAAGTATAACATTAGATAAGAAAGAATAATTATATGAAAAAGAAATTTCCCAAGAATCCTAAATACACACAAATTGCTCTATACACCTTCATTACTGTAGGTGCATTAATGATACTATGGCGATTAATAATAAGCTCAAATAACCTATGGACCTCCTTTAAGGGTGTAGTTGATTTCCTATGGGGTTCTATTGCAACCATTGTTTTTGGTTTAATCTTAGGCTATATTTTGGAGCCTGGTGTAGCATTTTTCGAAAAGGTATTAAGCAAAGTATTTAATAAAAAGAAAAGAACTCAGAAAAAAGAAAAACGAATACGACTAGCTGCAATCTCAGTTCTCTATATCTTGCTTATTGCATTAATACTTTTGATTATTGTGTTTATCATTCCTCCTTTGGCTGATAATATAGTTCAATTCACAGAATCTTTACCTGAATATATTGACACAGGCATTAAGTGGTATGATGAAAACCTTAAGGATTCACCATTGTTTACATCAGAATACACTAAAGATATTGTAGAAAATTCAAGAAACACTCTATTGGAGCAAATAAACGAAATTGCTTTATCAGTAGTTACTACCCTTGCTAATTCTCTCTTTTCTATTTTTTCTAGTGTTATACGCTTTGTAATAGCATTTATCATTGCATTTTATTACTTGCTATCATCTAGGGATGTTGTTTCTGGCGTTTCGGAGTTCGCAAGATTACGGCTAGGCGAGGAAAGATCATCTTCAATTGGATCATTCTTAAAATCTGTTGACTGGGTATTTGGTAAATATATTTCAGCTAAGCTTTTACAGATTTTAATTATATTCCTTATTGCTCAAGCATTCTTCCTAATACTAGGTGTAAGTTTATCTACATTAATGGCATTCATTCTATCTGTAGCTAATATCATACCTTATGTTGGAGGCTTTATAGGCATGGTTCCTCCTGTACTCTTATCATTAATTGAAGATCCTATAAAAGCTATTTGGGTATTTGCTTCTGTTCAGGTCATTCAGTTTATAGATAATTATATTATTCAGCCATTCTTAATAGGAGACAAAATGGGATTATCTCCATTCTGGGCATTAGTTGTTGTAATAATAGGTGGTAATTTATTTGGTCTATTAGGTGTGTTGCTATCTATACCTGTTGCAGCAGTAATAAGAATATTAATTAGGCAATATATTAAATCACAACGAACTAAGCTAGAAATGGATGGCAAAGTTAAATAAGAATATTACAAAAGCCCTACATAGTGTAGGGCTTTTTTTGCTTGTCTAATCTTTATTCTTGTTTATAGTTACTTCAATATATTGTTCAGTTCTAAACTTCCTATAAACATTTCAGTCCTCTCAAGGGATGCTTGCACAAATGCAAACGACCTACGAGGACATGTGCAACTGATGTTTGTTTCTTTTTACAGGTGTTTTGAAATTGCATTGAAATGCAATTCTTTAGTTTTTTATTTAATCTAAACATTTCAGTCCTCTCAAGGGATGCTTGCATAAATGCAAACGACCTACGAGGACATGTGCAACTGATATTTGTTTCTTTTTATAGGTGTTTTGAAATTGCATTGAAGTGCAATTTCTTTAATCCATCCAGTCTTTTCTCATGAACAGCTTTATTGGAGTTATGATTTCTCTATATTTATCATAAAAATCTTTTGGAAGTTCATTAACAGTTTCTTGTATTGCGCCTATTTGACTAACTTTTAAACCTAATACCTTTGCAGCATCTTCAACCATTGGTTGACTAATTACTAGCATATCTGCTGTAGTCTCTTTAGCAACATTTGTGTTGTTAACTAACATGTCCACTTTTAACTTGCTAGCCTTTTCTAATTGAGCAACCATTTCTACAATGTCTTCTGATGTTGACGTAAAAGGCCTTGAAGTATTTACTATACATTTTACTATGCTATCATCATCTTCAACATCCTGATGGTATCTCCCAAGTGCTGTAGCACCAGATGAATCTCCACCTACATCAATTATTACATACGATGACTTATCTATAAAAGCAGCCATCACATCCGCTGGCAAAGATGGTACATCTACATTTGTTCCTTCGAAATTAGGACGTATTACTTTTACTCCTAGTTTTTCTAATTCCTCTTTGTGTTCACCTGACCTGAAATAAGGGTTAACAATATCCAAATCAACCAAAGTAACTTTCTTTCCCTCTTTTATCATTTCATGTGCTAAATTCAAAGAAAGCTCGGTCTTTCCCGAGCCGTAATGTCCGATATGGACTGTTATTCTATTCATTTTTTGCCTCGTGATTCTAATCTGCTTTGTATGCTTGTTATATACCTTGTCATTATTATTTTTTGTTCTGGTCTAGTCCAGTAAAATACTTTATCAACAACTGTAGCCAATACTATAATAATTATTGCCCAAGCTAAAAGCTTCCCTGCCTGCTGTCGGAAGGAATTAGTGTCTAGCATATTCATTATTTTAGTTATCCATCTGCCTATTGTATCTTCGCTGAAAAAGCGAGATACAAACTTTACTAAACCAGTATTTTGCAAGTTATCCAATTGAGCCACCTCATTTAATTATCTTTATTGTACGTATTTTATTATATTATGTCAAATACATTTATTGTATTATTGTGCGATTGAAAATACGAATAATTTAGTATATAATGTATGCCTGTGGAGGGATGAGGATTGAACAATAATCATAAAATTGTAGATATATTGGAAACCATGTATCCTGATGCAAAATGTGCATTAAGCCATAGTAGTGCATTTGAATTGCTGATATCTACAATACTATCAGCACAATGTACTGATGTTAGAGTTAATATAGTTACTTCTACATTATTTCAAGGCTATAACACTCCAAAGGATTTTGCTGAGCTTACTTATGAGGAACTAGAGCCAATGATAAAATCATGTGGAGTATATAAAAACAAATCTCGCTCTATTATAAATACCTCAAGAATCTTAATTGAAAATTATTCATCTATGGTACCAAGCACCATGGAAGAGCTTATTAAATTGCCTGGAGTAGGTAGAAAAACAGCTAATGTAGTTTTAAGCAATGCTTTTAACAAAAATGCTATAGCTGTTGATACCCATGTTTTCCGTGTAAGCAATCGCCTAGGTCTTGCTGATGCTAAAAACGTGTTAGATACTGAGAAGCAGTTAATGGAAAATATATTGGAAGAAAAATGGACGAGCACTCATCACAATTTAATATTTCATGGGCGACAGGTATGTACAGCTCGTAAACCAAAATGTGATATATGTGAATTGTCACCATATTGCAGATATTATAAACTAAATCAAACTGAAAAGGCATAGAGAGGAAGGTATAACAGCAGTGGAAAGATACGAAATAGTAAAAAAAGAACTAATCACTCCTAACACTTACCTAATGGATATCTACGCTCCTAGAGTTGCAAAGAAAACATTAGCAGGGCAATTTATCATTCTTAGGGCAACAGAAGATGGAGAAAGAATTCCATTAACAAGTGCCGATGTAGATAGGGAAAAAGGCTTGGTTACGATTATTTTCCAAATGGTTGGCTACTCCACAAAAGTGTTGGGCGAACTAGAAGTAGGCGATTGTCTACATGATTTTGTAGGTCCTCTTGGTAAGCCATCAGAAATAGATGGTTTGAAAAAAGTTATTTGCATAGGTGGTGGCGTAGGCACTGCCGTAGTATACCCTGCAGTAAAACAATTATATGAAAACGGTGCACATGTTGATGTTATAGTTGGTGCTAGAAGCAAGGACTATATAATATTAGAAGATGAGATAACTCAAAACTCTACTAATTTATTTATTACTACAGATGATGGATCATATGGAAGAAAAGGATTCGTTACAGACCAGCTAAAAGATTTGCTAGATAAAAGTAATGATTATGATGAAATTATAGCAATTGGTCCTATGATTATGATGAAATTTGTATGTAAATTGACTGAAAATTATAATGTTAGAACAATGGTCAGCTTAAACCCATTAATGGTAGACGGCACTGGTATGTGCGGATGCTGTAGAGTTACAGTTGGTGGAGAAATAAAATACGCATGTATAGATGGTCCTGACTTTAACGGACATGAAGTAGACTTTGATGAACTTATGAAAAGACAAACTACATATGTAGAAGAAGAAAAAGAACATGAACACAGATGTGGGGGTATTTATCATGATTGAGAAGCAAAGAACAAAAATGCCTGAGCAAGATCCTAAAGTAAGGGCAACAAATTTTGATGAAGTAGCATTAGGTTATACATTAGAAATGGCTAAAAAAGAGGCTGAAAGATGTATTCAATGTAAAAATCCACGTTGTGTAAAAGGTTGTCCTGTTAACGTAAATATACCAGACTTTATAGCAAAGTTAGTTGAGGGTGATGTAGAAAATGCTTATCTATCAATAACTGATACAAACTCCTTACCAGCAGTATGCGGTAGAGTATGCCCTCAAGAGGAGCAATGCGAAAAAGTATGCGTATTAGCTATAAAGGGTGAAAGCGTGGCTATCGGTAGATTGGAAAGATTCTGTGCTGATGCTATGATGGATAAAGATATACCACCAGAGAAAATTGAGAAGAAAAACATAAAGGCTGCAGTAATAGGTGCAGGACCTGCTGGGTTAACATGTGCTGGGGACTTGGCAAAAATGGGATTTGATGTTACAATCTTTGAAGCTTTCCATAAGCCAGGTGGAGTATTAATGTATGGTATTCCTGAATTCAGACTACCTAAGTCATTAGTTGAAAAAGAAATAGACGGCCTTAAAGAGTTAGGGGTAAAATTTGAACTAAACACTGTGGCAGGTAGAACATATAGCCTTAAGGATATGTTTGAACTTGGCTATGAATCAGTATTTATAGGAAGTGGCGCAGGACTGCCTAGATTTATGAAAATACCTGGAGAGAGCCTAAATGGTGTTTACTCTGCAAATGAATACCTAACTAGAATAAACTTAATGAAAGCATACAAGGAAGATAGTACAACTCCAATTAGGCGTACTGAAAACGCTGTAGTAATTGGTGGTGGTAACGTTGCTATGGATGCTGCTCGCTGTATTCTACGAATGGGTTCAAAGACAGCACTAGTATATAGACGTGCTATGGAACAAATGCCAGCGCGTAATGAAGAAATTCACCATGCTATGGAAGAAGACATTCAGTTTGAAATGCTAACAAATCCAATTGAAATCATTGGTGAAGATGGCTGGGTAAAAGGAATAAAATGCATACGTATGGAGTTAGGTGAAGCTGATGCAAGTGGTAGAGCAAGACCAGTTCCTATTGAAGGTAGTGAATTTGTTATTCCAACTGAAACAGTAATTATGGCAATTGGTACAAGCCCAAATCCATTAATATCTTCTACAACTAGTGATTTAGAGGTTAACAAATGGGGTATAATATGCACAGATGAGGAAACTCAAGCAACAAGTATACCTGGTGTATACTGTGGCGGAGATGCTGCTACAGGTGCAGCAACAGTTATTAAAGCTATGGGCGCAGGCAAAAACGCTGCTATGCATATGGCTGAGTATATGTTAGACAAAAATAAATAAACTAAAATTAGTTTAAAATATAATAGCAAATAGAAAGAAGAACAATAGCTAAAGTCAAGCATTTTTTAAAAATGCAATTATGATAGGTAGTTTTTTATGACTACTACAGCTTATTGTTCTTCATAATCTATTTGTACATAAGAAGGAAATGGGCTTAAAAAATGTTTATCGATATTGCAAAGATTACAATAAAATCAGGTAACGGCGGAGACGGCGTTGTTAATTTCCATAGGGAAAAGTATGTTCCACGAGGTGGTCCAGATGGAGGCGACGGTGGTAACGGCGGAAGTGTAATATTTGAAGTTGACCCTAGGATGAGAACTTTGCTAGACTTCAAGTATCGTCAAAAATACATAGCAGAAGACGGTGCGAAAGGCGAAGGAAACAACCGTACAGGAAAAAATGGTGAAGACCTTGTAATTCATGTTCCTACAGGAACAGTTATAAAGGATTTAGATGGCAATATAGTTGCAGACCTTAGTGAAGATAACACAAGGGTTAAAATCCTAAGAGGTGGCGGTGGTGGTAGAGGAAATGCTCGTTTTGCAACACCTACCCGTCAAACACCAAACTTTGCTCAACCTGGCAGAAAAACAAAGGCTCACACTATAGTTTTAGAGTTGAAGATGATTGCAGATGTAGGCTTTATAGGATTCCCTAATGTAGGAAAGTCCACCTTACTCTCTGTAATAACTAGTGCTAAACCTAAAATAGCAAACTACCATTTTACAACATTGAGCCCAAACTTGGGAGTAGCACAAGTTCATGATAGTTCATTTGTAATTGCAGATATACCAGGTTTAATTGAAAATGCAGCAGAAGGTGCTGGTCTAGGTCATGACTTTTTGCGTCATATTGAGCGAACACGGTTATTAGTTCATGTACTAGATGCATCAGGGATAGAAGGGCGTGACCCAGTAGAAGATTATCATAAGATTCGTAATGAACTTTGTACTTATTCAGAAAATTTAGCAGAACGCCCTGAAATAATAGCTGCAAATAAATGTGATTTGCCAGATGCAGAAGCTGGACTTGAACTTCTACATGAGCAACTACCAGACAAAAAAATCATGCCTGTTTCAGCAGCAACCAAGGAAGGTGTTAGTGACTTGCTTCAAGAAATTGCAAAGCAGTTGAAGAAATTACCTGTAGCTGAAGCATTTTCAACCAATGAAAATACAATGCTTGATCAAAGAGTATTAGAAGATTATGATATATTTGTTGATGGAACTACTTACTATGTAGAGGGTGGTCTAGTAGATAGGTTAATAAACTCTGTAAACTTATACGACAGGCACTCAATGGCACACTTCCAAAAGATGTTGGTAGAGTACGGTATAGTGGACAAACTTCGGGAAATGGGTGCAAAAGACGGTGACACGATAAATATGAATGATACAGAATTTGAATTTACTAACTAAAGAAGTGTATAGATTGTTTATAAATCAATCTATACACTTTACTTTTATCTATTCAAACTATAAAATCTATAATAGCACTTATAGAAACAACATACTTTATTATAGATAATTGAGGAGTAGAAAATGGATACAGATAAGATTAAACAAATTTTTGATGAGGATAAAGAATTTTCTGGAGTAATACATATCACAGAAAACAATAATGTTTTGATTAATGTGGCAAAAGGCTATGCAAAAAGATTTGATGAAATACCAAATAAAACAGACACCTCTCTTGGTATAGCATCAGGTACAAAAGGCTTTACTGCTCTTGCAATTTTAAAATTAATTGATGCAGACAAACTTAATCTAGACGATAGTGTATTTGATATCTTGCCATACGACTTTCCTAATGTTAAAGAAACAATCACAGTAAGACATTTACTGAGTCATACTTCAGGAATATATGACTACTTTGATGAGGATGTAATTGAAGATTTTGGACAGTTGTTTACCACAGTACCTATAAATAAGATTTTAGGTCCGACTGATATGCTACCTTTGCTAACTGAGGGAGAAAGTTATTTTTCGCCAGGTAAAAGATTTAAATACTGTAATTCTGGGTTTGTAGTTTTAGGTATGTTAATAGAAGTTGTATCTAAAATGTCTTATAGCGACTATTTAAATGAGAATATTATTAAACCACTGGGACTTAAAGGTACTGGTTGCTATAAAACAAATGAATTACCTAAAAATTGTGCGCATGGTTATGTTGTAGATGATGAAAACAATTGGTATTCCAATATATTTGAGATACCTATAGCCTGTACAGCAGATGGTGGCTTATATACAACAACTGATGATGTTGCAAAAATGTGGACAGGTTTTTTAAAAGGCAACTTAATTAGTGAAGAGCTTAAAAATGAAGCTCTAAAAATACAGGCATCTATTAAAGATCATGAGTATTATGGGTTAGGCTTTTATATTACTAATAATGAAGAAGGAAATGTTAAATTTTATGAGCTAGTAGGATGCGACCCAGGTGTCAGTTTTTTAACTAGATATTATGTGAAAGAAGAACGTATAGTAACCATTATTAGTAATACTGATTATACAGTATGGGATTTAGGCAGAAAAATAAAAGCTTATTTATAAGCTTATTTTGCAAAATCGATTATAAAAAGAGCACCTTGCATTTAGCAAGGTGCTCGAATTATTTCTTAAGTAATATTAATTAAAATAATACTGGCAATAGCAATTTTGCTAAGAATAAGAGATTAACAACCCAAAGTAATGGGCTAACTTCTTTAGCTTTGCCTGAGAATAATTTGATTATTGTATAAGCCAAGAAACCAATCAAAATACCATTTGAGATACTTGATGTTATAGGCATAAATATTATTGTTAACAGAGCTGGAACAGCAATAGACATATCTTTGAAGTCAATCTCTTTTACTGCACTCATCATTAACGCACCAACAATAATCAATGCAGCTGCTGTTGCAAATGCTGGAATTGTTAGGAATATTGTTGAGAAGAACAATGCTGCTAGGAATAATATACCTGTTGTTAGAGCTGTAAGTCCTGTACGCCCGCCTTCTGCAACACCTGCAGATGATTCGATGTAAGATGTAACTGTAGAAACACCTAAGCATGCACCTGCTGTTGTGCCGATAGCATCAGATAGCAATGCTTTACCAGCACGTGGTAATTTGTCATCTTTGTCTAATAAATTAGCTTGCTTAGCAACACCAACTAAAGTACCTACTGTATCAAACATATCAACCATTAAGAATGCGAATACAATAACAATAAAGTCAAGACCAAGCTTCCATGCACCTGCAAAGTCAAACTTCAAGAAAATTGGTGCAACTGAAGGAGGTGCAGAAACTATTTTACTCCATTGAGGGAACATTGAAAAATGTCCTACTGCTGGATCAACTACGTACCAGCCGATTGCTTGTGCGCCCATACCTAATGCCCATGTTCCAAGGATACCCCAAAGGATAGCACCCTTGACTTTAAGTTTCATCATAATAGCAATTGCTACAACACCAACGAAACATAATACAACTGTAGGAGCTAGTAGATTATTTTCTAATAATGTTACACCGTCATATGAAATATACATGCCTGCTGACTTCATACCAATAACTGCGATAAATAAGCCAATACCTGCTGTTATTGCAAGCTTCAAGTTATGAGGAATAGCATTGACTATTTTTTCTCTGAACTTGAAAAATGACATAAGGATGAAAACGATACCTTCTAGTAAAATTGCAGTCAATGCGATTTGCCATGAAACACCACCTGCAACCACAATAGCAAAGAATGCATTCAAACCCATACCAGATGCCAAGGCTATTGGATAGTTAGCGATAAACGCCATGCAAATTGTACCTATTGCAGCAGCAATTGCTGTAGCAGTAAATAATGCACCTGCATCCATACCTGTTTGAGAAAGTATACTTGGGTTAACAGCTAAAATATAAGCCATTGCTAGGAAAGTTGTAAGACCAGCAAGAATTTCTGTTCTTACATTAGTGTTGTTTGCTTTTAACTTGAAAAGCTTTTCCATAATAATACCTCCGAATAAATTTTTGTCCTCAATGGACGGAATAATACCGTACTATTATACGATACTTTGCAATTATGTTCAACTATGTAGATTTAAAAATGTATTTTAAAATAATTACTTAGATATATTAATAGATATTATTATGACCTATAAATAATGCTAATTACTGTCTACTTATAGTGCAAATAATATTACTATGTGCTATAATATCAAAAGATTAAAACAAGAATAATGTTCAGGTATACTGAAAGGAAAATAAAACTTAATGAAGCAAATAAACTCAAAACAAAGAGCAACTCTTCGCTCTATGGCAAATAAAATAAGCCCTACTATAATGATTGGTAAAGGTGGAATAACAGAAAATTTAATAAATCAAATTGATATAGAACTTGAAACAAGGGAATTAGTAAAAGGATCTATTTTGAAAACAGCATTGCTAGATGCTAAAGTTGTATGCAATGAACTAGCAAAAGAACTAGGAGCCCACGCTGTGCAAGCAATAGGCTCAAAGTTCGTATTATATAGAGAATCAAAGGAGAACAAGCAAATTATTATATAGTTATTGCTTTGATGTTTTGGATGCTTTTCGTAAATTGGGGAAAAACACTAGTAAAACAAATATTGCTAGACATATTCCACCACTTATTATGTAGAAAGTGTCAAATGGCATAAATGCTGATGTTATTAAAAGCATTATTCCACAGAGTAGATATCTGATAGCAGGGAACATCTTTACTATAGAACGTCTAGATTTAATGCTTTGATTAATTTTAATCTTTGCACTTTGCATGTATTTTTCGATATCTATGTCAGGTATGTCTTCAAAGGTTTCCATATACATGTTATTGATATTGTCCATATCTAGAAGAATAACCTCAATATTTTCAACTACTTGAGCAAATTCTATAGCAACTGGATCAATATCACATGATGCAGCAATTATGACACGTTTGTAGTTTTTTCTTCTTGCAATATCGCAAACGTACATAACATCCTGACCAGATAGCTTGTAGTCGCCATATCTGCGCATAGGGTACAATAGATAGAATCTTCTATCTTTACCAAGTCTAAACCCTGCACCTGTTTCAGGCATGCATTTGAAGCTTTTAGCTTCTAGCAACGAAACCAGCATATTTCCATACTGTTCATTGGTGCAATTGGCTATATGTGCCTGAAGATACAATCTGTTTGCTAGGTTAATAACTTTTTTTTCTTTCTTTTGAGAAAGTCTTAAGTTGATAGAGTACATAAGTATCGAAGCAAACAACATAAATAATATCCCTGTAATTAAGGCAATAGTAAAATTAAGGGAACGACGATAGCTCCATACAAATGAGGCAATACCAAACACTAGTACAATAATTATAAAATCCGTAATTCTGGCAAATGATATAGTGTTATAGTTTGTTTGAGTATCGCTAGATACATAACTATTTGCAAATTCTTTTGTCATAATAATCAATTCCTTTCAAAGGTATTATGCGTAAAACAATATATATTTATACGAGGATTTTTACATGAGACAAAATCAGCCATATTTAGGCAAAAATAAAAAAATAGGAATCCTAGGTGGAACTTTTAATCCTGTTCATTTAGGCCATATACACATGGCTGATTCAGCATTGGAACAATTGAAATTAGATAGTATCGTTTTTATGGTAGCAGGCATTCCTCCGCATAAGGAGTTAGATTTTAATACTTCACCAAAAGACAGGTTAAATATGCTATCTCTCGCAATTGAAGATAATGATAAATATGTTATAGATGATTATGAAGCACATATGACAGAAAAGGCCTATTCCTATTTGTCTCTTGAAAGAATAAACAAGAGTATTGATAAATCTTCTGAATTATACTTCATAATAGGTGCTGACTCATTAATGCAATTAGATAAATGGAAGTACCCTAAAAAACTTTTTAGATTGTGTAAATTTGTAGTAATCCCTAGAGGCGATTACACCAAGGACGAATGTCTAGAAAAAATCACTTCACTTCAAAAAGAATTCGGTGGAGAAATAATTTATATAGACTGCGAAAAAATAAAGATGTCATCCACAAAAGCGAGGGATTATGATTTTGAAAGCGAATCTGCGAATCTAAATAAGAAAGTTATAAAATATATAAATAGAAATGGACTTTATAGACATATGACTGATATAGGTAAAATAGAAAAATACTTAAAAGAAAACTTAAAGAAAAAAAGATTAAAGCATGTATACGGAACCGTAGATGCTGCAGATAAATTAGCAAAGTTATACCATGCAGATATAGAAAAAGCTAAACTTGCTGCCCTACTCCATGATTGTGCAAAAGAAATGGATAATAAAGAAATTTTATTTTTATCTGGTGAGTATGGATTTGAAATAGATGAGATATACCGTGAACAGCCTGGTATATTGCATGGTGTTGCAGGTGCTTATGTTGCTAAAAATTTATTCAATATTCATGATATAGAAATATTAGATGCTATAACATACCATACAGTACCAAGGCTAAATATGACCAAACTAGACAAAATAATATCAGTGGCAGATTTAATAGAAAAAAACAGAGAATATCCTCATGTAGATAAAATTCGTGCTCTTGCAGAAAAAGATTTAGATTTAGCTTTTCTGGAAGTTATAGAAAGAGGTATTATTCATGTAATTGATAAAAATGAGCTGCTTCATGTTAACTCAGTTAATGTTTACAATTACATGTTGAAAGAAAAGCACAAAAATGATAAACTATTAAAACAAACTCAAGGAGATAAATAATTGGAAGATAATAAAATAAAAGTAATAACTGATGCACTATTAAATAAAAAAGCACACGATGTAATGTATATTGATATAAAAGGAAAAACAACAATAGCAGATGGATTTGTTATTGCAAGTGGTAATTCAGCAACACAAGTAAAAGCCTTGTATGATGAAATAAAAGAAAAATGCGAAGAAAACAATCTATCAATCAGAGCGTCTGAAGGTTATGATTCAGCTCATTGGATAATAATTGATGTTGAAGGAATAATGGTACATATTTTCTATTATAAAGATAGAGAGTTTTATAACATAGAGCGTCTGTGGGTTGATGGGGAGAATACTACTCATTTTAACTGATATATAGGTTAATTGAGAAATAAAACTTTACATTACGCTATTTGTAGGCTTATACAACAATTTCAAAAACTAAATATTTATAGATTTTATTAATTTGTTGTATATCTGCAATAGCTCTATCCCAATTTCCTAAAGGCTCAATATCTATTGATGAAGAGTAATCTTTACTGTATTCTAAAAATGGCTGTATACTTCTATCATCATAAATTAAGAAAGCATCAAACCCATATATAATTTTTCCTTCTGCTTTACAGTTCTCTATAAATCTTATTGCAACACTCTTTTTATATAGCACCAAATTACACAGATTTTCTTCACTTTTAAACTTTTTCATGGAATTTAACCTTCTAGGATATTATTTCGCATTGGAATACATAAATAAGATATTTATTAATACGTTAAGTATGTAAATTCAGTAAATTTACATCAGGAACCACGAATTCTACAGGCTCTTTTTTCGTAGGATGCTCAAATGCTATAGACTTCGAATAAAGTGCAATCCAATTTCCCGGCTTTGCTTTTTTGTTATATTTCATATCGTTTAATAGTGGATATCCACTAGCTGCAAACTGCACTCTTATTTGATGGGAGCGTCCCGTAATCAAATCAACTTGGCAGGTAGATATACCATCTTTATACTTTATAACTTCATATTTAAGCAAAGAATATTTTGCATTTTTTGAATTTTGACTTACCGCTTTTACCTTATTTTCCTTGAAATCTTTCCACAGATAATGCTCCATCTTGCCACCTTTTGGCTTGCCTTCACACATACATATATATGTCTTCTTGAAAGCACCTTTGCGTATCTGTTCGCTTAGCCTTGATGCAGCCTTAGATGTTCGCGCAAACACCATAACTCCGCCAACTGGTCTATCCAACCTATGTACAAGTCCAAGGTAAACCTCACCCGGTTTTTTGTATTTTTCTTTTATATACTGCTTACACAAAGTTAGCATATCTTCATCCCCACTGCTATCTGCCTGTGTGGGTACTCCTTGAGGTTTATTGACAACCAGCAGGTGGTTATCTTCATATATTACTTTCAAAAATATTATCCTTTCATGTGTTTAAAAAGTTAAGGACTCCTCTATTGCATCAACTGGACAAGCTATTATGCAAGATCCACAATCATCGCATTTATTTGGAATCACTTCATATGGACTTCCTTTTTTTATTGCATCAAATGTACATGCTTTATAGCATAGTCCACACTCAATACATTTATCTGTAATACGAGGTCCAGCTTCGTTAAATTTTTCTCCGCCAAATTCAAATCTAGTCCTTAATAGTTTATGGTCTCTATTAACTTTGTGAAAATCTACATCAAATATTTCACCTTTAGCTTTATACATTACAAAATTTCCTTGCTTCATTGCAGGATACTTTTCCATGTCTTGTACTGCTGTATCAAGCATTTTATTAGTTTTTGCTTTTTCTATTATAGTGTCTTCTGATACTTGTTTTATTTCACCTATTAACCTAATAGAAAAGCTAGGAGGGAATATTGGTGTACCATCTTCTTCGTGTCCTAGAATTGAAGTATCTGTACATCCACACACTGTCACTTTGCATGTTTTCATCAGCTGCCTAGCATATGGTTTGTTTATCATTGTACGAAAATAAATTCCTTCTTCATCATACCCATTAAAATGTGCAACTCTGGAATGAACTTCATCATTATATATTGTAGAAAATGTTAAAACACCTATCTTTTCTGCATATTCGTATATTTCTTTTATTGTCATCATTACCTCTTTTAAATCTATGCTTGCCATCTCCCAGATGAGCCACAGGGCAGTATAAGGTTAGATGATGAAACTTCTAGCCCGATTCCGTCCGATTCTATTTTCCCACCAAATTTACTTGCAACTGTATGGGTTAAGATGTTGGTCAATGTTTGTGGCTGTAACCCAGTTGTATAGGAATTTATTAGAAAAAATACAGGCTCATCATCTAGCAGCTGTGAGCATAATTCAACTAAATCATATAGCATATCCTCTATTTTCCAAGCCTCACCTGATGGCCCTCTACCATATGATGGCGGGTCCATAATTATACCTTTGTACTTATTGCCTCTTCGAAGCTCTCTTTGCACAAATTTATTGCAATCATCAACGATAAACCTAACAGGTTCATCAGATAGACCTGATAATTTTGCATTGTCTTTTGCCCACTCTACCATGCCCTTTGATGCATCAACATGAACTACTTCTGCACCGCTTTTTAAGCAAGCTAAAGTTGCACCACCTGTATATGCAAACAAGTTTAGAACCTTCATACCTTCATTTTGCTTTACTAAATCAGACATCCAGTCCCAGTTTACAGCTTGCTCTGGAAATAGGCCAGTGTGCTTAAAGCCTAAAGTGCCTACTTTATATGTCAAGCCTTTACGTTTAATGTTCCATGTTTCTGGAATCTCTCTGTTGAAGCTCCATTCTCCTCCGCCTTTGCTTGAGCGTTTGTAGGCAGCATCTATTTTACCCCATGCATTTGAGGTTTTGTCAAATGGCCATATAGCCTGAGGGTCTGGGCGTAATAAATGCTTATTTCCCCAGCGTTCTAATTTCTTGCCTTTTCCGGCATCTATTAATTCGTATTCATCCCAATCTTTTGCTATCCACATATTATTATCCTTATATTATCTTGTATAAAACTTTTTTGCATACAAAAAGCCTAAAGATATCTTATGCATCATTTAGGCTTTTAAACATCATCTATAGTTTTTTAATGGTTAATTTAACAGATGTTTTGTTAATATTCCATTCTTTTGTGTAGCCATCAAACTGCTCAGTTACTACATTATTACATAGTGTTTCACTTCCAATAAATTCAGCATTCTTGCTCATTATATCTTCTGCTCCAACATAACACATATCAATGTGGTCTGTTACTTCAAAGCCAGCTTCTTTTCTCATTGTTTGTACTTTTGAAATTATCTCACGTACAAAACCTTCCTCTACTAGCTCTGGTGTTAAATTAGTATCTAATACAACAGTTACACCATACTCGCTTTGGCTTACATAACCTTCTTTTTGTGTAGTTTCTATTAAAACATCATCCGTAGCTAAAACTATATCCTGTCCATCAACAGTAATTGTTGCTTCACCATCAGAGTTTAACTTTGCTACAAATTCACTGCCATCTATATCAAGTAATGCTTGCTTAATCTTTGGCAATATCTTACCATACTTAGGTCCTAACGTTCTCATTTGAGGTTTAATAATATAGTCAACAAAATCAGCTGCATTATCTGTTAATATAACTTCTTTAACATTTAGCTCATCTGCAACTAATTCTTTGTAGCTATCTGGTAGTTCAACACCTTGTACA
>Ga0209475_10001350_pt1 | contig 31787 bp, 25 predicted proteins | sample tdDd471_FD_187128 | JGI IMG/M metagenome (GOLD analysis project Ga0209475, IMG submission 187128) | Marine sediment microbial communities from the Atlantic coast under amendment with organic carbon and nitrate - tdDd47.1 (SPAdes)... | ecosystem: Environmental > Aquatic > Marine > Coastal >... | reverse complement strand
TATCGTGGCATATTGGAAAAGTCAATTAAGGCAGACTCTTACACCGGGATGTCAGTGCGTATGAAGGGACTTGGCGGTCTGTTAAACTTTGCTTTGGCCACCAAAAAAGGTTTTACCGCAGGGCCTTTTCTGCCGTTTTATCTGCTTAATCTCATTAGTCGCAAGAAACTTGAGGCCATTTTTGATGAAGAGCCTGAGAAATTTGTGCCTTCAAGTGTTAAAAGGCTGTCCAATCTTCAGGCTGTTTTGGGCCGTATGCAGCTGGAACGACTGGATGCCCGCAATGATATCAGAAGAAGAAATGCCGAATACATTATTTCCGGGCTTAGAGATGTGAAACAGGTCAAACTACCGGAAGTAATTGATGGGTGCAGGGGAACATGGAACGCTTTACCCATAAGAGTTGAGAATTCCATCGAGTTTCAGCATAAATTATTTGTCAGAGGCGTTGACAGTCGCTCGGACTATATGACATTATACGATCATCACAATGAATGGAAGAAGCACGGGGAAGTGCTTTATTTACCCAGTCATCCTGCCATGGATCAAAGTGATTGCCAGGCCGTGGTTGAGACTGTAAAAAAGATCGTCTGATGTGACATTTAATGACCGAGTATCGTGTGCTAATGAACAATAGAGCAAGTCGTTTGTGTGAATATTTAGCCGATTGTTGTTAAAATACAATGTCTTGGAAGTTTTTAGGCTATTTGCTTGATTCATTAGGCTTGTTATATTATTATTAATACTATTATTATTATATTTTGTTTTTTTTATAAATATTTTGCACCGATGTCTTTTCACTGGTTTCAGTAGGGATTGCTTTTGTGAATGTAATCGGTAAAAGGACGGGAATCTAATCAATGTGTTTTATTGCCTGATTGTAGGGAATTGGGTAATGGCTGTATGAAAGGGAGAGTATGACAGCCGTTTTGCAATGGGGGAGGGGGAATTCGTTTAATGGAAATTATCTGCTGCTGATTCTGATATTGCTTTTCAGTTTTGGTATCTTTTTTCCACAGGATTTACATGCAAAAGGAAACGGGGATTTGCTGTTTTTACAGCAGGGATATAGATTTGTTTCCGGCTGGAAAGTTAAAGATGTTGAGAAACACAGCGAGTTTATTCGACTGGGATTGATCAAAAACAAGCAGAAAACAGCTATCGAGATTGTCGAGAATAAAGGCAGCATAGACAGATGGTCGGGAAAATATTACCGGATTCAACCTGCACCTGAAAGTAATCCGCCACTTTTTCTGCTGGAAAATGCTGTCCGGCAATTACGGGAGCTTGAGAGCTCACCAGATCATGTGTTTTTACTGAAAGATATCAGATACAAAGATAAACCGGGAAATAAAGCAAGTGTGTCTGAACCCGCCGTCAATCTGGATTTGGCTATTGAGTATGATTTAAGCCATGAAAAACTTAAATTATGGTTCGCCTTGATAATTCTGATGTTACTTACATTTATGGGTTACGTGGCTGGTATTAACAGTGCTGTTGGGAAAGCTGATAATACAGAAAAGACAATTAAGCATGTGAAAAATGACATAAGTGGAAGTGTTCAAACGCTGGTTCGCAGTTGTACCCGGTTTCTGAAACTTTTGAGGCTTGACAGCAATTTTTATCCAACTGCGACAAATGATAAATATCTCACACTTCGCTTTTTAGCTATAGCACTGCTGTCTCTGGTGTTTTTTGTAATCTGGGCCATAGATCCGCCTCTGGTGGGAGATACCTATCAGTTCATGCTATATGCCAAAGATTGTTTCACGGGAAACAAATGCCATTTTAAGGGAACGGATTGTACTGTCAGCGGGATATATCTTGGTGGTTTGTGGGGACATTTTCTGCTGTTTTTACAACACATAAATCTGTCACTGTTCGATGCTCATATCATTGTCACATTTTCTTATGCTTTAGGTGTTGGCTTCGTTTACATTGGCTGTTATCTGTTTGTAAGCAGAAAGCTGGCTTTTCTGACGGCTGCCTTCTACCTCTTTCTTTCGCTGGAAATGGTGGAATATCCCATTTTGTGGAACGACTCACTGTTGCCTTTTTTCATGGGTATTTTTATCTATTCTTTTCTGGCAGCTCTTACAAATGGTACTTTGTTCAGTCTGGTGGTGGCTTCGATATCGCTGGCCTTATGTACCGAGTGTCATCTGATTACCAGTGTACTGATTCCACCTTTTTTGTTAAGCTTAATCTTGATCAAAAATGGTTCCAGCCTGAGATTTCTGCTGGGAATGATGCTTATTTGTGCCACAGTTACCATTTTCTCTTTTGAAGCACATTACAATAACCTGATGTTTCTGGTTTCAAGCGGGTTGATTATTCCGGTTGTTGCGAGTTGTCTGGTTATCTGGCTTGTCGGACTTTGTATCAGAGATAAATTCAGGGCATATTGGTCGATAAATAAGAATTTATCTATTTCCTACCTCTTACTTTTATATGTGCTTGCCATTCTTTTTGTCTTGTCAATCTATAGCCAGCATCAATTGAAAATAGCGTATTTTGAGCCGGCCTTAATGGGATTTTCTCTTATGCTGGCGCATCTGACCTTTAATTTAAATATGCTGCTGGTAACAAATTCAAAAAGATTGTTTCGGGTAAACATCTTAAACGTCAGGCGTATGACCCTTGTGGCTGTGATCATAATTGTTTTTGCATGGGTGCAGTATTACCGACATGAGCAGGTTGAAGAAGATACTCAAGGCTGGACCACAAGTGATGTTCATACGCTGGCCCATTTCCTGTATTCCAAAGGATACGATTTTAATTACCTGAATAACCATCTTCGAGGGCCAGACAGGTCTAATCTTTTGCGGGCATTACTGGCACACGAATTGGATCATCAAGCGAATATCGCAGAAGAAATGAAAGATGGTCATGACATATTGATTTTGAAATTGCATAAACATGAGTGGTTACCTGAAAAATTACCGGAAAATCTATATACTGTGCCGTTAAAAGGCGGAGCTCGTGCGGTGATCAGAGAGTTTCAGTCAATTATTGACCGAAACGATGTAAAAATGTGTGTTGAGATTCCAGGGAATGAGCAAAGCCGAAAATGCTTTAATGCGCCAATCTGGAAACCGTTTGGTGATATCACCGAAGATATGTATTACCGGGATCAATTTTTGCTTCTGGAAAACGATGTTAAGAGCATCTTTACCATTCGAGGATATAAGATCGATACCGACAAAAAACTGAAGTTCAGTATGACCTTTAAAACATATATTTCCCGCACAAGTTCCACTAAATATTTAGGTCTGGTAAACAATATTCGATGCGCCCAATGGAAAATCGAGCAAATAGACAAGCTTAAATACAAGGGAAAACTGCCTGACAGTAATACGCTGTTGGCAGATACAGTTAATACTACCGGAACTGTAACCATCAGCACGGAGATTGGGGAAAAAGACAATTCCAAAGTTTATATTCCATCTATGGTTGAGATAAATGTGGAAACGATAAACCCGGACAAGGTTTTTAACCATGGTGCGGTTAATACCAAAATCATTGATTATTCTCCGGCAGATAGTAAAGAAGATCTCGCTGGTACAGACAAATCAAATAAACTTTTATAGATTTGATATCACTTAATAGATTGAATCCTGATCGTATTTGTGCATAATTTGCAATGGTGTTTGAATTTTGCTGGAGTTGTCTGATGTTGCTCAAAATTATTGCGATTGTTGCCGGTGGCGGTTTAGGCGCGCTTTTAAGATTCACAGTTTACAATCTGGCCTCCAAAATATTTGTCGAAGGCTTTCCCTGGGGCACCTTACTGGTCAATCTGGTTGGCTGTTTGTTGATTGGCCTTTTATTCTCAATTATTGATCCACGCATACACCACCCCGCCGTTTCCCTGTTTTTCATTACCGGCTTTTTAGGAGCCCTGACCACCTTTTCCACCTTTGCTTTAGATGGCGTGGTAGCTGCCCAGAATGGTCTGCATGTTATGGTCATTATCAATATTCTGGCCAATAATGTTGGTGGAATTATAATGGTTCTGGCCGGAATGTGGCTTGGTGGTATGCTGGTTACAAGTTAATAACCCGGCAATTAAAAGCTACAACTTGTTTTCAACTCGAGTAAGTGGTGTTGTTTGAAAAATCAACCATAAACATCCGTCATACCTGCGAAAGCAGGTATCCAGAATTTGGAATCAATAGCATTGGTTTGCCGGATTTTTTGCATCTTTTTGTTTGTACATAAAAATATATTCTCAATTATTTCAGTGATATAGCCATGTGGATTCCCGCTTTCGCGGGAATGACGAAAAGGTTATATTGCGTACGTTATAAGTTATACAAAAGAATTGTACAGCAGTTAATTTAGAATAACTTTAAGAGATTTTACTTTGTCAACAGTCTGAAGCTGTTTTTAACTCATACTTTTGGATCTGGGTGGCAAATAGCTTGAAATACACACCTTTCGCTGGATTACAAGCTATGGGAAAATATTGGAAATCCCCCTGATTCAGGTAGCGATTTACTAATCTTTTTTTTCAAGCCAGGGAAGTTTTACCTGTCCACTCTCGAATAACCATTGACCATAGGGCCAGTCGTCAGGGCCATCAACATCGGTGGAGTATGGCTGGTCGATCAGATGATATTTGCAGTGATCTCCCCAGAGGTTGCCGTTTTTACGGATGGAAGCGACTTTGGAGATAATAACATTACCGAATTTATAGAACTTGGGCTTGGCTTGCTTGTTGTGACAGCGCAGCCTCTCTTCCATGAAATGAAACTTTACCTGCCCCCCGCTGATCTCCCGCTGATTGTACGCATGGTAATTGTGGGGGAAGTTTGCAATGGTTTCACCGCCGGTGGATTCTTTATCTGCCACTATTACATCAATTAAATCTTCCACATGTTCAGGCAAGGTAAAAGGGGAGGTAGGTTGCAAAAGGACTATCAAATCCTCCTCACCAGCCTCGACCATATCAATCACCGCGTTTACGGTATCAAGTACAGGAGAGTTGTCGCTTGATAGCTCCTCGCTTCTCTGATGGATCTCTGCGCCCATTTTACGGGCCACATCTGCTATCTCTTCATCGTCGGTGGAACATATTATCCGGTCGATTTTGCTGCATCTGCTGGCGCATTCCAGTACATGTTCCATCAAAGGTTTACCCAGAAATGGCGCAATATTTTTCTTCTTGATGGATTTTGAACCGCCTCTGGCCGGGATTAATGCGAATATTTTCATGGCTTTACCTCCAAAGGTCTGGGAAAGTCGTCTGGAAACTCTGCTAAACCCAGATGATCCAGCGCCATGTAGATGGTATATTCCTGGGTTCTGGACCATGCATCCACGGTGGAGCCTGCAATATGCGGTGTAATCAGAAGGTTATCGTGGGTTTTGGCATACTCAATCAAGGGATGTTCACCGACTCCCTTGTCAAAATCGCGCTCGAATTCATCGTCCATCACATCCAGACCGACACCTAAAAGCTTGCCACTGTTTAAAGCTTTAAGCATGGCTTTGGTGTTGACTACCGCACCTCTGGCGGTGTTGATCAGGTATGAACCTTGCTGAAAATGCTCAAACATGGCTGAGTCTATCATGTTTTCGGTTTCATCATTCAAGGGAACATGCAGGCTGACTACCTCGCTGCATTTAAGCAGATCTTCAAGCTTGTCGACTTTTTTGCATGATTTTAAGGGAGCCTGATCGACATAGGGATCGTAGAAAACTGAACTCATCCCAAAGGCTTTGGCATATTTTACAACGATTTTACCCAGACGGCCCATTCCCACAATACCTAAGCTCATGCGAGAGAGCATCTTCGGTGCGCCGAAAGGCCAGCGACTCCATTTGCCTTCCAATACCGACTGGAAGGCCCAGGGGGTATGGCGAATAACCGCCAGCATCAGACCCCAGGTATGCTCCGCGGTTGGGGTGATGGTCTCCAGAAATGCAGTCTGGCCTGCCAGTGAAGCCACATAAACTCCTGCTTTTTTGGCAGCTTCTGCATCAATGTGGGGAATTCCGGTGGTGTTTGAGGCGATTACCTTGAGGCTTTTGGCTTTGGAGATCAATTCTTCGCCACAGAAAAAACCGAGTGGGGCAAACAGGACTTCGACATCCTCAAGAGCCTCATCCGTAAGCTCGGAAGGATCTTCAAGGGTTCTTCTGTTGAAATATCTGTCGATAATCTCCAGGTTATAGTCACGGAAATTGAGGATATTGTAATACAACAGGACAGGTTTCATGATAAATCCTTATTTTTGCTAAAAAATCTGTTTCCACCACGTCTATAATCAGCTACAATAGATTTTCAGTATATTAATAGCTGAAAGTAGGCTAAGAAATCAAGGGAAAGTGTTATAGTTTATTTTGATTCGTTGAGGTAGTTCGACCAACTTATTGAAAGAGTTGAATATTAATTTGGGAGAATAAAATGAGAATTTTAGTTTTGGGAGCAGATGGATACCTGGGATGGCCGACTTGTATGTACTTTGCAAACCGTGGTCATGAAGTTATGGCAGTTGATAACTTCAATAAAAGAAAATACGAGCTTGAAATTGGTGTGACACCCCTCGTAGAGATCGAGACACTTCACAGAAGAATCGACATTTTTAAGGAAGTCACCGGAAAGCAAATTCACCTGAGAGTCGGCGACCTGTGCAATCACCGGGTGATTTACAAAATATTTGATGAGTTCAAGCCCGATGCCGTTGTGCATTATGCCGAACAACCCTCTGCCCCATACTCCATGCGCGACAGAGCCTCAGCCTATGAAACCCAGTACAACAACGTGCTTGGTAATCTGAATGTCCTGTTTGCGATACAGCAGTACAACCCGGATTGTCACCTGATCAAACTTGGTACCATGGGTGAATACGGTACGCCGAATATTGACATTGAAGAAGGTTACCTTGAAATAGAACATAAGGGTCGCAAGGACACCGTGCCTTTCCCCAAGACTCCGGGATCTTTTTATCATTTGACCAAAGTACATGATTCCAACAACATCATGTTTGCCACCAGAATCTGGGGACTCAAATCCACCGATTTGAATCAGGGCGTGGTTTACGGTATTGAGACAGACGAAACCAAACTGCACAAAGGTTTGGCAACCAGTTTCCATTACGATGAAATCTTCGGTACTGCCCTAAACCGTTTTTGTGTGCAAGCCGTAGCCGGTCATCCTCTGACTCTCTATGGAAAAGGCAAACAGACCAGAGGTTATCTGAATATTATTGACACTCTGCAATGTGTGGAACTGGCTGCCTTGAATCCGCCAGATGCAGGAAAGATGCGTGTCTTTAACCAGTTTACCGAGGTCTTCTCTGTTACCGAGCTTGCAGAGCTTGCGGCAAAATCCGGTAAAGAACTCGGACTGGATGTGACCATCGAGCATTTCGAGAATCCGCGTATTGAAATGGAAGAACATTATTACAACCCGGTTCATACCGGACTGCCGGAACTTGGCCTTAAACCTCATAGCCTGTCTGATACACTGGTAGACAGCATGATCAAGATCATCAAGGAAAACGAGGAACGTATTCGCAAAGAGCTGATCCTGATCGGTGTCAAGTGGAAGGGTGGTAAATAGCTTTATTTTTATTCACTGTTGTTGCCGGTCTTTACCGGCAACATTTTTTTTGATTTAAACTTTCATCCTTATTTGCCAATTAAAAGCCGGGAATCCCTGAGATGGTAACTGCAAAAAATGACAGCAGATGGAGCAGGTTGTCTTCGCTTGTTCAGAGTATTGTGTTTCAGCTTGGTCTGATTGTTTTTACCCTGATTGTGATTGAACTTTTGTGCTGGCTTGCCATAACACTGCGCCATTCCGGTGGCGAGGCCAAAGCCTGGGAATCCTATCAGCTCTCTGAAGGAATGCAGCAGGTAAAGATGGATGAAGTAATTACCAAACATGTTTTGTTTGAGCAGGATGACTGCAAACGTATCTATACCCCTTATCACCTCTGGAACGAAGAGCCCGGTTACTCTGGCAATTATCTGCATATCAATCAAGATGGTGAACGCATTACGCCAGACTCGGCCAAAAATAAGGACGCCACAAAAAAAGTCTGGCTGACAGGTGGTTCTACCATGTGGGGGCTTGGTGTACCGGATGAGAGCACGATAGCAAATCATCTTGCGAAAGTTTTTGCAGGAGATGGAAAGCCGGTTCAGGTTTTAAATCTTGGTGAACGCGCCTTTGTGGTTAATCAGGAAATGATCCGGGTGATTGAAAAACTGCGGGATGGTGAAACACCGGATGTAATAGTTTTTTATAACGGTGCCAACGATGGTTATTACAGCACCTATAATCCGGGAATCCCGGGATACCATTCTCATTACAGCGATATCAAAGAACGGGTGGAAAAGCGCGAGACAGATTTGTCTAAAGCAATTCATCTTTTAAAGAAAACGGGTATCGGGCGCATGTTTGCAGCAATAATGCTACGGTTGCAAAGTCACAAGCCGACACCCTTTCATACCTCATCTCCCGAGTTCGAGAAAAACATCAGCCAAGAAAGCATTGACCAAAGGGCAAAAGCTCTGGCGCAAATCTGGCTGAATATTTTCAAGCTAATAACTGATTTGGGAAAACAGCGAGGCTTTGAGGTTTACTTTGTTTTGCAGCCTGAATTAAACGAGCATGGTGTAACGCGTCCTTTGATGGAATACGAAAAGACAATGTTGAAAAACAACTGGACGGATAAATCACTGTATGCCAAGAGTGCTGCTTTTAGGGAAATAAAAAAAGTAATCAGGCAAGAAAATAATCGGCATCTGGTAGACCTGACGACGGTTTTTGATGACGTTGACGAAAAAGTGTTCTACGATATTCATCATCTGAGCAGCAGGGGCAACCGGATTGTGGCCGAAGAAATAGCTGAATTTGTAAAGCCGTCGTTATTTGGTGAGCCTGAAAAAGAACAGTCTTTAGAGCAGAACAAGGAGTTGCCATGAGCAGTAAAATATATAACTTTGAGCCATCGTTTTTTATTGCAGATAAAAAAGTCGGCGAAGATGCTCCCTGTTTTATTATTGCCGAGGCCGGAGTGAGTCATTTTGGTGACATTGAAAAAGCCTTTCAACTGGTGGATATGTCGCTGGAGGCGAAAGCCGATGCGGTCAAGTTTCAGATGTTTGATACCGACAGCATGATTTCAAGTGTTTCCGCCGAATGGCGGGAGCGAATGCGCCCCAAGGAATTACCTGTTTCGGCCTTTAAAGAAATTCAGGCTTATTGCAAGGAAAAGGGCATTATCTTTTTTGCCACCGCCCACGACTTGCCAAGCCTTGAGCAGTTGAGTAAATTCGATCCGCCCTGTTATAAAGTCGGTTCCGGCGAAATGGGCAACCCCGAATTTTATCAGGAGGTGGCCAGATATCAAAAACCTGTTTTGGCAAGCACCGGTATGTTCGAGAAAAACGATTTTTACCAGATGCTGGATGCGGTTGATTCTGTGGAAAATAATCAGTTTGGGGTGATGCACTGTGTGACACAGTATCCTACGCCCTTTGACCAGGTTAATCTGGCGACCATACAATGGCTGAGCAGACATTTCGCTGGCCCTGTCGGTTACTCGGATCACACCGCGGGCTTCGACATCCCTGCCGCGGCAGTATTGATGGGCGCAAAAATCGTGGAAAAACATATTACCATAGAAAAAAATATTCCCAACGCACAGGACTGGAAAGTCGCCTGCGATGCTTTAGAGTTGAAAGACTTTGTGGCCAGACTGAGAAAATACGAGTCGGCTTTGGGGCAGGTGGCAATGAAACGCAGCGAGTCGGAGCAGACCAGTGTGGCCTGGGCCAGAAAAAGTGTTGTGGCCAAAGTCGCCATCGAAAAGGGCACCATCTTTGCTCATGAACATCTGGAGTTTAAAAGACCGGGAACGGGAATTTCTCCGGCGGATGTTTTTCGTGTCATTGGCCAGAAAGCCTCACGCAGGTTTGAAGCGGACGAATTGATTACACTTGATGAAAGCGAATAGAGTCGAGGAGTTTTTAATGACTAAAAAAATAGCTGTTATTTCCGGTAAACGTGGTGGCTTTGGCGCAATGATTCCGCTGATTAAAGCCATCGAGGAATCTGCCGAGTTGGAATTGAGTCTGATTGTAACTGATCAGCATCTCTCCGATAAATTTGGCAGCACTATTACCGAGGTTGAAAAGTGGTTCAAGGTCAGTCACAAGGTTGACATGGAACAGACCGACGATAGCCCTCTGGCACGCACCAAGGCTATTGCCTTGTGCATGTCGAAGATGGCCGATGTTTTTGAAAAAGACCGTCCCGATATTATTCTGATTCTTGGTGATCGGGGTGAGGTCTTTGCGGCTGCCTCGGCTGCGATAAACTTAGGAATACCCATTGCCCACATTCAGGGTGGAGATATCTCCGGTTGTGTGGACGAGTTTATCAGGCACGCACTAACCAAAATGTCGCATCTGCATTTTCCCTCTACCAAGACCAGTGCCAAACGTATTTTAAATATGGGTGAAGAACCATGGCGGGTGCATGTAACCGGCGATAATCATATTGATTTGATGGCACAAAAAAAATACACTCCGGCAGCGGAACTGGCAGAAAAATTCAAGCTGGATTTAAACAAGCCGGTGGTGTTGGCTTTGCAGCATTCGGTTACCACCGAACCGCATCTGGCCTATGACCATATGCGTGAGTTGTGCGCTGCCTTGAAGCATTATAAATATCGCACCGTGCTGGTCTACCCTTGTTCCGATCATGGTTACGAGGGCATCACCCGCGCAATTGAAGAGCTTCGTGGTGAAAAGTGGGTCAGTATTCATAAAAATATTGATGCGCCGGATTTCTGGGGACTCGAGGCCCTGGCCAGTGTTTTTGTGGGTAATTCCAGTGCCGGACTGATTGAAACACCGATTCACCATTTGCCTTCCATTACCATTGGCAATCGACAGATAGGGCGTCAGCGGGCAGAAAACTGCTTAAGTGTCGAGCCTGTAAAAGGTGATATCATCGCAGCCATTGATAAATGCCTGAACGATAAAGACTTCAAAAAAGTGGTGGAGAATTGTTCCCAGCCTTTTGGTGACGGACATGCCAACGAGAGGATTTTTAAGGTCTTAAAGGATTTTGAGCCGGGTCCAAAATTGTTTGAAAAAAAGATGACCTATTAAACCATGACCATAAAGCACCCTGCAAAAAAAATTCTCTTGATTGCTGATCATATCGGTATTGGCGGAATTCCCCGATACTGTAAGGATCTGGTGCGCAAGCAAAGTTTATCTGATGCTGAATTTGTAATGGCGGCGATGGTTTCTGAAGAGCAGGATGTTCAGGAATATCCCCCGGAGTTGACTCATCCGATATTGAGTTATGGCACGGCTGATATTGGTGTAATGGAGCGCATCCGGGAAATCATAAATTTCGAAAATCCTGACTACATTTTAACCCAGGGTTATAAAAGCAATATCATGACGTGGCTGGCAAGTTTGCGATATCGGATAAAAACACCCATGGCCACTGTGCAGCACGGGATTTTGTTTCCCATGCATGGACGGGAAAGCATATATTTCAAGGCTGATATCTGTTTACGGCGTTTGTTACAGATACCGACTGTTGCGGTAAGCCATGACACAGCGACACAATTAATCAATAACTGGAAAATTCTGCGCAGGCTGGTGAGGGTGTTGCACAATCCGCTTGAAGTTCCGAGCAGAATCAGCAAACCGCAAAATAAGATATTCACCATCGGCTTTGCTTCCAGACTACTGAAGGAAAAAGGTGTCCTGGATCTTCTGGAAGCCTTTCTGATGCTGGATAATAAAAAGCTAAAGCTTTTGATTGCGGGTGACGGCCCCCTGCTTGAAACCCTGAAAAAAGATGTTTTGAAAAACAGACTGGAAGAGAAAATTATCTTTGAAGGTTCTCTTGATGACATGACTTCTTTTTATCGCAAGCTGGATCTGTTTGTTTTTCCCAGCTGGGGCGAGGGTTTACCCTATGTGGTGGCAGAGGCCATGTCACATGGTGTCGCGACAGTTGCCACTGAAGTGGGTGGCATACCGGAGTTGATTGATGATGGCGTAAACGGCTATCTGGTCCCGGCTCAGGACGTTCAGGCACTATCTAAAGCTATCAAGGGATGTATGGCAGATAAAAAATCACTTCGGATTGTTGCCAGAAACGGCCGCAAAAAAACAGCTGCATTGTCATTTGATGATTACTATCGAAAGCTTCTGCTATTTCTTGATACTTTTACCGCAAATACCTTTTGAGGAAGCAATGAATATACATTGGGTCGACTCTGTAAATTCCGATGCCCAGTTTTTAAATCTACTCAGCCATTCGATGATTGTCGGTGGCAACAGGGTTGTGGTGCGCTCTAATAAAAGGGATATTTTCAAAGTGCCGGAGCAGGTCGAGTGGCATGATTTTTCAATTTTAGGTCGACTGCCTAAAAGTCTGGACGGCCATCCCATGCGCTATGCGGTTGGACTGGCATACCCTGCCGACTGGGTTCGTACCGTCGCCTGGCTGGTGCGTAATAGGGTCAAATCCATCCTTTTGACCGGGCATTTAAAGTTGCCTCCAATTGATACGGCAGCACATATTGCTCTTAGACGGGCAGGTATCGAAACTGTACACATCTGTCACAAACCACACCCCGACTATTTTGAGGCGCATTCTCCAAAGATTGCCAGAAAATACAAACGTTATTATCATTGTTCCTCAAAGATCATTACCATGACCGATTATACCCGCAGACTGATGATGAATTATTACGATTTGCCTGCGGATAAATTTATTCAGATGCCACATCCCCATTTCGCAGGCTTGTTGTCTAATGTTAAAGCAAACGGCGCAAGTGAAAGTCGTCTGAAAGCCTGGGCCACAGATCTTCCGGTTATAACCATTACTTCAAACTATACGCCTGAACATGGCTTTAATCAGTTTTTTGCAGCTTTGCCGTATTTACGCAAACAGTTTAAAAAAATCAGATTGCTGATTGTCTCGGTGGTCTCGGATGCAATTCGTAAAAAGATAAAACACAAGCTGGATGCTGCCGGTTTTCTGGAGTCTGAATATCAGCTTTTAACCAGTTCGTATTCCTACAGCGATCTTTTAGCCATGCTCGAGGTGACATCATTGATGTTGACACCTTATAACTGGGCCACCCAGAGCGGAGTCATTCCTTTAGCTTCGGCCTTTGGAAAACCGGTGGTTGCCACTGATGTTGGTGGACTTAAAGAAATGGTTTTAGAGGGAAAAAGCGGGGAAGTGGTAAAAGCCGATGACCCGGAACAGATGGCTGCTGCCTGTGCCAGAATACTTAATAGTGCAAATTATCAACATTATCTAAAGGGCAGTTTTCTAGCTTGCGAAGAGTTGTTCTCTCCCAAGAAAGCTACCGATATTGTTGTTAAAACTCTGTCGGATTTGGAGCGGTAGTAATCCTTCTATACTAATTTTAAAGTAATAAATCACCTTAAAATTCACTCACGGAGAGCGGAAAAAACGTTTCCTACTAAATGGATTTTAACCGATTTCACAAAATTCAGAAGCATTAAACGGCTGTGAAAAGAAATCCTCAATCACTTTGACCAATCCATTAATTTCTGCACCAGCTTACTGATACCCTGGTCAACCTTTGAGATAGATGGCCCGATCATGTAGGCGGGGGTTGTGGCAATTAGGTTTTCCTCATCAAAAACAGCCTGATCCACATCACAGACCTCGTGCTTGGCCCCAGTTTTAGCGATTACCGAGGCAGTGTTTTCATCGTTTCCGATAGTAAGTGTGACCCCTGAAGAACCAAGCACCCTGGCTGCCAGCACAGGTGCAATGCAGAGAAATCCCAAAGGCTTTTTCGCTTGGTGCATGTCCTTTATCAAGCGCTCCACATCCGGGTTAACATCGCAGTTTTCGCCTTTTAGGGCCCAGTCGCAAAGGTTTATCGCTGCACCAAAACCTCCAGGAAAAACAAGGGCATCAAGCTGTGAAGCTTCAACTGAGGCAATGTCGACAATATCAGTACGGGCGATTCGGGCAGACTCTGCCAGAATATTGCGCTTTTCCTGAACAGGTTGTTTCTTGTAATGGTCAGTAACATCAATGTCGTTATTATCTGGAGCCATGAAGACGATCTCCGCCCCAAGCCTATCCAAATGTAATAATGTAAGGGTAGCTTCGTGAATCTCGCTACCATCCAGAAAACCACAACCGGATAAGACCACACCAATTTTTGCCATTAGATTCTCCTCGATCCCGAAATTTTCACAACCTTATATAGACTTATCAAAAAGATGCCTTTATGTAAAGGATGGAAAGATAAATTGATTTTTTGTGGGTGGGATTTTCATTGTTGGGATATTTCCTGTAAATATCCGGACTGACTTCGCTCATGGCGAGTGATCGACTTGCAGTCGACTGTATCGAGCCATTAAGCCTTCGATATTAGTTTTTAAGCGATAAATCACTTGAAAATTCACTCAGGCTGAGCGCAAAATATGACAATAATATTTAGCAATGGAATAATTCACACCCACTCATTGTTGAACTTGCTCCACGCTATAGTCTGTCTGCCAGATTAGTCTTGAAATATTTCAGGCGGTGAGCGATTATGAAAACGGAAAATTGAGAATTACTGCACTTTTAAGGAGTATTGGCAAGTTGTTGATGGTAAAAAGATGTTTGTATATTAAATATAGAACTTTATCTTTTAATTACAAACTGTTGAAAATACAGGAGAAAATTAAAAGTTAAAAATGGCTGATGAAAAAATTACATAAACATGAAAATTCGTTAAATTAATAACTTGACAAGAAGGTGCCTTCTCCATAATATATGCTGCCTTTTTAAGAGGATTACCTATGAGGTTAGAATAATGTATGCAATAGTAAAAACAGGTGGTAAACAGTACAAAGTAGCCGAAGGCGAAGTTATTCAAGTTGAAAAACTTATCGGTGAAAGTGGCGATGAGATTGTTCTCGATCAGGTTATGATGGTTACAAGCGGTGAAGACTTTAAAGTCGGTTGTCCGCTGGTGGAAAACGCCAAAGTAACTGCAAAGATCGTAGATCAGACTTTGGGCAAAAAAATCATTGTTTTGCACAAGAGACGCAGAAAAAGTTCACGCAAAAAGACCGGTCACCGTCAGCCTTATACAATGCTGGAGATCACTGGAATCGAAGGTTAGGAAAGGAGACGGATCATGTCACATAAAAAAGCGGGCGGTAGCGCAAAAAACGGTCGCGATAGTGCTGGCCAAAGACGTGGAATCAAGCGTTATGATGGTCAATACGTAACCGGCGGAAGCATCTTGGTACGTCAGCTCGGAACCAGAATTCATCCTGGTCAGAATGTGGGTCTTGGTAAAGATTACACCATTTTCGCCACCATGGACGGATATGTAAAGTATGAGGACTTTGGCAAAGGTAAAAAACGTGTAAGCGTTTACGACCAGCCCTACGCTCCTGCCAAGTAAGAAACAACTAAAGATATAGCTATTTTAGCCGAGTATATACTCGGCTTTTGTTGTTTTATGTACGAGCCTTTGATAAGCTGAAGCAAGTATTTCTGTTGCATGAATTTATGATGTTCCAGTGCAACAGATGGTTGAGCAAGGATGCTGATGTTTAACAACCATTAAGGAGGCAGGAAACTGCATGGAACGACCTAAGAGAAGAATAGTTTTGAAATCCTTACTAGTCTGCGCTGTATTGGGCGGTTTAGCAAGTCTGGCCCTGTTATCAATGATAGCCCTGCCTATTTTTACCGATAAAGTTAAATCAACCAGGGAAGCTGAGGCCATCAGCGAGCTTAACGATATTATCCTCGCACAAAACGCCTACAAATCCAACCCGCTTAAAGGTAATGGAGAATGTGCTTCCAGTCTTTCGGAATTGGATTGGAAACTTGATAATGGTTCCCATGTAACAGATGGCCCTGAACGCTACCAATTCAGCACCAGTAAATCATGTATTGCAATAGCCAGAAGTGCAAATCCGCAGATTGTGCCTCACCAGTTTCTGATAATGGATGAAAGCAGACACATTCGCTTTGGCTACTAGCGAAAAATCGGTTTGATCATGATAGCCAGAACGATATGGGCTTGTTTGGTGGCCTGAAATGACGCAAAGAGTCTTTCAGGTTACGACTGTTTTGAGCTGTTTTCTGTCTGATTTATAACTTATTGATATTACAAAGCTAGTCTGCTATTTCAAATTAATTATTAATTTACAATAAAACAAAAGAAAACACTTGATAAAGCATTCAAAACGTGGCATGTTGCGTGCCCCGGAGATTTATGCTTTTTATAGATCCCTGTTTATGACATTTATAACGACGAGCCCTTTGTTAACAAAGGAAAGGACATCTCGCATTGGAGCGATTGTTACCCTTCAAATAGTCTGGTTGAATATCAATTTTTTCATCTGTAAATTGGTCGGTGGGGAAGGCTTGACTCAGACTAGGCGGATTGTAACATCCTGCTGTGATGAATTTGTTTAATTTTGGAGAGAGAGAATGGGAATTAGTAAATCCAGAAATATCGGCATTGCCGCTCATATTGATGCCGGTAAAACAACAGTAACTGAAAGAATCCTGTTTTTTACGGGTGAAACTCGCAAAATTGGTGAAGTTCACGATGGACAGGCCACCATGGATTTTATGAAGCAGGAACAGGAACGTGGTATTACCATCGCCTCTGCTGCAATTTCATGTAACTGGAATGATCATGCAGTAAACATTATTGATACGCCGGGCCATGTTGATTTTACCATTGAAGTGGAACGTTCCATGCGTGTGCTGGACAGTATCATTGCAGTGTTTTGTGCTGTTGGTGGTGTTGAGGCCCAGAGTGAAACTGTCTGGGGCCAGGCCGACAACTACAAAGTGCCGAGAATCTGCTTTATTAATAAAATGGATAGAGCCGGAGCTGACTTTTTTGATGTAGTCAACCAGTTGGATGACAGACTGGATGCCAGACCGGTTCCTTTCCAGCTTCCTATCGGTGCCGAAGATAATTTTACAGGCGTAATCAATCTGATTGAAATGAAGGCAATTATTTTTGAAGATGGTGTCATGACTGACGCTGAGATTCCAGCCGAAATGATGGATGATGCACTGATGCATCGCGGAAAAATCCTCGAGACCTTGGCCGAGTTTAATGATGATTTGGCTGAACTCTATCTGGAAGACGAAGAAGTACCACTGGATTTGATCAAAAACACCACCAGATATTGTGTCTTGCGTTCCATGTTTACCCCGGTGTTTTGTGGTTCTGCCTATAAAAATGTAGGTATTCAACCGCTTCTGGATGCTGTGGTGGATTATATGCCCAGCCCGATGAATCGTGGAAACACCATTGGAGCCGACTTATATGAAGAAGAAAAAACTTGCATCAGAACTCCCAGTATCAACGAGCCTTTTTCTGCGCTGGCTTTCAAGATCATCCATGATCCATATGTCGGACAGCAAACATTTATCAGAACCTATTCAGGAAAGCTGAAATCCGGTGATTCTGTTTTAAATGCAACTACCGGAAAAAAAGAGCGCATCAGCCGTATTTTGCGCATTCAGGCCAAAGATAGAATCGAAATTGACGAGGTTGGACCTGGAGACATTGTTGCCCTTATCGGAATGAAAAATACCAGAACAGGTAATACACTTTGTGACAAGGATCAGCCTCTGCTTCTTGAAACAGTCAAGATTCCAGACCCGGTTATCAGTGTTAAGGTGAACACTAAAACCCGTGCGATTCAGGAAAAACTTCATCAGGCTCTGCGTAAGATGTCTTTGGAAGATCCATCTTTTACTGTACGCACTGACGAGCGCACCAATGAGACCATCATTGCCGGAATGGGCGAGTTGCACCTGGAGATCATCGTTGATCGTTTGAAGACAGACTTTAATGTAGAGGCTGTTGTTGGTAAGCCTTCCGTGGAATACCGCGAAACAATTACCGCTGCACACAAAGAGAACACCAAGTTTTCCAAGCAGACTGGTGGTCACGGTCAATATGCACATACCATCATGCTGGTGGAGCCGAACCCCGGTGGTGGTTTCGAATTTGAGAACCATGTGGTTGGCGGAAATATTCCTACCGAGTACATTCCTGCTGTTAGAAAAGGCATTGAACAGGTACTTGATCGTGGTGTTCTGGCCGATTTTCAGGTTGTTGATGTCAAGGTCACTCTTGAAGACGGTAGCTTCCACCCGGTGGATAGTTCTGAGATGGCATTTAAAACCTGTGCTGCAAAATGCTTTAAAACAGCCTTTAAAAATGCCAAGCCACGTTTGATGGAACCGACTATGTCACTTGAAATCGCCACCCCGGATGATTTCATTGGAGATCTGGTTGGAGATTTGAACAGACGTCGTGGTAAAGTTTTGAATATGCGTCGTTACCGCAAAGGCTCGCAGAAGATTTCTGCCGAAGCACCTTTGATGGAACTTTTCGGTTATGCCACCGCAGTTCGTTCCACATCTTCAGGCAGAGCAAACTACTCCATGGAAATGTCCCAGTATTCACCACTGCCGGAATCATTACAGGATGAGGTTTTAGAAGAAGCCAGAAAAAGAATGAAAGGCGAATAAAGCTGATTACAGGAATAAAACCCAAACCCACCCAGTCAATTTGAAGGGTGGGTTTTTTTGTGAGGTAAATTGAACTAAAGCATATGAAGTTTGGAAAAATCTGCTAGAATTCCACGCTTAAGCTAAATTTTAAGATTGAGGACATTTAATGAAACAATTCTGGAATGACAGATATGCGGAAGACGGTTTGGCATATGGTGCCAAAGCCAACGATTTTCTTGTATCCTGCATTGGAGATATCTCAAAGGGAAAAGCTCTGTGCTTGGGAGAAGGTGAAGGACGCAATGCAGTCTTTTTAGCAGAGTTGGGTTTTGATGTTGTTGCAGTGGACTCTTCTGAAGTTGGTCTTTTAAAAGCCGACCAAATGGCTGAGAGCAGAGGCTTGAAGATTGAAACCATTGTGGCGGATCTGGCTGATTTTAAAATAGAGGAGGAAGGCTATGATCTGATAATCTCGATTTTCTGCCATCTGCCACAAAAACTCAGAACCATTGTTTATAAACAATGTGTTACAGGTTTGAAGACTGGTGGTTCTATGCTGATGGAATCTTTTAGTATGGATCAGTTAAAATACAAAAGTGGTGGGCCACAAACAGATCGGCTTTTATACTCTCTGAAAGAAATGAAGCAGCTTTTTACAGGGCTTGAGTTGGTTGTTGCCAAAGAAACTGTAAGAGAGCTTTACGAAGGAAAATATCACACTGGCGAAGCTGCCGTTTTGCAGCTGTTTGGCAAGAAAAAGTAATGAAGATAAATCATTTGTTGTCATGTATTAAAAGTAACACTCTTTTGATTATACAGGATTGAATAAATATTATATGTGATATACAATACAGCATTAATCGATATAGTACTTAATGGAAACAGATTTAGGGATTGTTTTTAACATTAGACCAACGGGGAAGTAAGCTATGGAAAGACTGTCTGATATGCTGATTAAGCAGGATGCGTTTTCTGCAATTATGATGGGTAACCATGCACTGGTTCGCGCTATGCTGGAAGCAGAGGTGAAAGTGGTGACCACCTACCCGGGCTCTCCCACACCGGAAATTGCCGATGGGATAAATGCCATACCGGAAGACAAACGTCCTTTTTATTTTGAATACAGCGTTAATGAAAAAGTGGCAACCGAGATAGCTTTTGGTGCCAGCATGAACGGCCATTTTTCTACAGTATTTTTCAAGTCGGTGGGTTTGAATGTGGCCTCTGACTCTCTGGTACAGCTTCCACTGATGGAGCTTGCCGGGGGAATGGTGGTTGTTCTGGGAGATGATCCCGGGGTAAACTCATCGCAGAACGAGCAGGACAACCGACATTTCGCGCGGATGTCTTATATGCCTATGTTTGAGCCCGCCACTCCAACCGAAACCTATCAGATGTATTTGCAGGCAGCCGAGTTGGCTAAAAAATATCGTATGCCGATATTCTTAAGGATGACAACTCACGTCTGTCACGCCAGAGAAAAAGTTGAGTTTAACAGTTTGCAAATATCCAGTCCTGACTGGACTCCGGCTTTTAATGCAAGTAAAGAAGGGCCGTTTATCCCGATAACCGTGACGGTTCATCCTATGAAAAAACGGGCTTTGAAAAAGCTGGCAACAATGGAGCAGGAAGCCGAGACGATAGATGTAAACTATGTGGCTTCGCCCAACGGCAATGGTATTCGTGGTGTCATTTCGGCATCGATGCCGGCGATGTCGCTGATGGAAAACCTCGATACGACAGACGCCAAAGTGGATCTTTTGAAACTGGGACTTTCTTATCCCATGCCTAAAAACAAGGTGCTGGAGTTTTTAAAAAGCCATGACGAGGTTTTAATAGTTGAAGAACTTGACCGTGTAATGGAGCAGGAAATAAAAACACTGGCCTATGATAATGGGCTTGCTTGTAAGATTTTAGCCAAACCGGACACTATGCTTGGGGGCGAGCTTGACCCTGCAACCACTTATAAATTAATGGCAGATGTTTGGCCCGATATTTTTACAAAAGAGAATACCCTGATAGAAAGTGAAAGTACCGTTCCCAGAAAACCCACCTTCTGCCCCGGTTGCGGGCATAGGGCGGCTTTTTATGCGATAAAAAAAGTTTTACCCGAAGCAGCGATTACTGTGGCTGATATTGGATGTCATACTATGGGCTCCTTTGAGCCTTACGCGGTTGGCGAGACTCTTTTAAGCATGGGTCACTCAAATGGTACCGGAGCCGGTTTCAGCATTAAAAACGATAGTCGCAAGGTCATAACCTTTATCGGCGATTCTACCTTTTTTCATGCCGGAATGCCGGGGATTGTTAATGCAGCCTTGTATGATCACAACCTTACGCTGGTAGTGATGGAAAACGGTACCACCGCCATGACCGGGCAACAGCCCCATCCGGGTTCTGGTGAGATCAGTGATAAAATTAGCATTGATAAAGTACTAGAGGCTTTTAACGTTAAGTTTATCAAACGCGTTGGAGCATATTCCACCGATAAACTGGTGGCAGCTTTAGAAGAAGCTATCGAGTTCAAAGGTTTTTCCGTAGTGATTGCAAGTCACCCCTGTATGTTGAAATTCGGGCGCAACCTCAGGCGCAAGAAAAAAGATTTTCCCAACATTATGACGGTGGATAAAAACTGTTCCAAAGAAGAGTGTGCCGAAATTATGAAGTTCGATTGTCCTTCCTTTAACCTTGAGGAAGACGGTTCGCTCTCTATCAACCCGATACTTTGTATCGGTGACGGCTCATGCAAGTCCAGCAGTAAAACCGGCAAACTGGGTTTGAAGAAACGTTCGGAGGTGAAGTAATGAAGGCCATGAATATATATTTATGCGGTGTCGGTGGTCAGGGAATATCTTTGCTTTCCTCTGTCATAACCAGCGCCTGCATGGAAGCTGGCTATCAGGTGATGGGAGTTGATACTCATGGTTTGGCACAGCGAGGCGGTACAGTAGTTTCTCATTTGAGAATTGGTAAAAAAGTATTTACCCCGATGATACCTGATGGTCAGGCGGATCTGGTGATAGCCCTTGAGAGGCTGGAAGGTTTGCGTGGTGCTTTGTCGATGCTCAAACCCGGCGGTACGCTGGTCTATTATCAAACAGTTTTGCAACCGCACAAGGTGAGAAGTGGAGAAATGGCTTATCCTTCGGATGTTGAAGTACTGGAAAGACTGCGACCTCGCGGAATCAATGTTGAAGCGCTCAACGTAGAAAATCTGCCAGATTACAGAATGCAAAATGTTGCACTTTTGGGAAAACTTGCCTCAATGAATCTGATTGAAGATATTGGTAGTGAGGTTTTTGAGGAAGTGATAAAAACCGCTGTTCCTGAACATGCACTTGAAACCAATCTTGCTGTTTTTAAGCAGGCCATGGATTCGTGATGAATTAATTAGCAGCTATTTTAAATATGAGCTTTTACTTCTGGGCAGTCCAGCGGTTTCAGTTTTTTCACATGGCATTCCGGTCTGACAGATGTATTGCAGCGGATGACTCTTTTGTCCGAGACTAAAAGGTCGATTTGCTGGTCGTGCATGCAATGGGGGACTCGTTCGATAATCTGTGATTCAAAAGCCGGGGCGATACAGACGGCGTTGGTTTGCGGTAAAAATCTGTCGTAGTAGCCACCACCGTAACCCATCCTGAAACCGAAAGCATCGAAGGCCATACCGGGGATTAAAATAAGCTCCAGTTTTGCAAGCTCTATTTCCGGGCAGCCTGCTTTGGGTTCGAGAATGCCGGCATAACCTGTAGTAAAATCATTCCAGCCAAATACCTGATGGTGTGTGAGGCATTTGTTTTTGGTGTCGGTTACCGGGCAGACCACTTTTTTATTACTCCTCCAGGCATTTTCGATGATCAAGCGTGTGTCGATTTCCGAGCCAAAAGATATAAAAGCATGGATCGTATTTGCCTGGCGATATTCCTCAAGCTGCATTAATCTGTCACTCATTTTTGCAGATTTGCTGGCTTGCACAGAGCTACTCAAAGCATCCCTCAAGGCAAGATACTGTTTGCGATATGCGGGTTTACAGCCAAGTTTTTTCATTTTTCTGACACCTTGCTTTTAATTATGCTTCGTCTCTGCTATTTTAACTTGCACAGCTATATGCTTTCGACCATACTGCACGACACCGAGGATTGTAACAGGAAAGAAAATGAATACAATAGAAATTGTTGTCTCTGAAAAACTGGACAAAGAAGAGTTGGTTAAAAATTTGACCTACAAAGCACTTGACGCATGCAGAAGCAGAGCCGAGAGATTGCGCTTCATTGTCAATGGGATGCAGTCGGCCACGGTCTTACCGAAAATAATCAGATATTTAAAAAGTCGGGCGGATATTAAAATCGAGCTTGTCGATGGCTGTGGTGTTTTACAAAATGCAAAGCTGGTTAAAGTTTTTAAACTTTGTGGTGTGGCCAATATCATAAAAATGAAGGACTCGAACGAGATGGCAGTCGATCCTCGTTTTATGGGACTCTTCTCACTGGAAGAGATTAAAAGGCTGCCCCAAAATTATCTCAGCATAGAAACAACGAAGATTGCTGATGTAATTGAACGGGAAGCAAAAATACGAATTGCTACTGATATCAATGTGCCGCTTGAACTTGCACAGAGGATTATTCCGAAGCTTGTTGGATATGATATCAACTCTCTCTCCTTTGAAGGGGCCGAGCCGACTGTGGTTGAGCGCTTGCCACTATTGATTAAACTTGCCAAAAATGCGGGGATCAACAGAGTCAGCTTGCATAGCGATGGTATCAGGCTTGCCGAGTTAAAATTTTTAGATGAACTTATTGCTGCAGGTCTGGATACGGTCTTTCTTTCACTGTCTTCGAGTAGAGCTGAAATTACTGAAGCAATTGACGATGCTGAACAGAGGCATAAAAAAGTTCTAGACAGTTTCGAGAATTTGATAGAGCGTGAAATCAATGTGGTTGTTTGCTGTTTGATTAATAGCTCCAGTCTGTCAGGACTACCGGAGTTTGCTCAATATATATCCGAAATGGCTGAAAAATATAACACGCATCCGGCGGTCAAGTTTGCTATTTCTTCTCCGCAGGATAATTCACCAGAAGCTTTTGAACAACATAGCCCGACTGTTAAAGAGATGTGCCAACCTTTGCAAGATACAATATCAATTTTATTGGAACATAAAATCGAGGTACAAGGTTTTGGCTCCCCATATGGGCCTGCCTTGTGCGTTTTAGGTGAACTGATAGATTCCTTTACTGAATTGCCTGATATTGAACAAAATAACGAGAGAGACTTTGTCAAGTCAGGCCTTTGCGCAAAATGCAGATATGATCGGAAATGTTATGGTCTGAGGCGAGCAGATGCCAGCGATGAGGTTTTGAAAGAATTGCTGCCTTACAAATAAGTCAAGAGCTGCTACAGTCGTTCAACCGGAATGGATTCCGGGAAATTCAGCAGAAAAACAGAGTCGTCTATTTGCTTGTTAATATCCGGGTCTCCGTGTGCCTTCAAGGTAATGGTTGTTTTGGTTGCCGGATGTTGCAGTTTGATGTAGCCGGGGAAATTTATTCCGCTCTCATCGCGTCTTTCCCATCCCAGATATGTAACGTCCCAATAAGTATGTTTTCTGCGAAGCAGTTTACTTCGATACAAAGTCAGATCAGCGTTGAACCATAACAGTTGAATTTTGTCGGATCTGGAATTATGCAGGATCAATCTCCAGCGTTTTACTTTTTTGTCGTATTCGATTGCACTGCTGTCTGCTTTAATCAGTCTGGGCGATGCACAAAGCAGGGGAATCAGATCTTTTGGCGAAATGCCCCAGGGCAGAACTCTTTCGAGTGCATCTCCTTCCACTGGGCCGAAAAAGAGACGCTGTTCTCTGGCATCGTAATATCTGAATTCTTCCTCACCTATACCGACAACTGCCAAAAGACCGGTTGGGCCGGTGATTTCGAAGGTGGCCTGTTTTGGTTTTTTCACCACCCAGGTGAAAGATCCTCTGTCGTGTCTGGCATCTTTGCCTTGTTTTTTGTACTCAATCTTTCCATCGGCCTGAACTGTGTGAACTGTTTGTGCATGGTTTTTGAGTGAATTATACAAATCTTTTAATTCAGGTCGTTTGGCTGGTTGCTTAACTTCGCCAAAACCTTTACAGGAAACAAGCAGGAGTATCAAAATAAAAATCACCAGTAATCTGTCTAGCATTTTAAACATATTGTTTGTATCCCGTTATTGTTTTCTTTAACTCTTGTTTTCTATAAGTTCCCAGATTTCAGGATAATCTTGCCTGAAGTTCTTTTGCAAGTCATCGTTGCCGGATAGCATCAATGAGAGCTGCGCTAAAATTTCTTCCAGCTTTATCTCATGACCATTTTTTTTCAGTGCCATGGCAAAGTGGGCAAGTATCTCCGGCTCGTATGGTTCCAGCATAACTGCCAGAGAAAGCCAGCGCAAGGCTTTATCGAACTGACCAGAGAGAAAATAAACCCAGCCCAGAGAATCGATAATATAGGCTTCACCGGGCCTGAGAGCCATGGCGCGCTTGATCATCATCTCGGCCTGTTCAAGATTCTCATTCATCTGACTTAAGCTATAGCCGACAAAGTTAAGTGCCTCGGCATGGTAACGATTGATCTTCAATACCTTCTGCATGGTTTCGAGAGCCATTCGCGGGTGATTGTTAATCTCCAGATATTGACCAAGCTCGTACAGAAGTTCTATGTCGTCGGGGAAAAAGATCAGCCCGTTTTGCAGGGTTGCAATGGACTTGTTTATCCTGTTACTGTTTTTATAGTATTCCGCAACGATAGGATAGATGCGCCAGTTAAGGGAATTATCTTCTAAAAGTCTACTTATCTGTTCGTCTGCTTCTTGCTGCTTTTTAAGTTCCCATAGGCAAAGAGCCTGTTCGCTTTTAGCCAGAAGGTAGAAATAGTCGTTTGGACTCAGTTTTTCAAAAAGCTCTATTGCCTGTTCGTATTGCTTTGCGACTAATAGAGAGTGGGCCCACAAGAAAATGCTGTAGCCGTTGTTGTCCGGTTCTGCAAGTTTTCTGAAAACCTCAGCTGCTTTCAGAGGGAAGCCTTGCTCCAGATAGGAAAAGCCACTGTCCGATGCAATGCGATTATCCCAGATGTCATAGGAGACAGCTTCTTCAAAGGCTTTGGCAGCTTTCTCCAGATCATTGATGGCCAGATACAGTTTACCAAGTTTAAGAGGTATAAGTGATGTTGGTGGAATCTGATCTTTTATTTCAAGCAAGAGCTTTATGCCGATTTCAATGTTATGGCTTTGGATGTACCAGCGTATCAGATCATCCAGCACGGCTCCCTCTTCGGGATCGAAACCTAGAAGCTGTATCAGTGTTTGCTGCATCTTCTCGGCTTGCCGGTTCATCTGGTATAGGATTACCAGTCTGGAGAGTGCATAGAGATTGTATGGATCGTTTGCCAGTTGCTTATTGAAAAACTCGATGGTTGCATTGGGGCCATGCAGCATGAAGATTATATCGCCGAGTCTTTTGATGGCCGAATGATTTTTCGGGTCGAATAACAGCACCTTTTTTAACTGAACCACTGCTTGATCAAATTCGTTGTTGAAAAAGGCAATTTCCCCAAGCAGAGAGATTGGTTCCACAAAGGAAGGCTCAAGTTTTATTGCCTTTAGCAGTTGCCTTTTTGCTTCGTCAAGTTTGTTTTCTGTAACCAGCAAAATTGCCAGATCCAGTTTCAGTTTGGAAGATGTATCATCCTGGGCAATGGCCAGGCGCATTAAGTCAATGGCTTTAGAAAACTCGCCATCTTGTTCCAAAGCCTTGGCTTCCAGGTAATACTGGTATGATTTGGATGGTGGTATATGACGGATGTCGCCGGTATCCTGAGCTTCATTGACGCCTTGGTGTTTATGCTCTAATGTTGCACAACCGGTAAAAGACATACAGCCTATAGCGATCAGGCTTGCATACAGCGCAAGCCCGGCCCCGGAAAACAAAAGTTTTTTAAAGGCATCGGCAGAAATGAAACGACGCAGACGGGACAATTAACCGATCTTTATGTCGTTGTCCAGGGCGTTTTCCCTGGCTGCACGAGCTTCGTCACGCTGGCGGGTGCGTTCTTCACGTTCGCCAAGAAACTCAGCCTGACTGGTTTCACAGGTCTCGGCGTTTTCAGCTTTATCTTCAAGTGCATCATTGCAGCTGTTCAAATCATCTTCGGTAAGATAGCCCTTTTTAATATTGCGTTGGACGGCTCTTCTGTCTAATAATCTTGCATCCAGCTCTTTTTTCTTTGTCACGAAAACCTCCTCAGCCTTTCGACAAACACTATTGAACCCGCTGATTATATTTACGAATTGGCGTATGTCAAGTATATGGTGCTTAATTTGTGCATTATAAATGACAAGTTGTTCGTTAAATTAACCGTTATTAAGTAAAGTATTGATATAACTGATAAAATTTTCAAAGTCAACAGTAGAGTTGAGATTTTTGAGCAGACTTTCTTGACCTTTTATCTTCAAGCTTTTAGGATGTCGCCTGTAATTGATCTTCCAAAGGAGGTTTTTATGTCTAAAGTTATCATCACAGCAGCGATTTGCGGGGCGGAAGTAACGAAAGCACAACAACCGGCTTTGCCTGTAAGTGCAGAAGAATTAGCACTTGAGGCCAAGCGATGTGTGGATGCAGGTGCCTCTATTATTCATTTGCATGTCCGCAATGCAGACGGTTCCCCCACTCAGGACAGAGAAATATTTAAAAAGGCCTTTATCGAGATCAGAAAAATCTGCGATCCTTTGCCTATTATTCAACCAAGCACGGGCGGAGCTGTGGGTATGACAGCCACCGAACGTTTACAAGCTGTTGATTTGAAACCTGAAATGGCCACTTTAGATTGTGGTACGGTCAATTTTGGTGATGAAATTTTTGTTAACGATCTGCCCCTGATGCGGGAATTTGCCAACAAAATGTCCAAGCTGGATGTAGTTCCGGAACTGGAATGCTTTGATATTTCACATGTTATCTCAGCCACAAGGCTTTTCGATGAAGGTCTTTTAACTTGCCACAAACATTTTGACATGGTTATGGGAATTCCCGGTGCCATAGATGGCTCGGCCAAGTCGCTGGTGCAGATGGTGGACAGGATTGGCCATAAAGCCACTTTCACCGTTGCCGGAGTAGGCAGATTTCAGACTCCAATGATGCTGATGGCTGCGGCAATGGGTGGACATATTCGAGTCGGTTTCGAGGATAATATTTATCTCTCCAGAGGTGTTCTAGCCGAAAGCAATGCCCAGTTTGTGGAAAAAGCTGTCAGAATTGCTCAGGAAGCTGGACGAGGGGTAGCAAGTCCTGCTGAAGCCCGTCAAATTCTGGAAATCTCGAATGGTCGCGCAGAAAAATTAATGCTGGACTAAGTTTTTGGATTCGTTCAGGCATTCGGCTTCATCGGTTTGACCATCGCAATTGTTGTCGATGTTGTCGGCACAAATTTCTTCGGTTCCCCTGTATTGGCTGCCGAATAATCCGCTGGAGCAGCTTAGCTGGTGGAAGTTTTTGCATTCCATCACACCGTTGCCACAGACTTCTCCAGCAAAACAGCTATCACCAATATTGGTATCAGAGGAGATGTCTTCATCCGTCTGACCGTCGCAGTCGTTATCCAGATGATCGCAGATTTCTGTTTGGCCGTCGTATTGTGAACCACCAATATCTGTCGAGCAGATTCTTATCGGGTTAATGCAAGCCGTGGTTTTGTCGGCACAGGAGCATTCATAAACCCCAACTCCGCATTCGCCTTTGCCTTTGCAAGCCAGGCCAATATTCAAGCCATCGTCTGTTAAACCATTGCAATCATTGTCCAGTCCGTCGCATATTTCACTGGTTCCAAGATAATTCGAGCCACCAATATCGGTGGAGCAGATCGGGTAATCCAGAAAATCCGGATGACATTCGAACACTCCTCTTCCGCATTCACCAAGACCCTCGCAGCTTATACCCACGCCAAAGTCCTCGTCTGTCAAACCATCGCAATCTTCGTCCAGGCCCTCGCAGGAATATTCCTGAGGGTTGGCAAAGAAGCGACTGCCACCGGGGTGAACCGAGCATATTGTTGTTGTTGGATCAGAAGGATTGCATTCATAAACCCCAAATGATCCGGCGCAGCTGCCAAGCCCTTCGCAATCCTGACCAAGCTCCGGGAAGAGTTCGTCAGTCTCTCCATTGCAGTCATTGTCAATGCCGTCACATGCTTCAATGTAGCTGACCAAAAGATCGCTGACAGATTCCAGTGAACACATTACATGGGCATCGTCATGGCAGATGAAAACACCTTCACCTTCCTGTGTGCTGCAACCTGTGGCATTGCATCGTTCGCCAACTTTTCCGTAGGTGTCTTTTCTGAAATGCGGAAATTCCACTTCATCGGTCAAACCGTTGCAGTCGTTGTCCAGACCGTCGCAAATTTCTTCGGTGATATTATCTATTGCGCTGCATTGTACCTCATTGTTTCCGCTACAACGTCTTGTCCCATATGAACATTCTCCCCATAATATGCAGGGGGTACCGATGCCAAGAGACTCATCTGTCAGGCCGTTGCAGTTGTTGTCTTTAAAGTCGCACAACTCGGGGTTCAACATGCTCTGGTCTTCGCTGCCGCCGATATCGGTGGAGCATCTTGTTTCAAGCTCTGAGGCACATTCAAGGATTCCGGCACCGCATTCACCAATACCATCGCAGTCCAGACCAATTGGCAAGCCTTCGTTTATTTCGCCGTTGCAGTTGTTATCATCGCTGTCACAGTATTCAATGAGACTGTAGTTCTGCGGGATACACTCGTATTCGCAGTAGGGAGCATTGCCGTCAATCTCGTAGAAACCGTCTTCACAGCTTATGCTGGTGGCATTTAAGACAACCTGTTTTTGAGGAAATACAGGGTCATTACTTGAGATTTCCAGCACAATTAAAAATTCGCCTAACAATCCTAAAGGGACAAACGAAATGGGCAGTTCAATAATATCATCAGGGTTTTCTGCAATATATTTCAGGGTTATTGGAAATTCGGGCATTTGATCTATCTGCCAGTTGTTTTCATCGCCACCAACAATATCGGTGACGGCAATCTGCGAGATTATCAGGTTTTCGTTGCCGTTATTGACAATCTTTACCGTGGTTTTGGCCACTTCATAGGCCAGAAAATCTCCCATTTGCTGGGGCGCATTGACGTTACTTTTGGGGGTCACATTTAAAATTGGTTCTGAAACCTGTACACAAACTCCATCATCGCATATGCCTGTAACCGAGGCATCGAGATCTTCGCAGGGCGTGTTGTTGGGCAAAATAGGGTTTTCGCAACCGGATTCTAGGTCGCAGATATCTTCAGTGCAGGAGTTCTGGTCGTCACAACTGCTGTTGGAAGGGGAAAAAACGCAGCCGGTGGAAACACATTGATCTATTGTGCAATCAATGTCGTCGTTACAGTTGGCATTGTCCGGTATGTATTGACATCCCGAGGCCTGATCGCAAACATTGTTGGTGCATTCGGTGCCATCCGTACAATTCTCATTCACCGGTATAAAGCTACAGCTTCCATCTTCTGGATTACAAACGTCTTCAGTGCAGTCAATGCCGTCTTCACAGATAACATCGGCACACTTGTCCTCTATTTCAATGTCTTCTTCTTCATCGCCATCAGTACCAATTTCGACGCAGATTCCCTCTATACATTGCAGAGAGTCGTCTACACAGCTTCCGCAGTTGTAGCAACTGGAGGGAGATGGCCCACATTCCAAATCTCCGCAATCGTTTTCTATCTGATTATGTCGGCAGATACCATCAAAGCATTTGTCAATGGTACAGGGGTCTTCATCGTCGCTGCAATCTGAGCCGTCATTCTTTTTGGGTTTGCTGCATTGTCCTGTTATGGGATTGCATTCGCCTGCTACATGGCAATCGTCAAGAGCGGTGCATTCCACGAACTTATCACTTACACATTCGCCATTATTGCAATAATTGTTCAGGGTGCAGGCGTTGTCGTCATTGCAATCCGAATTTTCTGCAATAGCATTGCAGCCATCACAGCAGGTGGAAACAGCATCGCAGACACAGTCGCTTTCAGCATCGCCATCTGCTGGAATATCTTTGCCTTCAATATCTACCTGCCAGGGAAAATAGTATCCAACCTTGCCTGCTGTGTTTGCCAGACCAAAGAACAGCAGCAGGGTATAGCCGTCCATCGCTGGATTTATGCCCTTGAAACGAACCATTAATTCATGTTTGTCGGCGTTTTTCAATAGATTGAAGTTTGAGCTTTCGATGAATTGATCCTTGCTGAATCCGGCAATTATCAGTTTACCGATTTCTATCTCAGCATCAAAACTGGTAATGATAACCTGAAACGGCTGATTGGCCTTGACAGTTGCAGGGCCGGTAATAGTGTTTATCTGGGGCACATCCGGTGAATCATTTTCTTCGGGCAGATTGCCAGAGACAAGCTGTCCGTTTTCAATTTCAAGTTCTTCAAGAGGCTTTTCAATGGGTTCAAGGGCATCCAGATCTTTTACTTTAAGGGTCCATTTTGCATATTGGCCGGTAAGATTTGTCTTGGTTTGTAAAGCAATGTTGATGGAAAATGTTTTGCCCTTTAACAAAATCTCGTTTTTTAAAAGACCGGCAAGATTCATTACATAGTTCTGACCATCGAAAACCAGCCTACTTGATATTATTATGTGCTTGGTGGAATTTTCAACAGACACGATAGCTTTATCAACCTCTTCAGGTTTTTCGAAGGTGCTACTTAAATTTACAATAAATGTGGAGCCAAGTCTTATTTCATTTGCCGCTTCAAGCTCTGCAATTTGTGGCACGTTATCATCCGCAGAGCCATCTGGTGCCGGTGAATCCAAAGATTCTCCACCATCAAAATCCAGCGAGTCGTTCATTCTGTCGGCCAGCTCTGCCGAAATATCTTCCGATGTACCCTTGGATGAGCATTGTAACTGAGATGTGCAAAATATCAGTGTTATCAGTATTGTAGCCAGATGGCGAATTGCTTTAAAATACATTTAGTCCTCCATTTCGGCAAAGGTTGATGCAGAAATATCAAAACAAGGCATCCCCTGCCCATGACAATGGAACAAATAACAAGCTCACATCATGTATAGACTCATTAATAAATATACATATTCAAGTAAAATTTACTTGAAATTCGCAGATATTACTATATCTTTTCTGAGAAATTTCTTGTTGGTTCCAAACCGTTCTTTTTTACACAAGAAG